>CACRXA010000034.1_pt1 | contig 159227 bp, 138 predicted proteins | sample 5377051 | NCBI WGS metagenome assembly CACRXA01 (sample SAMEA6061847, study PRJEB28556) | metagenome | reverse complement strand
GTCCCTGCCACCACGGGATCCGGCTCATCCCGAAGCGTCAGGCTCAGATCGGCCTGGGTTTGGACGGCCGTGGAAACCGTCGCCGTGTTGTTGGCGGGATCGTCCGGGGTGTCGGTGCCGACGATCACCTGGTTCGCCAGGGTTCCCTCAGAGGTGTTGCTGTTCACCCGGACCCGGATATTGACCGTGGCGACGCCGCCCGGGTTCAGGGTCCCCAGGTCGCATGTGAGGGTGGTGCATGTGCCCTGGGAAGGCGTGGACGCGATCCACGTCATCCCACCGGGCAGCGTATCCGTCACCCGCACGTTCTGAGCCGGGAGCGGACCGCTGTTCGTGATCCAGATAGTGTAAGTGAGCTCGTTCCCGGCGAGGACCGTGCCGGAGGATGCCTCCTTGCGCACGGTGAGATCGGCGAGCTCCGAATACGAGAGCACCACCTCTCGCACCTCTGGGGACCACATGGGATTGGTGGTGCTCATCTCCACCCGGTATTGCAAATAGCGAGCGAAGGCCAGCGCAGGAGGAATGTTATTCGGGCCTGGCGAGAGGGGATCGGACCAGTCCGACCAGTTTGCGCCGTCCATCGAGGTGCGAACGCGGAAGGCGAGGGTAGTGGTGGATGGCACGGTGGCATCCCATGCAAGAGTGTCCCAGCGGACCTTCTGGCCGGCATCCTGGGGGCACGAAGTGTAGGTCCCGCTCCCCACATACTGGCCCGCGCGCACCCAATCGATGTCCGTGGGCGTGGAGCCGTAAAAGGAGGGGGTTTGGTGATACAGGAACACCCATGAGGTGACCACTTGGGTGGAGGAGAGGATGGTAGCCTGCAAGGCCCCATCGATATAATAGCGCGTCACCTCCGGCTCCCACTCAATGCGGAAAACGTGAAATTCCGTCTCATCAGGATCCGGGTCGATGTCCACATCTGCCATCGGCCCATCGCCATCCCGGGCCCGCACGATCAGGTTGTTGCTATCGCTGTTGCCCAGGATGAACAGACGAATGGAGCTAGCAGGAGTGAAGGGGTTATAGAGCGGACCGATCTCTCGATAGAATCCCAAGTCTACATTCCCCGAGGTGTCAGGGCTCTGCATCAGCCGGGCTCGGGCCTCGAAGAAGCGGGGGAGCTGGGTCATCGTGAGGACCGAGCGCAGATACATGCCATCCAGGGAGACCAGGCCGTTGGCCACTGTGATGGCTTGATAGGGGCCTGCCGCCGGGTCGGAGACGCTGATCACCCAGCGCGCCCCATCGATGGCGGTGCCGTCGAAATCGTCCTCCACACTCGCAGTGAGGTGCAACTCTCCTCCCTCCGCGTTGCCCACGGAGATGCCGGTGGAGATGGCGCACCCCACGGCGAAATCCGCCACACGGGTGTGGGTGATGACACCGGTCCCCTGCGCCCGGGCGACCGGGACGGGCGTGCCGCTCAGGATCCCCATCGCGCCGATGAGGAGGGCCAGGAGGATCCCGGCCAGGAGGATGGTCAGGGCGCTCCGGCGAAGCGGTCGCGCTGTTCTCATGGTTTCCTCCCTTCAGGGATGTGAAGCGGAAAGCGGGGTGCTCTGAGCCGGCATCCGGGCGTAAGGGCCGAGGGGCGGGAAGATGCGGTTGAAGGGCCAGCGCCCCAGCAGGCGGTTCACCCCGGTCTCCATGACCGCTGAAAAGATCACGATGAACACGGTGGCCGCCCCGATGAGGCTCATGCGGATCGACAGCGGCATCTGGAACGGCCACAGCCAGACGATCAACGCCCAGAGGAGGGGCTGGTGGAAGACCATCACCCCATACGAGAAGGTGCCGACCCGCGAGAGCACCCAGGCCGCGGGCGGCCAGCGGGGCAGGAGGTCCCGGGCGAACACGACCAGGAAGCCGCTGGCCGCCGGGGTGATCAGCAGCGGCGCGATCACAGCTCCCGGCCGCGTGAAAGAGAGCCCCAGCCCGCATCCGTATAGGAACAGGAGGGCCAACCCGGAGCGCGGCGAGCGCAGCCAGCCATGGACCCGTGCTGGATCCCCTGCCGCCCACCAGGCCAGGATCATTCCCAGGGCGAACTCCCCCAGGCGGGAGGTGAAAAGCAGACCCCGGGACCACATCTCAGGGTCTACCGGCAGAAGGAAGAAGCCGATGGCCCGGCTGAGCAGGGTAAGAGCCAGCGCACCCAACCCGAAGCGGACGGCTCCCCATCGCTTCAGGGCCTCCCAGAGGAAGGGGAAGACCGCGTAGAGCTGCATGATCAGGACGATGAACCACCAGGCGGGTGAGATGAAATGGAAGACCCCGGGCAGGAACCGGAGCCCGAGCAGACTGAGGGCGAAGCGGGGATCCAGCGGAGAGAACGGCCGCCAGCCCGCCAGGTTGTTGAAGACTAGGAAGAACAGATGCCCGGCCCAGTAAAGGGGGAACAGGCGCAGGAAGCGCCGCAGATAGAAAGCCCGACGGTCCAGGAGGGCAGCCGGGGAGCGGCTGACCAGCGCCCAGGTGAGGCCGAACCCGCTGATCATGAGGAACACGCCGGTGCCCTGATACCCCAGCCAGCCCGCATAGCGGAACAGGTTGGCCAGCAGGAAAGCCGCCGTGTTTTCCTGGGGGATCGGCCGGAGCTGAGCGATCCGGGCCATTCGCTCCGGCCAGTCGCTCCGGGGATGGGCGAACCAGGGCGTCCCGTAGATGGCGATAGTGATGTGATAGAACACGATCATCAGGATGGCCAGACCCCGCATCGCGGGAAGCCAGGCCAGCCGAGGCGCCCCGGACGCGGAAGGGAGCTCCATCGTGGAAGCGGCCTGTTGCGACCTATTCCATCCCCAGGAGCCATCGCGCATGGCGAACGGCCACCTCCAGGGCGGACCCCAGGACCGCGGGATCCATCGCGCCCTTCAGGAAGGTGAGGATCGGGCCGGGGCGCAGGGCCCACTCGCGGAAGGCCCGCTTCTGCCAGTATTCCAGCCGTTCCGCCGGCAGCCCGGGGTAATCCAGAACCGTCGAGCGGTCCATATCCACCTCCTCCCAGGCCGTGCCGGGGCGGAACCAGTTGTTCTCCACCACCTGGAAGAAGAACGGGGTCCCGGGGTAGGGCGCGGCGATGTGGAAGAGGGCGAGGTCCAGCGGCAGCGACTTGGCGAACTCGATAGTCTGCCGGATGGTCTCCTCGGTCTCCCCGGGCAGGCCGATGATGAAGTAACCCCAATTCTTGATGCCCGCTTCCTTTGCCCAGCGGAGAGCCTGCGGGGCCTGCTCCAGCCGATACCCCTTGCGCACGCCCTTCAGGATCTGTTCGTTGGCCGATTCGATCCCCCAGGAGATCAGCCAGCAACCAGCCCGGGCCATCTTGTGCAGCATCTCCCGATCCACATAGTCCACCCGGCTGTTGCAGGTCCACCGGATTCGGATCCCTTCCTGGATCAGGAGGTCGCACAGCCCGACCACCTGCTCCCGGCTGATGGTGAAAAGATCCGCATACATATGGATGTTGCGGATCCCCAGATCCACCAGCTGGCGGATCTCCTCCACGATGTTCTCCGGGGAGCGGAGGCGGATGGAGTATTGATAGCTCACATGCTTGATGCAGTAGGTGCATCCCGCCGTGCAGCCGCGGCTGGTGACGATGAAGGTGTAAGGCCCACGGATCAGCGGGGCCCGGTAGTGATAAAGCGGCAGCAGATGGTGCAGGGGCAGTGGCATATCATCCAGGTTGCGGATGAAAGGACGATCGGCGTTCACGCGGATCTCTCCGTTGTGCCGCCAGACCAGCCCCTTGATGCGCGCCAGCTTCTCCTCCAGAGGCCACGCTCGGGCCTCCCCCTCGTTCAGAGGGAACCACTCCGGGTCGCTGTCCTCGAAGAGCCGCCGCATCCGGCCCTCGGGAACCCGGCCTTCGAGGGTGTCGATGAGCTCCCGCAGGGTGAGCTCCGGCTCCCCGCGCAGCACGAAATCGAGGGCCGGATAGGCCTCCATGGTGGGGATGGGCATGGGGGTCACATGGGTGCCGAAGGCGATGGTCCTGGCCCCCAGGCTGCGGGCCAGGAAGGCGCCATACATATCGTTGGTGAGGGTCGGAGCGGTGACCTGGGTGATGTAATACTTCGGCTGCTTACGACGTAGCAGATCCTCGAACTCCTTCCAGTCCATCCGCAGCGCGATGGCGTCCACGATCTCCACGCTGTAATCCGGGTGGAGCATCGCGGCCATCTGGGCCAGGCTCACCTGCGGCCAGATCATGTTCTCCCGGGAGCGACGGCCGACCCGATGCTGGCTGCGGATCCAGACCGCTCCGTCCGGGGAGGGAGGGTTCACCAGCAGCACATCCACCGCCTCCGGCGATCGCGGCCGGCGCAGCCGCTGGATCACCGGGCTCGCGTCCGGGAAGCGCGGCGCCGGCAACGGGGGGATCCGCCGCGTCCCCAGGTTGCGCCGCAGCTCCTCCTCGCCGACGACCGGAACCTGCGTTCGTGTCGCCACCTCGATCTCCTTTCCCTTAGAGGGAATTCGCCATGCTCCTCCCCCGCCATCCAGGGGCTGGCTTGCCACAGATCGTCACTTCACCCTTAGGGAGGTCCGGTATGCAGGATCACCGGCATGAACACACGGTAACGGAACCGGGTTAGGACCTGGAGGTCAAATTGTTGGGAATTCGTATGGAGCTCATTCTGCCCTTCGATAACAGACGAGATCTTCCCACGCACACAGCGGCTTGCGGGACATCCCCCCCAGGAGGTTGGGAGGCGCAGGCCTGAGGTCAGGGCGGGGGCGGATGAGCTGGAGCGCCACACGCCAGCGGCCCGCCGGCAGATCCAGCCGCAGACGTCCCCCGATGGGCCTCACCTCCCGCCGGACGAGCTGCGCTCCTGTCTGCTCATCGAACACCTCCACCCGCACCCGTGAACCCACCGGATACCAGGCCGGCGTGATCACCGTCAGCGCATCCTCGGTGCGAACGATGAATCCCTGCGGCGTGACCTCCCGGACCTCCGACCACGCGTCCGCTCGGGTCCTGGCCATCGTCATCCCATAAACCGTGCGGCTCCGGGCCATCGCGAACCGGTAAGACCATGGAGCGGGAACAGGCCGGGCTCCCCGAAAGACCGGCACCAGATATTCAAAGATGCGCGCGATCTCCAGGGACGAGACCTCATGCCCCAGCCCCGGGAGCTCCTCCCAGTGGTGGGGATACGCCAGGGCTTCCAGCGCCTCATGCATCCGCCGGCTGTGAGCCGGGTGGACCTCCGGGTCCGCCCCGCCGTGGAGGATAAGAAGGGTCAACCCCTTCAGGTTCACCGCCAGCTCCATGGGGTTATCCGCCCCAACCCGAAGGGGATCGGCTCCGGGCGGACCGTAAACGGCGCGCAGCGCGCTGGAGTCATGGCGCGTGAGATCCAGAACCCCCGCGATGGAGACCGCTGCCGCGAACCGGTCCGGCCGATGGGCCGCCAGGGAGAACGCGCCCTTCCCCCCCATGGAGAACCCCACCAGCGCCCGCCCCCCCGGATCCCGACGCACCGGATATCGGTGCTCCACCCAGGGGAGCACGCCCTGAAAGAACCAGTCATAAAACGAAACTTTCCACGCCGATCCCCGGGGCCACGGAAGCCCAGCGTAGATCGAGTAATACGAAGGGGCTTCTCCGTCCTCCCCTTGCAGCGCCACCAGCATCACATGGGCCGCATCGGCAGCTTGCTCCAGGTCCGGCCGTTCCCACATCCCCAAGCCCATCGCCCATCCGGAGAGCAGATAAATGACCGGGTAGGGCGCGTGGGCCGGGAACCCCGCCGGACGGTAGATCCGCACCTCATGGGCTTCCCCCTGCCAGGACACCGTCCAGCTCTCCCAGCTCCCGGCGGTCATCGGGCTGGCCCACGCCGCGACCTCCAGCCTCCCGGGTGCCAACCCGATGGCCATCCCCAGGATCCACCATCCGATCCTCCGGATCCCCTTCCTCGCTGCCCCCATCCATCACCTCAACTCCCTTCCGGCGATCCCGCGCTACCGATCCGATGCGCGCTGGATCAGCGGAAGATGGATTCGAAACTCAACGGCCCGGGTGGTGAATCCCAGGCCATCCCCGGGGGTCCAGTCGCTGCTGCCTCCGGCGTTCGCCGATCGCACTTGCAGACAGTAAAAGGCGCCGGGGCTCAACGCGTCCAGAACCAGGGAATGCGTTCGCTTTGGGTCCGAATTGGACAGGGATCGGCTCCACGCTCCGCAGACGTTCCCCCATCGGACCTCGCTGGTGGCCTCCACATCCGTGGTCCAGGTCACCACAGCGCTCGTGGCCAGAGGGAAGACCGCCGGTCCCGAGAGGATCACCGGTGGGGGAGGGATGGCGAAGGGGGTGTCAGAGACGTAAACCGGCCCAGCCGGGCGATCGGCGGATCCATAGCGACATGCCCCCGGGTTCATGCCCGTGGCATCCGTCACGGTGCCTGTGCACGGGCCCTCCGGTCCCTCATCGAAATGATAGAGCGCGACGGTGTCCCCGTCCGGTGTGAACGGGGCGCGGGGCGGGGTGAACCCCCCTTCATACCGGATGATCCGGGAGATCCGCACCTCGTCGATCCATCCGCTATAAGAGGGATAGGTGGCGCGATCCACATCATGCTTCTCCGCCCCGATGACCAGATAAGGATCGTTGGGATAGCTCGTGCTCCGACCGTCCCGATACCGGATGTCGCCCGCGGGCCCCCAGCCGGTCGCATCCAGCCTCCCGTCCACAAAGATCTGCATCCGCCCGTCGCTCCCGCGCCGGGTGACGGCGATGTGGTGCCAGTTTCCATCTGCCACCAGGAGGGATCCACACAGGGTGAATCCGTCTTCTCCTCGATTCACCCCAAAGGCGATCCGCCCCCCGGCCAGGGAGATCCCGTAATCCCCATAGTCGCCCGGCCCGAAGACATCACGGTCGAAGAGGATGTTGCCGAAGATCCAGAGATCCCCCGCTGCCGACAAGCACGCCGAGCTGGGGTTCTCCGTCCGCGTGGCTTTCATCCACCATTCGATGGTGAGATCCTCGCCGAGGTTGATGGATCGCCCCTCCACCGGGATCTTCACCCGATCGATGTCCCCGTCTCCGTTGCCATAGAAACGAAGGGAGAAGCCGCTCACCCCCTGAGCCGGATGCACGATCCCCAGGGGGAGCAGCCATCCCAGCAACAGGAGGCTTCTCCATCCCCGGACACGCAGCCGGCAAGGCTCCCGGGATCTCGTTCCCTGGCCGATCTCGCGCGTGACCGCACTGTTTCGGCGTCCCATCACGCTGGGTGGGAGATAGAGAGAGGTTGAGGGAGGGGCTCCGTGGGTGAGGCCACCGCGCCGGCGGCCAAGTCCTGGCGGATCCGCAGCTCCCGCTGGCTGAGCTCGGACAGCGCCCGCACCAGGATCCAGGCGGTGATCAGGTCCACGCCCATCAGCACGGTGAGGGCGCTGACGGCGGGGACGAACCAGGGGGCCGGGAACGGGGGCGCGGTCAGCCCGGCCATGGCCGCCCACCCGTAGAGGATGAGGCCGGCGGCGACGCTGAGGAGCCCCAGCGGCAGGAACCGACGCTCCAGAGGCTGGCGGAACAGCGGGCGCCCGAACAGCCCCTGGCGGATGGGCCGCTTGTGGAACAGCGAGACCAGGTAATTGAACAGCGTGCCCACCGCGAACAGATGGGCCCCCAGGGCGCCCAGGACCACCGCGGCGAACAGTCGGGGGAAGGGCCAGCCCCCAGGGCCGGGCCAGAGAAAGGCGCTGAGCCCCAGCCCGGCGCCGGCGACGATCAGCCCGAAACCGGCCATCCCGAACACCCGGACCGGGTTGTAGGTCATCACCGTCCAGACGATGGCGTGGAGGAAACGCACCCCATCCTGCAGCGGGTGCAGCTTGGATTGCCCCAGGCGCTCCCGGTAGGGGATGGGCACCTCGATCATGCGCAGGCCCTCGTAGATGGCCCGGGCGCTCATCGCCGGGGTGAAGTTCAAGCCATCGGGCAGGGGATACAAGCGTTCCAGGATCTCCCGGCGCAACAGACGCATCCCGCTGGCGCTGTCGCTGATCGCAGCGCTCCCCAGCACCCGTAGCAGGAAGGCGAACCCCCAGTTGCCGATGCGCCGGACCAGGGGCATCTCCGACTCCGCGCGGCCCATGCGGGATCCAACGACCATGTCCGCCCCGCTGGCCCGCGCGGCCCGGTAGAGATCCGGGAGGGATTCCGGGGGATAGGTGGCGTCGGCATCCAGGAAGGCCAGCCATTCCCCCCGGGCATGGGCGAAGCCGGTCTTGAGCGCGGCCCCATATCCCCGGTTGACCGGATGGCGGATCAATCGGACTTCCGGATAAGCGCTCACGATCTCCGCCGTGCGGTCCCGCGAGCCATCATCGACCACGATCACTTCCCAGTCTGTGAAGCCGGCCTCCTGAAGCGCCGGGCCGACGGCCCGCATCCGCTCCAGCACAGCGCCGATGGCTCTCTCCTCGTTATAGGCGGGGATCACAATCGATAGCATGCTCATGGAGATCCCTCCCGGGACAAAACCATGGATTGAACGGCCGGGAGACCGCCGTGGAAAATCGGACCCTCCACCGGCCGGGGGGTCTCCCGCCGGCTGCCCACCACCCGCGCCGGGACGCCTACCGCGATGGCGTAAGGAGGGATGTCCTGGGTGACCACCGCTCCCGCGCCCACCACGGCGCCCCGCCCGATGCGCACTCCGTCCAGGACCACCGCCCCGCCGCCCAGCCAGACGTCATCCTCGATGACGATGCCGCGGGCGGTGATGCCCTGCTCCGCGATCAGCCGATCTGGATCCGCGAACACGTGGTTGACCGCCAGGATCTGGACCATCGGGCCGGTGTAGACGAAATCCCCGATGGTCACGCCCCCCTGCCCCCGGATGACGTTGTATTCGCCGATGAAGCAACGTCGCCCGATAGTGATGCCGGAGCCCGGCAGGCCCCGGAAGTTGTAGACGTGGAGCACCGAGCCGTGCATGATCACCGTCCCCTCGCCGATGACGATGCCCTTCGGGCAGGCGTGGAGGTAAACGCCTTCATCCAGATAGACCCCGCGCCCCAGGGTGATCCGCCGGGGCTGGGCCAGGCGCACGCCTCGGGCGATGTAGGGGAAACCCCGAGCGTTCAGGATCAGACGATAGGCCAGGCCTCTCAGGGCGATCCCCAACAGCCCGGGGAGATCCCGGAGCACAGCCATCAGGGACTGCTCCAGAAAATAAGCGCCCCATCCGGTGGACTGAGCGCGGATGTAAAGATCCAGGGCTTCAACCCAGCGGGAGGGCCAGCGGCGCATACACGCCTCGCGATGAGGAGGTCAGGATCCACTGGGTTTCCCGGCTCAGGATCCAGGCCGCGGCCTCTGCCAGATCCTCGAAGATGGGAACCTCCGGATAGCGCCGGAGGACCTGTTCGGCCTGGATGGCGCCCCGTCCGGTGCGCACCAGGAGGGGCTGGCACCCGGCCGCCCGGGCGGCTTCGATGTCCGTGAGGGCGTCGCCGATCAGATACGAGCGGCCCAGCTCCAGCCCCAGATCCCGGGCGGCTCGGAGCAGCAGGCCCGGCTGCGGCTTCCGGCAAGAACATCCCTCGTCCGGCCGATGCGGGCAGTAATAGATCGCGTCCAGCCGCCCTCCGGCCCGGCGCACGTGCCAGGCCATCCGTTCGTGGATCTCCTCCACCACCGAAGCGGGGACGATGCCGCGGCGGATGATGGCCTGGTTCGTGACCACCACGATGGCCAGGGGGGCCTGGGCCAGGCGGCGCAGGGCCCCCAGCGCCCCAGGCAGGAACTGAAACTCGGACCACGATTTGACGTGGTCCGGCCGGTTCTCGCAGATCACCCCGTCACGATCCAGAAAGATGGCGCGCATCCGGCAATGGCTCCTGGTTCAGGATCGGCACTGCCACCGCCGTGCTCTCCCACGTCCGGCGCAGGACGGTGGTGATGGTGTGTTGCAGGATGAGATGGAGGTCCTCGATCTGCTCCATGCACGCGCTGGGGACGATCAGGCACAGGTCGACCAGATCCCGCAGCCGCCCGCCCTCGAACCCGGTCAGGCCGATGGTGAAGGCCCCTGCCTCCCGGGCCACGAGCACCGCCTCCAGGACGTTCGGGGAGTTGCCGCTCCCGCTGATGGCGATCAGCAGATCCCCCGGGCGGATCAGGGGGCGCAGTTGCTCTGCAAACACCCGACGATATTCCGTGTCGTTCGCCCACGCGGTAAGCAACGGGACGTTGTCGGTCAGGGCGATCGCCCGGACCATGGGCGCGCCGGGCCGACGGGTGCCTTTGGCCAGGTCACAGGCGAAATGAGAGGCCGTGGCCGCGCTGCCGCCGTTCCCGCAGAGGAAGATCATCCCCCCGTCCCGCGCCGTCGCCTCGATCTGCGCGATGATCTGGAGCAGGACCTCCCGGGGCAGCGCTTCCAGCGCCCGATGGATGCCGTTGAAATACTCCTCAACCCACTCCCCCCACATGGCCTCACTCCACCCGGAAGACCTGGACGCCTTCGTCATCGAAGGCTACGTCCATCGGTTTCAGGCCCATCTGGGTCATCGTCTCTGTCACCCGCTCGATGGCGTTCTCCGGGCAATACAGCAGGAGGAAGCCCCCTCCGCCCGCCCCGGTGATCTTGCCCCCCAGGGCCCCGGCCTCCCGCGCGGCGGCATAACAGCGGTCGATGAAGTCGTTGGAGATGGGGGAGGCCAGCCCGCGCTTGAGGATCCATGCCTCGTGGAGCAGGCGGCCGAAACCGTCCAGGTTCCCCATCGTGAGGCATTCCTCCATATCCTCCACCAGGACCTTCAGCAGATGAAGCCGCCGCAACACCTGCGGATCCTCCTCCGCCGTGGCCTGTTGCTGGGCTTTCAGGATGCGGGAGGACGGACGGGCCTGGCCGGTGTAGAAGAGCCGCAGCCGTCGCTCCAGGGCCTGGCGGATCTCCGGAGCCAGGTGGACGCGCTCCACAGTGACCCCATGGGGATCGAACCGAATCCGGTTCAGGCCTCCGAAGGCCGCCGCATACTGGTCTTGCTTCCCCACCGGCATCCCCAGCCGCTCGATCTCGATCTGACAGGCCAGCTCCGCGATCTCCGCCCGGGAGAGGGACCAGCCGCTCCACGTTGCCAGGGCGGCGATCATCGAGACCGCCAGGCTGCCCGAGGAGCCGAGGCCGGTGCCCGGAGGAACCTGAGCGGCGATGAACAGATCGATCCCCCCGGGGCTCCCGAAGGCCTCCAGGATCGCCCGCGGGAGGGAGAGATTGCCATCCCACATGGCATCCCGGTCCGGGGCATACTGGTGGAACAGGCTGTAGTTGGCCGAGATCAGATGGGCCGCCCGGGGCGCCGGGGAGAGGATGGTGTAGACATAGCGGTTGAGGGTGACGCTCAGGACCTGCCCCCCATACCGCATGAAATAAGCGGGGAGATCCGTTCCCCCTCCCGCAAAGCTGATCCGAACCGGCGCACGAGCGATGAGCAGCATCCACGCAGGCTCCCGAAGACAGGATCTTGCAACACTGAGAATAAAAGGGGGGAGTTGGGCTGGGATAAACGAAAAGTTAGGAAAACGTGGAGGGGATACGCACCGATAAGGGTAGGAGGATTTAACCAATCGGTTGGAATCTCTTGGGGGGCTCTTCTGCTTCCGGTTCAGCCTTGGCTGTCCTCCGAAAAAGGGGCAGAAGGCGAAGTCGGCGCGCAGGGAGCATGGATGACTACATCTTCGGCGAGGCCCAGCAGGCGCTCGAGGATGCGCGACGGATTTACGTATTTTGCGAGCAGCAGGTTCGTGCGGCGGGAGGCGGTTCTGGAGGCGCTGCGCCGCTGCGCTGAGCGGCTGCGGGCGGAGTGCCCCGCGGTCGTCGCCATCTACCTGTTCGGCTCCTTCGCCACGGGGACCGCTACGCCGCGCAGCGACGCGGACATCGTGGTGGAGATCGCCGAGGAAGATCCCGCTCTCCGGGAGGCCGTCCGGGAGCAGGCCATCGCGATCTTTGCCGAGGCGCCGGTGCCGGCGGAGGTGTTCGTGAAATCGACCCGTGAGGTGGAGGAGGGACGCCGGACCGGGCGGGGGATCGCCGGGGCCGTGGCCCGGGAGGGCCTCCGCCTGGCGTAGGACGAAAAGTTTTTCGCCTCTACAGGGGGCCTGTCTTCAGGGAGCCGGATCTCCCCACTGCACTGTGAGGGTCGGGCGGCCTTTTGCGTTCCAGTCCTCCGTGTCGGAGGAGACGAAGTATTTTCCGGAATCGTAATCCCCGTCGGCGGAATAAAGGGCCAGGCGCAGGGGCTGGCCGGCCGCGTAGGCCTCCGCCACCGCCCGGGTCACATCCCAGGTGTAAGGAATGCCGGGCCAGCTTCGCACCGGATCCACTCGTGTTCCCCCGATGTTCTCCCAGGCCAGCGGCGCCTGGTTCCAGGTCAGCGTCCGTTCCTCCCAGTCCTCCCGCACGGTCAGCACCTGGATCCAGGAGGGGGATGGGTTCGATCCCGCGTGCCCCATCTGGTAGAGCGTGAGGGTGGCGGAGAGGATCACCTTGCCCGGAGGGATGGCGTTCAGCGGGAAGATCACGTAATACTTTGAGAAGCACGGCCAGTCCGCGATGTCCACCTGGTTCTGGATGTTGAAATCCGGTCGTCCCGGATCCGGGGTCTCGCCCCATTGGGTCCAGTAATCCAGCCCATCTCCACAGTTCGTGTATCCCCCGATGCCGGCATCTCGAACCACTGCGCCGTTCAGGCCGTGGCGGATGGTCACAGTCCCCCCGGGTTGGGCGGGAGGCGGCGTGTAAGCGGGCATCCCGAAACGGAGCCGCCCCCACGTGGCGGGCACATTGGGGTTCATGGATTCCGGCCAGACGGTGACCGGGATCGGCGTGCCGGCGGCGTCATCGCGGTCGTGAACCATCACGGCAAGCCCCCAGACTGTCCCCTCTGGCGGCGGGCCGGATCGCCCCAGGCTGGCGAAGGGGATCCGGAAGGTCATCGCCCAGCCCCGGTCGTCTCCGTCATCGTTCAGGCGCTCCCCCCGCCAGCCAGCGAGGGCGGTGAACGAAATAGCCTGGGCCGCCCATCCGGTGCCGGTGCCCTGCTCCGCCGTCTGATACCGGCCGGAGCGATCCCCGTTGCTCAGCCCGCCGATGAAGCGATACGAAGAAGGGGTCGGCGCGTTTCCGATGTTGCCCTCCAGATGGAGGAGCAGGGTGACCGCATCCCACGAGGTCAGGGTGGAGGGGCTGGGGTTGGGGTTCGACCAGAGCCGCCGATCGAAGATCGCCACGTAGACCACCAGCTCGGAGGTCGTGGAGGCCACGCGGACATCCGCGTAGTTCGCGATGGGCGTGACCCTCCCGAACCAGAAGATGGCCATGCGGGAGAAGTCCGCGCCCAGGGGATCGGCGAGCCGGGGCGCGTTGACCTGGCGGGCCGGGACAGCCCCGACCCCCCGCAGCACCAGCGGAAGGTAGACCGAGAAGGTGGGGCTGACGGACGGGGAGAGCGAACCGCCCTCCAGGGGCTGCCTCCTCTCCCGGACGCTCGCGACCGGGATATGGGAAGCGAGACCCCCACTTAGAAACAGGAACAGAACCGCCAGCCCGGCCACCCGACGGGACATCCTTTCCCCTCCCGGAGACGATGTCCAAACCAAAATCAAACTAACTATATTCTAACAAAAATGGGCAGAATAGTCCAGGCGCGGATCTCTCCGGTGGCGGATGGGTGGAGAGGGGACAGGTCCTCGGAGATCCTGTCCTCTCTCCACCCGGCGTGGGGATCATCGAGTGATCTCGAAGATCGTTCCTTCGCTCTGGCCGTAGATCTCGGGGAAGTAGAATGCGTAGGCGCGCGCGGGCCGCACCTGGAACCGGCCGGCCCACCCGGCCCGGATGAGATACGTGTATTCATAGGTTCCCGGCGGCAGGTAATCGGCGAACAGGGCGGCTCGATCATCGTAAAGGGCCGCATGGCCGAACCACCACCAGCCCCACCTCCCGTAGCCCCCGAAGGGATCCGAGGGATCCACCCGCTGGAGCTCCGGCGGACGCCCCACCGTCGGGGAGGTCTTCAGGGAGGGATCGATGGCCTCCGCGCCGGCCGGATACGGATCCTCCAGCACGAGATGGTGCACCGCCCGGGGCGCGATCAGGGTCAGCCGCACGGTAAGCAGATCTCCCACCCGCGCCGAGGTCACCGGCGTGCACGGCTGGCGCCGATCCCGCAGGCATGGATCGTCCGCCCGCACATACTGCCGGAGGACCGTCAGGCCCCGGGAGCGCGGCGCGATCCGCTCCACCGGCTCCTCCAGAGCCAGATGGACGGTGTAGTAAAGCACACCCGGGCCGGCGCTCCGGGAAAGCTCCAGAGCGTTGCCGACCTCCCGCAGCAGCCCGGCGATGTCTTGTTGCAGGGTGACGGTCTCCTGGATGTGCGCCGGGTCCACCGTTCCGGAGCCCAGGAACGCATCGTTCAAGCGGACCGTCCACGTGTAGTTCCCCTCCAGCTCGCCGGTCTGGACCATCCATTCCGTGAGGGCCATGAGCGCCCAGGCGGTCTCCTGAGTGGTCTCCCAGCGGTCCGCCCGCCGCGCGGCCATCAACCCGCGCACCGCCTGGAAGGCGAGGGGATGGTCCGGATCCAGACGCAGGAGGCTCAGCAGGGCGATGGCCGTGGTGCGGGTGTCGGTGTTCCAGTTGAAGTCGTCCATCTTTTGCTCCTGCCAGAAGGCCCCTGTGGCAGTGACCTCGGCGCGTTCCAGCACCGCGCTCTGCAGGGTGGGGATGAGCGGATGGTCCGGCTGGACCCGGGCGAGGGCCATGGCCAGGAAGGCGCGGGCGTAGAGGGCCAGGCGATCCTTCTGCGCCTCCCACAGGGCGACGATCCGTCCGGCATCGCCCGCACCGGCCTCCGCCATCGCGAAGAGCATGAAGGCCTGCCGGTTCGCCTTCCACTCCGGCAGATCCGCTGGCGCCTCCAGCGATCGGCGCAGGAAGGAGACGCCACGGGCGATCACCTCGTCGGAGACGGCGAACCCCGCCGCCCGGGCCTGGGCCAGGGCGAAGACCGCGTAGGCCGTGGTCAGCGGATCGCTTTCCATCGAGGTGAACCAGCCCCACCCGCCATCGGCGTGCTGGCCGACGTAGAGGCGCTGCAGGCCGATGGCGATCTGTTGCCGGAGCGGCTCCTCCAGCTCCGGCCGCATCCGGTTCAGGCGGATGAGAGCTTGATAGGTGGCGATGTTCGGCAGGAAACGGCTGATGGTCTGTTCGGTGCATTCGTATTCGAAGTGCTGAAGCCACGTGAGGCTGTCAAGGGTCGCCGCGGCGAGGGAGGGCGACAGACGAAGGATCATCCTCCCGCCGACGACCTCGGGCTCCGGCGGGATGGCGATGATCTCCAGACGGGGCTCCGCCGTCTCCAGCATCCCGGCGCTGGCCACCGTCTCCAGGCTCACGTAACGCAACACCGGGATGGTGCCGTCCGGCCGCGCGAGGGTGGGTTTGGTCGCGTCCCGAAAACCGCCTCCCTCCGCGAAGAACGTCAGATCCACGGCCTCCACCGGCTGCACGACGCCGGTCCACTCGAAGCGGGCCGCGCCGCCGGCCGGGATGGTCCCCTCCTGGGCGGCCGGGCTCTCCAGGGCCAGGCCCCGGGCCTCCAGCCGGACGGCGACGGACAGGGTCCGGGTGGTGGCGTTATGCACCGCGGCGCCCAGGGTGACCCGATCCCCGGCGACGAAGAAGCGGGGCACGCTGGGTCGGATCAGGAGATCTTTGGTGCTGAGCACATCCCGGGTCGCCTCGCCCACCCGGGTGTCCGCGGTGACACCTTTGGCGAGGATGCGCCACGTGGTGAGGTTGTCCGGCAGCCGCACGGAGAAGGTCGCCGTCCCGCTGGCGTCGGTCCGCAGACGGGCGTTCCAGTAGGCGGTGTCCGGGAACTCCCGGCGGATCTCCCCGAAGGCCTCCACCGATCCGCCGCCGCCTCCCTTCCGCTCCCGAGCGATCCGCACGGTCACCCGGTTCAGGTTGTAGACCATCGCCACGCCGGTGAGCACGGAGAGCGGCCGCCGCGCATAGAAGCCCTCCAGGATGGGCGGGGCGTTGGGATCCACCAGGGCCAGCACCGAGGCGTCCACCACGGCCACCGCGACCTCCGCCGGGACCGGCCGGCCGTCCGCGTCGGCCGTGCGCACCGTCACGGTCATCGTCTCCCGCGGCCCGTAGTGGGCGCCGGCCTCGACGTCGCGGTCGGGGATCAGCTCAATGCGAAGCTGCTGCCGGACCGGCTTCACCGGGAGGTTCACCATCCCCATTTTGAAGGATGGCGCCGGGTTCGCCGGGGTCACCCCCTGAACGAGCAGGACGGAGACGAAGACGTTGGGGGCTTCATCCTCTGTGAGGGGGATGGACAGGGTCGGGGCGTTCCCCTCCAGGGTGCGGACCTCGTAACGCCGGATCCGTCCGCGCTCCAGGGTGATGAGGGCAGTGACCGTCCCGCTGAACGGGGAGGGGATCAGGATGGTGGCCGTGTCCCCGGGGGCATACTCCCGGCGGTCCGCGATCAGCTCCAGGCGGTCGTTGTTCTCCTGGCGCCAGGCCACGGTTCCTCGCCCGCTCACCCACACGAACTCCGCGCTTCGGATTCGATGACCCTCCCCATCGATCCCCTCGGCCTTCACCACGTAGGTGCCGGGATCGGGAGGCGTGAAGGCGAAGCGCCCGCTTCCTTCCGCATCCGTCCGCAGGGTGCCGCTGACGATGGCCGTGTCGCTGTAGGTCCACGTCCACATGGGGCCGCGCTCGGTTTCCTGCATCACGCTGAACCACTCCCGACGATAGGCGGTCCAGGTGAGGGGGATCCCCGCGACCGGTCGGCTCTCCCAATCCACCGTCCGCACCGTGAGCGTGAGGGGTTGGCCGGCCTCCCCGACGTAGCGCTCCGCCTGCAGTCCGATGTAAAAGCGCCCCGCGTGAACCACCGCCTCCGTCCGCCCGGCCACCACGTTGTCGTTGAGGTCGGTGACGCTCGCCTCCAGGATCACCACTTGGCTTCCGGCGCGCTTGCCCAGGTCCGCCGGCAACCGGATCAGGAACCGTCCCTGGGCGTCGGTGGTTCCGCTGCCGCTGGCGACCACCTCCTCGCCTTCCCCTTCATAAGCGCTGTAAGGATCGACGTCGGACCAGGAGAAGTAACCCGGCCCTGTGTATCCAAAAAAGTAGGGGCGCATGCGCGCGGTCCACTCCACCTTCGCCCCGGCGACCGGCCCGCCGAAGTAATAAGTGGCCTGGACCAGGGCCTGGATGGTCTCGCCGGCCACGTAGGCGGGGCGATCGGGGGTCAGGGTGACCTGGAACTCCGGCCGTCGATAGGCGGCCACCAGGAAAGAGAGGGTGTGGGCGTAGGGGCCCGGGGGCAGATCCGCCATGAGGGTGTAGGAGCCCAATGGAGCTTCCTCCGCCAGGGCGAAGGCGCCCTCTGCGGTGCCGTAATCGCTCAGCGGGAGGGTGGCGGAATAAACCTCCCGGCCCTCCGGATCCTGGATCCGGATCGGCAGGGTTGGAGTGGTCGGCAAGGTGTAGCGGGCGTCGTCATCGACTCGGACGATGGCCTTGAAGCGGACGGTCTGGCCCGGCCGGTAGATGGGCTTATCGGTCTGCCAGTAGACCCGGAATCGCATGGGTTCGTAATCCGCGGGGATGTCGAAGCTCCACGGCTCGATCCCGTCCGACCACGTGCTGGCCCCGATCCCGAAGCGACCGCCGGGGGTCCCGGCCACGGCCACCCGCATCCGCCAGAGGGGCGTCGGCTCCGCCCACGTGAAGCGCACGATCCCGTCCGCGTCCGTGGTCCCGGACCCGCGGGCCTCCAGACGTTCTTCGACGACCTCGAAGAGCTGGACCGGGACGCCCGGGACGGGACGCCCGGAGGCCAGGTCGGTGACCCAGACCAGGGCCTCCTGGGGCGCCACCTTGATCGCCACGTGGAGATCGGTCGCCGCGATCAGATAGCGAGCGGGTCGATCCTGCAGGGAAACCGGAGCGTCGAGGCGCAGGTGATACAACCCGGTCGGGAGCGTGGGCCGGCCCGGCCCGGCCAGAGGGATGCGATTCAGCATGATGACGTCCGTGATCACCTCGGGGACCGTGAAGGTCCATCGGGCGAACACCTGGGAAGGCGGGGCGATGTAGCGGGAGACCGCCTCCGGGTTCTGGGTCATGGTGATGAACGAAGCGAGGCTCAGGCGGGCGAGGGTGAGGTTCACGCGATCCAGGTTGCGGGTGGAGAGGAACGCCGTGGTCCCGGTGTAGGTCCCCACCAGGGCGATGGGGGTATAGGGGCTGCCGATGTTCAGGTAGGCGAGGGGATCCAGATGGTCAACGGTGAACGTGAACACATGCTGGCGATCCAGCCGGTTGCCGTAGCGATCCTCGATCCCCGGGCCCACGGTGAGGGTGTAGGCCGTCCCCGGCTTCCAATCCGCGTAAAGGGTGAACTCCCCACTCCCCGGGTTCCAGCTGGTCACCACCCGCGTGACGGAGATGGGCGGGTCGAAGCGCAGGTTCGGCCAGATGGTCTCCGGGCGGATCAGCCCGGAGCTGAAGCGAAGCTCGATAGAGGAATCCGTGCGGAGGCGGTTCGGCCCTTCCGGGCTCAGGCTGGCGCTCCGCAGCCGAGGGTAGGCCGGCGTGGTGAAGGCCCACGCCAGCGGGCCTTCGAGGGTGGCCCCGGAGGGGGCCGCGGCGCGGGCTTCCAGACGGACGAAGTAGCGGGTCTCCATCTTCAACGGCTGGGCGGGTCGGAAAACCAGGGTCCGGCTGATCCATTCAAAGCGCCCGGGGATCGCCGGCCCGTCCTCCGCGCCCTCTCGCAAGGCGAAGGCGGCCTCGGTCGAGGACCGCTCCATCTCCATGTTGAACGTGATGGAGATCGGCGTGTTCAGATCCAGATCCATCGCCCGGCCCGGTCGGGGGGCATAATCCACCACCGCCGGACGGCGGATGGTGAACGTCCAGGTGTAATCCCGCTCCAGCGTGACCCCGGAAAGATCCTTTAACCCGGCGGCCACCCGCGCGATGTAAGTCCGCCCGGCCTCCCAGCTTCCCTCCGGCTGGAAGGTGTAAATGCTGGTGTTGATCCATCGTCCCGTCCCCCGGATGGGTGGATCGAAGGTGAGGGGTTGCGGGAGATCGCCGGAGGCGAGGTCGCTGCGCAGCGGGACGATGGGGCGATTGAAGATCACGGTGACGGAGGCCCGGGGATCCACATCTCGGGCGTCGGGGGAGGGGATGACCTCAACCACGGCAAGGGGGGAAGCGGTGCGGAAGCGGAAGGCCACCGGTCGGGCCAGGGCCTGGCCGTTCCGGGCCCGGGCGTTCTCCAGGCGAACCTCGTATTCAGCGTCGGGTTTCCACGGGGCCTGAGGGATGAACCGGAGGATGCGGTCCCCGGCCTCCCAGGCGAAGCGCCCGGCGATGGCAGGGATCACCCGGAGGTTCGCCTCCACCGAGGCGCGATCCATCGGCTCGCTGAACACCAGCCGCAGGGGCATCTCCGGGGTTGCTTCCTGCCCGGGCTCCGGCGTGCGGGCCACCAGAACCGGCGGCAACCGCGAGATCACCGGGGTGGGCGTGGGGGTGGGAGCCGGGCGACAGGCATCGAGGAGGAGCAACAACAGAATGAAAGCCCCCCCGATCCTTCGCCAGGGCCAGGATGTCGAACGCATGGGAACCCCCTTTCGGCACAAAGGCCGGAGAGAGGTCCGCCAGGCGCCTCAGGCGCCTGATCGGATCCCCATCGTTTAGTATCGACGCTTCCAGTCGAAGACGTATTGGCCGATCTGATTGCAGTCCTGGTGATCGATGATCACAGGCGGCGAGAGGGGTCGGGGGTTGCTCGGGCTCTCTACGATCTCGATGATGAACCGGAATGGTTTGTGATAATCCGCCGGGTTCAGCGGGGCGAATCCCCACAGGCCGGGAGCCCGACCGCCGCTCTGCTTGTAATCCTCGCAGTTCCCATCGCCGGGCGAAAGACAGACCTGCTCATATCCCCCGCCAGAAGGGAAGAACATCCGCAGGCGATACCATACTCCGTTGATGGGGTTCCCCGCCGCGTCCCGGATGTATCCTTCCATGTAGACCGTCCCACAGTTGGGGGCGGTGGACATCGGCTGCGGGTAGAAATCGAAAGCCGGCGTGGGGGAGGGCGTGGGCGTCGCCGTCGGCCGCGGCGTGGGGGTGAAGGGCGGCCGGGTCCGCGTGGGCGTGCGGGTGGGAGTCGGGGTCTCGGTAGGGGTCGGCGTGAACGTGGCGGTCGGCGACGGCGTGATGGTGGGGGTGAAGGTGGCCGTCGCCGTCGGGCGCGGCGTGCGGGTCGGCGGGAAGGTCGCCGTGGGCGGCACCGGCGCCCCGAAGGGGACCCCTCCGCAGGCTCCTGCGAGCAGGCTGAGCACCGCGATGAGCCCGACGATCCCCCATCGGGTATGGACCCCCCATGCCGCCGCTGTTCTGATCCGCATCGCATCCTCCTGGTCTCCGAAGATCCTCATCCCGGCCCCGGCGAAGGCGCCGGCTCGGTTTGCATCGCCTGAAGCAGATGATAGCGCAACCGACGCGCAACTGTCCAGCGGTCCGCCGGCCGGGTCTTCGCCTCCACTCGAACGATGAAAGCGGTCTCCCCGATGGCCTCGATGCCGGCCACCGTCGGGGGCTCCAGCCATCCGCCCTGAAGCTCCGGATCCTCCCGCAGCGCCCGTGTCGCCTGCTCCAGGGCCTCCTGGAGCGCCTCCAGCCGGGTCCCTCGGGGCACCGGCAGGTCGACGATCACCCGGGCCCAGTCCCGGCTGAGGTTGCTGATCACCCCCAGCATGCTGTTCGGGATCACGTGCAACGTGCCATCGGCATCCCGCACATAGGTGGCCCGCAGGGTGATGCGTTCCACCTTCCCGCTCACGCCCGCCGTGCGGATCACGTCCCCGATGCCGAAGGGCCCCTCCAGGACGATGATCAGGCCGGCCAGGAGGTCCCGGATCAGGCTCTGGGCCCCCAGCCCCACCACGACCCCCAGGATGCCGGCTCCGGTGAGCAGGGGCCCCAGGTTCAGCCCCATCAGGTCGAGGGCCATCAGCAGGGCCACGGCGAGGACGGCCGCCCGCAGCAGGCTGCGGCCCAGGGAGAGGACCGCCTGGATCCGCCGGGCGCGCTCCGGATCGGAGAGAGGGAGCCGGACCTGGACCACGCGCCCGATCCCCCACCAGAGGGCGCCGGCGAAGATCACGAGGATCAGGATCCGCAACACCAGGATCAGCGTGCCGGCCTCCATCGGGAATCGTCCCATCGCTCACCAGATCGCATCCGGGAAGGTGCAGATCCCCGCGTGGTGGCCCACCCGCTTATACATCCGGATCCCGTCGAAGGGCTCCCCCAGGATGCCGTCGTAAATGGCCCAGGAACGGCCGCGCACCGTTCGTTCCATCCCGGGCTGCCGGAAGGGGGTGGAGCCGTCCAGCCGACGGTGGAGCACGCCGCCCGGCTGGAACTCCCGATGGATCCACTCCATTTTGGTGCGCCCCTCGATGTATCCGCAACCGTAGCGTTCGAAGAGGATGGCCGCGTGGTAGGCCAGGGGCTCCACCAGGAACAGATCGTGGCCCAGGCGGCGGATGAACTGCTCGAACAACGGAAGCATATGTTTGGTCAGGCGCAGGCCCCGGCGCACCTGGCCCGGGGCCAGGCCGAACTGCATGGCGGCGATCTCCGCCTCGATGTTCCGGCTCACCGTTCCGTATTTCGTCGGCCGTCCCTCCCGGTCCCGATCCACATCAAAGCGAGGGGATTCCGGGTCGTTGGTCATGAAGAGGAGCACGATGATGCGGTTATGCAGCGTTTCCGCGAAATGCAGGTAAACCAGCGGATCCCGATCGTCGACCCGTCGCCAGACTTCGATCTCCACCTCCGCGTTCTCCCCATGGATGCGGACCAGCGGCCGCCCGGCCGGGTCGCACAGCGTGACCGGGTCGATGCCGTAACGCTCCAGGAGGAAATCCGGGATGAGCGTGCGATAGATGGCCCGCTGCGCCTCCTCAGGCAGCCGGTGGATCTCCCGCAGGGAGGCCAGCGGGCGACCCGCCACCACGAAGCGGTCGGATTGGATCTCGATCTCCATCCCAGGTCCCCACCGTGGGAACGTGGCTTCGGATCCGAGAGGATCGCCTATGGCGTTCACCCGGTCTCCGCCTGCTCCGACAGCCAGGCGCGGATCTCCCGGGCGAAGCGCCGAAAGCGGTCCGGGGCGTCTCGCAACGCCTGAGCGACCCGCTCCGGATCAATCCGGATGTATTCGTGAACCAGAACGTTTCGAAGGCCTCCGGCACCTCGCAACAGCCCATACAGCTCCTCGGAGATCACCCCATGCTGTCGAAGGTCTTTCAGCAGGTCTTCATAGGTGGGTGCCTCCCGATGGAACCGGGCGACCAGGATGTGATCGGCGATCTGGAATATGAGGTTGAGCCCGGCGATCAGCCCTCGTTCGGCAGCCCAACGTCGGTGCAGATCCCCCTCCAGATCACGGGCGGTCAGCGCGCGATAGGCCTCCATGGCCTCGGCGATCCGTTCAAGCTCCAGAAGCGCAGACCAGAGGAAATCCGCTCGCAGGGGCATGGGTGCCATCCCCCATCGGGCCTGATGGACCTGGATCCGGATGCGGAGCCCCTCGTCCCGGGCGATGACGCGGGCGCTTCGTTCGAAAGCCTCGCGCTCCGCCTCCGATCGAGCGAACAGACAACGGCCGCTTTGAAGAATCCCCGCCTTCAGATAAGGCGGCGCGAACCGGAGATCCACGAGATCCAGGCGATCCGTCCCCAGGGCTTCCGAGAGTTCGGCGTATAGGAGGGGCCATGAGAAGCCTTCGTCCGGCAGGACGGCCAGATCCACATCCGCCGCGCCCGGATCCCCGCGGGCCAGGGATCCGAACAGATAGGCCAGGCGCACCGGGTGGCGCCGGAGGAGGTCGGGCAGGCTTTCCACCCGCCGTGCCACATCCAAAGGAAGTGGGGGCTGGCGCCCGTATCGCTCCCGCACGCCCATCTCACTCTACCCCCTTCATGGCGCGCTCGATCTCCCGGCGGGCCTCCCGCTCGGCGATGGCGCGGCGCTTCTCATATTGCTTCTTGCCTTTCGCCAGGGCGATCTCCACCTTGGCCAGGCCCCGGGCGTTCAGGTAGACCTTCAGCGGCACGATGGTGTAGCCCTTCTCCTGGGCCTTGCCGATCAACCGGTTGATCTCGTGCCGGTGGAGCAACAGCTTGCGCGGCCGCCGGGGATCCGGGTTGTCTCGCGCGGCCGGCTCGTAGGGGGCGATGTGCACGTTCATCAGCCACAGCTCCCCATCCCGCGGCAGCACATAGCCCTCCCGCAGGCTGATCTTCCCCGCGCGCACGGATTTGATCTCGCTGCCGGTGAGGACGACGCCCGCCTCAAAGGTCTCCTCGATGTGGTAATCGTGATAGGCTTTCGGGTTGGTGGCCACCACCCGACTGGATTCTGTTTTCTTCCCCATCTCAGGCTTCCTTCTCCCCGCCGAACCTGGAGGAACCGCCGTATGGTTTAGAGTCTTCACGAAGTTTGCGACGCACCAGCTCGAGGACCCAATCGGCCATTTGCAGCGCTTCCGCTGACGATCTCCTCGCCCTGGGCATAGAGGAAGGCCTTGAGGGCTTTCTCCGCGACCTGCTGGGCGATAAAGCAGGCCAGGTGATAGCTCCCGCCTTCCAGCAGGAGCTGTCCTCCTTTTCGATCGGCCTCCGCCTGCTCAAGCCAGCGGAGGCCCTCCGCCTTCGGATCCCGCCGCATAGACCGTCTCTCCCTCCGCCAGCGCCTGACGGATAAAAGGGTGATCCGCCAGCCGCCGGATTTCCTCCGGCGTGTAAACGAACAGGTCCACGGGGACTCGCGGGTTTAACCGGCGGTAGAGGAAAGCAGTTCGTTCCAGGAACCCCATGGGCGTATCCCATATGACCAGAAGATCCAGGTCGCTGGTTAAACCGATCGTCCGGCGGACGACGGATCCGAACAGGATCACCCGCTCGACCCTGATGGCTTTTAATTCCTCCACCAGACGGGGGAGCTCCTCCTCCAGCTCCCTCCGGTGGACCCGGCGGCGTTCCTGCAGCCTGCGGCGAAGTCGCTCCTCATGGATGGCGCTCATGGCTTTGCAGAGGCTCCGGATAGGATGCCGGCAGAGGATATTATGCGGGCAATTTGATCGCGGGGGAAACCCGGCAGGGCGGAGGCCTTCCGGAACCAGACATCCCCCTGCGCATCCATCGCGTATCGAAACCCCGCCGCACCCGCACGGATGGGGAAGCCGGATTTATGAGGCCCCGGGGGGCTTGGGCGAGGGTGCCGCCGGGGAGGCGCCACCCATCTCCACAAAATAGGCTTCACATGCCCGATCGATGAGCTCCTTGCTCAGCGTGGGAGGCACGTTGAAATACGAGGCGATATCCTGGATGTGGGACAGCAGGTCGCGGGCGTGGACCGCCCGCAGCGGCCGCCGGCGCTTGATATACCACTCCTGAAGGAGGTAGACCAGGGCCTGGTCGTCGTAAGGGATCCCTCGGGCCTGGCACTCCCGGCGGAAGATCTCCCGGAACTCCGCCGGGGTGGGGTCGGGGATCTCGATCTTGTGTCGGATGCGACGCAGGAAGGCCTCATCCACCAGATCCCGCGGGTTGAGGTTGGTGGAGAAGAGGATCAGGGTCTCGAAGGGGATCTCGAACTTCTGGCCGGTGTGGAGGGTGAGGTAATCCACCCCCTTCTCCAGGGGGACGATCCAGCGGTTGAGGAGATCCCGGGGGCGCACCTGCTGGCGGCCGAAGTCGTCGATCAGGAAGACCCCGCCGTTGGCCTTCATCTGGAGGGGCGCCTCATAGTAGCGGCTGACCTCGTTCCAGGCCAGATCCAGCATCTCCAGGGTGAGCTCCCCGCCGCTGACGATGAACGGCCGCCGGATGGCGATCCAGCGGGCATCCGCTGGCGTTTTCAACACGCCGGTCTGGCCGGGCCGATGGTTGGGCAGCGGCTCGTGGTTCACCTCATCGAACACCTTGATGACGAACCCGCCGACCTCCACGGCATAAGGGATGTAGATGCCTCCCTGAAAGACCCGGTGGCCGATGGCCTCCGCAATGGAGGTTTTCCCGTTCCCGGGCGGGCCGTAGAGGAAGATGGAGGTTCCCGAGTTGATGGCAGGGCCGATCTTGTGGAACACACGGTCGTTGAGGACCAGATGCCCGAGGGCCTGGCGCATCAAGCGCGGGGTCACCCGCGTGCCTTTATGGGATTGTCGACGCATGGCCGTAGCGTAGGCGGGGAGGGGCACGGGGGCAGGCCCCGCATATTGGCTTCGGTCCAGCGCCTCGCGGGCCCGATCGCGCCCCCGGGCAGTGAGGGCATACTGATAGGCCTGCTCCCCCACCCCCTTCGCCCCCAGTACCTCCACCAGTTGCTCCCGCTTGAGGAACTCCAGAATGACCTCTGTCACCCCGGTGTAGAGGAGACGCAGGCGCTCCGCCAGCTGTCCGCCGGTGAGATAACCGGCGTTGTAGAGGATCTTGAGGCTGAGGTCGGCCAGGAAGGCCAGGGAAAGCCCCGTTTCCTCAATGGAACGCGGCATCGGAGGGATGAACGCGAACTCCCCCGGAACCGTGGATCTTGCGGTGGTGGACGCCTCAGTATGCGAGCTCACCGTTGTGTTCGCCATGCGCTCTCCCCCTCCTCGCCGGATCGGAGTATCGCCGCACCGAACACCCCAGGCCCGGAAGGATCGGCACGCCGCCCGGAGCGCGCTCCGGGTGTCTCTATTTTGGACCCCCCAGGGATTTCATGCAAGGGCTCCCCTTCTAATCCGGAAACCGTAACGCGAGCGCTGCAGGATACTACGATCCCTCAGCGGGAACCTGGGGTATAATCTCTTCTGAGGGTCTCGGCTGGATGAGCCATTCCATGAAGAGCCCCTGGCTGCAAGATCACAGGAGGCAGATCGGAATGGAGGCGGCGGGGTTGTTAAGGAAGATCGCGCAGGAGCTGCAACTGACGGAGGAAGATTGGATCCGGCAGGGTCTGCGCGCGTTTCTGGAACAGCGGATTCGGGAGCTCCGAGCGGAGTGGATCGAGATCACGGGACGTTACGGGGTGGCCGGCGTCGAAGAGATGGAGGCTCGATACCGGGAGGGCACGCTGGAAGAGGCGGACACCTGGAGGGATCTCCAACGGTTGGATCGTCTGGAGTATCAAATTAAACAACTTCAAAGGCTTCTTGAGACTCTGTCATGATGAGCCTCGAAAATCTACGCAAAATTAACAAAAAAGAATTTGCAGACGCTGGCAATCTGTATCTACCTTCCCTCGTCATTTCCATGATGGCAGTGAGGATCGTGTGATTGAAAGCTCCATGTCCGAGGATCCCGCGCAAGCATTGCGGGAATTCCTGGGTTTCGCTCGGGAGAAGCTACGCGCGGCCCCTCTCAGCCCACCGGGAGGCGAAGCGGGAGGATGAGGTTCAGTAAGAGCCCGGCCAGGAACAGTGCGCCGGCCCGCCGGTTGAAGACGAAGGCCCAGGAGACATACCACAGGGGCCACACCGGATAACCAGGAGGTGGCTCAGCCGGACGGGGGCGGGCGTAGGTCCGCAGGACGTCGATCAGACGCGGCAGGCTGAGGGCGGTGAGCCACACCCATGGCCCGAGCACCCCTGCGAGCGCCAGCCCTCCCACCACTACGTAAAAGGCCACCATCAGCCCCGCGTTCAGCGCCCGCGCCATCCGCTCCCCCAACAGAACCGGCAGCGTGTAAATCCCCCGCGCGCGATCCTGTTCCAGCTTGTCGATGTGCTTGCCGATGAGCACGGTGGAAACCAGCAGAGCGTAGGGGATCGAGGCCAGCCAGACCCATCCCGGGAGGGTCCCTGTGGTCGCGTAAAAGGTGCCGCCGATCATCAAGGGCCCCCACACCAGGAAGACGCCGAGCTCCCCCAGGCCGATGCGCTTGAGGCGCAAGGGCGGGGCCACGTAGAACACACTGATGAACAGCCCGGCCAGGGCGAAGGCCAGGATCGGCCATCCCCGCATCGCCGTGAGGGCCAGGGCGATCAGCCCATCCAGAGCGTTCACCAGCAGGATGGCGCGCCGCAGCTGCTCCCGTGTGACCATGCCCGAGAGGACCGGATGGGGCGCATACTGAGCCCGGGCGTATTCCGCGGTGTCCAGCCCTGTCTCCAGATCGAAATAGTCATTGATCATGTTGTTCGCCGCGTGGGCCAGCAGCAGCCCCACGGCGGCCAGAGCAAAGGGAAGGGGCTCGAAGCGCCCGACGGACGCCGCCAGCAATCCCCCAATGGCCGCGGAGATCATCGTCATCGGGAACACGCAGCAGCGGACGATGATCAGCCACTTCGAGATCGAATCCATAGGCCGATCCGCCCGCAGGTTGCATGTGCGATAGATCTCCAGCCAGTTCCGCCACATCTGCCACCCTCCTGCGCGGTTTTCGAGGGGAACGCTTTTCCATTCCTCGGCCCGGAACGCCGGTTGCGCGTTCCCCCCTGCCCGGATAGATTGTATCCGAAATCCGTTCAGGCCTCTCCGGAGCGGCGCGATGCGGATCTTCCTGTGCGGATGGATCCTGATCGGGTGGATGGCGGTGGGCTGCGCCAGGCGCCCCACGCCCTCCGGCGTTGCCCCTTCGACCGGGAGCCCGACCCCGGTCCCCATTCCGACCGGGCGATCGCTCTCAACCCCTACCGTCCCGATCCCCACTGCAACGGCCCTTCTGACCCCAACCCCCACCCCTGACCCTTATGCCGATCTCACGGTGGAAGCCCTGCGCCGGCGCGTCTACGGCGGTGGATCCATCCGGATCGAGCGCACCCTAACGGTCACCCCGGCCTTCACCCGTACCCTCATCGCATATCCCAGCGACGGCCTGACGGTTTACGGCTTCATGAACGTCCCCCGAGGGAAGGGCCCGTTCCCGGTGGTGATCGTGCTGCACGGCTATGTGGATCCGGCGCGTTATTCGACGCTGGCCTACACGACCCGCTACGCCGACGCCCTCGCCCGGGCCGGCTTTCTGGTGCTCCATCCCAACTACCGGAACCACCCACCCTCCGATGAGGGGCCCAACCCCTTTCGCGTGGGCTATGCGGTGGACGTGCTGAACCTGATCGCCCTGTTGCCGACGCTGCCCCAGGCGCGGGCGGATGCCGTAGGCCTGTTCGGCCACTCCATGGGCGGCGGGATCGCCCTTCGCGTCCTGGTGGTGAACCCGAGGGTCCGGGCCGCGGTGCTCTACGGCTCCATGAGCGCCGACGAGCGCAAAAACTTCGAGCGCATCCTCCAGTGGTCAGGGGGAACGCGAGGGCGCGAGGAGCTGAACACGCCGGAGGAGGCCCTGCGCCGCATCTCGCCCCTCTACTACCTCCAGGACATCGCAACGCCCATCCAGATCCATCACGGGGGAGCGGACGCCGTGGTGCCGCCCGAGTGGTCCCGGGAGCTTTACGAACGGTTGCGCGCCCTGGGCAAGACGGCGGAGTGGTTCGAATACCCGGGCCAGCCCCACACGTTCCCAGCCGGGAGCGCGGCGGACCGTTTGCTCCTGGAGCGAGCCATCGCCTTCTTCCGAAAATATCTAAGTGAGAGCGTCCCCTGAGGGAAGATCGCGATCTCGGGCGCATCCAAGGAGGAGATGGTGGGGCGGGCGGATCAGGGTATCGCGGATGGGCGCTGGGCGGTGATCCCCCGGGTGCTGTGCTTCCTGTTCCGGGGCGACCAGGTGTTGCTGCTCCAGCGCTCCCCAGCGAAAAAAGTTTTCCCGGGGCGTTACAACGGCCTGGGTGGGCACGTGGAGCCCGGCGAGGATCTGCGCACGGCGGCCCGCCGTGAGCTGGCAGAGGAAGCGGGCATCCCGGCGGGGGAGCTCCGGCTGGCCGGCCTGATCACCGTAGACACCGGCGCCTCCCCCGGGGTTCTCCTCGCCGTCTTCGTCGGGGAGACGGACGCGCAGCCGGCAGGGCCCACCCCGGAGGGAACGCTGACCTGGGTGCCGATCTCCCGGGTGCTGGACCTGCCGGTGGTGGAGGATTTCCCGGCCCTCTGGCCCCGGGTGCTGCGCTTCCGGGAGACCGGGGAGCCCTTCTTTCTGAGTTACACCTACGATGCACAGGACCGTCTGATCGTCCGGGAAGGATGAGCCGATGGGAGAGATCCGCACGGAACAACTGGTCGAGCTGGGGCGGGCCCTGAAAGCGTTGCGGGATCCGCAGGAGATCCGCCGTGCCGCTCTGGACTGGGTGATGGCCCGAACCGGGGCGGTGGAAGGAGCCGCGCTCCTTCGGGAACCCGGCGCCTGGCGATGCGCCATCGTCCGGGGCGACCCGGCCTTCTGGGAGCGCGAGTGGACGCTTCCGCCCTCCGCCCGATCCCCCTGGGAGCCGGTTGCGGACGTCGTGTGGTTCCTTCCCCTTACGGAAAAAGCGCCTTCGGAGTGGCTCGGGGTCCGGGATCCGGACCCGGAGGCCCTGGCCGATGAGGCGGGATGGGAGGTGGCGAGGCTGTGGATCGGGATGGCGCTGGAGGCAGCCCGGGAACGGGAGGCCCACGGCGCGTTCTTCTCCACCGCCGTCCACGAGCTCCGCCTGCCGATGACCAGCATCAAGGGTTACGCGGACCTCTTGCTCAAAGAACTGGCCGGTCCCCTCACCGAGAACCAGCGCCGGTTCCTTGGGGTCATCCGGGGGAACATCGATCGACTGGCGAATCTGGTGAGCGACCTGCTCGAACACGCGCGCCTCGAAACCGGACGTCTGCGCCTGCGCATCGAGCCGGTCTCCCTGTCAGAGGCGCTGGAGGAGGCCCTGCGCCGTGTCCGACATGAGATTGAGGCCCGGGGCCACCGGCTCTCCGTGGAGCTGCCCGAGGGCCTCCCTTCGATGGCTGCGGATCGGGAGCGGCTGGAGGGGATCCTGGCGAAGGTCCTGGACAACGCCGCCAAATACACCCCGCCCGGCGGAGAGATCCGGGTCCGGGCAGGGCGTCAGGGGCCCACCGTGATTTGTGAGGTCGAGGACACCGGGATCGGGATCGCGCCGTCGGATCAGGCGCAGCTGTTCACTCCCTTCTGGCGCTCGGAGGACCCACGGGTGCGGGAAGTCCCGGGCTTCGGGCTGAGCCTGACGGTGGCGCGGGGTCTCCTCCGGGCCATGGACGGGGAGATCGAAGTGGAGAGCGCCCCGGATCAGGGCACCCGGGTCCGAATTCGGCTGCCGGCGGCGGAGGCGCCGCGCTGAGGATCAGCGGGCTCCCTGGGCGGCCTCCACCAGCCAACGGAACGGCCACAGGTGACGGGGATCATCCTCAAAGAGCAACTCCGGGTGCCATTGCACAGCCAGGGCTCCGATCATCCCGGACGCCGAGCGCCAGAGGAACGCTTCCACCACGCCGTCCGGTGCCTCTGCGATGGGCTGGAGAGGCGGGGGGAGCTCCGCCCGACGGGGAACGCCCTGGTGATGATAGGAATTCACCTCCAGGATCTCACCGATCCCGTGAGCGCGCAGGAGCGCTTCCAGCTCGGGAGGGGGCTCCAGGCGCACGGGATGAGCCCGGGCGGGCGGAGGCGCCTTGCTGTCATGGGTGAGCTCGGTGATGTCCGGAAGATGCTGGCAGAGCGCGGCCCCGAATGCCACGGCCAGCACCTGGGAGCCGCGGCAGATCCCCAGGATGGGCTTCCCCTGTGCTCGCGCGGCCTCCACCAGGGCGAACTCGAAAGCGTCCCGCTCCGGATCCACCCCGTCGGTCTGTGGGTGCCGGGGGGCGCCATAGCGGGCGGGGTCGATGTCTCCGCCCCCGGTCAGCAGCACGCCCTCCACGCCTTCGAGGCACGCAGGGGCCGCCTCCGGCGGGAGATTCGGGAACATCACCGGCAGCCCCCCTGCCGCCCACACCGCCCGCAGGTAAGCGGCCTCGGTCCCCATCTGCGGGCGGCCCAGGGGATCACGGCCCTGAAGGCGCTTTGTGGTCACACCGATCCGTGGCCGTCGCATCGGAGTTCCCCCCTCATCGATCCGGCAGCGCATAAAGGGTCTGCGCGTTGCGGCAAAGGATGGCTTCGGCCGCTGCCTCTGCCTCCGCCGCCGTGAGATCTCCGTCCGCCACCGTTGCTTCCAGGACATCGCCCAGGATCCGCCGTCCCCAGCGTGCCCCCAGGTAGAACAGCTCGGGGATCAGGTGGGCGTCCGTGGAGAAGAGGATCTTGCTGATCGGCGTCAGCTCCAGGAAGGCGCGGACGGCGAAGGCCATCCCCGCCCGGCTCAGGAAGGGGATCGCCAGCCCCAGGTCCACGTAGACGTGGGGGTAGACCGCTGCCAGATATCCGGCCTCCCGGGTGTAGGGATAGGAGGCGTGGAGGAGCACAAAGGGAACACGGCGAAAGTCTGGATGTTCAAGTAGCGGGCGCAGATGAAGCGGATTGGCCCACCGTAGATCCAGATCTGGATCTCCAAAGCCGGTATGGAATTGAATCGGGAGGCCCCGGCGGGCGGCGGCCTCCAGGGTTCGCCAGACCACCCAGTCGTTCAGGGGTTTGTGAGCCAGCCGCAGGCGCTCCCCCCGCTCCGCCTGCTGTCGCAGAGCGCGGAAGGCAGCCTGGGCGGTCTCAGAGTCTGGGGGCTCCACCGCGAGTCCCGTCCGATAGGCGATGATGGTTTTGTAGCCGACCACCTCGGGATCGAGGACCTCAAGATCAGCCCGGAAGGCTTCCTCGAAGGCTGACCAGGTGGGGACCTCGGCGATCCGGCGCTCGGCCACGAACTCCACCCGAAGCAGCCGGTAGACGGGAGCGAAGCGGTTGTGCCAGGCCGTGGGCATCACCTGATCCGGCATGAACCCGTCGTCGAGCAGGATGGCCTGGAAGCCCGCGGCCGCGAAGCAGCGCCGGGCTACCTCCTCGAACCCCAGCCGCTCCCGTGTCTCCAGGATGGACTCCAGCGTTGGCTCGCACCCCAAGAGCGCCGCGATCTCCCGCATGCTCCGGCGGAAGAAGATCGTCTCCCGCACGTGGTGGGTGACGACCTCCGCTGCATAGCCCTCGGTGAAGGCCGAGGGATAGGCGAAGGTGCGTGCGTGCTCCGGACGCAGCAGATTATGGGCGTGCTGATCTACGATGGGGATGGCAGACAGGTCCACCGTGCTCTCCTCAATAGCGCTCCAGAAGGATACGCACCTCCTCCTCATGAGGCAGATCCTTCATCGCCTCCCACTCCGCCCGCCGCACCGCCAGGTACGAGCGGGCCAGCTCCGGCCCCAGGGCCTGGAGCAAGACCTCATCTTGCTCCAGGGCAGCGATGGCCTCCCCCAGGCTCGTCGGCAGAGGCTGGATTCCCCGGGCGGCCCGTTCCGCCTCCGGGAGATCCGCCGGATCCACCTGAACCGGCTCGCCTGGGTCGAGCCCTTTCTCCAGGCCGTCCAACCCAGCAGCGATCACCGCCCCCAGGGCCAGGTAAGGGTTGCAAGAGGGATCCACGGTCTTCAGCTCGATGTGGGTGATGGGCCGACCGGCAGGGGGCTGGGGGACCCTCACCGCGGCCTCGCGGTTGCCGTAGCCCCAACAGGCAAAGGCCCCGCTCCAGAACCGCGGACGGATCCGCTTAAAGGAGTTGGGGCTCGGAGTCGTGAAAGCCATCAGAGCAGGCAGATGTTGGAGAACGCCGGCGATGAATGCCCGGGCCTCGGCGGAGAGAGCATTGGGACGGCGAGGGTCCGCTGTGCGGTTGCGATCGCCCCGCCACAAGCTGAAGTGAAGATGGGCGCCGCTGCCGGCTTTGTCCGGGAAGATCTTGGGGACGAAGGAAGCGATGAGGCCATGACGACGGGCGACGGCCCGCACCGTCTCCCGGAAGATGATCTGGTTATCCGCCGCCCGCAGGGCCTCCGCGTAGCGGATCGGCATCTCAAACTGGCCCGGGCCGGACTCCGCGTAGATCATTTCCGGGAGGACGCCCTGAGCCTCCAGGGCCGCGGTGATCTCTTCCAGCACCGGAGCCATGGCGTCCAGTGCGGCGGTCTGGGCGAACACCGTGTTGTCTGCGGGAAGCAACCGATCTCCGTCCCATCGGAGCAGGTAGAACTCGTTCTCGAAGGCCGCCATGATACGCCATCCCTGCCGCCCAGCCCGCTCGATCATCCGGCGAAGGAATGAGCGCGGACAGTGAGGCCATGGCGTATCTCCCTCGTAGATATCCGTGAACACGCGAGCGTGACCGGGAGCATATGGCAAAGGGGTGAAAGTGGACCAGTCCGCCCGCATGTGGACCTCGCCGGCGGGGGTGAGCCCGGACCCCGAGGCGAGGGCATCCATCATCACCGGGAGAGCCTGCTGGGCGGCAGCAATGCCCACCCCGGCTCCCTCCAGATAGTCCTCCAGGAAAGCCGTATGAACGGCCTTGGCCCGGATCAGACCCGCGTTGTCGCACCAGATGAAGCGAACATACCGGATCTGATGGGTGCGAACGACGGCGAGAACTTCGCTCTTCCCGGGCGTCATTTTCCGAGCCTCCGCGGCGCGAGATGGAAAACAACGCGATGAAGCACATATTCGGCCCGGCCCGGGTTAGGCTTCGGTCCCGGGCCGGGCGTTGCGAGATCTTCTCTCAGGGCGCGGGGACCTTCTGCGGGACGCGTTCAGCAGCCAGGGTGAACTTCCCGCCTTTAACCTCGATGACCGTCACGCCTTTCTGCGGGATATGGGATTGCGGGGAGTAATTGATCACCCCGGTGACGGCCGGGAAGTCCCGGATGCTCTCCAGGGCCTTCTTGATCGCTTGGCCGTCCGTGGAGCCGGCGCGGCGGATGGCCTCGGCCAGCACATAGACCGTGTCATAGCCAAGGGCGGCGAAGACTGCCTCCGGCTCCGTGCCGTATTTCTGCTTATAAGCGGCGACGAACTTGCGCACCCGCTCATTCGGCGAGTCCGCCGTCAACAGCGAGTGGGTGGTGAAGAACACATTCTCCGCAGCCGGCCCGGCCACCTGGAGGAGGAGCGGGGTATCGTAACCGTCGCCGCCCACGATGGGGCCGTTGATCCCCGCGTTGCGGAACTGCTTCACGATCGTCCCTACGTCATCCGGTAGCGCCGAGATGTAGTAAAAGGCGGGCTGCTGAGGCAGCGCCTTCACCTTAGCGATCTGGGCCGAGAAATCCTTATCCCCGGATTGATAGGTATCTTCCAGCACGATGGTTCCACCCAGCTCGGTGAAGCGCTCCTTGAAGTATTTGGCCAGCACCGTCGTGTATTCGGCACCTTTGTCCCAGAGCAGGTAGGCGGTCTTGCCGAATTTCTCGAAGGCGAACTCGGCCCCCACGGCCGCTTGCACGTTGTCCCCGAAGGGGGCCAGGAAGAGCATGTCCCCCACCTGCCCGGGCAGGCGCGGAGAGGTCGCTCCCACGGTGATGAAGGGGACCCCGGCTCGCTGGCAGATGGGGCCGGCGGCCAGCACGTAGTCGGAATCGTTGAAACCGATGACCGCCACTACTTTATCCTGCTCGATCAGCTGGGTGACCACGGTGGCGGCCGTGGCCGGGTCGGTCTTGGTGTCGCGGATGAGCAATTCGATGGGCCGGCCGAGCACACCGCCGGCCGCGTTGATCTCTTCGGCGGCCAGGCGGGCGCCGTTGGCGGCAGGCACATCAATGGAAGCCATCCCTCCGGTGAGGTTGAAGGGGGCGCCGATTCGAATCGGGGCCCCGCCCGCGGGGGTCGCCGGTGCCGCGGTCGGGCTGGCCGGCGCAGCGGGCCCGGTCGGCGCGGCAGTGGGAGCCGCTCCGGGCGCACAGGCGGCTGCCGCAAGGATCAGAATCAGGAACAAAACACCGAACCAACGCAGCGGGCGCATGGTTCCTACCTCCTCATAAAAGGATCTGCCTCTCGAACGGAGGAGGCTTTCCAGGGAACCCGGAATTCCCTGATCCAGTCCTCCATCCGTTCGATCAGGGCCTCCAGCCGGAACTCGCGGTCCCCCAGTAGCCCCTGGCGGCGGAACGCGGTCAGGAAGATGAGCAACACCGCCAGACCGATCTGGCTTAAGCCGTAAAGGGGGCCGATGGAGAACGCCCCCACAGTCACCCCGGGTTCCAGGTTCCGTAGCAGCTCGGTCACGCTCATCACCAACAACGTCCCTACGATCGATCCGGTGATGCTGCCCATTCCTCCCACGATCATCATCACGATGATCTCGAAAGTTTTCGAGAAATAAAACGCGTTGGGGGAGAAAGCAGTGAGGAAATGCGCCCACAACCCTCCAGCCACCCCGGTGAAAAAGGCGCTGATCCCGAAGGCGATCAAACGCACCCGTCCGATGGCCACGCCGACACCCTGGGCGCCCCACGGATCGTCCCGCGCCGCCAGAATCTGCAGGCCTAAAGTGGAGTGTTTGAGACGCCAAGCGATGTAAACATTCAGAGCAGCCCATAGGGCCGCCCAGCTCAGCGTGGTGTAGGGTGGGACGCCAGCGAAGGTGCGCGTGCCACGGGTGAAGGCTTCCGCGTTGATCAAGACCACGCGGGTGATGATCAGGAAGCCCAGGGTGGCCACGGCCACGAAGTGCCCGCTTAACCGCAGGATGGGGATGCCGATCAGCCCTGCCACAAGCGCCGCAAACAGCCCTCCGAGGAGGAGGGCAGGCAGGAAGGGTAGGGCGACCGAGGCCAGCGGCGCCGGCAGGTCCGGGAGGTTCGCCGCCTTCGCTGTCACCGGCAGGGTGAGGATGGCGGAAGTATATGCGCCCAGGGCCATGAAGCCGATGTGGCCCAGGGAGAAGACCCCGGTGAACCCGGTGAAGAGATTGAGGCTCACCACCAGCATAAGGTTGATCAAGAAAAGAACGCTCAGACGTTGCAGGTAAGCGTTCCCGCCCCGCTCGATCACCAGGTAAAGACCCAGTAGCAATAGGCCTCCAAGGCCGCGCCCCAGCCAGAGCCAGCCTTGCCGAACAGAGATTGCCTTCATCTCAGATCCGCTCCGCTTCTCCATGGCCAAGCACTCCACCCGGGCGTACCAAGAGCAGGAAGATCAGAACAGCATAGACCAGTGCATCGCGATAGCCCACCACCGCGGAAGGCAAGAGCCCCTGCAAGAAGATCTCCAGGGCTCCCAGAAGATATCCCCCCAGCACTGCCCCCGGGATTGTCCCGAACCCGCCGATGACACAGGCCACGAAGGCTTTCAGCACGGGCTCAAAACCCATGCCGGGCTGGACAGTCCCGATGTGGGCCACCCAGAACAGGACGGCCAAGCCGGCCATCGCCGAGCCGATGGCGAAGGCCAGGAGGGTGACCTTCCCCACCTCGATGCCCATCAACTGGGCTGCGGTGGGGTTCTCCGCCGCTGCCCGCATCGCCAACCCTATCCGAGTGCGCGTGACAAAGAAAGCCAGCCCGCCCAGGGCCAGCAGCGCCCCGCCGAAAGCCCACAGATGGATAGAGGGGATGAAAAGATCTCCCCACGGATGAAAGACCTGGGTGAGCAGCGCCGGCATCGGGAAGGGACGGGACCGTGGGGAGAAGAGCAGGACTGCTATGTTCTCCAGAAACACGGCCACCGCGAAGGAGTTGAGGAGCAGGGCCACATCCGGAGCACCTCGGATCGGCCGGTAGGCGATTCGCTCCATTAACACGCCCAGGGCCGCTGCCCCAAGGATGGTCCCCGCAGCGACGAGGGGGAAAGGCAAGCCCCATTGGAGCAGGAGCAGGCCGATGTAGGCGCCACCCATCATCACTGTCCCGTGGGCGAAGTTGATCAGCCGCATCACAGCAAACACCATCGCCAGACCCACGGCCATCAGAGCATACTGGCTGCCCAGCCCCAGGGCGTTGATCAGCTGTTGGATCCAGAACTCCGGAGAACCGACGGCATGCATAAGAGGACGATCCTCCTTCCGTCTCAGCGTCCCAGATAGATCCGCACCAGATGAGGGTTCTCCCGCAGGCGGGCGGCCGAATCGGCCAGAACCAGGCGCCCGGCCTCCAGCACATAGGCCCGATCGGCTAAGCCCAGGGCCTTCTCGGCGTTCTGCTCGACGATGAGCATGGTCAACCCCTGGGCCTTCAGCCGGGCCAGGGCCTCAAACACCTCCTCGACCACCCGAGGTGCCAGCCCCAGGGAGGGTTCATCCAGAAGCAGAACCTCCGGCTCCGCCATCAGCGCCCGGGCGATGGCTAACATCTGCTGCTGTCCCCCGGAGAGCAGCCCTGCCCGCTGGTTCAGGCGCTCCTTCAAGACGGGGAAAAGCTGGAGCACCCATTCCAGGTTCCGACGCTCCCGTCCGGGATCCCGCAACCGGTAAGCGCCCAGCCGCAGGTTCTCCCCTACCGTGAGGTTCTTGAACACCTGACGACCTTCCGGACACTGGATGATTCCCATCCGGGCGATGGCCGCTGGTGGTCGCCCTGTGATTTCGCTGCCCTTATAGAAAACCTGACCCCGGGCAGGGCGCAGCAGTCCAGAGATCACCCGCAGGGTAGTGGTTTTGCCTGCCCCGTTGGGCCCCAGCAAGGCCACCACCTCCCCGGGCTTTACTTGCAACGAAAGGCCGTGTAAAGCTCGGATCGCTCCGTAGGCCGCATCGATCTCACGCAGCTCCAGGATGGCGGGCTCGCCCAAGGAAGGCCTCCAGCACCAGAGGGTTATTGCGGATCTCCTCCGGCGTCCCCTCGGCCAGCAGTGTCCCGGAGCTCAGCACGTGAAGGCGCGGGCAGAAGCGCATCACCACCGGCATGTCATGGGCCACCATCACAATGGCCACGCTGCGCTCTTGATGAAGACGGCGCAGCTGCTCCACCAGCGCCTCGCTCTCCTCCGGGTGAAGGCCGGCTGTGGGCTCGTCCAGAAGCAGGAGGGATGGCTCCAGAGCCAGGGCGCGGGCGATCTCCACCCGCCGCTGATCCCCATATGAGAGGGCCGCGGCAGGCCGATTGGCGAGGTGAGCGATCCCCAGCTGTGCCAGAAGATCCATCGCCCGCTCGCGCAGCCTTTGAGCCCGCCGCTGCCCCGGCCCAAAGCCAAGCAAGAGCGAATCCAGGTCAGGCGGATGATGAACGGTCATGGCCACCATGACGTTCTCCAGGGCTGTCAGGGAGGGGAACAAGCGGATGTTCTGGAACGTGCGAGCGATCCCCAGCGCCGGGATCCGATGGACAGCCAATCGGGTGAGATCTCGACCGCGAAAGCGAATGGACCCCTCATCCGGCTTCAGAAAGCCGCTCAGGAGATTGATCAGCGTGGTCTTGCCCGCTCCGTTGGGCCCGATCACCCCCAGGATCTCACCCTCCCGGAGGGTCAGGCGATAGTCCTTTAAGGCGATCACGCCCTGAAAACGCTTGGTCAGCCCTTCTACTTCCAGCAGAGGAGCTGATCCTCTTTCCTGCTGGGCTGGCTTTTTATACTCGCCAGGTTGAATCGTCCGAGATCCATGGATGGAACCCGTCGACGCCATCGTCTTGCCCTGCCCCCAGGAGATTCACAAATATGACAGATGTGCAAGTTTGCACTATTGTAGTAAGCACGTTCGAGATTGTCAAGAATCAGTGCGAGGGGATCTCCAGAGCAGAGACCACGAGAGGAGCCGGCTCGGGGCGAGAGGGGATGGGGTTTCTCCGAAACCGGCCCCTTGAAGGGGAGGCCTCTCTCGTCGCGGCCTCCGGGTTCACTCCTCCGCTTCCGCCGCGATCTGGGCGAGCTCCTCCGCCGTCACCGCTTCCACGTTGTAGCGAGAGAGCCCCTCCCGGATGCGGGCCATGACCTCGTCGAAGGACATGGTCACGATCCGCTTGCGACGGATGGGGTTGACCTGAGAGAGCACCGCCTGCTTCAGGAAGGGATAGCGGATGCCCCGCTCGTACAGGGCTTCCAGGATGGGTTCCAGCATCGCGTCGATGGCTTCGATCACCTGGGCCCGGCGCTCCCGTTCTCCGAGCGCTTCCCGCAACGGCATGTCCAGGAAACCATCCACCTTGCGGAGGATGGGGACGTAGCCCGCGCCGGCGAACCGCTCCTTGCGATCATACAGGATCCCCAGGGTGATGAGATGCGCTTCCTCAAACTGGAAAGCGAAGGCCCGCTCCGGGTCCTCCGGATGCTCCTCCCGCAGGGTTCGATACATCCGGAGAACCTCCAGCGCCTTCTCCCGAAGGTTGTGGGCTTTCTCTGTGTTCAGACCGAGGATGTGATAAGCCACTGCGGGATCCGGGATCAGGATGGCTGTGATCCGGCGGGCGCCAAGCCGGAACATCGCCTCCCGCCGATGGTTGCCGTTAGGGGTCCAGTAGCGGCCGTCCGGGGTTCGGATCGCGACGATGGGGTCGATGAAACGACCGATCGCCCGGATCACCGCTTTCAAGCGCTCCACGTGATGGGGAGAGAGATCCCGCTGATAGGGGGTGGGCTCCACGCGGTCTAACGGCAGCTCCACCAGGAGCTGCCAGCGGCCGCCATAGGGATCCGGATAAACCGCCCACACCACGCCCCCATCCGCCTCCACCTGCTGGGCCAGCTGCTGGATCTCCGCCGGGATCTCCCGGGACATGGGCGCTTCCTCCCCCGTTTCGAATTCCACCCAACACATCTCTCATTATAACCCCACCTTCAAATCCCAGAGGCCCCACCTTAGAATATCCGATTTTGGGAAAATTACGGTGTCTTACATAAGAAATAATTTTGATTACATCCATTATCAAAAATTTTGTTGTTGGTTTTGACAGCATGCGCGGGTTTGTGGATAATGAGAGTAGAACAAGTATTGTCTTTTGTCTTGGGCTCCTCGACAGCGTGTCGGGTAGGGGGTCTCCGCCGGAGGCCATCGCGGCGATGAGGAGAAGAGGGAGCCCACGCCCTGTAGGGAAAGTTTCGACGGCCTGGGATCTGGCATTCCCCTTCTCTGATTCATAATAAGGAGGTGCCCCATGGCGAAGTTGCTCCGGGTGAACATGACGGATCTCTCCGTCCGCTTCGAGGAGGTGCCGGAGAAATACGCGTTGCTGGGCGGCCGCGGCCTGACCTCCAGCATCATCTACGATGAAGTCCCCCCGCTCTGCCACCCCCTGGGTCCGGATAACAAACTGATCATCGCGCCGGGCATCGTCAGCGGGACCAAGGCCCCCACCTCCGGCCGGACCTCCTTCGGCGGCAAATCCCCGCTCACCGGAGGCATCAAGGAGAGCAACGCCGGCGGCCTCTCCTCGCAGAAGATCGCCCGCCTGGGGATCAAGGCGATCATCGTGGAAGGCCAGCCGCGGGAGAAGGATCGTTTCTACGTCCTCAAGGTGGACAAGGACGGCGCCCGCCTGCTGCCGGCGGATCACCTGAAGGGCAAGGGGATGTATGAGACCTGCGATCTCCTCTGGAAGGAACACGGGGAGGGCGTGGCCATCATCGGCATCGGCCCCGCCGGGGAGATGCGCATGGCGGCCGCCGGGATCTGCGTCAACGATATGGAGAACACCGCGGGGCGATACGCCGGCCGCGGCGGCCTGGGAGCGGTGATGGGCTCCAAAGGGCTCAAGGCCATCGTCATCGACGATCGGGGCGGGCCGGGCGTCGAGATCAAGAACCCCGAGCTGTTCGAGCGGGGCATCAAGAAGCTCACCCAGGCCTCCCTGACCCACGACGTGACCAAAAAGGGCGGTGCCCTGAACACCTACGGCACCAACGTCCTGGTGAACATCATGAACGAGGCCGGCGGCTACCCCACCCGCAACTTCTCCTCCGGCCGCTTCGAGCTGGCCTCCCAGATCAGCGGCGAGACCAAGGCCGAGATCATCCACAAGCGCAACGGCGAGGGGATGACCGGCCATCCCTGCCACCCCGGTTGTATCATCCAGTGCTCCGACCGCTGGGCCAACCCGGACGGGACCTTCAAGGTCTCGGTGATGGAGTATGAGTCGGTCTGGGCGCTGGGCGCCAACTGCGGGATCGGGGACCTGGACAAGATCGCCGACCTGATCTGGCTTTGCAACGACATCGGGGTGGACACCATCGAGATGGGCGACACGCTGGCCGTGGCCATGGAGGCCGGACTGCTGGCCTTCGGCGACGCGGACACCGCCATCCGCCTCCTGAACGAGGAGGTCCGGCACGGCACCCCGCTGGGCCGCATCCTGGGCAACGGCTGCGTCTTCACCGGCCGCGCCTTCGGCGTCACCCGCATCCCGGCCGTCAAAGGGCAGGGGATGCCCGCCTACGAGCCCCGGGCGGTCAAAGGGATCGGCGTGACCTACGCGACTTCCACGATGGGCGCCGATCACACCGCCGGCTACACCATCGCCCCGGAGATCCTGGGCGTGGGCGGCAAGGCGGATCCCTTCGCCGTCCAGAAGGCGGACCTCTCCCGAGCCTTCCAGGCCACCACCGCCTTCATCGACTCCACCGGCTATTGTCTCTTCGATGCCTTCTGTGTGCTGGACATCCCCGAGGGCTTCGAGGGGATGGTGGAGTCGTGCGCCGGCGTGCTGGGGGTGAACTGGACCACCCAGGATGCCATCCGCCTGGGATATGAGATCATCCGCAAGGAGCGGCTGTTCAACGAGGCCGCCGGCTTCACCAAGGCCCATGACCGCCTCCCCGACTTCATGACCAAGGAGCCGCTCCCGCCCCACAACACCGTCTTCGACGTCCCGCCGGAGGAGCTGGACGCGGTCTATGACTTCAGCAAGTGGCCTAAGGAGGTCGTGGGGGAGGTCGCGGCCTGAGCGGTTCTCTCCCGGAACGCGATGCCGAAATCGGGGGATGGGTGGGTGTTCCGGACACCTGCCCATCCCCTTGTTATCCCTCCAGGACCGGAAGGGTTGCGCTCCACGATCCGCGATGATCGAGATCCATCTATATGGCGATCTCCGTCGCTATATCGGCCAGGAGGATCCGCGGCAGGATGCGGTCGCCCTCCTGCCCTATCGCCCCGGCATGACGGTGGCCGAGGCCCTGCGGGATCTGGGAGTTCCCCTCGAGGAAGCCCGGCATATCTTCATCAATGGGCTCTACGACCCGGAAGGGATGCGGCGGGCCCTGCGGGAGGGCGATCGCATCGGCGTTTTCCCTCAAAACATGACCATGCCGCACATCCGCCTCTTCGCCCCCCGCGCGACCCGTGAAGGATGAACGTTCGCGCCGGGGCCGTCCCATCGCCCGGAACAGGAGGGCCAGGAGATGATCGAGGTGCATCTCTACGGGGAGCTGCGACGTTACGCCGGAAAGACGGATCCACGGGAGGAGGCAGTGCTCCGGATCCCCTATCGGGAGGGGCTGACGGTGGCGGATCTCCTGCGGGAGCTCGGCATCGATCCGGAGCGTGAGGTGAGCAACATTTTCATTAACGGGCGCTACGATTACCATGCGCGCTCCCGTCTGCTCCGAGACGGCGACCGCCTGGGAGTCTTCCCTCGCAATGGGGATGTTGTATTGTTAGGCGGATGAAAGACCCATCGCGCCGGAGGCGTGAGGAAGGATGCAAGTTAAGGTTCAGGTTTATGCGATCCTCCGTCAGTATATCCCGGGTGCCTACCAGGGACCCCTGATCCTGGAAGTCCCGGAGGGGACGACGGTCGGGCAGCTGATTGAGCGCTTGCCCATCCCCCGGGAGCTGGCCCGGGTGGTCTTCGTCAACGGGATCCGTCAGGAGCCGGATTGGGTGCTCCGGGAGGGAGACGAGGTGGGGATCTTCCCGCCGATCGCGGGAGGCCACCCGAACCCGGCGTGAAGGATGCCGCGGCTCCCATCCCAATCCTCGACAGGGCGAAGGGTCTCGTTTTAGAATAAAGACGATGATCCAAAACTCGCGGAGGTGCACCATGGCGCATACCCTTCCCCCGTTGCCTTACCCGTATGATGCCCTCGAGCCTTACATCGACGCACAGACGATGGAGATCCACCACACCCGACACCACCAGGCGTATGTCAACAACCTGAACGCCGCCCTGGAGAAATATCCCGAGCTCCAGGACGTGCCGGTGGAGACCCTCCTGCGCAACCTCCCCAGCGTCCCCGAGGACATCCGGGAGGCGGTGCGCAACAACGGCGGCGGCCATCTGAACCACAGCATGTTCTGGACGTTGATGAAGCCAGGCGGGGGCGGGGAGCCGAGCGGCGCCCTGGCCGAGGCCATCGCCAAGGCCTTCGGGAGCTTCGCCAACTTCAAGGAGCTCTTCACCAAGGCGGCCATGGGCCGCTTCGGCAGCGGCTGGGCCTGGCTCAGCATGACCGCCTTCGGGAAGCTGGTGGTGCACTCCACCCCGAACCAGGACAACCCGGTGATGGAAGGCCTGATCCCCCTGCTGGGCCTGGACGTCTGGGAGCATGCCTACTACCTGAAATACCAGAACCGGCGGGCGGATTACGTCCAGGCCTGGTGGAACGTGGTGAACTGGGATCAGGTGGCCGCCAACTACGCGAAGGCCCTCGAGGCCATCCGCACCGGCGTCCGCGCCTGAACTCTCCTGCGAGGAAGAGGCGCCGTCCGAAGATCCGCGAGCCCGGTCCGAGAAGGCCGGGCTCGCGCTGGTTTTCCCCGGCGCGGTTGCCGGGAGGCCAAAAGCATGCCAGGATGAACGCGAGGACGTTCGGGAGGGGTTTCGAATGGGCTACGCGCCGCTGACCCTCCAGGAGGTCGCACGGCGGATCCGGGAGGCTCTGACGGATCCCGAAGGGGGAGAAGCGGACGCCTGGCTGCCGATCCGGGAGTTCCTGGACGATTTCCGCGCCGCTGCCCCGGAGGTCCGGCAGGCCATGATCGAGGCCCGCCCGGAGCCCACCGGGGACCCCCGTTTCGACGCCTACCTGGCGGCCCTGGCCGAACACCTGGCCGTCCGTCACGGCCTGAGGGTCCCCCGGTGGGTGGAGGAGCCCGGGCGCTTCCTGGACCGCTGGTGGTTTCCCACCCGCTTCCGCAGCCTGCATGCCATGGCCCTGGTGGAGAGCCCCGCGGCCTTCCGGCGGCGCGGGATCTTTGTGGATCATACGGAACTGGAACGGTGTTAAGGAGATGGATCGGGCGGAGATCCTCACGCTGAACGGAGGGGAGCCCGATGGCGCCTTTGACGGAGCTGCGCGCTCGTGGTCAGTCGGTCTGGCTGGATGAGATCCGCCGGGAGTGGCTGGAGGATGGAACTTTGAAGGAGCTGATCCGGCGAGGGGTGACCGGCCTCACCAGCAATCCGACCATCTTCGAGCGGGCCATCACGTCCAGTCCGGCCTATGACGCCGCCATCCGAACCCATCTCCTCCGGGATCCCGAGCTGGAAGTTGCCGCCCTTTATGAAGCCCTGGCGGTCGAGGACATCCGCATGGCCGCGGATCTGCTGCGGCCGGTCTATGAGGCGACGGAGGGCGGTGACGGCTATATGAGCCTGGAGGTCTCGCCTCACCTGGCCCACGACACGGAGGGGACCATCGCCGAGGCCCGGCGGCTGTGGCAGGCGGTCGATCGGCCCAACCTGATGATCAAGGTCCCCGCCACCCCGGCGGGGATCCCGGCCATCGAGGCCCTGATCGCCCAGGGGGTGAACGTCAACGTCACGCTCATTTTCTCTCCCACCCACTACGAGGCTGCAGCGGAAGCCTACTGGCGAGGCCTGCGGCGGCGGGCGGAGAGGGGCGGGGATCTTCGATCGGTGGCCTCCGTGGCCTCCTTCTTCATCAGCCGCATCGACACCGCGGTCGACCGCGCCCTGGAGGCCCTGGGGACGCCGGAGGCCCTTGCGCTGCGGGGACGGATCGCCGTGGCGGTGGCGAAGCAAGTCTACCGCCGCTTTCGGGAGCGTTTCCTCCCGGAGGCCTTTCCGGAGCTGGCCGCGCGGGGGGCGCGGGCGCAGCGGGTCCTGTGGGCCAGCACCAGCACCAAGAACCCGGCTTATTCCGACGTGAAATACGTGGAGGAGCTGATCGGACCGGACACGGTCAACACGATGCCTCTGGCCACGCTTCAGGCCTTTGAGGATCACGGCCGGGTGAGCGGGGACACGGCCCTGGAGGGCTGGGAGGAGGCGAAGGCGGATCTGGCAACCCTCGCCCGGCTGGGGATCGACCTGGAGAGGATCCTGGAGCAGCTCCAGGTCGAGGGGGTGGCGGCCTTCGTTTGCTCCTACGATGCCCTCCTCGCCGCCCTGGAGGGGAAGCGCGCGCAGTTGCTCTCGATCCAAGAGGGGAGGTGAGCGATGCATCGCGCCCGCACCGACGCGTTGCCCGGTTTTCGCGCCGGGGATCTGACCCTGCGGCCGTTCACAGGGGAGCGCACCATGGTGGTGCGCGTGGAGGCGCCGGCCGGAGCGGTGGTCCCGGCCCATGCCCATCCCCACGAACAGATCACCCTCGTCCTCCAGGGGCGCCTGCGGCTGCGGATGGCGGGGGAGGAGACGGAGCTCGGGCCAGGGGAGATCGTGCACATCCCCTCGGGAGTGGAGCACGAGGTCACGTTCCTGGAGGACGCTCTGGTCTTCGATGTGTTCCAGCCCCCTCGGGAAGATTTCCTCGAGCGCCTGCAGATGACGGCGCTGATCGAATAGAACCCGAGCTCGGGGCGCTCCCTGCTGTAGGAGCGGCTTTAGCCGTGACCCTGGCTTCAGCTGAAGACGGAAGACTCGGGATTGTGGGAAGCGGCTTCATCCGTGACCTTCTGAGATCTTGAAGGCAGGTTCGGGGTGAAAGCCCCTCTTGCAAAAATCAATCCTGTAGGGGTGGCTTCAACGCGACCGATCCGCCGAACACCTGGAGGGAAGCGATGGCGGGATCCTGGACCTCCGCCTATCGGCGTCTGATCCTGCAGGAGACCGAGCCGGGCATTCTGGAGATCATCCTGCATCAACCGGAGACCCTCAACGCGCTGGACGCGGTGGCCCATCGGGAGCTGACGTATGTCTGGCGGGAGATCGACGCGGATCCCTCCGTGCGAGTGGCGCTGGTGCGGGGGGCGGGGCAGGCGTTCTCCGCCGGGGGCGATTTCTCCCTCATCGAGGAGATCATGACGGATCCCCGGGCGTGCCTTCGGGTCTGGAAGGAGGCGCGGGATCTGGTTTACAACGTAATCCACTGCGAGAAGCCCATCGTCTCCGCCATCGAGGGTCCGGCGGTGGGGGCGGGCCTGGCGGTGGCCCTGCTGGCGGACATCTCGGTGGCGGCCCGCGGGGCGCGCCTTCTGGACGGCCATGTGCGCCTGGGGGTGGCGGCGGGGGACCACGCCGTGCTGATCTGGCCGTTGCTGATCGGCATGGCCAAGGCGAAATATTACCTGCTCCTCAACGAGCCTCTCACCGGAGAGGAAGCCGAGCGGCTGGGGCTGGTTTCGTTGTGCGTGGAAGATGGGAAGACCTACGAGGTGGCCCTGGAGATCGCCCGGCGCCTGGCCCGGGGAAGCGCCTCTGCCATCCGCTGGACCAAATACGCCCTCAACAACTGGTTCCGGCTGGCAGGCCCCCTCTTCGACGTCTCCACCGCCCTGGAGTTCCTGGGCTTCCGCCTCCCCGATGCCCGGGAGGGCCTTCAAGCCCTCCGGGAGAAACGGCCACCCCGCTGGCCGCTGGAGGATCTCGCCTCGGATTGAAAGGGAAAGGAGGGTAAGCCGAAATTCGTTTCGTCTTACCCTATGTCCGCAAGCCCTTGTTGAGGAGGTGACCCATGCGCTGGGAGATTGCCCCGGAGCGGACTTATCCGGTGTTGCGCATCTTCCTGGAGCAGGGAGAAGAGGTGATCGCCGAGCCCAGCGCGCTTCTCCTCATGCAAGGACCCGTGCGGGTGGATACGGGCATCCGAGGCGGGCTCCTTCAGGGGCTGATGCGCTCCTTGCTGGGAGGAGAATCCATTTTCCTCAATACTTTCCGAGCGGAAGGCCCGGCCCAGGTATGGCTCGCGCCGGCGGGCATCGGCGACATCCACTACGTCCCCTTAAACGGGGAGTCCTTTGTTCTGCAGGATTTCGCTTACCTGGCGCACCATGGTTCGGTGGAAGTTTCGGTGGCCTGGAGAGGTTTCCGGGGCTTCCTGACCGAGGGAGAGCTGGTGTGGCTGAAAGTCCATGGGACCGGAGGCGTGTGGGTCAGCGCGTTTGGGGCCATCGAGGAGATCGAAGTGCCGGCCGGGGAGACCGTCACGGTGGACAACTTCCACTTTGTGGGGATGGTGGAGGGAGCTCAACCGCAGATCCGCATGGTTGGGGGCTTGAAGACCATCCTCTTCGGCGGCGAGGGCCTGGTGGTGGATGTGAAGGGGCCTGCCCGCCTCCTGATCCAAAGCCGGCATATGGTCTCCCTGGCGCAGATCCTCCTTCCGATCATCCGTCGACATATCGGTTCAGGCAGGAGTTAAGATCTCAGACGGTTAGGGGCCTTCGCGAGTTGGGCGGGAGGCTCCCTCCCTCTTCTAAATCCACCTATCGTTCTTGAAACAGCCCCATGAGGTGCGAATTGACATTATGGGTTAATCTGGTATAATCCAGACTGACTTCCCACGCGCTGGGGATGGGTGAGGATGGAACGGATCTTCATGGCCTGCGTCCCGGAGCCCTCCTCGGAAGCCTTTCGGGCCGCGATCCGGCGCGGTCTGGAGGCGCTGGGGATATCCCTCCCAGCTGGGCGTCGGGTTTTCCTCCAGCCGGCTTGCCCCTGGGCTCATCCCCGTTTCGCTCCCCATGCGTTCACCCCGGTCGCGCTCCTGGAAGCGCTGCGCTCGCTGTTCATCGACTGTTCCATCGTTGTGGGAGCAGGAAGTCTCCCGGGCTTCCCGGCCCGTTATGCGATGCAGCAAGCAGGTTATGGGGCTTGGGCTCGTCGCCATCGCATCCCCTTGATCCCTCTCGACGAGGTTTTCGATGGGCAAGCCTCCCGATGGCCGGACCTTCTTCGGGGCATTGACCTTTGGATCGCCCTGCCTCGTCTGACCGGGAGCGGGTTCCTGGGGTTCGCTGGTTCGGCGCGGCATCATATGTTCCTGCTGAACCCCACCGAGCATCTTCACGCCTACCCCCGGTTGCCGGAGGTGATCATCCAGACTCTGCAAGAACATCCTCCGCATCTCATCATCCTGGATGCCACCCAGGTGCTCCATCGCGGGGGGGAGCTGGCAGGCGAACCCCTCACGTTCTCGGTCTTGGTGATGGGAACCCATCTGCTCACGATGGATCTGATCGCTGCCCGGCTCTACGGCCTGGATCCTTTGGAAGTCCCCTGGATCCGGGAGGCTGTTCGGCAGGGCCTGGGTCCTGCTGACCTTTCGGAGATCCGCATCCAAGGAGACCTATCCCTGGAGGATCTGGGGCGATTGGGGGAGCAGGTGATCCGGCCTGATCCGCTCCCGGAGCGTTATCCCTGGCCGCCCCAGGTGCGGGTGTTTCGTTCCGAGGCTGAGCCTCTCTGGAACATCCCGGGCGCGCTGATGGAAACCCTCTGGGTGCTGGAGCACGGGGGGATCTCCTTAGCCAAAGCCCGCGAGGCAGCGATCGTGATCGGATCGGTGGGGGAGCTCCCCCGGCCGCGGACGGACACTGCGGCGGCGATCCTCCTCGGAGACTCCGCGCGGGCGGATTATCGGGGATACAGCCGGATCGTTCGGCTCCCGGGCCGCCATGTCCCTGTGGCCCGGCTCCTGCTGGATCTGCCTTATATCCTGCAGGTGGCCTCGCTCCGAAGCGAGCTGGGTTGGGGGTTCCTGTGGGCATCCCTCCGGGCCTTCCTGCAGCGCCGGCTCCGGTTCCAAGCGCTGCGTGAGACCCGGATACAGGGAAGGAGGTGAGATTGAGGAGAGCAAGGTGCTTTCCCCATCGCTTCATCCCACTTTTGAGGAGGTTGCCATGTTTGCCACCCTGCAGCGGATCGGTCGTTCTTTGATGCTGCCGATCGCCGTGCTCCCGGCAGCGGGGATCCTGTTGCGGTTCGGGCAGCCGGACCTGCTGAACATCCCATGGCTGGCGGATGCGGGTGGGGTGATCTTCGGCAACCTGCCCCTGCTGTTCGCCATCGGTGTGGCCATCGGCTTCACCGCCGACATCGGGACGGCCGGCCTGGCCGGGGCGGTCTGTTACTGGGTGCTGACGAAGGTCCTGGCCGACATCAGCACCAGCGTTTATCGCCTCGAGAAGCCCTCCGATATGGGGGTGCTTGCCGGCATCCTGAGCGGACTGCTGGCCGCTTATCTCTACGAGCGCTTCCACACCATCCAGCTTCCCGAGTGGCTGGCTTTCTTCGGCGGCAAACGGTTCGTCCCCATCGTCACCGCCTTCGCGGCGGTGATCCTGGGAATTGTGTTCGGACTGATCTGGCACTGGCCGGAGCAATGGCTGGCTGCAGTGGGGAACTGGGCCACCCAGGCCGGGCCCCTGGGCGCGGCGGTCCATGCCTTCCTCAACCGCTTGCTGATCCCCTTCGGCCTTCATCACATCATCAACTCCATCGTCTGGTTCCAGTTCGGCGATCTCACCCGCTTCTTTGAGACCCGGGGCGCGGAGGGTGGGCTGTTCATGACCGGGTTCTTCCCCATCATGCTCTTCGGGCTGCCCGGCGCCGCCCTGGCCATGTATATGACCGCAGATCCGAAGCGCCGACCCATTGTGGGCGGCATCCTCTTCTCAGCAGCCCTGACCTCCTTCGTCACCGGGATCACCGAGCCGGTGGAGTTCGCCTTCATGTTCGTCGCTCCCGTCCTCTACGTGCTGCACGCCGTGCTGACCGGGATCTCCGCCTATGTCACCATCTCCCTCGGGATCCGGCACGGCTTCACCTTCTCATCGGGGATTATCGACTACATCATCAACTTCGGGATCGCCAAGCAACCTCTGTTGCTCCTGGTGGTCGGGGTGATCTTCGGGGTGATTTACTACGTGCTCTTCAGCTGGCTGATCCGGACCCTGAACATCCCCACGCCTGGCCGGGAGCCGGAGGCCTGATCCGCATCCTGAGCACCGCAACCGGTCCCTGTGGGCAGGCCGGATCCGGCCTGCCCACAGGGACCTGCTGGAGGGAGAGGGGCAACCATGCGGGATAAAGCGTTGCGCTATATCGAAGCCCTCGGTGGTCGGGAGAACATCCGGGAGATCGACGGTTGCATCACCCGTCTGCGGGCCACGCTGGTGGACCCGAGCAAGGTGGACGAGGCGAAGCTGCGGGCGGCCGGGATGATCGGACGCCCGGTCCGCATGGGCAACGGGATCCAGATTGTGGTGGGTACCCACGCGGAGCTGATCGCCACAGAGATCAACAAAATCCTCCGGGGAGGCTGAATGATCCCCATCCTTTCCCCCTTCACCGGTCGCGTGGTGCCCCTGGAAGAGGTCCCGGATCCCGTGTTCGCGGAGCGGATGTTAGGGGAGGGGATTGCGGTCGAGCCCGACGAGGGGATCGCCGTGGCCCCGCTGCAAGGCCGTCTCGTTGTGTTCCATTCCGCCGGTCACGCCTTCGCGATCGAGGGAGAAGATGGCCTGAAGGTCCTGGTGCACATCGGCCTAGACACGGTTCGTCTGCGCGGAGAAGGGTTCGTGCGGCTGGCTCAGGAGGGAGACTGGGTGGAAGCCGGCCGGCCCATCGCGCAGTTTGACATGGAGCGGATCCGCGCGGCGGGTTTCTCGCTTCTCTCCCCGGTGATCATGCCTGAGCTTCCGGCGGGCTATCGGGTTTTCCCTACCAAAGCCCATGCCGTGAGGGCAGGGCAGGATCCCCTGCTTTACGTTGTGCGGGAGCAAGGATGAGCGTGAAACGCCTGCTGGACGCCTTTGCCAGCGACTTCCGCGCCATGGACGGCCGGGAGCTGCGGGAAAGCATCCGGCTCGCCGAGGGCCGGACGCTGTGCGCGGAGATCCTGGTCCTGGCCCCTCCGCTGGTGGATGGGATCAGCAACGTGGAGCTGGCGGCAAGCATGGGGGCGGACCTCATCCTGTTAAACGGTTATGATGTCCTCCAGCCTCAGGTAATGGGCTTCCCAGGGACGGGAGGGCTGGATCTGGGGTGGACCCATCTGCCAGCGGGTCTGGGCACCACGCCGGAACAGATCAAGCGGTGGATCGGCCGCCCCGTGGGCCTCAACCTGGAGCCCATCTCGATCCCGGAACTGGCAGCGCGGATGCCCGGGCGACTGGCCACCCCTGAGAACGCCCGGCTGGCACAGGAGCAGGGGGCGGATTTCCTGGTGATCACGGGCAACCCCAAGACAGGGGTCACCGGACAGGGGATCGCGGAGGCCATAAGGCGGATCCGAGAGGACCTGGGGGATGCCCTTCTTCTCCTGGCAGGGAAAATGCACCGGGCAGGCGTGGATCAGCCGGTAGTCACGGAAGCAGATGTGGAGGCCTTCCTCGCAGCCGGGGCGGATGGCGTGCTGATTCCGCTGCCCGGGACCGTGCCGGGGCTTCTGGAGCACGAGGCCGCCCGGCTGGTCGAGCGGATCCATCAGGCGGGACGACTGGTGATGGGCACCATCGGGACCTCCCAGGAGGGTGCCTCCCCCTCAGTCATCGAGCAGCTGGCCCTGACCGGCAAGCGAATCGGGGTGGATCTTTTCCACATCGGCGACGCGGGGTTCACCGGGATCGCCTTCCCCGAAAACATCTACACCCTCTCCATTGCGATCCGCGGGCGCCGACACACCTGGCGCCGTATGGCTGCCTCTCCTTATCGCTGAAACCCCTTTGCGTCCCGGAGGGCGAGGTGCCAGCCGACCCTCTTGACAATTCCCTTCTTTCCCATTACACTGGAATTGAATCGTTTCAATCCCGGGGGTGGGATGGCGACGATCCGGGATGTGGCGCGACGAGCGGGGGTTTCCCCGGCCACGGTCTCCTATGTGCTGAACAACTCGGGGCCGGTGCGCCCGGAGACCCGGGAGCGGGTGTTGCGGGCCATCGCCGAGCTGGGTTACCACCCTCACGCCGGCGCCCGTCAGCTGAAACGCCGCCGCACGGACACCATCGGCCTGATCCTCCCCACCGGCGAGCGCCGCCTCAGCGACCCCTTCTTCCTTGAACTGATCCATGCCCTCGGCGATGCCTGCGCCACCCATCAGCTGGATCTCCTGATCGCCACCTGCCGGGACCCCGCCGCCGACCTGCGCTTGATCGATCGCCTCTTCAAGGGACGCCGGGTGGACGGCTTCATCCTGATCGACCTGCAGCGCCACGACCCCCGCATCCCCCACCTCCAGGCTGCGGACATCCCCTTCGTGGCCTTCGGGCGGATCGAGGGCGATGGGGAATTCCCCTGGGTGGATGTGGATGGGGCGGCCGGGATGCGGGAGGCAGTCGCCTACCTGGTTGGGAAAGGGCATCGCCGCATCGCCTACCTGAGCCCCCCGCTCTCCTTCACCTTCGCCCACCATCGCTTCCAGGGCTACCGGCAGGGCCTGCTGGAAGCCGGCCTCCCCTTCGATGAAGATCTCGTCCGGATCACCCGCCTGACGATCGAAGGGGGCTACGAGGCCGCCCGAGCGCTCCTGGAGGCCGGGATCCCCTTCACCGCCCTGATCGCCGCCACCGACCTGATGGCCCTCGGGGCGATGCGCGCGCTGCATGAGGCCGGACGGACCCCCGGACAGGATGTGGCTGTGATCGGCTTCGACGACATCCCGATGGCCGCCCAGGCCCACCCACCCCTCACCACCCTGCGCCAGCCCATGGACCAGATCGGCGAAGGCCTGGTCCGCACCTGGCTGGCCGCCGTCAACGGAGAATCCCCACCCCCGATCCTGATCTCACCGACCCTGATCCGCCGGGAGTCGGCCTGAGCCCACTCCGTAACCACGAGCCCGGCTCTTTGAATTTCAATGCGGATTGAAACGTTTCGAACGGAGGACCGATGCGGTTGCCGCGGGATTATTACCACGTGTTTCTGGGGAACGGACACGACGCGGTGCTGATCGGCTACACCGGGGCGATGGTGCCGGACCGCCCGCCGAACGGCTGGCATCCCTATCTGGATCGCTGCCAGTGGTATAAGTCCGACCGCTACTACCCCGAGGACCGCCTGGTGGATGTGGTTCCCCCGCGCCGTCCGCCTTTCGCCGCGGCGCTGCCGAAATCCGGGAAGCCCTGGGCCGAGCTCGCCCCCCTGGGCTACACCGCCTACGAAGTAGAAGTCGAGGGACAGCCGGGCCATGTCCGGGGCTTCACCCAGACCTTCGTCCCCGAGGAAGGGACGGTCTATACCACGGTGGACTGGGGGGTGGCTCGGGCGGAGGTGGTTACTTTCCTGTGCCCCGACCGCCCGCTTCTGGTGATCCGTTACCGCTTCAACCGGCCGGTCCGCCTCCGGGCCTTCGCCGCCCCTGGCGTATGGCATGAAGAGGGCTATGAGACGGATCCCTTCGACGCCCTCACGTTCCTGGAGGACCGTGCGGCGGCCTTCTACCGGCTGGGGCCTTATCAGGGTTTCATCGAGGTCGCCCTCTCGGGAGCGCAGCGGTGGGGGCGAGAGGGGAAGGTCTGGTGGCTGGAGGGGGAGGGGACGCACTTCACCCACTACTTCGCCATCGCCGACGACTACGCAGGCCCCCTGGACACCGCGGTCATCCCCCGGGCGATGGAAGAGGGGCCGGAGGCGCTGCACGCCCGCGCCCGTTCCTTCTGGCAGGCCTACTTCTCCGTCTCCCGTTTCGAGATCCCCGCGCCCGACTTCCAGCGGGTCTACCGGACCAGCCGGTATCTCTTCAAGGCCATCCAGAACCCGGCCTCCGGAGGGCTGCCGGTGGGCAACCTGCGGCTGACCTGGTCCTCCCACCTCTTCTGGGACGCTTACTTCATCCATCGGGCGCTCCTGGAGGCCAACCACGTGGCGGAGGGGGAGGCCGCCGTTGGGTTTTTCCTGCGCACCCGGGAGGCCGCCGCGCGCCACGCGCGGGAGGATTTCGGTGCCCCCGGTCTGAAATGGGACTGGGAGCTGACCCACCGCGGGGAGCCCGCTTACGGCATCTGGGTGCACCAGAAGGAGCAGGTCCACAACAACGCGGCCTACGCCAACATGCTGCTCCAGCACTACCTCTTCACCCGGGACCGCCGGATCCTGGAGGCGGTGTTCCCTCTGCTGGAGGGCCTGGCGACCTTCTTCCTCCACGCGGTGGTGGAGGAGACGCCCCGGGGCCTGGAGATCCGCCCCATGGTCGGGGTGGACGAGCGGCCGGTGCGGGTGCGCAACGAGGGGATCACCCTGGCCGGCACCATCCGTCTGCTGGAGGGCTATGTCGAGGCGGCCCGCTGGCTGGGTCGGGAGAACGGCCTGGCCCGTCGCAGCGCCGAGGCTGCCGCGCGCCTGCGCCGGACGCTGGACGGCCTCTACAACGGCCGCTACTTTCAGGCCTCAGAGGACGAGGATCGCCTCAACGTGAGCAGCCTGGCCCCCATCTATCCGATGGAGGTGATCCCCCCGGAGGACCCGCGGGCCCTCCGGACGGTGCGGGCGTATCGGGCCCGTTACGCCGGACGGATGGTCGGGCACGGGAACAACGAGTGGGGCTTCCCCTGGGCCGCGGCGATGCTGGCCACCCTTCAGGCCTGGCAGGGCGACGGGGAAGGAGCCTGGCAAACGTTGCAGGAGCTCCGCCCCGCTTTCTCGCTGCACGGGGGGATCGCGGAGACGGTGGATGAAGAGGGCCGGTGGAACATGCAATATTTCGCCACCGCCCACGGGGCGCTGTGCACCGCCTTGCATCACTTGGTGATTCAGACGCGGGCGGACCGCCTGGTCATCGGGCGTTCGATCCCTCCGGAGTGGGAGTCCGGATCCTGGGAGAACCTGCGGGCCCACGGCCTGCTCGTTTCCGGCCGCTGGGATCTCCGGCAAGGCTTCCTGGAAGCGGTCCTTCGCAACCCCACGGCGGAGCCGCTTTCCATCCGGCTTCAGATCGGAGAGATGGACAGGGTTGTCTCCGTTGCGCCGGGGACGGCGCAGCGGTTCCAGATCCCATTACCTGAAAGGAGGCTGCCATGAAAAGGTTCCTGCTCCTGCTCGCGGTCCTGGCCCTGGCCGTGACGGCCTGCGCGCCGGCGGCCACCCCCACCCCCGCCGTCACCCGGGAGGTGGTGGTCACCCGGGTGGAGGTCACCAAGGAGGTGGAGAAACCGAAGGTCACCGTGCGGCTCTCCGGTTGGGCGGCCAACCCTCAGGAAACGGCCCTGCTGGAGTCCCTGCTGTATCGTTGCTCCCTCAAGAACCCCGACGTCGTGGTGAAATACGAGCCGATCACCGGGGACTACTGGGCCAAGATCAAGACCCTGGTCGCCTCTAAGGAGGAACCGGACATCTACTACATGGACATCTTCCAGTTCCCCTTCTTCGCCGCCAAGGGCGTTCTGGTCCCCCTCGACGACTATATGGCGAAGTCCGGCGTGAAGAAGGAGGATTTCATCAAGACACTGATCGATGCCTTCACCGGGCCGGACGGCAAGGTCTACGGCATCCCCAAGGACTTCAACACCCTGGCCCTGTTCTACAACAAGGACCTCTTCGCCAAGGCCGGGATCCCGGAGCCCAATGAGAACTGGACATGGGACGACCTCAAGGAGGCCGCCCGCAAGCTCTCGGATCCGGCCAAGGGCATCTACGGCCTGGGCGTCCCGCCCGACCCCGGCCGCTTCCCGATCTTCGTCTTCCAGAACGGGGGTCGCATCATGAAGGAGGACTTCAGCGACACCCTGCTGGACAGCCCGGAGGCCGTTGAGGCGGCGCGGTTCTATACCTCCTTCCGGGCGGAGAAGATCGGGGCCATCCCCTCGGACGTGGGGGTGGACTGGCAGGGGACGGCCTTTGGGCAGGGGAAGCTGGCGATGGTCTTCGAGGGCGGCTGGCTGATCCCCTACCTGCGGGAGCAGTTCCCCACCTTGAAGTGGGGCGCGACCTTCCCGCCGAAGGGCCCCAAAGGGCGAGGGAACCTGATCTTCACTGTGGCCTACGTGATCTCCAAGAACAGCAAGAACCCGGAGGCCGCCTGGAAGACCATCGAGTGTCTCACCAGCGAGGAGAGCCAGACCGTGGTGCTCTCCACCGGGTTCGCCCTGCCGTCCCGCGCCAAACTCACCGAACACGAATACTTTAAGACCCATCCGGAGTCCCTGGTGATCTTCAAAGGCGCGGAGTTCGGCACGCCCTTCATGTGGGGCCTGCGGGGGGATGTGGTGAACGAGCAGATGGGCAAGGCCCTCGAGCGGATCTACCTGGAAGGCCAGGACGTGGCCGCCAGCCTCAAGCAGGCCGCTGAGGAGATCCGCAAGGCCCTCAAGGAACAGCAATAACCACGGAGCGGGGGGGCGGGCCCAGGAGGCCCGCCCCCCAAGGGGGAAGCGATGGCCCGGAAGTGGCGCCGGCGGCTGGGGGAGTGGATCGCCGCTTATGTCCTGCTCGCGCCCTATCTCTTCGTCTTTCTGGTCTTCAACGTCTTCGCCATCGCCTACGCCCTCTATCTCTCCTTCACCTACTTCGATCTCTTCAGCCCACCCCGCTGGATCGGGCTGGGAAACTACCTTTACCTGCTCCAGGACCGTCTCTTTCTGCAGAAGGCCGTCCCCAACACCCTCAAATATGTGGCCGTGGTGGTTCCCACCCAGACGATCATCAGCCTGCTGCTGGCCTTCGCCTTAGATCAGGAGATCAAGTTTCGCCGCTTCTTTCGCACGCTCTTTTATGTGCCTTCGGTGACCTCCTCAGTGGTGATCAGTCTGATCTTCCTCTGGTTGTTCAAGAAGACCGGGGTGATCGATCAGATCCTGGGTCTCTCCATCGACTGGCTCAACAGCCCCGTCTTCGCTCTGCCGACCATCATGGTGGTCAACATCTGGTCCACCACCGGGACCATGATGGTGATCTTCCTCGCCGGCCTCCAGGACATCCCGGTGACCTACTATGAGGCGGCGATGATCGACGGGGCGAACCGCTGGCAGATGCTCCGCCACATCACGATCCCGCTGCTGCGCCCGGTGATCTTCTTCGTCGTGACCATGGGGGTTATCGGCTGCTTTCAGGTGTTCGATCAAATTTACGTGATGACCGCCGGGGGGCCGCTGGACTCCACCACCACCATCGCCTACCTGATCTACAAGTGGGCCTTCCAGAGCACCACGCCCTTCATGGGGCGGGCCTCGGCGGTGGCCTTCGTGCTGGCGGCGATGATTCTCATCGTGACCGTGATCCAGCGCCGCCTGATCGAGCGTCCGACGGAGGTGTGAGATGGCGGCCGAGGCGATGGCGCCGGCCAAACCGGCGGTGCGCTACCGGGACGAGTTCGCATGGTGGGATCGCATCAAGAAGCCGCTTTTTTACGGGGTGCTCATCGGCTGGTCGATCATCGCCGTGACGCCTTTCTACCTCACGGTGGTCTTCTCCCTCAAGCCCCTTACCCATCTTTACGAGGCGCCCTTCTTCTGGCCGACCCCCTTCACCCTGGAGAACTATCTCAAGGTCGTCACTGAGTTCCGACACCTCTTCCCCCGCTGGATGCTCAACAGCGCCCTGGTCGCGGGGCTGCTCGCCGTGGTCCGCACCCTCTTCTGCGCCATGGGGGGTTACGCCTTCGCCCGGCTGCGCTTCCCGGGGCGGGATCTCCTCTTCTGGGCCATGCTGATCACGATGATGATCCCCGGCCAGGTCACCCTGATCCCCAACTTCTTGATCGTTCGCCAGATGAAGCTCCTGGACAGCCTGCTGGCCCTGATCGTGCCGGGGATCGCGGGGGCCTTCGGGGTCTTCATGATGACCCAGTTCTACAAGAACCTCCCCCGGGAGCTGGAGGAGGCGGCGATGATCGACGGGGCCGGGTGGTTCACCATCTTCTTTCGCATCGTCCTGCCCATCAGCCGGCCGGCCCTGCTCACCCTGGCCCTCTTCACCTTCCAGGGGGAATGGAACGCCTTTATGTGGCCCCTGATCGTGCTCAACTCGCCGGAGAAGTTCACCCTGCCCCTGGGCCTGAGCTGGTTCAAAGGGGAATACTACACGGTTTACTCTGTGGTCCTGGCCGGATCGATGTTTAACAGCGTCCCCATCCTCCTGCTCTTCTTCCTGTTCCAGGGGTATTTCACCCGGGGCATCGCCCTCACAGGGCTGCGGGAGGGATAAGCGCAAGAAAGCGGGTCCTCATCGCCGAAGGCTTCCTGAAGGAGCCGGGCCGCACGGGCCGCCACACGCCAGGCCCGCTCCCGCCGCTTCGCCCGTTCGATCCACCGATCCTGCTCCCGGCGCCACGAGCCGACCTGATCACGCGCCAGATCCTCCATGGGCGGTCTTCCTCCCGGTTCATGATGCCGTTCTCTGCCCCGATGCGCCAGTTCCATACCGGAGGCGCGATTCCAAATTTCCAAAATGGAAAGGTGACGGGCCTCGAGATATGAGATATATTGAACCTCAGCTCTGGAGCGCAGGAGGGAGCGATGCGCCCTCTCAGGTGGCCGGTCTGGATCGGGATCGCCCTGATCGCCCTGGGCGGGGTGGTCGTCGGTCGGGCGCATGCGCACGCCGAGATCGCGCGCTGCGAGCCCCCCATCGGTGCCACGCTGGATGTCCCCCCCACGCAGATCCGTTGTTGGTTCACCCAGGATCTGGACCCTAAAGGGAGCACGATAACGGTCCTGGACGCCGCAGGCCGGCCGGTCGATCGCGGCGACGCTCACGTGGATCTCAACGACCCCGACCGAAAGCAGATGGTGGTCTCCCTCGATCCCACTCGCCTTCTGCCGGGAACCTACACGGTGCGTTGGCACACCCGCTCCGCTGAGGACGGAGAGGAAACCGGGGGCACGTTCTCATTGACGGTGCGGGGCGTCCGCCCGACGGCGACGGCTCCCTTTACTCCGACGATCCCACCGTCGCCAACCGCCCTCGTCCCTCCCACCGCCACCCCCACCCTCGCCACGCCGACGCCGTCTGCCGTGCCCGCCTTCCCTCCTGAAGCTCCGCGGATCCCCATTGGGGCGGTCCTCTTGGCCTTCCTCATCGGGGTCGCCGCCGTCGGCGGAGTCCTCGGGTGGGCGCGGCGCCGTTGAGAACGTAGAGGACCAGGAGGTTCGTCCATGCCCGGCTCGTGCTCACGCCGACGGACGGGAGGATGGATCCCGGCGGGTCTCCTGCTGGTGGCCCTCCTTGCCGCCCTTGCCCCTCCTGCCGCCCAAGCCCATGCCATCCTGGTCCAGGCGGACCCACCGCCTGGCGCGCGGCTCTCCCTTCCTCCGGATCGGGTCCGCCTCTGGTTCAGCGAGCCGGTGGAACCCACCCTCACCCGGGTGGAGGTCCTCGACGCGGAGCGCCGTCGGGTGGATCGGGGGGATCTTCGGGCGGATCCCCAGGATCCGCGCCGCCTGGAGATTTCCTTGGCATCCCTCCCACCTGGCCTCTACACGGTGGTCTGGCAGACCGTCTCTCGCGTGGACGGCCATCCCGCTCGTGGGTTCTACACCTTCGCCGTCGGCGCGGGGGCCATCGGCCCAACCTCCGAGGGGATCCAAGCTGGCCTCCCCCCGATTGCGACGGCGATCCGGTGGCTGCGGAGCCTTGCTCTCCTGCTGGCGTTCGGCCTGTGGACCTTCCACGAGGGGGTGCTGGCCCCTGCGGGCGCGCGGGTCGGGCCGTCCGCGGAGCCTCTCTTCCGCCTCAGCCGCCGCATGCGGCTGGGGGCAGGAGGCCTCGTCCTGGGCGCTGCTGGACTGTGGGCCGTGGGATGGGCGAGCTGGACCACCCAGGGCCTGCCGCCGCAGGTCTGGGGCATCGCCCTGGAGCAGGCAGGACTACGGGCCCTGATCACGAGCGGCCTGGCCCTGCTGGCCACCCTCCCCGCCCTGCATCCGCGGTCGGCGCAGTTGAGGCGCGGGGAGCAGGCGATCGTGCTCCTGCTCTTCACGGGGTCCCTGCTTTCGCTCTCCCTGGAGGGCCACGCGGCCGCAGGCGGAGACTCCCTCGCGGTGGCCGCTGACCTGCTCCACCGGCTGGGGGCTGGGGTCTGGATCGGGGGATTGATCGGGATGTCGGCTGCCCTCAGGGTGCTGCAACGGCTTCCGCCGCCGGAGCGCGTGGCGTTCCTCGCGGAGGCCGTGCCTCGCCTCTCGAGCCGCGCCCTCCTCGCCGTCCTCGGGCTGGCCGCAGGCGGGATTTACCGCGCGGCCGGGGAGGTGGGCGGCCTGGATCGGCTGGGAACCACGCCCTACGGGCGCCTGCTGCTGCTCAAGTCGGCCCTGTTCCTTGCGGCTCTGGTGCTGGCGGCGTGGAACCGGTTCCGGATGCGGCCTCACTTCGGGGCCGCCTCCCCCGCGGCGACGGCAGCCCTCCCCGCTTTCCGCGCTTTGGTGGGGGGCGAAGCGTTGCTGGCGGCGGCCATCGTCGCCCTGGCGGCGGGGCTGGCCGATCTCCCCCCACCTCGAACCCTCCCAGGGATCGTGGGGGAGGCTGCGTGGATCCTCCTCGGCCGGCCGGCCGCGGATATACGCTTGCGGCTCACCCTCACCCCCGCCCGCGCCCCGAACCGCTTCGATATCGAGGTTCGCGATCCGATGGGCCGCCCGCTCCCGGATCTCCAGCGGGTGATCCTGGAGCTCACCCCGCTGGAAGCCCCGGTGGGGACACGGCGGGTGGTCGCCCAGGCGGAGCCGGACGGGCGCTTCCATGCGGTTGAGCCGCTGACTTGGCCCGGATTGTGGCGGATCCGGGTGATCGTGCGGCGGCAGGGGCGCGAAGATGTCTCCAGCGTCTTCCCCCTGGATCTCCCCGGCGCCTCCTCCCCCCGAGAGGTGGACCCCGAGGCGCTGGAGTGGTTGCGCCGGGCCGACACGCGCATGAACCGCCTGAAGAGCGTCCGGATGCGTGAAGAGCTGAATGACGGGGAGGGGCGGGCGGTGTGGGGGGAATACGAGTTCCAGGCCCCAGACCGGATGCGGGTTCAGCTCGAAGGCGGGTCGGCCGCGATCCTCATCGGGAAGACCCAATATGTGCAGGAGGGCGGGCGGTGGACGGCCCTGGCTCTGGCGGAGCCCTTCCGATTCCCGGACTTCCACTATGCGGAGTCCGTGGAGGCTGCGCACGTCGGGCCGGAGGAGGTGCTGGAGGGAAACCCGACCCGGGTGATCGTGGCGCGGGGGCGGGCCGGTGGGCTGGCCTTTGCGTTCTGGATCGACCGGCGGGACTTCCGTCTCCACCAAGTGCTGATGGCCGGCCCGGGGCATCTGATGGCCCAGCGCTATTTCGACTTCGATGCTCCCCTCTCCGTGGAGCCGCCGTGAGGCTGGACCGCATTATATGGAACACCACGCCTCCTAACCAGCTCTCCCATAAGTTTTTACAAGTCGCTCATCGCCGCCAGGCCTTGGAGATCGAGCCACCCGTAGCCCACCTGGGCCAGCCGGGCGCCCCCGATTTCGATCTCGCCGGCCCGCACCAGCTGCCCTCCCAGCTGCTCGTAGAAGCGCCGGGCCGGAGGGTTGTCCGCGAGCACCCGGATCAACAGGCCAGAGATCCCTGCCTGCTGCAGCCTCCGGGCGGCGGCGCCCACCAGCCTCCGCCCGATCCCGCGCCGCTGATACGCCGGCCGGACGTAGAGGGCGTAGATCTCCCCCTGGAAGATGGGATCCCCGCTCCGCTCCGGCCCGCTGGAGGCGAAGCCGACCACCTCGCCGTCGACCTCTGCCACCAAGACGAACGATCCGGATTGCGGCCCCTCCTCGATCCGTTGCCGCCAGCGGGGGGTGTCCGTCTCGACCGAGAGGCTGGCCAGGAAATCCGCGGGCACGATCCCTGCGTAAGCGGCCCGCCAGGTCTCCACCCGCACCCGGGCGATGGCCTCCGCGTCCTCCGCCCCGGCTAACCGGATCCGTGCCGAACGAGATTCCTCCATCGCGCGCATCTCCTTGCGTCAGGTTGCCCTCGCATTCGAAACGAGGCGCGGAAACACCCGCCATCCGTAGAACCCCATCGCGGCCATCCGCCCCAGCCCGGAGAGGACGAACAGCGGCTCGAACCCCCACGCTGCGGCGATCCAGCCGCCGACGGCTGCCCCCAATGCAGAGGCCCCTCCGACGACAAGATGGTAAAGGGCGGCGTAGCGGGGGAGGGTTTCGGCGGGGGAGAACAGAAGCAGCGTGTTCAGACTGCACAGCTCAAACCCCGCCCACAGAAACCCGGCTGCCGCGTTGATGGGGATTACATGCCACGGGGAGCGCATCAGCAACCAGGCCCACGGTAGAAAGGGGATCAGCATCCCCGCCCACGCCATCACGCGGGGCGCCCCGAAGCGATCGCTCCAGCGCCCGAAGGCCCACTGGCCCGCCATGGAGGTCAGCGCCGAGACCATCGCCAGGAGCCCGATGGTCCGGGCGCTCGCACCGAGGTTCTGGGCCAGGTGAACATTGAAGAAAGGGCCGGCTGTAAACACCGAGAAGTTCCACAGTCCGGCGACCGTCAGGTAGCGTAGGAAAACCGGCTGCCGACGGATCTCCCCCCAGGGGGGCAGCCGCTTCCCTCGCACTTCCCCGCGAGGCGGTTCCGGGATGCTGGCGAACACGGCCAGCCCGAGAACACCCAAAAGAAAGGCGACGCCGAAGGCCGCTTGGTAGCCCCGCAGCCCGCCTAGAGCCGTGATCAATCCGCCGGCGAGGGTCACCCCGAGGAGGGCGGCAAGGCCGCTGCCGATGTTGCGTCCCCCGAAATAGCGGCCCCGGATCTCCAGCGGCACCCAATCCCCTGCCAGGCTGGTCCACGCCGGGACGCCCAACCCCCATAGACCTACCCGCAGAGCCCCGGTGACCACCACCACTGCGACGGCCGGAGCCCCAGCAAGGAAGAAGGGTAACAATGCCCACAGCAGGAGGTTAGCGCGGGCCAGCCCCACGGAGAGGAGAACCCAGGCCTTCCGGCGGCCCCAGCGCTCCGCCAGCCGGGCCCCGGGGATCAGCAACGCGGCGTAGATCAGCTGACCCAGACTGCTCAGACCTCCGATCTCCCGTGGCCCGGCCCCTAAGGCGAGGGCGAAGAGAGGCACGTAATCCACCACAAAGGCGTCCGAGAGACGGGCCAGCACGCCGTCCCACCAGAACCGACGCAGGATCCGGCTCCGGGACGGGCTCAGCGCCTCCGCTCGGAGGGCCGCCTGCGGCAGGGCGATCGCCCGGACGCTTCGGAAGATCGAGCGTTGCATCGATGGGACCTCCCGGCTCTTGGGACGCGGATCCGTCCCCCGCATCGAAAGATCGTCGGGATGTTATGGCCCGAATCTGGGAATCCGGCAATCCCCTCCTGCCGCCTCGGCCGTTGAGGGAAGCCCCCACCTGTGCTATCCTCTTGGTTCATCCGAACCCACTCGGAGCTTCGTTCATGGATCCCCGAAAACTCCTTCTCGCGTTGCGTCTGGTCGGATGGCGCACGGCGCTGCGGGCGGTGCGGGCCGCCCGGGAGCGAGACCGCTGGGAGGGCAGGGGGGTATCTGAGCCTGCGGCGTGGTCGCCGGTGAAGCCTTTGCAGCGGATGATCCCTCTCCCGGACGGCGCCCGCTTCACCGGTCCGGACGCCGAGCTGGAGATCCGCTTTCTGGCCCCGGATGTCGTCCGCCTCACCTGGACCCCGGGCGTTCTCCCGTTGCCTTACGCGATCGTTCGGGAGCGTCTGGAGGAGGTTCGCGTGGCGCGTGGTGAGCAAGCGGACGGATGGACGCTGGAGAGCGAGGCCCTGGGCCTGGAGGTCCGAGCCGATGGGGGGATCCGTTTCCGCGATGGCGCGGGGAGGATCTGGCGGGTGGAGGACCCGCCGGAGCGCCGCGGGGAGGCGTGGCGGCATCGCGTTCGGCTCCGCCCGGAGGAGCGGCTCTACGGCCTGGGGGAGCGGGCCGCGCCCTTCAACCGTCGCGGCCGGATTTACCGCATGTGGAATCGAGACCCCGGCGGAAGCTACGGCCCCGGGGCCGATCCCCTCTACCTGGGCATCCCTCTCTGGCTCAGCCTCCACGCCGAGGGCGCGTATCTGGTCTTCTACGAAAACCCCTTCGAGGCTTCGTTCGATTTGGGAGCCTCCGAGCCCGATGCGGCATGGGTGACCTTCACGGGGGGCGCGCTGCGCGAATACGTGTTCTACGGGCCGCCCTCGCGGCTGCTGGAGCGTTACACCGCCCTCACCGGCCGGCCCCCGCTGCCGCCCCGCTGGGCCCTGGGCTTCCACCAATCCCGCTGGAGCTACGAAAGCGCGGAAGAAGTCCGCGCCGTGGCCCGGGGGTTCCGGGACCACGGACTTCCGCTCCACGCCATCCACCTGGACATCGACTACATGGACGGCTATCGGGTGCTCACGGTGGACCGTCGACGGTTCCCCGATCTGTCGGAGCTGATCCGCGAGCTGGAAGGGCAGGGGATCCGGACGGTGGTGATCGTGGACCCCGGGGTGAAGGCCGATCCGGGCTACGCCGTGTATCGGGAAGGGGTGGCGCGGGGGATGTTCTGTCGGTTGCCGGACGGCCGGCTCTACCGCGGGCTGGTGTGGCCGGGCTGGTGCGTCTTCCCCGACTTCACGGATCCGGAGGTCCGGGCGTGGTGGGGGGAACACTACCGCGTCTTCCTGGAGGCTGGCGTGGCGGGCTTCTGGCACGACATGAACGAACCCACGGCCTTCGTCGCCTGGGGCGAGCCCACCTTCCCGCGTCGCGTGCGCCACGCGATGGAGGGACGGGGAGGGGATCATCGGGAGGCGCACAACCTCTACGGCCTGCTGATGAACCGGGCGGCCTGGGAGGCGCTGCGGCGGCTGCAGCCGGATCGCCGCCCCTTCCTGCTCACCCGCTCGGGATGGGCCGGGATCCAGCGTTATGCATGGACCTGGACCGGGGACGTGGAGAGCTCGTGGGCGGCGCTGCGCCAGACCCTCGCCACCGTCCTGGGCCTGGGGCTCTCCGGGGTCCCGTATAGCGGGCCGGACATCGGGGGGTTCAGCGGGGCGCCCTCGGCGGAGCTGTTCATCCGGTGGTTCCAGGCCGCGGCGTTCATGCCCTTTTTCCGGAACCATGCGGCGAAGGGCACGCCCCGGCGCGAGCCCTGGGTCTTCGGCGAGCCCGTCCTCTCCATCGCCCGCGCCTTCCTGCGCCTGCGGGTCCGCCTGCTGCCGTATCTTTACACCCTGGCCTGGGAGGCCGCTCAGACCGGGGCGCCGCTGGTCCGCCCGCTGTTCTGGCTGAGCGAGCAAGACCCCGCGCTGTGGGAGATCGAAGATGCGTTTCTCCTGGGATCCGCCCTCCTGGTGGCCCCGGTGCTCGAGGCGGGGGCGCGGGCCCGGGAGGTCCTCCTCCCCACGGGAGAGTGGTATGACTTCTGGAGCGATGCGCAGCGGGCGGGTCCCGCTCGGGTCCTCGTGGAGGCCCCGCTGGATCGGCTCCCGCTCTTCGTCCGGGCGGGGAGCCTCCTGCCGCTGGCGGAGCCGGAGGACGTGACGCTTCATCTTTACGTGTCGTCGGAGGGAGAAGGGGAGGGGATGTTCTACGAGGACGCCGGCGACGGCTTCGGACCCTGTCGGGTGGATCGATTCGAGTGGCGGTGGGAAGGGGAGAGCCTGCGCATCCGTCGGATTCGCGAGGGAGAGCTCTCCGAGCCGGAAGGAGGGTTCCGGCTTGAGTTTCACGGGTTCGTGCCGGCCCGGGCATGGGCGGACGGCCATCCCGTGTCGGTGGAAGGGTCAACCCTTGTCGCCCCTCCGTTTACGGAGCTGATCCTGGAAGGACGTCCGGTTCGATTACCGGCGTGACGAGGTTTTGGAAGATCTCCCGGATGAGCGGCGCATCGGGGGTTTCCCCCAGCGCTTCGCAGGCCCTCCGGTAACCCTGGAGCAGGGCGGAGGCCAGCTCCCGGAAGGCGGCGGGCTCCGCGCGGAGGAAAGGGAGCAGGATCCGCAACCCCTCCGCGAAGGCCTCACAGGCTTCCGATGCGCGCCCCAGGTCCAGAAGGACGCTTCCGTAGGCCCCCAGGCTCCTGGCCAGGTCGGGGAGGAAGGTCTGGGGGCGCTGTGGGGCCAGCCGGCGGAAGAGGTCCACGGCTTCCCGGGCGGCCTGCAGGGCCTCCTCCCGCCGGCCCAGCTCGGAGAGCCACACGCTCAAATCGTTCAGGCTCCTCGCCAAGCCGGGCAAGAAAACCTCCGGGTGCTGTTGGGCCAGCTCCCGATAAACGTTTTGCCCCTCGCGTTGATGCCTCAGGGCCGAGTGGAGGTCCCCGCGACGGGCATAGAGGCGCGCCAGCTCCTCGTGGAGGGATGCGATGCGGGGGAGGTGCGGACGGCGCTTCCGGGCTTCCGCCTCCAGCGCCCCCTCGTAGAGCCGGATCCGCCCTTCCACTTCAGCGGGAGGCAGCGCGCTGTGCGGGTGGTCTGCTGTAAGAAACATCTCGATCCGGAGCGTTTTCTCTGTCGTCGGACGAAGACGCTCCAGGTCGATGATCGCCGTGCGGGCCGCGAACAGGTCCGCTGCTCATACGCTGAAAGCGCGCAGCTCCGGAGGGGTCACCCAAAAGAGGATCGGCGCATCGAGCCTTTCCAGGGTTTCGCGTTTGAGATTGAGATCCTGCAGGACCCGCCGGGCCTGCTCTGCAACGGCCGACCGGGCCGGTTCCGCTTCCGCAACGCCCAGCCCTTCCACCTCCACCCAGATCATCGGCCGGCGATCTCCCTGCAGCGCGCGGAGCTGTCCCCTCAACGCCTCCGGATCCAGCGGCTGTTCGGGGGAGAGCCGCACCGCAAGGATATGCCATCCGGACAGGAGGCGAGACAGGCGCTCCATCTCCCGTTTTTTCCCCTCTCCCGGAGGGGTTACGATGAAGAAAACGGAGGCGCCTGTGGACATCGAGAGGGCTTCCTGCAACTGCTCCTCCTCGCGGGCAGCGCTTTCGAGGGGATCCATGGCTATTTGCCCCCTTCGTTTTCCTCGAGGAGCTCCCGCACAGCCGGATGCACATCCCACCAAGTCTCGCCGTCGTATTCCAGGATGCTCAGGTTATGCAATAACCGGTTGGCCACCTCCTCGGGCAGGTCATCCAGGCTCTTCCGCCAAGTTCAGCTCATCCAAGAGCTTTTCGATCCCGCCGTCCTCCGGGCGCGGGACGTAGAAGGCTTCGAACCACTCCTCCCGAAGCGGGCGAATCGGATCCAGGTTCCGATAAGCTTCCTCGAGAGTGAGGGCTGGCCGCAATGCGCACATGTCCAGGGCCTCCGTTCCGGCGCATATGGAGCGAGGACGGCAGATCTGCGCCCTTCTTTCTCATTTTACCCTACGGACTACAGAGGCGGAGCGATGAGGCTCCCGGGGGCCTTCCAGTTTTCCGGGCAGGTGATTGCTTCCGGTCGCAGGATATGTAGAACAGCTGCGAGCGGTTGCCCTACATGCAAAACCGGAAAGCCCTGTGAGGCTCCCGGGTTATCATGGGTGGCGGAACGCGCTCGGGGGGAGCGCCGATCCGTATCCCGAGGGCGTTCGATTCGTTCATCCCGAGCGAGGAGGCAGCGGGATGCGGTGGGGGGTGCGGGAACAGCGATTGCGGGAGGCGCTGGTGGAGATCGGGGCGCGGCTTTACGCCCGGGGCCTGGTCTCCGCCAACGACGGGAACCTCTCGGTCCGCGTGGATGCGGAGCGTTTTCTGATCACCCCGCGGGGGCGGAGCAAGGGACACCTGCGCCCGGAGGACCTGGTGGTGATCGATCCGGAGGGGCGGGTGGTGCGGCCGGGCCGGGGCGGGGCGATGCCCTCCTCGGAATGGCCGATGCACCTGGAAGCCTACCGGCAGCGCCCCGACATCGGGGCCGTCCTTCACGCCCATCCCCCCTTCACCGTCGCCCTCACCGTGGCCGGGGTGACGTTCCCCTCCGAGATCCTGCCGGAGGTGGTCATGACCGTGGGAAAGGTCCCGACCGCCCGGCTGGCCGTCCCCAGCTCGGAGGACGACGCCCTGGCCATCCGAGAATGGATCCGGGAGCACGATGCGGTGCTGCTGCCCCATCATGGGGTGGTGACCGTGGGGCGCACGCTGGAGGAGGCCTGGGTGCGGCTGGAGCGGATCGAGTATGCGGCGAAGGTGTATCTGCTGAGCCGGGCGCTGGGGGAAGCCCGACCGCTGCCGCCGGAGTTCCTGAAGGCGCTGGCCAGCGCAGGGTGAAAAAACCAGGGGGCGGACGGCATCCGTCCGCCCCCCGGGCTTTCATGTTCATCCCGGGGCTCAACGGGTCTCGATGCGAGCGGCCCGCTCCTTCAGAGCGGCCTGGGCCGCGGCCAGGCGGGCCACCGGCACCCGGTAGGGCGAGGCGCTCACATAGTTGAGCCCGATCTCGTGGCAGAACTCGATGGAAGAAGGATCCCCGCCGTGCTCCCCGCAGATGCCGACCTCCAGGTCCGGCCGGGTGCGCCGTCCTTCCTCCACCGCCATCCGCATCAGCCGGCCCACCCCCTTGCGGTCCAGCACCTGGAAGGGGTTCTCGGGGACGATCTTCTCCTCGAGGTAGCGCAGGAGGAACTTGCCCTCGGCGTCGTCGCGACTGATGGCCCAGACAGTCTGGGTGAGGTCGTTGGTGCCGAAGGAGAAGAACTCGGCGACCTGCGCGATCTCGCCCGCCAGCAGGGCCGCCCGCGGGACCTCGATCATGGTCCCGAACTTGTATTCGATCTCCACCCCTTCCCGGGCCATGACCTCCCGGGCCACCTCATCGACGATCTCCCGGACGATCTGGAGCTCCTTCACGTCGGCGCTGAGGGGGATCATGATCTCCGGCCTGGGGGTGATGCCCCGCCGTTTCACGTTGCAGGCGGCCTCGAGGATGGCCCGCACCTGGAGGCGGATGATGTCCGGGTAGAGGATGCCGAGGCGGATGCCCCGCAGGCCCAGCATGGGATTCATCTCCCGCAGGGCGTTGACCGCCCGCAGGAGCGCTTCCTTCTCGGCCAGCTCCTCCTCCATCTGCCGGATGGACTTCTCGCCCTTGCGCGGCCGGTAGCCCTTGATCTTGCGGCGCTCCTCGATGCGGGTCCGCAGCTCCACCACTTCGGCCAGGAGCTCCTCGTAGCGCGGCAGGAACTCGTGCATCGGCGGGTCGATGAGCCGGATGATCACCGGCAGCCCATCCATGGCCTCGAAGAGGCCCTCGAAGTCCTTCCGCTGGACGGGCAGGAGGCGATCCAGGGCCTTGCGGTAGGCCTTGACGGCCTTCGAGGCCCGGACGGCGCGTTCGGCCTCCCGCAGGGCCTTCTGGGCCTTCGGGTCGTCGGGGCGGGCCTGGGCGGCCTGCTGCGCCGCCCGCAACTGATCCATCAGGCGCTGGGCCTCGGGGGCGTTGAGGATCATCTGGCGGACGTAGGGCAGGCGGTCGGTCTCGAAGAACATGTGCTCCGTGCGGGCCAGGCCGATGCCCTCCGCTCCGAACTCCCGGGCCTTGCGGGCATCCCGCGGGTAATCCGCGTTGGCCCAGACCTGCAGGCGCCGGAACTCATCGGCCCAGGAGAGCAGCTCCGCCAGCTCCCGCTCCTCCGCCAGGTTGGGGTCGATGGTGGGGATCTGGCCGGCGAAGACCTCGCCGGTGGAGCCGTCGATGGAGATGAAGTCGCCCTCGCGGATCACCCGGCCGTTGACGGAGAACTGCTTGCGCTCCAGGTCGATCTGCAGGGCCTCGCAGCCGACCACCGCCGGCTTGCCCAGGCCCCGGGCCACCACCGCCGCGTGGGAGGTCGCCCCGCCGCGCTGGGTGAGGATGCCCCGGGCCGCGATCATCCCGTGGACGTCGTCCGGCGTGGTCTCCGGCCGCACCAGGATGACCGGCCGGCCGTCCCGGCCCCAGGCCTCGGCCGTGTCGGCGTCGAAGACGGCATGGCCGGTGGCCGCGCCCGGGGAGGCGTTGAGGCCTCGGGCCAGCAGATCCCCCTTCTCCCGGGCCCGCTCCTTGGCCTTCTCATCGAAGCGGGGCAGCAGGAGCTGGTTGATCTGCTCGGGCTCGACCCGCATCACCGCCTCTTCTTTGGTGATGAGGCCTTCGTGGACCATGTCCACGGCGATCTTGACGGCGGCCTTGGCGGTGCGCTTGCCCGTGCGGGTCTGGAGCATCCAGAGCCGCCCGCGCTCGATGGTGAACTCCAAGTCCTGGACGTCCCGGTAGTGACGCTCCAGGAGCGCGGCCACCTCCAGGAACTGCCGGTAGGTCTCCGGCATCAGCTCCTCGAGGCTGGGATAGCGCAAGCGCCGCTCCTCTTCGGAGATCCCGTGCTCCCGGGCCCACTCCTGCGAGGCCTTCTTCGTGATCTTGAGGGGCGTCCGGATGCCGGCCACCACGTCCTCACCCTGGGCGTTCGGGAGGTATTCCCCATAGAGCTCCTTCTCGCCGGTGGCCGGGTTGCGGGTGAAGGCCACGCCGGTGGCCGAGTCGAAGCCCATGTTGCCGAAGACCATGGTCTGGACATTGCAGGCGGTGCCCAGGTCGTGGGGGATCTTGTAGAAGTTGCGGTAATCGACCGCCCGCTTGCCGAACCAGGAGTCGAACACCGCCCGGATGGCCTGGCGCAGCTGCTCCAGGGGATCCTGAGGGAACTCCTCCTCGAGCTCCTTGCGGTAGAGGGCCTTGAACTCCTCCACAATGTCCCGGAGCATCTCCGCGGTGAGATCGGTATCCTGCTTGCCCTTCGTCTTCGCCTTGTAGCGGTCCAGGATGTGTTCGAACCGCTCGCCGGGGATGCCCTTGACGATGCGGCCGAACATCTGGATGAGGCGGCGGTAGGCGTCGTAGGCGAAACGCTCGTCGCCGGTCTGGGCGATCAGGCCTTTCACCGTCTCATCCGTGAGGCCGACGTTGAGGACGGTGTCCATCATCCCGGGCATGGAGAATTTGGCGCCCGAGCGGACGGAGACCAGGAGGGGGTTTTGGGGATCGCCGAAGCGGCGGCCAACCTTCTCCTCAACGCGATGAAGGGCCTCCAGGACCTGCTCCCACAGCCCTTCGGGGAACTGGCGGCCGGCGGCGAAGTAAGCGTTGCAGGCCTCCGTGGTGATGGTGAACCCGGGAGGGACCGGAAGGCCCGCCCCGGCCATCTCCGCCAACCCGGCGCCCTTCCCGCCCAGCAGATCCCGACGGCGCTCCGCCGGGATCTCGCGGTAGCCTTCCTCGAAAAGGTAGACCCACTTCTTCATCCTCCCACCTCCCGTGGAAAAGTGAGGGAGCCGCCATCAACAGGTTTCAAAGGAAAATGATAGGACAGCCCCCCGATTTCGGCAACTCCCCTCATCCGATTTTCGCTGAGCCCGGGTAGTGAAATGAATCACAAATTCGGGCGCCGCCTCTTCTACAGGAAGCCTCGGGCAGGGCCCGGTTCCATCGGGATGCCCCGGAGCGTTGTGGGATCACCCATTGGGATCCGTGTGGCGGAGGCCGGAAAGAAGGGGCGTTCCTTGGGCGCTGAAACGGAGAGCCGGTGGAGAACGGATGAACGCGGTGAGCGCGTCGCGTCTGCGACAGGCCGCCGAATGCGAGTTCGCCCGGGATCGCGCCCGCCCCATGATCGAATCCGGTTGCCGGATCCCTCCATCTGAATCATTGAATCATGATAGGGAAAGGTTCCGATCCGTCCTCCACAACCGGGGAGATGGCATCCGGCGATGAAGACCCTGGAGGCCCTCAGCCGGATCCTGGTGGTTTGCGTCTATCTCCTCGCCACGGCGGCCGTGATCCTTCTCCGCACGCCCATCGATTATCCGGTCTACGTGATGGCCGCGTATGGGTTCTCCCGGGGCGAGGATGTCTACTCCTGGACGGAAGCCGACTACGCCCGGGCGGCGGAAGCGCTGGGCTTCTCCCGCTACGCACCTCCTTATCGTTACCCACCCCTCGCGGCGCTCCTGGTCCTCCCCGGGCTGTCGTTCCCAGACCGGGGGATGGGGATCTGGGTCGCGGCCCAGGCCCTCAGCGCCCTGCTGACCGCAGAGGCGCTCGCCCGGATGGCCCGGGATCCGGCCCGGCGGATCCTCATCCGGTTGGGGGTCGGCCTTCTTCCCCCATTTTTCGTGAGCCTCTACGCCGGACAGATCAACCCCCTGGTCACCCTGGGGATGATCCTGGCGGTCCGGTGGATCGGCCGGGGCCGGGAAGGGTGGGGCGGGCTCCTGCTGGGGCTCAGCCTCATGCTCAAGCCCCTGGCCCTCGGCCCGGCGGCCCTCTGCCTCTACGAGGGGCGGCGCAAGGCGCTGGCCGGGATGGCCCTGGGGGTCGCGCTCTCCCTGGCGGCGGGCCTTCTGGCGTTCGGCCCACCCGCCCTGGGATTTCTCCGCCTCTCGCTGCCGACCTCCGGCGGCGTCTACCCCCCGGCGCAGAACCTGCCCGGGCTGGCCGCCCGCTGGCTCACCCGTCATCCCTACGGATTCTCCCTGGCCGACGATGCCGGGATCGCGCGAGGGGTTGGATGGGGACTGGCCGGGATGCTGTTGCTGCTCACCGGGATCGCCCTGGGTCGACCCGGGAAGGCTCATCCTGACTTTGTGCGTCGGGCTGGCCTGGCGGCCATCGCTTTCCTCCTGGCGAACCCGGGGACGTGGTATCATCACGGCACGATCATGAGCATGCCCCTCGCGGCGTGGCTCGCCCAACCCGGGCGCTCCCCGACCGAATGGGGAGTGCTTGGGGCGAGCGTCGGGGCGATCGCCATCTGGGGGGTGGCCTGGCACGCCTTCGTCGGCTGGACGCCGTTGCTGGATCTGGCGACGCTGGGGAGCCTGGGGCTGTGGGCCTTGCTTGCCCGGGAGATCCGAAAGGAGAGCCCTCGATGAAGGGAAACCGCCATCCCGTGATCCTCATCGGGGTCTGGGTTGCGGTGTTGCTTCTTCTTTTCCGCCCGCAGTTGCACGGGATGGACACCGTGGCCTATTACGCCTGGCTGCGGGCGGCGGTCATCCGGGGCAGCCTGGATGTGAGCGAGGAGTTCATCCGCTTCGGGTATGGCGGGGAGCGAGGGCTGTCGCCCACCGGATATCGGATCAACGAATGGTCCGTGGGGCCCGCCCTGTTGTGGTCCCCCTTCTTCCTGATGGCCCACGGCCTCGTCCGTCTGGGGAAGGCCCTGGGGATCCCCTGGGAGGCCGACGGCTACAGCGCGCCCTATCAGACCCTGACGGCCCTGGGATCCGCCCTCTACGCGCTCATCGGCCTGGAGCTGCTCCGACGCCTGGCCCTCCGGATCGCTTCCCCGGCTGCCGCGCTGTGGGGGGTCCTCACCGCGTGGCTGGCCTCGCCGCTGGTGTTCTACATGTCCGCTCACCCTTTCATGTCCCATGCGGTGGACTTCTTCATCAACGCCGGGTTTCTCCGGGCATGGACCTGTTGGGAGAAGCCCACGCCGTGGGCCCGGCTCGCGCTGGGATGGATCGGCGGGTTGGCCGCCGCGGTGCGCTATCCGAACGCCACCCTGCTGCTATGGCCGGCCCTGGAGGATCTCCGTCAGGCCCTGCGGGCGCCCCGCGAAGGGATCCTTCGTTTGCTCTCCCTGGGGGTTGGGGCCTGGATCGGGTTCCTCCCCCAGATGATCGTCTGGCGCGTGGTCTTCGGCGCGTGGATCGTCGGGAACCCCTACGGGATTGCCGGGGCGGGGACGTTCGATCTCCGCGCGCCCCATTTGCTCGAGGTGCTGTTCTCCACCAACCGCGGGCTGTTTCCCTGGACGCCGATCGCCGCTTTCGCCCTCGCCGGCTTGGTCGGGCCGCTGCGGCGCGCCCGCCCGGCGTGGGCCCGTCTGCTGCTGGCGCAGACCGGCGCCCAACTCTATATTGTGGGCTCGTGGAGCGTCTGGTCCGGGGCGGCGGCGTTCGGGCCCCGTCTGCTCACCGGTCTGTTCGCCGGGTTCGCCCTCGGGCTGGCGGCCCTCTATGAGGCCGGGCGGAGGCGATGGGGGATGAAGCCGGCCCTTGCCCTCAGCCTGGGCGCCGTTGCCTGGAACCTGATCCTGCTGGCCCGCTACGGCCTGGAGGATGTGCCGCGCATGGGCCCGGTTCCCCTCTCGACGCTCTGGCTCGGCCAGCTGACGTTCATCGGGCGGGCGCTGGGGGAGCTGGACCGCATCGGGCAGGCGCTCCTCCGTCGATTTCCCTGAAAGGACACGGATCGAACCTCCGGGATCCTTTGCGGGAGGGAGGTGTTGCATGCACACGCCGGAATGGGTGGCGCAGATTCGCTCGGAGTTCCCGGCCCTGGGGCAGGTCATCGAAGGCCGGATCCCGGCTTTCCTAGACGGCCCGGGGGGCTCTCAGGTTCCGCGCCGGGTGATCGAGGCGATGGCCCGCGCCATGGTGGAAGCGAACGCCAACACCCATGGCGCCTTTCCCACCAGCCGGCGGGTGGACGCGGAGATTATGGAGGCCCGTCAGGCTGCGGCCGACCTGGTCGGCGCCTCGCCGGAGGAGATCGTCTTCGGGCCGAACATGACCACCCTGACCTTCCAGATCAGCCGGGCCATCGGCCGTCGGCTCCGGCCGGGGGACGAGATCGTGGTCACCCGCCTGGATCACGACGCCAACGTGGCGCCGTGGCTGGCCCTGGAGGAACGGGGGGCGGTCATCCGCTGGGTCGACTTCCATGTGGAAGATGGCACCCTGGATCTGGAGGGGCTGGCCCGGGTCCTCTCGGAGCGGACCCGGGTGGTGGCCGTGGGCTACGCCTCCAACGCCCTGGGGACGGTGAACCCGGTGCGCCGCATCGTCGAGATGGCCCATGCCGTCGGCGCCTGGGTCTACGTGGATGCGGTGCACGCCGCCCCGCATCTCTTCATCGATGTGCGGGAGCTGGGATGCGACTTCCTGGTCTGCTCTGCCTACAAGTTCTTCGGTCCCCACGTGGGCTTCCTTTACGGGCGCATGGAGCGGCTGCGGGCCCTCCAGCCCTATAAGGTGCGCCCGGCGCCGGATCATCCCCCGGAGGCCTTCGAGACCGGGACGCAAAACCACGAGGGGTTGGCCGGGCTGATCGCAGCGGTGGAGTATCTGGCGGACATGGGGCGGCGCTTCGGAACCCCAGCGGATCCCTCCCGGCGCGCGGCGATCCGCGCCGCCATGGAGAAGATCCGGGAGCACGAGCGGGATCTGTGCGCGCGGTTGCTGGAGGGGCTGGAGGAGCTTCCCGGGGTCATGGTTTACGGCATCCGGAGCATGGCGCGCTGGGCGGAGCGGGTGCCCACGGTCTCGTTCCGGATCTCCGGACGTCATCCCCGGGAGGTGGCGGAGGCCCTGGGGCGGGAAGGCATCTATGTCTGGGATGGCAACTTCTACGCCCAGGGGGTCACGGAGCGGCTGGGCCTGGAAGGGCAGGGCGGTCTGGTCCGGGTGGGCGCGCTCCACTACAACACCCTGGAGGAGATCGATCGGCTGCTGGAAGCCTTAAGGCGTCTGGTTCGGGAAAGGATATAGGCCTATCCCAGGATCTCATCCACAGAGAGGATGAGATCGGGGAAGGCAAGGGGAGTGAGGGTTTCCCCCCGCCGGGCCACCTGAAGGGTGCGATAGCCCTCCGGGGAGGGATCCCGGCCCACCACAACCTCCTCCCGGGCCAGGTCCACCACCCAAGCCTCCGGGATGCCGGCCCGGCCGTAAAGGGGGAGCTTGTGGGTTCGGTCGTAGTCCGCAGAGGATTCGGCCACCTCGATGACCAGCAACACGTCCGCGGGCCCGGGATGGGAAGCGGCATAGAAATCCTCCCGCGGCCGTAGCAACGCCAGGTCCGGCTGGGGCTCTGAATAAGGGCCCAGGCGGATGGGGCTTTGCACACGAACAATGCACCGCCCTCGGAGGGCAGGCGCCAGCCACATGGTCAAGCGGTCAACCCCTCCGGCGTGCGCGCTGCGGATGGGAGGCATCTGAATCAGAAGCCCCTCGATGAGCTCCACTCGATCGTCCTCAGAGAGGATGCCCGTTTCAGCCAGCCGATGGTATTCGTCCACCGTGAACTTGCGAAGAGCGGCCTGCGTGGCCATCCCGGCCTCCCCTTCTCATCGCTCCCCACCATTGTATCCGAAACGCCGGATCCGCTCGGGATCTCACCAGACCCGGCAGATCAGGCCTTTGAGGTATTCGGACTCGGGGAACGAGAGGCGGATGGGATGATCAGGCCCCTGGGAGAGCTTCTCGAGGATCTGGACCTCGCGCCCGGCGTCCTCCGCGGCGGCGAAGACGATCTTCTGGAAGAGCTCCGGGGAGACCAGGCCGGAGCATGAGAAGGTGATCAGGAGCCCACCCGGGCGGATCAGGCGCAGGGCCTGCAGGTTGATGTCCTTGTAGCCGCGGGCGGCGCGGTTCAGATGCGCCTGGGAGTAGGCGAACTTGGGGGGATCCAGAATGACGGCGTCGAACCGCCGCCCCTCGGCGACGAAGCGCCGCAGCACCTGAAAAGCGTCCCCCTCCACGTTCTCGAAGCGGTCCTCCCCAAAGCCGTTGAGGCGCAGGTTCTCCGCCGCCAGGCGCAGGGCCTCCGCCGAGGTGTCCACGTTCACCACGCGGCGGGTCCCAGCGGCCAGGGCGTAGACGGCGAAGGCCCCGGTGTAAGAGAAGGCGTTGAGGGCCTCCTCCGCGCCGCTCAGGTAAGCGGCCGCCCGTCGGCGGTTCTCCCGCTGATCCAGATAGAAGCCGGTCTTGTGCCCCCGCGCCAGGTCCACGTAGAAGCGATGCCCATGCTCGATGATGATCAGCCGCTCGGGCGGGGCTTCGCCGGCCAGGAGCCCGCAACGTGGCGGCAACCCCTCTTTCTCCCGTACGTCCACATCGCTGCGCTCGTAGATGCCCCGCGGCCGGAACATCTCCCGAAGCAGCTCGACGATGAGGGGCTTCCAGCGTTCGATGCCCAGGGTGAGGGACTGGAGGACCAGGAACTCGTTGTAGCGGTCCACGATCAGGCCGGGCAGCCCATCGCTCTCGGCGAAGACCAGGCGGTAGGCGGTGGTGTGGGCTTGCAAGCCCAGGGCCTCGCGGGCCTGGGCCGCCCGCGCCAGGTGCCGGCGCCAGAAGGCCTCCTCCACCGCCTCCTGGGGGTCCCAGGTGAGCAGGCGGGCCAGGATCTGGGAGCGGCGGTTGAGGTAGCCCCGGGCCAGCCATTCCCCCTCGAAGGAGAAGATCTCCACCAGGCCCCCGTCCTCCACCGGGCCCTCCAGACGCCCCATGGCGCCGGAGAAGATCCAGGGGTGATGGCGGCGGACCGGCCGGTCGTGCCCCGGCTTCAGATACAGGCGCGCGGATCCCCGGGGAAGCGCCATGCCTGGCTCCAGAAGACAGGGTTCAATCCCCTATATTTTCCATTCCATCAAGGAGTTATGGCACGAGCAGGCCTGCAGTCCCGCTTCTACAATGGGATGGAAGGCGCGCCGCGAGCGATTTGTGGGGCGCCTCGTCTGGGGAGGTTCGGGATGGTCTACGCGCGGTTCTTCCGGGTGCTGGGGTTCGCTCTCCGGCTGCTGGCGCATGGGGTGTGGTGGGAGCTTCTTCTACGGCGGTTGCGCCCGGCCTGAGTCCGGGAGACGGCGCCGGCGCGCTACCGGCGCTGGGCGGCCGCGTTCGGGGATTTGGCGGTGGAGCTGGGCGGTGCGCTGATCAAGCTGGGTCAGTTCCTGAGCGCACGGGTGGATCTCCTGCCGGACTTCGTGACCGAGGAGCTGGCCCGGCTCCAGGATGAGGTGCCGGCTGAGCCCTTCGAGCGGATCCGTCCGTTGCTGGAGGCCGAGCTGGGGGAGCCGCTGGAAGCGGCCTTCCGAGCTTTCGAGGCCGTCGCCATCGCGGGAGCCTCCCTGGGTCAGGTCCACCGGGCGTGGCTCCCGGATGGGACGCCGGTGATGGTGAAGGTGCAGCGGCCGGGCATCGAGCGGCTGCTGGCGGCGGATCTCGCCGCGTTGCAGGTGGTGGTCCGCGCCCTTTCCCTTTACCCTCCGTTGCGCCGGCGGGTGGATCTGGATCGCCTGCTTCAGGAGTTCAGCCGCACGCTGTGGATGGAGCTGGATTATCTGGCGGAGGCGCGGAACGCGGAGCGGTTCGCCCGCAACTTCGCCGGGGATCCCGGGGTTCGCATCCCACGGCCTTTCTGGTCCCACACCCGTCGGCGCGTCCTGGTGCTGGAGGATGTGACGACCATCAAGATCACGGATCTGGAGGCCATCGAGGCGGCCGGCATCTCTCGCTCGGAGGTGGCGCGGCGGCTTTATCAGGTCTATTTGAAGCAGGTCTTCGAGGATGGCTTCTTCCACGCCGATCCGCATCCGGGCAATCTCTTCGTGGCGCCGCTGGAGGGGGAGGGATCTGGGGGAAGCGGACGCCCGTTCCGTCTGCACTTTGTGGACTTCGGCATGGTGGGGTGGATCTCCCCGGAGGCCCGCCGGTGGCTGCGGGAGGCGGCCATCGGTCTGGGGACCCGGGACGCGGGGCGGATCGTGCGCGCGATGGACGCGCTGGGGTTTCTGCTGCCGGAAGCGGATCGGACGCTCGTGCGCCGGGCGGTGGAACGGCTGCTGGATCGGATCTGGGGTCTTTCGATGAGAGCGCTGCGGGAATGGTCGCTCACGGAGGTGGAGACGCTCTTTCTGGAGTTCCGCGAGCTGCTCCTGTGCTTCCCCTTTCAGATCCCCCAGGATTTTCTGTTGCTCGGGCGCACCCTGGGGTTGCTGGCGGGGCTGGTCACCCGGCTGGATCCGGAGTTCAACGTGTTTGAAGAGGCGGAGCCCTTCGCGCGGCGCCTGCTGGAAGAGGAGCCGTGGGGATGGGTGGAGCAGATCCTTGAGGCGGCGTGGGGGATCCTGCGGACCCCCCTGGATCTCCAGCGGTTCCTGGAGCGCTCGCTGCGCGGGGAGCTGCAGTGGCGGGTGACGTTCCCGGAAGCGCGGGAGACCCTTTCTCTGATCGCCGAGGGGTTCCAGCGGCTGATCTGGCAGCTCACCGGATTGGTCTGGGTGATGATGGGCCTGTTCGCCGGGTTGAACCATCAACCCGCCCTGGCCGGGGTGCTGCTCGGGATCGGTGGGCTATGGTTGTTATGGGGGCTGCGCCCGTTGCGCCGGCGTCGTGGAGGGGGAGGGTAGGGGAAGTTTCTCCCCTCCGGATTGTGAGGAAGCGCTCCGGGCGAGCCCCCGGGTTCAGGAGGGGTGGGAGCCTGTTGGCGTTTTCTCCCCCTCTTCCAGCCATGCGTCGATGGCGGTGCGCAGGGCCAGCAGGGTCTCCCGGCGGGCCGCCCGCAGGTGCTGCCAGAACCCCTCCGGGAGCATCGCCTTCATCGCCTCCCGGAGCTCCCGGGAAGCGGACCGCAGGTGAGTCCGGGCCTCTTCCGACCATCGAGATCGGGTCTCGGCCATGGAAATCCCTCCTTCCTCCAGCCCGGGCAGGGCCCTGGTGTTCTCAATTTCATGATACCTCGAGCGGCGTCCAGCAGGAACCGGTTGGGATCAGCCCTCGGAGGGCTCGGGGCCCTCGAAGGCCTGGCGGTGGACGGCGCGCAGGCGTCGGGGGGAGACCCGGGCGTAGCGGCGGGTGGTGGTGGGAGAGGCGTGGCCCAGGAGGTCCTGCACCGCGGCCAGGTCTCCGGTGGCCTCCAGGACGCGCGTGGCGAAGTAGTGGCGGAACTGATGGGGCGTGAGGGGTTCCTCCAGCCCCGCCTCCCGGGCCAGAGCCGCCAGGGCGCGGCGGACCCCTTCGGGGGTCAGGGGGCGGACGACGGCGCCGGCCCCTTTGTCATGGCGTGCGAAGAGGGGGAGGTGATCGCGGCCCTTCCCGCGGACTCCCGCGTCGCGCGTCTGCAGGTAAGCCTGGAGGGCGCGGACGGCGGCCTCGTCCAGGAAGGCGAGGCGCTCTTTGCCTCCCTTGCCGTGGCGGATCCAGAGGATCCCCTGGGCGGGGTCGAAATCGCCTCGTCGCAGCGCCACCAGCTCGCCGACCCGGATCCCGCTGCTGCGCAGGACCAGCACCAGGGCCAGGTCCCGGAGGCGGCGGAGTTCGTGGCGGGGGGAAGGGGAGGAAGGGCGGGCGCGAGCGGCCTGGAGCAAGGCCTTCAGGAGCTCCTCGCGGGGCAGACGGGGCAGGGGAGGGGTGGATCGCCCGCGCTGGGCGTGCAGCTCTCGGATCAGGCGTCGCGCCTCCTCGGCGGGTAGCGTCCACAGTCCCTCATCGAGGAGGAAGTGGACCCAGCTGACCAGTGCGGCCAGGTAAGTCTGGCGGGTGGCCGACGGCAGCGTCCGGCCTTCCCGGCGGTAGCGATCTTCCAGGTAAGGGATGAAATCCCGCACGTGGGCGGGGTCCAGCGCCTCGGGCGTCTGGTGTTCGGGATCCAGATCGATGTCGGTGAGGTATTCCAGGAAGCGCTGAAGGGCGCTTCGGTAAGTCTGGATGGTTCGGGGACGCCGGCCGTAGCGGGCGGCCAGGGCTTCCAGGAAAACCGAAACGGTCCGGCGCAGGCTCGGCCCCTCGGTCATCGGCAGCTCCTTTCCCTTCGGCGGACGTTCTCGAAAGAAGCGCCTTCGAGCTCTTCATTTTACCAGCAGGAGCGGCCAAGGGTGACCCCCTCATGGATCGGGTGTATCCCAAAATCGTAGGACAACTGCGAGCAGTTGTCCTACAAAGCGGAAGCCGGAAGGGCACCAGGAGGCTTGACGGGAGCAGTGGATTGTGGTATAAAGGTTATAACCATCGATTCGAATCCTGCATCGATCCCGTCGTCCATGGACTGGCGGCCTGGCCTGGAGGAGCACCCCGAGCTTCTTCTGAAGCCTCAGGAAGCGGCCCGGCTTTTGGGGGTGACGGAGCGTTGCCTGAGGAGATGGGCGCAGGAGGGTCGGATCCGGGCGGTTCGGACTGCGGGCGGGCATTATCGTTATCCGCTCGATTCGGTGTTGCAAATCATTGGTTCCTCCCCTCAATCGTCTCCTGAGCGCACGGCCGCGCTGTATGCCCGCGCTGCCTGCCGCCGCGAGATCGAGCGTCAGCTGGGTGTTTTGCGGAAGGCGGCCGATGCGATGGGTTATGCGGTCCTCTATGAGGACTATGATCTTCGGGGTGGGGATCGGATCGGAGAGGGTTTGCAGCGTTTGATCCTTCTGGGGCGTCGGGGGCTTTTCCGGGCGTTGATGGTGACCTCTTACAGCCGCGTGAGCTGGCTGGGGGTGGTGGATCCTCGCTTCCTTCATCTGGTGTTCATGCTGATGGGCGTGCCGCTGGTGGTGGTGAATCCCTCCAGGGAGTTCGGATCCCCGGCGGAGTTGCTGCTGGACTTCATTGAGATCCACGAGCGGATGGCGGAGTCGCTTCCGTCGGAAGCTCGGAAGATGAACCGGGAGATCCTCCAGGCGTTGCGGATCCTCCAGCGTCGGCATCGGATCCGATGGGAGGAGGAGTGAGGGGACCTTGCAGGGTGCCCTCCGGATGATTTGTTTAATGTATCTTAAACAAATCAAAACCTCGGAAGACAAAAGGCGACCCCCAGTGGATGCCCTCCCCTTCAGGAGCCTGGCCTCGGGCGGATCCCCGATGGGATCCTGGCTGTTGGGAAGGTACCACACGAATCATTCGTCTTGAAAGGTCGTTTCACGCATTCCCGGCCTCTGATCCGCTTCTGGGACCTCCAGGAGTTTCGAGGGGCGCGATGCCCGGAGGCCGGCGGGGTGCGATGTGCAGGCCGGGTGTCCCCGCCATACAGGCGCTGGGGCTCCTCTCCCGCGCCGGAGTGAAGGTGTCCCAACCGGGCGGATCGGAGGACAGCGGCACCCTCCGGACGGCGCGTCCGCTTCATGCCCGTCGGATCGATTTTCCCCTCCCCTGCCCCTCTCGATCCCCCCTTAGCCGGTTTCCATCCTGCGCGAGTTCGATGGCGCCCTTCATCCGGAGAAGGTCTGCGAGGGCTGGAGTGGCCGGATCCGCGGCGAGGAGGCGCGCCGCATCGCTCGCGGGGGGGAAGCACGATTCGCCATCGCCGTCAGCGTTCCGGCGCCGGAGGCGGTGGGGGGACCTCAACCCGCGCGATGGGATCCGAGAGCGTGATCGGGATGGGGAGCAGCAGCCCGCCGGCTCCGCGGCTGGCCTGGATCACCAGCCACCGGGGATCCCACTCCGGGCGCGCGTGGACGAGACAGCGGCATCGATACCCCTCCCCTGCCTCCCCTTTCCGTTCGGGATCGGGGTCCCAGGTCTCTGATTCCGCCGCGACGTCCGGCCCGCGGAAGTGACCGATACCCAGATAGAGCCGGATCTCCAGCGTCGCGGGTCCGGTCCCCGTCAGGAACAGCGGATGGACGGAGCCCTCGTCGGCAGTCTTCCTTCGGGCTTCCCATTCGAACGAAAGCCACGGGCATTCGCTGCGGGCGGGCTTGCCGGTGTAGGGATCGAAATACTCATAGGTCCATCGGAGGTTGCCCACCCGGACGATGAAATTCCCGATCTCCACCGGGGTGTTCGCTGGGATGACCGGGAGCTTCTCGAGGGTTTCCGCCGGGGTGGGCGGAGGGGTTTCGGGGGGGAGGTTGGGGCATGGCACCGTCCAGAAAGCCGGCTCGGGCGTGGGCCGGGCGCAAGCCGCCGTTAGAGCGGCCATCAGAACCAGACCGATCCCGCAACCTTTTCCCCTCATCGCCGCCCTCCTGAACCGCCGCTATGCCTGCCTCTTAATTGAGCCGATCCATTCAGCCTCACTACCACAACGTGGGCAACAACGGCGTGCAGGTCGGCCCATACCTGTCAGTCCCCACCAAATATCATGCGGAGTGTATTCCCCCCCACACGCGTCACAACATAGTTTCCGACACTTATCACAACGGTAGACCCCACTTTCATCCATGTTCCCGCAATTTGGACACCGTGCATAACGTGCCATCTCTCATCTCCTCTGACAGAAATGAGCACTCGCATCTTGTTTCAATCCCACGCTGGTTCGATTGAGGCCAGAAAGGAGGCGGTATGGAGGTTCGGTTTTCCTGTCGTTTCAATCCCACGCTGGTTCGATTGAGGCCGGCTGATCGACGATCGAGGTCGAGTCCCGCGACCACGTTTCAATCCCACGCTGGTTCGATTGAGGCGGAGGGACGGATAAGGTTAGAGGGGATGATTGGAGAGTTTCAATCCCACGCTGGTTCGATTGAGGCCTCCCTCTGGCGCTCCCGGGTCTCCTCCACGAAAGGCGTTTCAATCCCACGCTGGTTCGATTGAGGCTGGCCCTGTGGGCCCTGGCCGCCCTGGGGGAGGCCTTGTTTCAATCCCACGCTGGTTCGATTGAGGCTCGATCGTGAGCGTCCACGCCCTGCACACTCAACTTGACAGTTTCAATCCCACGCTGGTTCGATTGAGGCCAAGAAAGCGCTCCGTAGCTGGACCCCAGTGACAAAGTTTCAATCCCACGCTGGTTCGATTGAGGCCTTCCAGGCGCTTGGTTGGGCTCTACGAGGCCCGCAAGTTTCAATCCCACGCTGGTTCGATTGAGGCGTTGTCGACACACTCCCAGCCCATATATCACCCCCTAGTTTCAATCCCACGCTGGTTCGATTGAGGCCAGGAACAAGTATAACGTCCCCATCGTCGAGCCCGAGTTTCAATCCCACGCTGGTTCGATTGAGGCTGGAGCGCCTCCCAGTTCTCCTCCACCTCCACGACCAGTTTCAATCCCACGCTGGTTCGATTGAGGCCCGCGTAGCGGCGGGGCCTTTACCAGCACCCATCTGCGTTTCAATCCCACGCTGGTTCGATTGAGGCGGGCTCGATTACATCGTAGTGGATTTGACATATGCTCGTTTCAATCCCACGCTGGTTCGATTGAGGCTGAACCGAGCCAGCCGCCGCCCGGACCCGACCGTGTCGTTTCAATCCCACGCTGGTTCGATTGAGGCTTCCCTCAAATCCTTCACGGAGGTTGGAAATGGCTCCGTTTCAATCCCACGCTGGTTCGATTGAGGCCCCATGTCATCGATCACCTCCAGAATTTGCGAACCGTAGTTTCAATCCCACGCTGGTTCGATTGAGGCCCACCCTCAAGCCCGCGCGGCCCGTCAAGGGCGAGCCAGTTTCAATCCCACGCTGGTTCGATTGAGGCTCCAGACCTTACCTCCACCCCCCACCCCCACCCCGATGTTTCAATCCCACGCTGGTTCGATTGAGGCGCGGCCTTTCTGCCTGACTGGCAGATCGTCGTGCTGGGTTTCAATCCCACGCTGGTTCGATTGAGGCATGATGCTAATGACTGTTCGTATTATGAATAATACTGTAGTTTCAATCCCAAGCTGGTTCGATTGAGGCTTCACGACCTCGATCAGGGTCGCGGGGTCATCCTCATGTTTCAATCCCACGCTGGTTCGATTGAGGCCTGATCGCGAAAGGAGGAAGCGATGGGCAAGTCTGTGTTTCAATCCCACGCTGGTTCGATTGAGGCGGCGGCATACCGGAACCGGAGGCGGCGGCATGGCGAAGGTTTCAATCCCACGCTGGTTCGATTGAGGCGCTCAGCGACCGAGGATCCGGAACTGCCGAAGCAGTGTTTCAATCCCACGCTGGTTCGATTGAGGCCGGGTGCCGGGTGGACATCACGGGGATCGTGGTTCGCGTTTCAATCCCACGCTGGTTCGATTGAGGCGGTGTGGAAAACTCGTTTTGTTTGTTAGAAATCACTAGTTTCAATCCCACGCTGGTTCGATTGAGGCCGGACGCCGACGACGACCACGGCCACGGGACGCATGGTTTCAATCCCACGCTGGTTCGATTGAGGCACGTCTCGAACGGCATCTTGCACCTCCTTCCTGAGCATGTTTCAATCCCACGCTGGTTCGATTGAGGCAGGGCAGTTATCATATTGGACGAGGCAGCTGACTTCTGTTTCAATCCCACGCTGGTTCGATTGAGGCAGGGCAGTTATCATATTGGACGAGGCAGCTGACTTCTGTTTCAATCCCACGCTGGTTCGATTGAGGCGCGCTGCATCGACCCCATCACGTCGCCCATCGTCTCCAGTTTCAATCCCACGCTGGTTCGATTGAGGCCTGCCACACAAAAATCAGCGAGCCCGGGAGCTCCAGAACGTTTCAATCCCACGCTGGTTCGATTGAGGCAAGCGCCTACCCCGACTCCGCCCACGGTCGAGGCGCCGTTTCAATCCCACGCTGGTTCGATTGAGGCGTCGTCGGTGTTGTGAACGTCCAGTGGCGTCAGACGAGTTTCAATCCCACGCTGGTTCGATTGAGGCGTCGTCGGTGTTGTGAACGTCCAGTGGCGTCAGACGAGTTTCAATCCCACGCTGGTTCGATTGAGGCCCGGCCCAACCCGATTGCACTGAGATCCACCGAAGGCGTTTCAATCCCACGCTGGTTCGATTGAGGCGTCCTCCAGGTGGGCGGCATGTCCTGGGGGGCCGTCGTTTCAATCCCACGCTGGTTCGATTGAGGCCCAGACGCTCATCGTCCAGCTTCCCCGCGTCCAGTCGAGTTTCAATCCCACGCTGGTTCGATTGAGGCCGGCGTCGGCCGGCCGTTCGGCCCCCTCCGGGACCGAGTTTCAATCCCACGCTGGTTCGATTGAGGCCTCGACTGGAACGACTACGGGCGGATGGCCGGGGTGGGTTTCAATCCCACGCTGGTTCGATTGAGGCGCGCCAAATGGGAACCACCTGATCCAGCGCCTGCACAACCGTTTCAATCCCACGCTGGTTCGATTGAGGCGGCCCCCGTCAGGGCGCAGGCAATCCCCAGTCCAGCCGTCGTTTCAATCCCACGCTGGTTCGATTGAGGCACCAGGGCGATAAAGCCGCCCTGTTCGCCAGAGAGAGCGTTTCAATCCCACGCTGGTTCGATTGAGGCTGTGTCTTTGATCCACCTAGGTTCACTCCAGTCCCGTGTTTCAATCCCACGCTGGTTCGATTGAGGCATCGCCTCCCCTTCCGACCACCCGAACCACTCCGCCGGTTTCAATCCCACGCTGGTTCGATTGAGGCGACGGTGGGCACGGGTCCTTATGAGGTGGAAAACTTTGTTTCAATCCCACGCTGGTTCGATTGAGGCCCCATCCAGGAAACGCCTTCAGAAAGCCCACAATGAAAGTTTCAATCCCACGCTGGTTCGATTGAGGCCCCACGGCGGTGTAGGGCTGACAACGGAGCGGATTATTGTTTCAATCCCACGCTGGTTCGATTGAGGCCCGCGTTCGCTCGATCTCCTTCCGCAGCGCCTCCTGCAGTTTCAATCCCACGCTGGTTCGATTGAGGCCTTAGAAGGCGCGCCACCCCATCCCAGGGCCGGGGGGTTTCAATCCCACGCTGGTTCGATTGAGGCCGTTGCCAGACCGCGCCAATCAGCCAGACCCAGGCGTGTTTCAATCCCACGCTGGTTCGATTGAGGCAAGCGGCGTCGTGCGTAAGATGGTGGCCAAATAAAAGGTTTCAATCCCACGCTGGTTCGATTGAGGCGACTTTATGGTGGCGGAGCCCCACCATCCATATGGGAGTTTCAATCCCACGCTGGTTCGATTGAGGCCCGCCTGGCCGGGGGAGTAACCGCGGTTACTCCTTCGGCGGTTTCAATCCCACGCTGGTTCGATTGAGGCGATTTACAGCTCACCGGGGGAGTGGGCCAAAATTATGAGTTTCAATCCCACGCTGGTTCGATTGAGGCGGAAATCACCACGTCGTATCGCGCATTCACCCAGGCATGTTTCAATCCCACGCTGGTTCGATTGAGGCCATCGGCCCCCTGGGGGCCGAGATGACCGAGCTGATCTGTTTCAATCCCACGCTGGTTCGATTGAGGCCCTGGGCCATCCGGGTGGCCCTCGAGGTCAAAAAGAGTTTCAATCCCACGCTGGTTCGATTGAGGCGATGCCGACGTTTCATTTGCCCGACGGGAGCGCCCTAGTTTCAATCCCACGCTGGTTCGATTGAGGCTGAGCCCTGCTCGAACCGTCCAGGCTGTCATGTCCGTTTCAATCCCACGCTGGTTCGATTGAGGCCCCGGAAGACCGTCCACAAATCGCTCGACCCTTCCTGTGTTTCAATCCCACGCTGGTTCGATTGAGGCCCGACCTTGGAACTCATACAACGCATTTAGATATATCGTTTCAATCCCACGCTGGTTCGATTGAGGCTTCTCACGCGTTCCGGTTTCCCTCGAGCTCTCCCGTTGTTTCAATCCCACGCTGGTTCGATTGAGGCGTTGATAGGGGCGCAAGGATCCCGAAACCGGATCTTGCGTTTCAATCCCACGCTGGTTCGATTGAGGCTCTCCTGGTGCTCGAACCAGTAGACCCAATCCCTGGCGTTTCAATCCCACGCTGGTTCGATTGAGGCGCTAAGCGCCTGGTTTGGCAACGCTAATTGTTTGTGTTGTTTCAATCCCACGCTGGTTCGATTGAGGCGAGCTCACAACGGCTGGCGAGTGGACCTGTCCCTATTGGTTTCAATCCCACGCTGGTTCGATTGAGGCAAGGAGTTTGTCCACCGGCTCAGTCAGCGAGCCTGCGGTTTCAATCCCACGCTGGTTCGATTGAGGCCGTGACAATCCCGGTAGTGCTGGCCTATAACCTTAGTTTCAATCCCACGCTGGTTCGATTGAGGCAGTGGAGCGTTCCCGCAGCCAGATCATCGGCTCTGCGTTTCAATCCCACGCTGGTTCGATTGAGGCCTTTCGCCTCCGCCTGGGAGGGCCACCGCGCCTTCGTTTCAATCCCACGCTGGTTCGATTGAGGCCCGAACCAGACGCTTAAACGCCATTTCGCGCCTCCTTTAGTTTCAATCCCACGCTGGTTCGATTGAGGCCGGGGATACTGAACCGCCTGGCCCAGTCCATCAGCCAGGTTTCAATCCCACGCTGGTTCGATTGAGGCGGATAAACTCCTTAGCGTCCATTTCGCACCTCCTCACGTTTCAATCCCACGCTGGTTCGATTGAGGCCGGCTCCCGGCTTCAGCCCGATGGCCACCTTGGCAGGTTTCAATCCCACGCTGGTTCGATTGAGGCATGACGGGGTTTGGGCTTCGGGGAGCTGGGCGCTCCCCGGTTTCAATCCCACGCTGGTTCGATTGAGGCTGGTCAACCCCACGCCACCGTGAGTGGAGTTGTAAAGCTGGAACGTTTCAATCCCACGCTGGTTCGATTGAGGCCTCGGGGAAGTAGCTTCGGAGAACCGAACCATAGTAGGTTTCAATCCCACGCTGGTTCGATTGAGGCCTAATCGCCGAGTTTTACCGGCTGGCCGAGCGGTTTGGGTTTCAATCCCACGCTGGTTCGATTGAGGCACTAAAGCGCTTGATTTAAACGTTTAGATCGCCGAGGTTTCAATCCCACGCTGGTTCGATTGAGGCTGGCCCAGAGTTCCTCCAGGTGGGGGATGGGGTCCTGGCCGTTTCAATCCCACGCTGGTTCGATTGAGGCCAAGTACCTCTTTCGCTGATCGTCTCCCTGCTTCCGCGTTTCAATCCCACGCTGGTTCGATTGAGGCAGGAGGTGATTCTGTCCGAGCTGGCCTCTGGGAGGCCGCGTTTCAATCCCACGCTGGTTCGATTGAGGCGAGCAAAAGCGGATGCTGCTGGAGAAAATTCAGGCCGTGTTTCAATCCCACGCTGGTTCGATTGAGGCGACGGTTACGATCCGCTAACGCTGGCTAAAAACCTTATGTTTCAATCCCACGCTGGTTCGATTGAGGCCGTTTGGCCTGGGCCAAAACCTAACTAACGAACGTTGTTTCAATCCCACGCTGGTTCGATTGAGGCGCCGACGAGGTTAGCTCCCGAGTTTTCACGCTTTCGCCTGTTTCAATCCCACGCTGGTTCGATTGAGGCCGGTATCGGTGGGTTACCATCCGGGTGTTCGATTTCCGTTTCAATCCCACGCTGGTTCGATTGAGGCGCCCAGACTGGCGGGATATCCTGGGGAGCCGTCTGGGTGTTTCAATCCCACGCTGGTTCGATTGAGGCACCTCGCGGGGAGGCGGATCTGGCTGCGGGGGAAAGGGTTTCAATCCCACGCTGGTTCGATTGAGGCCCTGCGATTTCAGGGGGTGAGTGGGGGAAGGGAGAGAGAACCCCCTTCGGAAATCCGATTCGCCCTAAATATAGCATCGATCGTGCGGTTTGTCAAGGGGTGTGGGCTCCTCCACGGATCTGAGGACAATGGGGGGTCCGCGGAAGCCTTTTCCGAAACATGGGATCAGATCCCTATGGAGGAATCTTTTCGGATCGAAAGGGAATCGGATGGTTGGGGATGGAGGGAGAAGAGAGGGGTTCGAAGGGATCATTTTATAAGCCTTCCGCGGACCCCCGGTAGCCGGATTTTCCATGGAGGTCCGCGGAAGGTTTCTGCGCCCACTGAACGCAAGGTGAGCGCTCAGGTTTCTGAACCGGGATGAGGAGAGGATGGAGCGTTGAAGGATAGGCCTCGCTCCCTCAGGCTGATATATCGGCCGCGCCCGATGATCAGGTGATCCAGCACCCGGATCCCCAGCAGCTGCCCTGCCGCGATGAGATCCCGCGTGAGCGCGATGTCCTCTGGAGAGGGTGTGGGATCCCCCGAAGGATGGTTGTGGGCCAGGATCAGGGAGACCGCGTTGCGCCGGATGGCCTCCCGAAACACCTCCGCCGGCCGCACGAGGGTGGTGTTCACGTTCCCTACATAGATTGTCGGGATCGCCACCACCCGCCCCCGGGTGTCCAGCAAGATGGTCCGCAGGGTTTCCTGCTCCAGGTCCGCCATGTCCGCCAGCAACATATAAGCCTCATGCGCGGAGCGAACGAAGGGGCGCTCCTCCGGAGCGGCGGCGGCGACGCGCCGGCCCAGCTCCAGGGCGGCCTGGATCTGGGCCGCCTTCGCGAGGCCAACCCCCGGGATCCGGGCCAGCTCATGGGCCGGGATCCGCCCCAGCCCGCTCAATCCCTCGCAGTGCTGCAGGATACGATGCGCCAGTTGCAGGGCGTTCTCCCCACGGCGCCCGGTGCGCAGCAGGATCGCCAGCAGCTCCGCTGCGGACAGCGCGGCCGGACCGTGTTGCAACAGTCGCTCCCGGGGTCGCTCCTCGACCGGGAGATCCTTGATGGTGAGCCACAGGATGCCGGTCTCTTCCATCCCGGTGTTCCCTCCCCTGTAAACATGATAGCCATGGAGTCGGAGGGCACCGGCGATGCGATGCGGGGCGTCGCAGCCCCATGTCTCTACTGCTGCGTTTTCAGGCCGCTTCCGGTCAGCATCAGGACCACGGCTCGATCGGTGTCCTGGACGGCGCGGGGCCATGCGGCCATGCTGAGGGCACCGGTGGGTTCCACGAACAACCCCTGGCCCGCCAGCGCGGCCTGGGCGGCTCGGATTTCTTCCTCCGTCACCGTCAGGATGACTCCTCCGGTGATCCGAGCGGCTTGCAGGATCTCCCGGCCTCGAGGCGGCGAGGCGATCCGCACGCCTTCCGCGATGGTTTCTCCTTCCACCACGGGGACCGGATCTTCGGCTCCGGCGGCGAAGGCGCGGGCCAGCGGAGCGCAGGCCTCGGCCTGGACGCCGTAGAGCCGGGGGAGACGCTCGATGTAGCCGGCGGCCTGGAGGGCCTCGAACCCGAGGAAGAGCCCCAGGAAGAGCATCCCGTGCCCGAGGGGAGCGATCACCGCGTCGGGGCTGCGCCCGAGCTGTTCCCAGATCTCCCACGCCGCCGCGGCCAATCCCAGGAGGATGAAGGGGTTGTAAACGTGGCTGGCGTAGATGCTGCCTTCCTTCAGCGTTTCCATCAACGCGGCGGTGGCCTGGGCCCGGGGGCCGGGGACTTCCACCAATCGGGCGCCCATGCGTTGCATCTGGGCCTTCTTGGCCGGCGCGGCGTGGGCCGGGACGAAGAGGGTGGCCCGGATCCCGGCCCGGGCGGCGTAGGCAGCCAGGGAGGCCCCGGCGTTGCCGGAGGAATCATCCATCACTTCGTCCGCGCCCCGCGTGAGCAGAGCGCTCAGGCCGGTGGCGGTCCCCCGATCCTTATACGATCCGGTAGGCATCAGGTAATCCAGCTTGGCCCACAGCCGGGGATCCACCCGGCGCAGCGGGATCAACGGGGTCCACCCTTCCCCCAGGCTGAGGGGACGTAGCGCGGAGGGCCACAGGTCCGCGTAGCGCCAGATCCCGGGCCGATGAGGCTGGATGGCCCGGTGGTCGAAGGGGAGCGGGCGGATGGGCTCCCATGGACCTCCGCACGGGCAGCGCCAGACGGATGGATCATACGAAGCGGTGCGGTGACAGCGAGCGCATCGGATGTCCATGGGATCCCCCTACCCTTCCAGCACGATGCGGCGGAATCCTTCGGCCAGGATCTCTTTGCCGTCCACCTCGCGGCGCAGCCGTTCCCGCAGGCGCCGCTCCAGCGCAGCGGGATCCGGGATCTGGCTGGCGTGGCAGCGCAGGGCGGCGAGCTTCCGATCGAAGACGTCTGTGATGTCCACCCAGTGGTTGGCGCGTTCGGTGGTGGAGAGATACACCTCTCGCACCCGGTGGGGCTCCAGGCCTTCTCGGAGCAGCTCCGGGAAATACATCGGGTTCCCGGCCGCGGGGAAGATGGCGTCCAGGGTGGCCAGTCCGATGGCCCGGTGATCGTTGTGGTTGATGTAGCGATCCCCCCGGATGAGGGTCTCCGGGTCCATGGTTACCACGATCTCCGGCCGGTAGCGGCGGATCACCCGCACGATGTCGCGGCGCAGGGAGAGATTCGGCTCCAGCATGCCGTCCATGTAGTCCAGGAAGAGGACCTCGCGCACGCCGAGGAGGGCGGCGGCCTGTCGTTGCTCGGCCTCCCGGATGGCGGCCAGGCGCTCCGGGGTCATTGTGGGATCCTGACTGCCTTTGTCGCCCCGGGTGGCCAGACAGTAGATCACCTCGTGTCCTTCCTGGGTCCAGCGGGCGATGGTCCCGCCGGCGGCGAATTCGGGATCATCGGGATGCGCCATCACCACCAGGATGCGCATAGGGTCCCTCCTCCGAAGTGAATTCCGGCTTACGGTTTGGCGTAAAGCACGCCCTCGGTGCGCACCGTGTAATCCGGCGGGCACTGATAGATCTCCCGGAAGATGCGCTCGATCTCCTGGGCGATGGCCTCCGGGTTGTCTGGGCTGAAGTGTTTGAAGGGGTTTTGCTCGCGCAGGCGGGGCGGAAGGGTCCAGCCCATCCCGCGCAATCGCTCCTGGGCGGCCCGGGGGAGCGGACGGGCCCGCCGTCGGGGCCCCCAGTCCCCGCTGCAGACTTCCCCGCGGAGGCCTTCGGGCGTTCGCTCGAGTTGCACATAGGCCAGCGGGCGGCCGGGGATCTCGAACACCACCGCGCTGCCCGGCGGGGCCTCCATCAGTGCCCGGAGCTGTTCCTGGAACATTTGGATTCGCGTTTCCAGCGTTGAGGCTTTCATCGCTGGCAGGTATCTCCGATGGGATGGGGAGCCTCACCGAGGCTCCAGGTGGGCGGAGACTCAGGCGGGCTGGAGGGGTGGATCCTCCGCCCGGGTGATGGGTTGGGGCTCCTGGCTCAGCGAGCGCGCCAGGGCGCGGGAGAGGTCTTCCAGCTCCTCCCGATGGAAGCCGATCAGGATCCGCTGGATCCGACCGCCGGGCGAGATCAGGAAGAGGGTCGGCACGTGGGTGAGCCGGTAGGACCGGGAGGTCTGGAAATCCCGGTCTGCGATGAGGGGAAAGGAGATCTGGAATTTCCGCGCCATCTCCTGAAGGGTTTCAGGCGGATCCTGTCCGATCCCCAGCAGCCGCCAGTGATCGGTGCGGTATGCTTGGTGGAGGCGTTCCAGAGCGGGCAGGATCTGTCGGGAGGCGGCGCACGATTCTTTGAAGAAGGCGAGAAGCAGGATGTGGCGAACCCCCTGGGGGTCCTCCAGGTAGGGCTCGCCGTTTAGGGTGGTTCCGAAGATCAGCGGCGCAGGATCTCCGATTTGCAGCGCGGTCATGGTTCCTCCGATGGGCAGGTCGGTAAGGAGGCGGAAGGTTCTTCCGCCTCTCCTGTTAGGAAATTATGCACCCGGAGGGCGGGATCAGGTCCAGTTTCGGGGCATGGGCAATTTCTTGCCCGGGTTCATGATGCCGTGGGGGTCGAACAGGGCTTTGAGGGCCCAGAATTTCTCGAGGATAGCGGGGGGAAAGGCGCGGGGGGCGAAATCCAGTTTGAGCATGCCGATCCCGTGCTCGCCGGAGAGCACGCCGCCCAGGGCGAGGGCGGCCTCGAAGATCGCGGCGGCTGCCCGGGCGACGCGGGCCATCTCATTCGGGTTGCGCCGATCGCACAGGAGCGTGGGATGAAGGTTGCCGTCGCCGATGTGGCCGTAGAGGGCGATGGGGATCCCGGTCTCCCGGGAGATCTCCCGGATGCGGCGGGCCATGGCGGGGATCCGGCTGCGGGGAACGGTGATGTCCTCGCTGAGCTTGTGGGGGGCCAGTCGGGCCAGGGCGGGCGATACATTGCGGCGGATCTCCCAGAGCGCTTCCGTGTGGAGGGTGTTTCCGGCGTCGAAGGCGGCGCGGAGCACCTGTCCGCCGTGGTCGCGCATCAGGGAGCTCACTCGCTGGAGGTCGGCCTCCACGGCGGCGAGCTCTCCGTCCGCAGCGAGCAGCAGGAGGGCTTCTGCGCGGGTGGGGAGCCCTGAAGGGCGGAAGGATTCCACGGCCCGCATGGTGATCTGGTCCATGAATTCCACCATCAGGGGAAGGATCCCGCTGGAGAGGAGGGCGACGGTGGCCTCGCATGCGGCTTCGAGGCGTTCGAAGGCGATGGCCAGGGCTCCGCGGGCGGGCGGCCTGGGGAGGAGGCGCAGGGTGATCTCGGTGATCACACCCAGCGTGCCTTCGGAGCCGATGAAGAGCTGCTTGAGATCGTAGCCGGAGACATCTTTCATCACCCGTCCGCCCAGGCGGAGCACTTCCCCGCCCGGGAGGACCACCTCCAGGCCCAGGACGTAATCCCGCGTGACGCCGTATTTCAGGCAGCGGGGCCCCCCGGCGTTGGTGGCCACGTTGCCGCCGATGGTGCACATCTCCAGGGAGGCAGGATCCGGGGGGTAAAACAGGCTGTGGGCTTCGGCGGCCTGCTGGAGGGCTCGCGTGATCACCCCGGGCTGGACGACGGCGAGGCCGTCGGCGGGGTCGAGGGCCAGGATGCGGTTCATCCGGGCGAGGTTGAGGCAGATGCCCCCTTGCGGTACCGCTCCGCCAGCCAGCCCCGTTCCCCCACCCCGGGGAACTACGGGAATTCGTAGCTCGTTGGCTATGCGAAGGACGTGGGCGACGTCGGCCGTCGATTCCGCGTGAACCACCAGGTCCGGCATCCCCTCGGCCCACGTCGCATCATACCCATACACCAGCCGCCCCACCGCATCCGTCTCCACCTGATCCGGCCGCAACCGCTCCCGCAACCGCCTCACCACCCCTTCCCCATCCATCTCTCCTCCCCTCACTCCGCCCTTCCGGGCATATGTCTATGCGAAATCACGGCGTCGACCGCGCTCTTCCACTCTATCTCCGCATCCCCTACAATACAACCCCGACCATCCTCTTCCGGAGGAAACCCATGGGCCGTTTCCGCTCGGCGGAAGAACTTTACACCCTCCTCGACGCCCTCTTCCACCGCCTGCGCGCCATCCCCGAAATCCGTCAGGCCCTCACCGCCAGCCCCATGATCGTCCGCTTCCGCTTCCACGACCCCACCGGCGAGGTCACCATCGACCTGCGCCAGGATCCCCCCCAATGGACCTTCGGCCCCAGCGATCTCCCCGCCGACGTGGAGATGATCCAGTCCGCCGACACCGCCCACCGCTTCTGGATGGGCCAGCTGAACGTCCCCCAGGCCATCGCCACCCGCCAGATCATCGCCCGGGGCAACATCCCCAAGGCCCTCCGCCTCCTCCCCGCCCTGCGACCCGCCTTCCAGGTCTACCCCCAGGTGCTGCGAGAACTCGGGATGACCCACCTGCTGGAAGAGCCCTCCCCGACCCCTCGAAGGCGCTTCCCACGCCTTCGGCTGTCCCTTCCATGGCGCGCCCGTCCGGAGGTCGCCCTTCCCCCACCGTTGCTCTGGCCCATCCCTCTGGTCGACGCGGAAGCCGTGGAGCCGATGCCGCCGCCTCCCCGCCCCCACCCCCTGCCGGAGGATCCCATCGCCCTCCGTCGGGAGATGCTCCGGCGCATGTTGCTCATCCGCGCCTTCGAGGAGACCCTGGCCGCGGAGTTCGCCTGCGGGGCCATCCCCGCGGAAACCATCCACCTCTCCACCGGCCAGGAAGCCGTCGCCGTGGGCGTGGCCTTCGCCCTCCGGCCGACGGACTGGATGACCACCACCCATCGCGGCCACGGTCATATGCTCGCCAAGGGCGCCGACCTGGATGGGATGATGGCAGAGATCTTCGGCAAGGCCGAGGGGCTGTGCAAGGGGAAGGGCGGCTCCATGCACGTCACCGACGCGAGGATCGGCGCCCTGGGCGCCAACGGCATCGTCGGCGCCTCCCTGGTCATCGGCGCCGGCGCCGCCCTGGCCGCGAAGCTGCGCGGCGAGGACCGGGTGGTCGTCGCCTTCTGCGGGGATGGAGCCACGAACCAGGGGATGTTCCACGAGGCCCTGAACTTCGCCGCCGTCTTCCAGCTTCCCCTCATCGTGGTGATCGAGAACAACCAGTATGCGGAGTTCACCCCCCTGGCCCGGCACACCCGGGTGACCCGCCTCGCGGATCGCGCCGCCGCCTATGGGATCCCCGGGGTGCACGTGGACGGCAACGATGTCTGGGCGGTGTATGAGGCCACCCGGGAGGCCGTGGCCCGAGCCCGCCAGGGAGAAGGACCCACCCTGATCGAGGCCCTCACCTACCGCTGGCGTGGCCACAGCGAAGGGGAAGGCGCCGTCTATCGCTCGGCTGCGGAGGTCGAGGCCTGGAAAGCCCGGGATCCCATCCGCCGCTGGCGGGAGCGCCTGGAGGCGGAAGGGCTGCTGACCCCATCGGAAGCCCAGGCCATCGAAGCCGAGGCCTGGCAACGGGTTCAGGAGGCGGCGGAGCGGGCCCGACGCGGGACGGAACCCCCTCCCGAGGCCCTTACGGAGGATCTTTACGCCCCGGAGCCCGCGTGGCTTTACGGGCAGGGCCCGATGATCCTCCGGCCCAGCGGGAGGACCCGGGAACCCTCCACCGCCGAGGCGTTGCGCGAAGCGCTGGCGGAGGAGATGGCCCGGGATCCCCGCGTGTTCCTGCTCGGGGAAGACGTCACCACCGGAGGCTACTTTCGGCGTCACTACCGGGCTGGGCGAGGAGTTCCCCGATCGGGTGCTGGACACGCCCATCAGCGAGAGCGCCATCATCGGGGCCGCCGTCGGGGCGGCCATGGCCGGCATGCGCCCGGTGGCCGAGATCGAGTTCGCCGATTTCCTCACCTGCGCCATGGACGGGCTGGTCAACCAGGCCGCCAAGATCCGATACATGTCCGGTGGACAATACGCCCTCCCCCTGGTGGTTCGCACCCCGGCCGGGGGAGGCATCGGCATGGCCGCCCAGCACTCCCAAAGCCTGGAACCGTTGCTCACCGGCGTGCCGGGATTGATCGTCGTCGCCCCCGGAACCCCGGCGGACGCCAAGGGCTTGCTCAAGGCGGCGATCCGCAGCAACAACCCCGTGGTGTTCTTCGAGAACAAGCTCCTCTACGCCGAGGTGGGCCCGGTGCCGGAGGGGGAGTGGATCGTGCCCCTGGGGGTGGCCGAGGTCAAGCGGCCGGGACGCGACGTCACCGTGGTGAGCATCGGGGCCGTCCTCTCCCGCGTCCTGGAGGCCGCGGCGGAGCTGGCCCGGGAGGGGATCGAGGCGGAGATCGTGGATGTGCGCACGCTCGTCCCCCTGGATCTCCGGACGATCCTGGCCTCAGTGGCGCGGACGCGACGGCTGGTGGTGGTGGAGGACGCGCCCCTCACCCACGGCTTCGGGGCCGAGGTGATCGCCCGGGTCAGCGAGGGGTCAGCGAGGCCGCCTGGGGCCTCCTGCGGGCGGCGCCGCGCCGGGTGGCCGGGCAGGACGTCCCCATCCCCTACAACCGGACCCTGGAACGCCTCGCCCTCCCCGATGCCCCGCGCATCGCCGAGGCCGTCCGGGAGGTCCTGCGCTGAGGAAACCCCGGGCGCGTGGGAATTTGCCTTCAAGGGGGAAGCGAAGCGAAGGCGGCCTCCGCCTTCCGCATCAGCCGGCGCTTGACAGATCCTTTCGGGCGGATTACAGTCAGGTTCGATGGAACGAAACCACCGGGCGACGTGGGGAGTCCGCGGGCAAGCGGGCTGAGAGGGCGCCCTGCCGGAGGTCATCCGGCCCCGGCGCCGACCCATTGAACCTGATCCGGGTCATACCGGCGGAGGGATCGTCGTCCCTGTTCCCCCTGATCTCACCCGGGCTCGTTCCCTCCTATCGGTGGCTTCCCCGGATCCGGCCCGCCTTGCGCGAGAAGCGGGATCCCCCACGGAAGAGGAGGTGCGGTGTCTCTGGATCTGCGGGTTTATCTGGTCCTGGATCCCGCGCACACCGGTGGGCGCTCCCCCCTGGAGGTGGCCGAGGCCGCCCTGCGGGGAGGCGTCACGGTGGTGCAGCTGCGGTGGAAGGTGGGGCCGCTGCGGGAGATGCTGCGCTGGGGAGCCGCCCTGCGGGAGCTCTGCCGGCGCCATCACGTCCCCTTTTTGATCAACGATCGGGCCGATGTGGCCCTGGCCCTGGAGGCGGATGGCGTGCATGTGGGACAGGAGGATCTTCCGCCGGAGGTGGCGCGGCGTCTGCTGGGCCCTCGTGCCCTCATCGGCGTCTCCGCCCGCACCCCGGAGCAGGCGCAGGCGGCGGAGGCCGCGGGCGCGGATTACCTGGGGACGGGCTCGGTCTTCCCCACGGGTTCGAAGGAAGGCGCCCGGCTCATCGGCCTGGAGGGGCTGCGGGCGGTGGTCCGCGCCACCCGGCTCCCCGTAGTCGCCATCGGCGGGGTGAACGCGGAGAACGCCGCGGCGTGCATTCAGGCGGGGGCGGCGGGCGTGGCCGTGATCTCGGCCATCACCCAGGCCCCGGATCCGGAGGCGGCGGCCCGAGCGCTGCGCCGGGCGGTCGACGAAGCCCTCGCCGCCCGGCGCCTGGAGGGATGATCGCGAATCTCCATCTTTGGGCCTCGAGAAGGCATCGCGTCCATCATGCGTGGAACACCTTTCAGGAGGTGGACGATGAAGCCCTTGCCGCGCGCGCTGACCATCGCCGGCTCGGACTCCGGCGGCGGAGCGGGGATCCAGGCGGATCTGAAGACCTTCGGGGCGCTGGGGGTTTATGGCATGAGCGTCCTCACCGCCCTCACCGCCCAGAACACCCGGGGGGTTCAGGCCGTCTTCGAGCTCCCGCCGGACTTCGTGGCCGCCCAGATCGATTCGGTGCTGGGGGACATCGGAGCCGACGCGGTGAAGACGGGGATGCTGGCCAACGCCGCCATCATCGAGGTGGTGGCGGAGAAGATGCGGGAATACCGCGTGGAGCGCCTGGTGGTGGATCCGGTGATGCGGGCCAAGAGCGGGGATCCCCTCCTGCGCCCGGAAGCCCAGGAGGCGTTGATCCGCCGGCTGTTCCCGCTGGCCATGGTGGTCACGCCCAACCTCCACGAGGCGCGGGCCCTGGTGGGGCGGGAGCTGCGGAGCCGGGAGGACATGCGGGAGGCGGCGCGGATCATCCACGGGATGGGGCCGCGCTGGGTGGTGGTGAAAGGCGGTCATCTCGAGGGGGATGATCGCAGCGTGGACGTTGTGTTCGACGGGCGGGATTTCTACGAGCTGGACGCCCCGCGGGTGGACACGGTGAACACCCATGGGACGGGGTGCACCTTCGCCTCCGCCATCGCCGCGGGGCTGGCGAAGGGCCTTGCGCCCCTGGAGGCCATCCGTCAGGCCAAGGAATATCTCACCGCCGTGCTTCAGGCCTCGCGGGCCTTCAAGCTGGGTGGGGGCGCCTACGGCCCGATGGATCACTTCGCGCTGTGGAAGGCGGAGGCCCCGACGCGAGCGGCTTCCGGGTAGGCCGATAGGGGCGACCCGACGGGTCGCCCCTACCTTCAATCCGACGCGCTCAGCGGAGCATGCGCTCGGCGGCCAGGCCGAGGAGGCCGACGAGGGCGGTGAGGGCGGAGAGGCGGGCCAGGGTCCGCAGCCCCTGCCCGCGCAGGCCGCCCAGCCAGGCCATGGGGACGTGGAACAGCAGGCTGGCCATCGAGGCCAGCACCACCCCCATCCCGGCCATCTCGATCCCGATCCTTCCCTGCCCGGCCAGCGTGGCCACCGCCGCCGTCGTCGAGGCGCTGCTCACCAGCCCGCCCAGGAAGGCCACCACCAGGAAGCCGCCCGTCCCCAACCATCGCTCCGCCAGCACCACCGCGCCCCGCAGCACCAGATACAGGGCTCCGAACAGCAGGGCTTGTCGCAGCGAAAAGGGGAAGGCGAGCCGGATCTCCGGCGCCGCCGTCCCGCGGCCCCGTCGCATCGCCCGGAACACCAGCCACCCGGTCACCGCGACCATCCCCCCCACCGCCAGCCATCCGTGCCCCAGCGCCGCCGGCGCGAAGATGGCCAGGATCAACCCGTTTCGGGCCATCATCGCCACATTCGCCAGCAGCATCCCTTCCAGGGCCACTGCCTCCGCGCCCCCTCCCTGTCCTCCGCACCGCCGCGCCAGCTCCCCCACCGCCGCCGTGCTGTTCACCAGGCCTCCGAGCAGCCCGGTGAAATGGATCCCTCGTGCCCCATACAGCCGCAACAGGGCATAGTTCACCAGCCCGATCCCGGAGAGGACCACCACCACCAGCCACGCGCCCCGCAAGTTCACCACTCCCAGGGGGTCCCAGTTCCCCGGCAGCCCCTCGGGCAGCAACGGATAGATCACCACCGTCAGCAACCCGAACAGCACGATGGAGCGCAGCTCCTCCAGCGACAGCCCCACCGTGAACCGCACCAGCTCCGCTTTCCAGGCCAGCAGCATCGTCACCAGCACCGCTGTCGCCGCCGCCACCAATCCCTGTCCCTGGGCCACCACCATCCCCAGCAACAGCGTCACCAGCAGCGCCACCGACGTTGTCATCTCCAGCGTCCGATCCACCAGCAGGCTCCGGATGTTCAGCAGGCTCACCAGCGCGATGGCTCCCCCCAGCAACAGAAACGCTGCCACCGGATGGATCAGCCACCCGAGGCATCCGGCCAGGGCCACCAGCGCGAAGGTCCGCAGCCCCACGTCTTTGTGGGCCCATTCCCGTTCCAGTCCGATCAACAACCCGATCCCCAGGGCGATCCCCACCGGCTCCAGCCACATTCGATACCCTTCCATTCCTCCCCTCCACCTCTTCGCGATCGGTTCGAAGGGAAACGGACAGAGCCTCCGGGTGTGTAGAACACAGGCTGGGCGGCCCCCCGGCAACCGCCCAGCCTGCAAGACCATTCAGAGAGCAGACGTTAACCGGGATGCCGGGATCAGGTCAGGTGAGCGCCACCGGTCACGTCCAGCACGGCCCCGGTGATGAAGTCGGCCTCCGGCAGGCACAAGAGCAGCACCGCATTGGCCACGTCCTGAGGTTCCTCGATGCGCCCCAGCGGGGTTTTGCTGACATATTCCGCCCGCACGGCCTCCGGATCCATCCCCCGCAGCTTTCCCTCCCAGACGATCTCCCGCTCCTGCATGGAAGTGCGCACAAAGCCCGGGCAGATCAGGTTGACCTTGATATTATACTTGCCGACTTCCACCGCCAGGCTGAGGCCGAAACCGATCACCGCCCATTTGGAAGCGGCATAGTGGGCCAGCAGGGGGACGGCCCGATGGCCGGCCATGGAGGCGGTGATGATGATCCGTCCGCCGCCCTGGCGGATCATATGGGGGATAGCGGCCTGGCTGATGCGGCGTGCAATATAGCTACAGGTAGGGCTGTATCTCACGGCGTGTAACTGCGGCTCATATCAATTGAGGAATGCCATCTCTATGCTCCAGAAGGCCACAGTCACCCCAAGGTTTCCCAATTTTCTAAAGCCGGGCTTTTTCGGGATGGACAGAAGATTGGGCCATGGCTCAGGCTGATTCGGAATCTGGCCCTTCATCGGCTAAGGGCCCCTGGTTGCGGGTTCATGATGGGCAAATTCTGGACCTTCAGCGCCTAGCCGGGGCAGAGTCTAAGCCTGCTCAAAACCATGAAAACCAGAAAGACCTGATTACCCCTTTCTAGTGCTTTATCCATGCCTCCAGCGTGCGCGTGTTGAGATTGTCACAAGCCGAGGGGATCTGGCCAGCATCTGGAAAGGCCGCATCCGCCAACCGAACCAGCAAACGACCCTAATCCTCCTTGGTCCGATGCTCTGTCACGCCCACCCCTCACTAATCCCGTTCTGGGGCCAGCATCACAAAGAGGTATAATCCTCCCAGACAGATCGTCCGGGTTCCACTGACAGGCAGGGCCGGGTGTCCCCCAGCAGTTGATACGGCCGCTCATCCACGTAAACCTTCACAACTCCCGGTGCCAGAGGCTGTTCGTAGAGGTCTAGGATGTCTTCCATTGACCGGCTGGAGGCAGTTGTGGCAGCGGGAAGGGCCCCAGGCATTTCGGGACGGCATTTTTGTGCGAGCGAAAAAGGGAGGCGAAGCCATCGGCATCACCCAACGGGGCAAGGGCCGCAAGGGAATATGGGTCACCGACGGGCAAGGCATGCCGATCGGGACAGAGGACAACAGCGCTCCGCTGGCCAAGATTCATCTGCCCATAGAGAGGACCCGAAGGGTCGCTCCTACGAACGGTGCAAGCGACGCGTTGCCGGGGGTGTTCCTGGACCCGCCCCCGCACCCGGGCCGTCGGGGCTTTCAGCCTTGCATCCCACGGCATCAGAATCCGCGTCGTCGCGGCCGGAAGCTAGACCTCACGCCGTATCGTTCGAGCTGGATGATCGAGCACACCATCTACTTGGACAGAATTTTGAAATGCTTTCTAGTCTTGCTTCGTGAGGAAGCCTGACAGCGGGCCCAGGCGTTTCCGCATGTCCACGGCATCCTATCCCCACTCGCCCAAACTGGAAGGGGCAACAGGTCCTCCATCGGGCCCAGGCCGGCGGCCCCACGGCTGTCCCCATAAAATCCCTTGGCCCCGGGTATTCTCCAGGGCCAGCAGAACTAGCCACACACGGCTACGCACCGGACGGACCGTCTCCCCCGGTGCCAGGATAGGGCGTAACGGTCCTAGAAGCTAAAGCCTGTGCTCTCTACCAGGAGCTCGGCTCAACCTTACCAACTTTCCGATTGGTTCTCAAGCAGGGTCTTCCTGAGTCACCCCAACAACCCCGTCCTTCACCCCTTCCCGAATCGGGGAGGAGTAAGGCCAGAGGCAACCGACACGTCCGGTCCTGATAAGCGCTCAACGAGAGGATAGAATCACCCGCTTCCCGGTAAGACGCCCGCCATAGTGTCGGATATCAACACGATCAAAATCCATGCATCGTCAGCTGATCCCTCCTCATTTTGAGGTGAGTTCTCCTCTCATACCTTCTTTATCGATCCCCTTTCCTCCTCAAGTCAACTTCCGTTTTTCGAACAGTTCCAAAGTTCAGTAGTTTTAACCCAAGGCCTGGAGTAAGATTTGTAGCGCCTGATCAGGGGTTTCCGCAATGGCCAGCTTTTCCAACGTCTCCGGGGATTGCAGGAGTTGAATCACCTGCCTGATGAGTTCGGTCTGTTTCTCACGTTCTTTGATCGCCAGCAAAATGATGACACGCACATCTAAACCTACTGAGCCGTCGGTGCCCATCTGGCCAAATCGAACCGGCGTCTTTAACGTGCTGATTGCTACCGCGGTCTGAAGCACATGCCGTGGATCAGCATGGGGCAGGGCGCTAGCCAGTGGTTGAGTGGGTAAGCCAGTTGGGAAAACCTGTTCGCGCTCCCATATATCGTCAGCGAACTCAGGCATCACACATCCGGTGCGCACTAGTACCGCAACAATCTTATTCAGGGCCTCACGAGCATCTCGGGCTTCTAGGTTCAAAACAAGGTGCTCAGGGCGTAAAAAGTCTTTAAGCTGATGTTGCATGAGGCAGGATCTCCGATAGAACTTGACGTATGCGGTGCAAGTTGGCAAGTATCGCGTTATCCTTGAAAATAGCGCGACCGATCACCAGAGTATCGACACCAGCAGTTATCACCCAGGGAAGATTCTGAACGTCAATCCCTCCATCTACCACCCATTCCACGCCCTCAAGCCCGGGCTGCTGCCTGCCCTGACGCACCTTCTCCAGCACCGTCGGCAGGAAAGGATAATCAGGTGCTTCTGGCTCGCTAGTCAGAATCAAGACGAAATTCAGGTAAGGACGGAGGTAGACCAAATCTGGCAGAGGCGTGGCTGGGTTAAGTGCAATGCCAGCCTGGGCACCAGCCTCGACAATTTTACGCAGGGTACGTCGGGGGTAGGGACAGGCTTCGTAATGGACAGCGATGCGGTTTGCCCCCAGGTGTACCAGATCAGGAATCAGCCATTCAGGATTGACCATCATCAGATGCACATCAAAAGGCAGTGGCGTCAGGGGGCGCAGGTCGGAGATGATTTTAGTTCCCAAGGTTATCGCCGGAATGAATACCCCGTCCTCGATATCAAAGTGAAGGTAATCTACCTGCGCAGTGGTGAGCATCTGCACCACCGTTCCTATCTGATCTAAGGGAGCAGCTGCCAGTGAAACCGAGAGCTTTACGTGGGTCATGCGAACTCGAAGCCTCGTTACTATTATGATGGCCTTAAACCCTGATCTTTTATCACAAATCGGCATTCAGGAAGTATCTGCTGGCTCGCCGAAGAGGCGGGCGCCTCTGGTGAGGTCAGCCAGGTATTTCCAGCCTCGCCAGAGGGTGCACCAACCCGGCTGTCCATCCCCTTTGCGCCACAGAAAGCCACCCAGACGAGCCACATGGTGCCAGAAATCTTGCACGGTCATCGCGCGCTCATCCTGCCCGGTCAAGCGCGCCAACGTTTTCACCATCCACGGGTCGAGATACTGATGGGCCAGACCTTCCGGTTGCTGCCGCACCCGTTGCCGCAGTTGGAGCAGAAGATCCAGAACATCGTCCAGTTGGGTTCGTTCAATACGACAGCCGGTCTTCAAGCATGGATGAAAGTCTTCACACAGCCAGCGGTGCTTATACTATTCGATTTTCTCCCATGCCTGGGCATGGGTGCTCACCGGCAACGAGGTCAGCAAAACCCACTCGATGGCTTCGACCCCTTCAGGTGGATTGGGCTCCCAGACCCGAAGCACCCAGGCGACAAACGGCCTGTTCTGGCGAATCTCCCTGGGCGCTTGCGCCGAAGGCCCCACCCCTACCTTGCCCCAGGCCACCTGCAAACGGGCTCGGCGAGCCCATCGGCCGGGGCAGGCTGGCACCTCCAGTTCAAACCGATTCCCGGCTTGGGCTTCCAGGCTGCGGGCGTAATCCATCAGAGATGCCTTTTCTTTCCCTTCTTCTCTCACCCAATAGCGCCGATGGCACTGGATGCGCGCCAGAAAATGCGCGTTGAGGACTCGACAGGTGGCCCAGAATTCAAAATTGTCCCCCTCCCGGTCAGCCCCATGCACCCAGACCATTCCCTCGGGGGCCGGACCACCAGCCTGGGCCGCATGTTTCCAGGCGTCCCCCTCCAGTGTCCCCCGCCAATCCTTGCTTTTCTTGCCCCCCTCCCTGGACGTGCGCAGAAAAGCCTCGAAGTCCCCCAACCCCAACACCTGGCCGCTATCGGGGTCTACGCCCAGCATGCTATACAGGCACCTCCTACCACCAGGGGCAGGGGGACCTGAATAGTTACAAAGAATGTAAAAGTCCTCCCTTTTGTGAATTAACTCCCAAAAACCATACGAGCAAAGGTGGTCAATACCCAGGCAATCCAGTTGCCACCGGATAGACTGGTGATCTCCACTGCACCCGCAGGTATAGCATATCCGATATTACGGGCAGTTTGAGTCAGCAGTGGGGCGAAGGCACTGGAGATATAGAGCACCATGGTCATGATCACGATGCCATAGAGCACAGAGCGAAAGAAATTCCCTCGTGTTAGTGGCGGCACCATACATACGAAGAATGCGGTTGCAGCTAAGTCAGCGGCAGGCAAGGTAGTGTTCCCTGGCAGAATCGCAGAAAGCAGCAGCGTGATCGGAATTAACAGAATGCCTGTGGCGATGGTGATAGGATGTCCAATGAGAATAGCTGAGTCTAGACCAACATAGAATTCGCGTCCAGCAAAGTGCTTCTGCATGAAAGTGCGCGCAGCTTCTGATACCGGAGTCAGTCCTTCCATGAAGATGGAGATAATGCGCGGAATTAGCAACATTACTGCTGCCATTTGCACCGCCAGCATCAGTACCTTGCTCAACACCTGACGAAAGGTCATCCCTGCCGGGTTGATGCCGTAGGCCAGGATGCCAAACAGCAATCCCAGAATCGCACCCATAATGATCGGTTGGCCGAAAATACCTAGGCGCTTTTGCAGGGCTTCCGGATCCCAATAGATATCACGCAGGCCAGGGATTTTCTCCACGATCCAATTGAGGATTTTGATGATTGGCACTGAGGTGATCGCCCAGCCCTGTGGGATGGAAATGCCCGGTAGTTTGAAGAACTCTTGGATATCCCTCGCCACCCAGTCAGCGATCAGCAATGCCACTGCCGCATGGATTGCCGCAGCAATTAACCCTAGCAGAAGATTACCGCCACTAACCAAGTAGACCAGCGAACCAGTAAAAGCATAGTGCCAGTAATTCCACAGATCCACATTAAGCGTCTTAGTCAAGTTAAGTGCAAGCATAATCAGGTTGACTCCCAAGGCCACAATAAAAACCAATGAACCGACTGCAGTGCCGAATGCGATGGCCGCTGACACACCCCACCCTACATCAAGTGAGGTCAAGGATAATCCTGTAGCCTTAACCAGGGCCTCAGTGGCTGGTCCCAGTCCCTGAAACAGGAGATTAATTACCAAGCCTAAACCGATAAACCCAACACCCACTGTGAGCGAGGAGATGAATGCACGGCCAAGTTGCTGCCCCAGAAGGAGACTTAAGATGAAGATGACAATTGGCAACATGACCGGCGAACCCAAGCCAGTAAGAAAATCAAAAATCGATTTGATCATCTCCATTTTGCACCTCCATTATAATCAAATATGAAATAAGAACATCATCCTTCTGGATTTATAAGAAGGATACGATAGGCGGTTGAAGCAATCAGTAATACAACAGACATCAGCAGCAACACACAATTCTCCGAAGGGTTTTACAGCTCTCCCATATCCCTAGCATACCAGTTAGTTAAGTATGATGAAGATCGAGATTTCAAGGTTTGAAGACAGACCAACAAGATAGCAACGCTTCGGTGAGAGATAGCAGTCTAGGTTCGATCGCGGACTACCGTATAAATGCATATCAATTCGCTTCCTAAGATATCCGCAATAAATTTATCTGTATATATCCAAAAATACGTGCAAGTTATCATCATTTTTGTCGCAAAATGTTTTCAATTTCATCGACTACTTCCTTCACTCCTAATCCAGTTAAGAAAGGAATGCCATTTACAACTGGGATGGGTATGTCAAAGGGCACCTGAGCAGTCGCCACAATCACATCGGCATTAAGAGCTAGTCCGGGAAGATCCTGGACACGGCACTGCACTATCTGTACATCCAAGCCGCGTTCACTCAATAGCTCCTTAAGCCTCATCGCCACATGAGTTGAGGTAGCGATGGCCGTACCACAGGCCACTAGGACGGTATAGATTTTAGGTGTGTTTTTCATGCTTCCCTCGATCGAAATTTAATCAATGGCCATTCCACACGCAACCAAACAATTATTCCCTCTTCGATCCAAAGAAGAAAGTGCCGCGCTCTAGATTTGGCAATATAGAAAGTGCGGCAAGCCATTCGAAAATCAGGTCTACAGTGTATTTGAGATCGTTTACATCGCAGGTTTCTAAGGGAGAGTGTGTATAACGAACCGGAAATCCGATATCAATTGCAGGAACGCCAGAACCAGCTAAATGTAAATACGAGGCATCTGTTAACCCACCCCGGAAAACACCAAATTGATGAGGGATACGAACTTTGGCAGCAATCCGAGCGACCGTCTCAACTAGGCGCGGATTGGGAATAAGTCCGAGCAGAGAGCCCCGACCATGGAAGGTGAAGGTTTGAATGACCGGTCCTTTCCCTAACGCGATATCTCCCTTTCCAACCAAATCGGGAGTATCCGTCGCTACTGCGATATCTATGCAAATTGCTAAATGAGGCTGAATCATCTTAGCAACGACAAGTGCGCCCTGAAGATTGAACTCTTCTTGTACCGTTGCAACAATGAATACCTCGGGGGGAACCGGATCATCAAGGATCCGCTTCAGCACTTGCAACAATACCCAGCACCCTCCCCGATCATCCAGTGCCTTACCCGCAACACACCCCCCCGCTAACCTGTAGAAACGAGGAGCATATGCTATTGGGATTCCTACTCGGACTCCCAACCGTTCTGCTTCCTCGCGGTTACGCGCTCCGATATCTACATATAGCTCGTCAAAAGGCGGAATCCTCAAACGCTCCTCAGGAGGCGTTAGATGGTGAGAGCGAGTCCCAATCACGCCGGGCAATAACCCTGATGTCCCACAAACCGTTACTGCCTGCCCTTGAAGACATTTCTCAGGAACCCCACCAACGCGTTCGATTCGTAGCAGGCCATTGTCCTCAATTCGACGAACTAGAAAGCCAATCTCGTCCATATGGGCAAAAACCATAACCCGGGGAGCACCTGCCAAACGCCCAGGGACATGAGCAATTACATTCCCCAGGAAATCCACATACACCTCTACCCCTATCTGGGATATCCATTCCCTTATCCAGGCGATCACCGCATCCTCATGCCCAGCGACTCCAGGCAGACCACTAAGCGTCTGCAAAAGCTCTAGGTCCTCCGAGTTCATGAGTGTCCTCCAACAAAGGTTTCAAGATCTACCAGCCTGTGCATTAGATCTCGAAGACGTGGATACAGCTCTCGGTAAATTTTGTAGTAGGAATCATATTGGCGGACATGAGCCGAGATCGGCTCAACTTGAAAAGCGGGCCCCAACCAATTCAACACATCGGTCAGGCCCTGGAAGTAGCCAATTCCCATTCCAGCAAGGAAAGCATCTCCATAGGCTGCACCTGGGCTGCTGCGTACCTCTTGAGGCTGCCCCAGAACATCTGAAACAATCTGCAGCCAGACCGGATTTTTCGTCCCACCCCCGATGGCAATCAAGCGACCGGGTTTTACTCCCATCTCGATCATCGCCTCGATGTTATGGCGGATCCCATAGGCAATTCCCTCCAGTAATGCTCGGTAGATATCTGAACGGCGATGGCTAATAGTGAGACCTAAGATTAAGCCTCGTGCATGAGGATCGTGGATAGGAGTTCGCTCCCCACTAAAATAAGGAAGCACAACGAGGCCACGGGATCCCGGAGGCGATTCAGCTGCCAGATGGGCAAGAACCTCATAAGCAGGAGGTCCGCCTTCCATCTCGATTTGCAGCTCTAATGGAGCAAATTGATCCCGGAACCAACGGATGATGGCCCCTGCAGTTGCCATGCCCGCGGTGAGGGCATAAGTCCCTGGAACCAGAAAAACAGTTGGCCAGAGCATCCCGCCCCGAAGCAAATAATTACAAATTGTGATAAAAAACACCGTCGTTCCATACATTATCATGCAATCCCCTGGGCGCGTCACACCTGCCGCAATAGCTTCGGCTGCTGCATCCGCTGTGCCCGTGATAACAGGCGTCCCGGGCCGTAAGCCGGTTTCTTGAGCAGCCCCTGCCGTTACTTCGCCGACCACCTCTGTGGTCCAGTGCAGATCAGGCAACATGTCCAAATCGCAAATTAAGGCAGCGCCCGTCTCGCTCCAGCTCTGTGCTGGGAGATCGTAAAGCGGAGCGAAAGCCACCGCCGTGTAGTGATCGATCACAACCCTCCCAGTCAAACGGAAAACCAAGTAAGATGATGCGGTTAGAATTTTCCAAGTTTGGCGGTAAAGCTCCGGCTCGTGGCGGCGGAACCATAGGATCTTAGGACCGGCGGATTGGGTGGACAGCGCGGATCCGGCATGCTCCAGCAGCCATTCATGACCTAGAGCATGAGTGAGATCCTCAATCTCCTGAACGGTTCGCGTGTCGATACCATATAGGATAGCAGGCCGCAATGGCCGTCCTGTTCGATCAATTGCAAGCATCGTGGGAGCAATGGCGCTGACTCCAACCGCTCGGATATTCTCTGCAGAGACTTCAGGCTGGGACAGCAACTGATGGCAGAGAGCAACGAAGTCCGACCACCAAATAGATTCTGCATCGTGCTCCACCCAGCCCGGACGAGGTATTGCGACACTATGCCCCCGAGCAGCCTGAGCCACAATCCGCCCCGAGGCAGCCTCAACAATAACTCCTTTTGATTCATAGGTTCCAATATCAATACCCAGCAAAAGGTCCATCGAATATTCTCCGATTTTATCTATTTCATCTATTGATGAGCGAGCGCTCCCAACGTTAATCCCTGGACTATGTATCGTTGCACAAGAGCAACCACCGCTAGTTCCGGGAGGATAATAAGCATCGATGCGGCTGCCATCTGACCCCATAATACCTGTTCATAAGACATAAACCCTAACACACCTACGGTAAGGGGTTGAGTATCTTGAGCACCGAGGATTAAGCCAAAGATAAAATTATTCCATGCAAAAATGGCACATAAAATGAAGGCTGCCGCCAAGCCACCTCGAACCAAAGGCAAATCCACTTGCCAGAAGATGTGCCACCAATTGGCTCCATCCACAAGGGCAGCCTCCTCCAACTCCCGCGGAATGTTATCAAAGAAAACCCGAATAATCCATACAAAGAGAGGAAGTGTAATTAATTGATAAGCTAAAATTAAACCTATATACGTGTTATACAACTTTATTTTCTGAAATATGATATACAATGGCAAAATTATACTTAGTTCCGGGACGAAGCGAAATGTAAGGAATGTGAAAGCAATATGCGAACGTCCTAAGAATTTAAAACGAGCCAACGCAAAGGCAGCGGGCAACCCCAGCAAGAGAGTCAGCCCCATAGCTCCCGCTGTAATAATAAAACTATTACGAAAATAATTCCAGAATCCCCCACGTACACCACCCCCAAATGCTGTTGCAGTTGTAAAGAGATCAACATAATTTTGAATAGTGGGCCGAAAAACAAATTTTGGTGTAACGCTTATAATATCAAGCGGAGTTTTAAAAGACATTAAACAAATCCAAATGATCGGAAATAACAAAAATATTAGCACTATCGTCAACAATATTGATAAAATAAAGTTACCTATTAGACGAAAAATTATTCGATTAATCATCTTTTTCTCCGATTTTAATGACATTTTGATTTGATTAGAAGTCGCGCAGTTGGATGGAGGACATAGAGGGGATGAGCCAGATAACTTCGGATAGCCTCTCGAACGATGGCTACCTTCGCTTCATACCCGCTCATCCCTGTTCGCAACTGATTAGACCTCCAGCCGCAAGAAGGCTCTCAAAGCCAGAAGCAAATGGCGCAGGATGGAAACGGCTTTTCTCACCTGAGCCTTCTCCACCCCACCACATTACTTGAGCCCACGATGGTAAACTTCTATCCCCCATCCCGCCTTTTCCAGCGCCGCTCGCTTTACCTCCTTCATTCCAAGGTCAATGGTCGCCTAGTATTCCGCGTTCCCTTCTTAGGAGACCGTCCGGAACACTTTGACGAACCCAAAGCCTTTCCGATGCACCATCCTTCCTTCCGGAGGAATGTCCACCTCCCTGATGGGCACATTTCCTTATCCTATCCGGGTTGACCAGACGGTTGCTTTTCAGCCTCGTTAGGAAAAACCAGCCGAAAGGGGCAATGAGCTTCAGGTTCTCCAAAGCCGAATACCCACTGTCCATCAGAACATATTCCGGGGCAAAGCTTCGCCCCTTTGCCCTACGAAGCATATCTTGAAGGTGCTCGTTTTTGCTCTTTCCCACTTGCGGCTTGTCATAGACCCGGAAGTCGCAGGGGATAAGGGCTTTCCCATCCGTCCAGAGCAACGTCAAAAGGGCAATGCCTTTGACCACCCGCTGATACTTGCCACTCCAATGATCGGTCACCAGGTCCATCCGCTTGGCGTAAGGCTTGTCTAAGGTCGTGTCATCCCGAATCAAAAGCCCTTTCTTGGGGCCCACGAATTCCTTCGCCTCCTGCCACAGCGCCTCCATGCCAGGAGGCTGCCTTTGAAGCAGTCGGGTGAAGGCATCGTGGGCAGGGGCTTGCTCCCTTTCCGGCGGACACCGGGCGGCTTCGGTGCAGGTGAAAACCCTGGATTCATGGGCCATCACCCCTCTTGACAAGCTTCCTCATTTGTGTTCCGATATACGCGAAAAGGAATGCACAGTCAACTGCGCAACCCCTATTTATTATTTTCTAAATTGAACCACTTCCGGAACATTAATTGAGTCACTATCCAGGTTAAGAGCCAAACTATTAAAATCCCTGCCAAAGCAATAGCAAGGTTTTTGTTTTTGAATGCTTCATCATAGATAAAAACCTGAATAAGCTGAGTAGATGTTCCAGGACCTCCCCGAGTTGTAGACATAATTGTATCAAAAATCTTTAAATTATCGATAAACCGAAATATAAGCACAAGATAGATATATGGTCGAAGGAGTGGCAAAGTGATATAGCGAAACATCGGCCATGGTCCCGCGCCATCGATAGCAGCTGCTTCGAACGGCTCAGCCGGCAGAGCTTGAAGTCCTGCCAGCAAAACCAAAACCACAAAGGGCAGTGAAATCCAAAGTTCAATGAAAAATATAGCAATCAATGCTGTATTTTGATTCCCTAACCATGCCAAATCCGTGAATCCAAATGGACGCAGCAGGTAGTTCACCGGCCCATAGGGGGCCAGCATAGTTTTCCACATTAATCCTGAGATAATCGGAGGCAGCGTAAGAGGGATGATCAGAAATGTCCGCCAAATCGCGACTCCCACTCGGATTTGCTGAAGCAACAGAGCAATTCCCATACCCAGCGGAAGTTGAACAGCTAGTAACGCTCCCGTGAACCAGAATGTACGCCACAGCGCCGCTCGAAAGCCGTGATCATGGAGAAGAATTAGAAAGTTTTGAAGACCAACAAACTGATAAGATGGCATGATCAGGCGAAAATTGGTCATAGCGAAGTAAATTGCGATTAAGAAGGCAAAGAGACCTAAGCTAAGAACAGACAAGGCAGGAATGAGTAGCATGTAGGGCAGCCAAGCCGGATACAGACGCAGCAACCTCCTTGGGCTGCGCGCCCTCATCGCGGGCAAGCGGATCTGGGCCTGAAAAGCCCAGATCCGCTTGCTAACCATATTGTGCCGAATATTCAGCACTTTCATCGCTTGAGCCCGGCACGGATTAAGATCTGTTCAATGTCCCGAGCAGCCTCATCCATCGCCTGTTGGGCATCCTTCCCTGCATAGATCTCATGATAGGCCTGGATCCAGCGATCCCAGACCGCCACCAGCTCTGTTTGCGGAGTAGGATACCAGGCCGCATATTTCTCCAGCATATCCGTGACAACCTTCCTCCAGTTCCCGTTATCCCACTTCGAGGTCATAGCCACTACATCAGGATGTTCCCACACTGAACGGCGCACCGGATCCAGATTTCCAGCTAACGCTGATTGCAACAAAACTTCTTTGCTAGTAGCCCATTGGATGAAGAGCCAAGCTGCCTCTTTGTTACGTGTCTTAGCATTCATTGCAAGAGCCCAAGTCCAAATATTTGACTTGATCGATCCATCAGGACCTTTAGGAGGTAAAGCATAACCAACTTTTCCGGCCACCTTAGACTTCTCTGGATTCTCGTACACGCCAGCCATAAAGTCATTATCAATTACCATAGCAGCCTGACCAGCAGCAAATCGCTGCATCATGTCAAACCATGTAACATTAGTCCAATCAGGAGGCCCATATTTCTTATTTGTCTCTACCCAAAGACGAGCGAATTCTACACACTTGGGTTGGTTAATTAGTGGAGTTAAGTTTTCATCAAAATCCTTACAACCCCAAGTGGTGAATCCAGTGTAATGACCTGCTTGAATACTAGTAATATCCTTGGCACCACGTTGAATAATCGGATAAATCGGATTTCCCTGTTCATCTTTCAGGCCCTGTAGCTTGGCTGCTACCTCGGGCCACTCCATCCATGTTTGAGGAGGTTGAACACCTACTTTCTCAAATAAATCCTTACGATAACTAATAATAGTCGTTTCTACCATAACTGGAATCGCCCATAGGTTTCCCTCACCTAACCCTCCACCGATCTTTCCATTCCAACGATTGGCAGCAATGAAAGCTGGGAAGAAGTCATTGATATCCCAATCTGGTGAAGTCAATTGAGGATCCTGAATATATCGATCTAAAGGCTCAATCCAACCAGACCTGGCATGTTGCCAAGCAATAGAGGGTCCTGTCATGAACACCTCATAGCTGGCAGCCCCTGAAGCCAAGTCGATTCCTAATTTAGTCCAATACTCAGTCTCAGGAAGCACCAGAAATGAAACAGTAATGCCAGTTTTTTCAGTAAAATTTCGTATCAAAGGAAGCAAAGCGTCTGTGAAAGGATGCTTGACAAAGAGAACCTGAATTGATTTCCCCGCTTGGCTTTTCCAATTAAATCCAATTAGCTCCTCCCCGGGGGATGGAGTTGGAGAAGCAGGAAGAGCTTGTGGGGTAACGGCTGGCTGGCATGCAAAGAGAAGAAGCCAAGCAACCAACAATACGATGAACCACTGACGAATTTGCAGCATTGCTCACCTCCTTTAAATATAATTTGAAATTTTTTCTAATATTTAAATTTGACGTATGGAGCGCACGATCTCCATGAACGACCGCACCCGTTCCGGATCCACCGGGTTCCAGGTGATGCCATCGACCTTCAGGCTGGAACCCACAATCACCCCGTCCGCATAAGGCAGCAGATCCGCGATGTTGTCATGGCGGGCACCTGTGTTGATGAACACCGGGATCGATCCCACTGCCTCCTTCACTGCCCGCAAATCCTCCGCCCGGACCGGCACGCTGGTCATGGGCCCTGAAACACAGATGGCATCGGGAAGACTGGAAAAGGCCACGGAGCGAGCCACCTCAGCCAGGGGCCGGCTCCCCATCGGGGCGGCGAACTCGGCGTTGATGTTGAAAAGCAGCCGCACTCCCTCCGCGCCGATCGCCCGACGGTAACGCATGACTTCCCCCGCCGAGGGGCTCCAGAATCCCATATCGCTGGCGTAAACGCCCGTGAAGACCTCCCGCACGAATCGGGCGCCTGTGGCGTGCGCAACCGCCAGAGCGGCGAAGGGATCCCACAGGATATCAATCCCAAAGGGCACCTGGATCTCATCACGCAATCGCCCCACCACGGCCGCCATCGCCGCCACCGTCGCCGGATCTGCTCGCAGAGTATAGGGACGATCGCTCTCATTGCAGAACATCACCGCGTCGATCCCGCCCGCTTGAAGGGCGCGCAAATCGCGCCGGGCCCATTCCAGGATCCCTTCCATCCCTTTCTCCGCATCGTAGAGCGGAGCCCCGGGCAGGGCCGGCAGATGCACCATCCCGATCACCGGCTTGGAGACTCCGAAGACCTCCCGCAACCAGGACATCGAGCCGCTCCTGCCTGAGGGTTTTCGCCTGTTGCCCATAGGGGCTCAAGCGCGATGGGCCGCGCGGCTCCGCCGGCCAGCCACGCGATCCTCCGTGACCGGCACCACCCGCACCTCCACTCCCAGCTCTCGCAACCGGTCGACGATCTGTGGATCCGCCCCCGCATCGGTGATCACCCGGTGCACCCGCTGGACCGGACAGATGGCCGTGAAGGAGATGTGGCCCAGCTTGGTATGATCGGCCAGGACGATGATCTCGCGGGCCCGCTCCAGGAAGACCTTCTTGACCTCCACGTCGTCCAGGCTGAAATCCGTGCACCCGGCCTCCGGATGCAGGCCGGCCACGCCCATGAGGAAGCGGTCATAATAGAACTGGGCCGCCATCCGCAACGCCAGAGGTCCCACGATAGAGAGCTCCTTCTTGCGCAGCTGGCCGCCCAGGAGGAAGACGGCAACCTCCGTGTTGGCTAAGAGCTGCGCGATGGGAACCGAAGCAGTGAATACCGTGAGGTTTCGTCGGGGGCGCAGGAGCCGGGCCAGCTCGAAGGTGGTGGAGCCCACATCCAGGGCGATCACATCCCCTTCCCGGATGAACTCCAGGGCCGCTCGGGCGATGGCCCGCTTCTCCGGCAGCTGAACCCGAGCCCGGGTCAGATAGGGGACCTCATGGCCGATGCCCGGTGTCCCCAGGGATGCCCCACCACGGGTCCGGACAATCAACCCCTCCTCCGCCAGGGCCTGCAGATCCCGGCGGATGGTCGGCAGCGAAGCGCCTGTCAGCCGGGCCAACTCCTCCGCCGTCGCGAAGGACCGCTCGCTCAGGATCTGGAGAATCTGCTCCCGACGGGCCGCCCACATCCCTACCTCCACACCGAATTTTAATCGATCCTGATGGAAAAGTCAAGTTTAGATCAAAACCGCTCATAGATGGATCCGCCTGCGCACGGGGCCGGATCGACCTGGAGCGCGGGGATTCAGCGGGGCTTCCCCTGGTTCCTCACCCGGAGGTAGGGGAAGGAGTCTCCTCCAGGGGTTGCCATGGCGCGGTGGGATCGTCCAGGGGGCGCCAGCGTGGGCCCTCCCGGGTGTCCTGCACTTCGTAGCCCAGAGCCCGCAGGCGCTCCCGTAAGGCGTCCGCTGTCATCCAGTCCCGCCGCCGCCGGGCAGCCTCCCGCTCCCGGATCAGCGCGGCCACCTCCGGCGGCAGCGCCGGCTGGGGGAAGCCGGGCGCTCCAGGGGGCCGCTCCACCGGGATCGGAGGCGGAAGACGAACCTCCCCCAGCCACTCGATGGGGAAGGACCTCCCAGCCTCCACCTCGCGGATCTCCTTTCCCCGCTGGATCGTCACCCGACCCAGCCCCAGCACCTCTACACTCCCCTTCTGGAAATCGAAGACCGCCATGGTGTGCTCATCGATCCCGAGGATCACCACTTCCGGCGGGAGGAAGCGGCGCATGGCCTCGAAGCGCTCGCGGCCCATAAAGCAGCGGCTGGTGTCCACCTCCTCGCCGCCCTCCTGATTGTTCCAATGGGAGACGATGGCCAGCCGCAGACCGAAGTCCCCAAACAGGTCCAGCCCCCGCACCCAGTGGGGATCGTGGCCCGCTTTGTAGATCTCATAGACCGGCAGGGCCCATGCGCTGACCGCGATGGCCGCCGCGCTGGCCAGGCCGAGGGCTGCCCCCTGTCGATGACGGGCCTGCAGATACTTCCAGGCGACGCTTCCCTGCAGCTGCCGGATCGCATACGTGGGGCTCCCCGGACCCATAAAGATGTAATCCGCCTCCAGCAGTGGGGCGGCCAGATACGGATCATCCGGGCTGAAGGGGGTCCCCCGCTTGCGGGCTGGGAGGACCAGGACACGGGGACGGAACTCTCCGAGACGCTCCCGGATGAAATCCGCCACCCGTCCGGCCACCCGTGCGGAGTTCAGCTCGAAGCCCGCGGGCGTCTCCAGCACTACCACCTTCACCGGCGGCTCGAAATCCGCCATGGCGGCCGCATGCCCCCGCCGCCCCGCGGGAGCGATCTCCCCCGAACCGAACAGCACGATCTTCCCCGGCCGCGCGCGGCCTTCCAATCCAGAAGCCGAAGCAGATGGACGCCCGAGCTCCATCCCCCCTCCTGACACAAAATCCAGGGTTTTGAGTTCAACATACCGCATCCGGAGCGATCATGCTACTTTTGTCCGCCTTCGGAGGTCCTTATGCTCGTGTTACAATGAAGGTAGAAAGCCCGGGAGGAACAACCGGCGTGGAGGAGAACCCGCTCTGGGAACGCTACCGGGAAAGCTGGCGGGAACGGGAGGCGCGACGGCGGGCCGAGGCCGAGGCGCGCCGGGCGGCCGCCCAGGAGGCCGCCGAGCGGGCCATCCAGGCGGTTGCGCCGCGCTATCCCGGCATCCGGAGGGTTTACCTCTTTGGCTCGGTTCTGCGGCCTGGGGCGTTCCGCCCGGATTCGGACATCGATGTGGGCGTGGAGGGGGATGACGGACACGGGCTGTTCGATTTCTGGCGGGAGCTGGAGGCCGCGGCCCCCGGCTGGGCCTTCGATGTGCGCCCGCTGGATCCAGAGGATCCCTTCTCTCAGCGCGTGCAGGAGCGAGGACGACTGATCTATGAGCGAACACCTTCGGGTGCTTCGATCGGATCTGCAGGCAGAGTGGACCCATATCCGCCGGATTTACAGCGCCCTTCGGGAGACCCCTGACGATCTCCGGGATCCCAAAGAGGCCATCGTGGCCGGCTATTATCTGCACAACCTCTACAACGCATGCGAGAACATCTTCCGCCGGATCGCAGAGGCCTTCGAGAACGAGATCCCCGACCCCACGCGTGGGCATGCGCTGCTGCTGGAGCGGATGGGACGGGAGATCGAGGGAATCCGCCCCCGCGTGCTCCGGGAGGAGACCTTACGCCTCCTGGATGAGCTGCGGCGGTTCCGGCACGTGTTCCGCACCCTCTATCGCTTCGACCTGGATCCGGAGCGCGTGGCCCGGGCGCGGCAGGACGCCTTCCGTCTGGAGCCGCTGCTGGAGGCGGATCTTCAAGGCTTTCTGGAACTCCTGAGCCGAATGGAAGAGGGAACCTCCTGAGCCATCAGCGGAGAGGACCCTCGAAGAACCGGCGATGGCCTCGCTGGCGCGCCCACAGGGCCCAGGCCAGGAAGCCGGCCAGGCTGGCCATCGCCGCCCCCGTGCGCACGATGCCCGTCTGCGGATCGATGGACTCGCATGCCAGGCCCCCGTCCAGGGGCGCGCGCCGCACCACCTCCAGGATCCCCGGATCCGGATCGGTGAGCAGGCGGTTGGCCAGGTCGAAGACCCCCGGGAAGGGGAAATGGGGCGAGCCCGGCCCGCCGAAGGGTCCGGGGAAGAAATAAGAGTTCGCCGGCGAGGCCAACCAGCGCACCGTGTTCCGGTAAATTGGATCCTCCGGATCGCAGAACCCATAATAGGCGAGCAGGCGCAGGCTCCCGGGCGGCTCCTCCCGCAGCTCCCACCGACCCTGGCGATCCCGGGCCCAGGCCCACATCGGCCCTTCCGGCCCCTCCACGATCCCATGTCGGCGGATCGCCTCGGCCAGCTGCTCCGCCTCCGCTTCCCAGCGCGCCGCCTCCACTTCGGCGCCCTGGCGCCGGAGAAGATCCGCCGCCGCCCGGAAGGCCGCCCAGACCAGGACGTTGTCGTAGATGACCAGGGGATAGTCCGTGGGGTCGTCCGTCGGGAGCAGGAAGGTCTCATACAGACCGGTCTCCGGATCCCGATGGGCCGTGATCTCCTGCAGGAGGAGAGGGATGGCCTCCGCGATCGCCGGCTCGCGGAGGAGGTTCACATCCCCTGTATCACGGACATATCGCCAGAGGGCCAAGAGGGGCGCGGCGGCCTGATCCAGCTCGAACCCTGGATACAGAGGGACACCGTTCAGATACAGGGCGTGGTCCGCAATATGCGGAAGATAACGGGGGAGACAGCGCCGCAACAACTGACGCCCCCGCTCCGCGTCCACCAGCACGATCGCAGGGAAAGACCAGAGGAACGCATCGCGGCTCCAGAAGGCCCCGCTCACGTAATACAGGGGGCTCCGCGAGGTCACCATCACCGGAGCCCCTGTGTCCAGACAGTCGCCCTGGCTGAAAAAGTAAGCGAAGAAGAGGTTTTCGTTGAGGCGGGCGGCCAGCTCCGGGTCCTCCAGGGGAAGGGCCCGGCTTTCCAGCCAGCGCCGCGTCTCGCGCAGGAGCGCCGTCGCACCGCGACGCCGCAGATGCAGCCCACCCGTCCGGGCGCCGTCCCCATCCGACGCCACCGCCACATAAAGGACGGCTTCCAGGTTTTCCCCGGGATGGAGATCCTGCGTCTGAAAGCATCGATAGGCAAAGGGCTGTTCCGAGGTGATCTCCAGGGAAAGGGGGGCTTCCACCTGCCAGCCCAGGGCCAGAAGCGGAAGGCCGGCCTGGAACTCGGCCACCCCGCTTCCGGTCCACGGATCCCGCCCGCCGCTCCACGTCCCGGGGAGGGGCCGGGAGGCGAAGCGGGAGAGGAGCGCCTTCATCCATCGCCCCTCGAAGCCAAGGATGACCTGCCGGGGGGAGCCGCTGCGGAGGGTCACGCGGACCTGATACACCAGCCCCCGCTCGGCGATAGGGGCCCACAGGCGACCCTCGACCTCCACGTCCTCGGCCCGGAAACGCCAGGTGGGGATCCAGAAGCCCTCGCGGGACCACTCCAGACGCCCCCCCCAGTCCACCGCCTGGCCGTCCACCGTCAGGAAGGGACGGATCAGCGGATCCCCCTCGGCTTCCAGCAGACCGTTGAGATGCTCGTGGAGCACGCCCAGGCGCCACAGGCTCCCATCCCGCCGATCGATCAGCGGGAGGGAGATCCAGAGGTTCCCGGTGGGCAGGAACGGCGGAGGCTCCTCCAGGACGGGAGGGCGAGTGATCAGCGGATGCGCGCTCATCCCTTCATCCCCGTCAGGGCGATGCCCTCGATGATCTGACGCTGCAACAGGAAGAACACCACCAGCATCGGGAGGGCGGCGATCAACGCCCCCGCCATCTGCCAGTGAATGTTCGTCCCGTATTGCTCCGAGAAGAACTGCAAGCCAACCGGGATCGTGCGGCTGGCATCCGAGCTGGTGATGATCAGTGGCCAGAGGAACTCTTCCCATGCGCCCAGAAAGGTGAAGATAGCCAGGGCGGCCAGGGCCGGCCGCACCAGCGGCAACATGATGGTCCAGAAGATGCGCCATTCCGAGGCCCCATCGATGCGCGCCGCATCGATCAGATCGCTGGGGATAGTGAGCATGAACTGGCGCATGAGGAAAATCCCGAAGGCATCCACCAGCCAGGGGAACATCACTCCAAGCAAGGTGTCCTGCAAATGCAAGGCGATGGCCAGCTGATAGATCGGGATCATACGGGTCTGGAAGGGGATCATCAGGCTGGCCAAGATCATCACGAACAGCACATCCCGCCCCGGGAACTGGAAGCGCGCCAAGGCATAGCCGGCCATCGCGCTGGTGATCAGGACGCTGAGAGTAACGAGGGAGGAGGTGATCAGGCTGTTCAGGAAATATCGGCCGAAGGGGAATTGGGCAAAGACCGCCCGGAAGTTCTCCAGGGTGGGCTCCTCCGGGATCCAGGTGGGCGGGATGCGCATGACCTCATGCAGCGGCTTGAAAGCGGACGAGGTCATCCAGGCCAGCGGCAGGAGCATCACAACGGATCCGGCCAGAAGCGCCAGAACCACAAGGGAGCGGCTGATCCACCGCCCGGCCAGGTACATTCATCACCTCCCCAATTCAGTACTCGAAAGGACGCTGCAGGATGCGAAGCTGGATCAGAGTGACCGTCATGATCATCAACAAAAGCACGATGGCGTTGGCCGCTCCATATCCGAAATCAAACTGTTTCCAGGCCAGATCATAGATGTGCAACACGAAGACCCGCGTGCTGTTCAGGGGCCCGCCTGGGGTGAGATACGTGAAGCCCCCCGAGGTCATCACATAAGGGATGCTGAACACCCGGAAGGCGTTGATGACCAGGATGACTGCCACAAAGACGACGGTAGGGTTCAGCAACGGAAGGGTGACATGCCGGAAGACCTGCCAGGGGTTCGCGCCGTCGATCTCCGCGGCCTCCCGGAGCTCCCGGGGGATGGTCTGGAGCCCGGCCAGGAACAGCACCATGGCGTAACCGACCTGTTTCCACACCCCAGCCGTCATCAGAGCTGGCAACGCCCAGGTGGTGCTGGCCAGCCAGCCGGGCGGATCGGCGATCCCAATCTGGCGCAAAATCCAGTTCACGACCCCGAAGGTGGGCTCGAACAGCCAGCGCCAGACGAAGGCGGAGGCCACCACCGAGGTCATCACCGGGACGAAATAGATGGTGCGGAAGATCCCCCGACCGGGCAGCCAGGGCTGGTTCAGGGCAAGGGCCGTTGCCAGGCCGAGCACCATCACCCAGGGGACCACGCCGAGGGTCCAGATGAAGGTGACCTTAAGGGATTGCCAGAAAAGCGGATCCCGCACCATGCGCTGATAGTTGGCGAGGCCGATGAATTCTTTCTCCCCAAACAGGCTCCAGCGATACAGGCTGAGGCGGAAGGCCTCTATAGAAGGATAGAGCACGATGAGAGCGAAAAGGATCAGGCTGGGAGCCAGAAACCCATATGCCCAAAGCCACATGCGGACCTTCCGCCGGATCCGGAAGGCCCGGCTTCGCTCCAGCGCCCCGGCAAGGGATCGGCTGGCCATCGCTTCCCTCCCCTCAGGGTCGAAAAGGGGGCGGCCGGAGCTCCCGCTCCGGCCGCCTTCCCCTAAAGTTCATAGACCCTTTCACGGGCACTTCAGGATCTTGCGGACCACCTGCTCCTCCTTGGCCGCTGCCTCCTTCACCGCTGCCTCCACATCCGCGCCCTGGATGACGATCTTCTCCCACAGCTCCGATTGGATGTTGTCGACCTCCGTCTGGCCGACCTGCTCCACCGGCCGGGAGTAGGTCATGGACTCCAGGGCGATCCGGAACTTCTCATCGGTGGCCAGGGACGGATCGGAGACCAGGGCTTTCAGGGAGGGCAGGTCGCCGGCCTTCTGGAACCACTTGATCTGGGCATCCTTGCTGGTGAGGAACTGCACCCAGCGCCAGGCCCACTCGGCGTTCTTGGTGTCCTTGTTCACCACATACGCCCACACGTGCAGTGGGGTGACCGGCTTCTTGCCCGCAGGGACCGGAGGCGGGGCGACGATCCAGTTGATCCCCTTCGCCTCCCGCTCCAGCCGGCCCCGCGTCACCGGGTGGTTGATGTAGAAGACGGCCTTGCCCTGCTCGAACTTCCGCTGCCCGGTGAGGAACTTCGGCGAATCCACCGCCTCCGGGCCGGTCATCAGCTCGGCGACCAGCTTCCAGGCCGCGATCCCTTGAGGGCCGGCGTAATTCACCTTGCAGGAAGAGGCGTCCACCACCGGGCCGTCGATGAAGCTATACATGGCCTGGGTGAAGACCGCCCAGCGGTAGCGGGTGTCCAGGCCGGCCTGGATGATGTTCCCCTGGGCATCCCGCTTGGTGCATCGACGGGCCTGCTCCTTCAGCTCCTCCCAGGTAGCGGGAGGTCGGGCCGGATCCCCGCCGCACTCCTTCAGGAGATCCACGTTGATAAAGAGGATCAACGTCTGGACGTCCGTCGGCAGCCCGTAATACTTCCCACCGGACTTGAAGCGCTGGATGGCAGCCGGGATGAACGCTTCCTCGATCTGCTGAGTGGTCATCACGCTGTCCGGCACCGGAGCCAGCGCCCCGGCCTGGATGAGCTGCTCCGCCATCTCCATCGGGATCTGGAAGACATCCGGACCGGTCTTGCTGGCCAGGGCCGTCAACAGCTTGTCGAAATACTGCTCATAGGGAATGCTCTCGAACTTGATGGTGACGTTGGGGTATTTGGCCTGGAACTCCTGGATCAGCTCGTCCACCACCGGCTTCCGGGCCTCGTGATGATGCTGCCAGTGGACGATGGTGATCTGAGGCGGAGGGGTGGGGGAAGCCGGGGCCGCCGGCGCGCATTGCGCCAGGATCAACGCCGCCAGCAAGAAAAGCGGAGCCCATATCCGTCGCCACATCGCTCACCTCCTGGAGTCGAGGGATTAGGAGTCACTCCAACCGCAGCAATCGAGCGGCGTTCCCAGCGAAGATGTTCTGAATGTCCTCCTCCCGAAGACCGATCTCATAACAGATCCGCAGCTGGTCCTCCAGATAGCGGACCGCAAAGCCCCGCGGAAACCATTCCGAGTCGCTTCCGAAAATGATTCGCTCAGGCCCAATCGTCTCGACGAACCTCCGAAAGAGATCCTTCAACGTCAGCTCATACGGCATCCAGCGGACCCACTCGTTGTTCCCCGAGGTGTCCACGTAAACGTTCCGGCATGCCCAGCACAGGTGCAAGAGCTCCCGAGGATACCCGCATCCGAAATGCGGGACCACGAAGGGCACTTCGGGGAAGCCCTTGGCCACATCGTGCAGCCTCAGCGGGTTGATGTTCTCATGCCAGGCGATGCCGCCCCCACCCCCGAGGATCCCGAAGTGGATGAGGACGGGGATGCCCAGGGCTTCGCAGGTCCGCCAGACCGGATCCAAAGCCTCATCGTCGATAGGGCCCCGCAGGGCAGGGGCCAGGATCTTGTAGCCCCGAAGCCCCAGCTCCTCCACCGCGCGTCGGAGCTCCGAAGCAGCGTCGGGCCGGAAGGGATCGTGATGTGCGAAGCCGATGAAGCGATCCGGATAGCGGCGGACCAGCGCGGCCAGTTGATCGTTCCCCCCTCCCGTGAGAAAGACCACGCGGTCCAGACCGTAACGATCCACTTCCGCAACCCATCGCTCCAGCTGCACCTCCGGAGGGGCCATCGGCTCCTCCGGGAAGGGAAAGGAATACGCCCGCCACCACCGCTCCTGATACCAGCGGGCATCCCGACGCAGGCGCTCCAGTTTCTCCGCCCCGAAGCGGGTCACGTAACGGGCCTCCCAGTCGGCCAGGTAGCCCTCTGGGACCGGGAAGTGGGCATGGAAATCGATGATGCGGATCCCCCAGCGGCTGATCCGCGTCACTGGAGCGCCCTCCGGATCTGCATCAATCCCTCCAGCTCGAAGATGGCATAAGCCACCGCTCCCAGCACGCCTGCCCGATCCCCCAGGGCGGAGAGGCGGAGCTCCGGCATAGCGGGGACCACCCCTTCCAGCCGGCGGCGGAGACCGTCCAGCAGGTAAGGGCCGGCGCGGGCCACGCCGCCCCCCAGCACGATCATCTCCGGGTCGACTACCGCGATCACGCTCGCCAGCATGATCGCCAGATCGTCCATCGTCTCCTCCGCTACCTGAACGGCCAGAGGATCCCCGGCCTCTGCTGCCCGGAACACATCGGTCGCCTCCAGGCGGCCCGCTTCGATCAAGGGTCGGAGGACGCTCTCCGGGAACTCCCTGGCCCGCTCGATGGCCCGGCGGGCGATGGCCGGCCCTGCCGCGAGGGTCTCCAGACAGCCGAACGTTTCATACTTCTGATGGAGGAGGGCACGCTCAGGGATCACATAGCCGACCTCGCCCGCCGCATAGTGATGGCCGCGATACAGCTCCCCGTTCAGGATCAAACCCGCCCCGATCCCGGTCCCGATGAACACGCAGACCAGGTTCTGCACCCCCTGCCCTACCCCGAACCACCTCTCCCCGAAGGCCGCGAGATTCACATCGTTCTCCACGAACGTGGGGATATGGAACCGGGCCTCGAGCTCATCCCGCAACGGGAGATCCCGCCACTGAAAAGCCGGCGCCCAGATCACCCGACCCGCAGTCGGATCGGTTACTCCCGGGGCCCCGATCCCGATCCCTCGCACAACATACCCGCTGGCGCGGGCCTGCTCCAGAAGCACCTCGATGGCCGCGATGAGCTGCCCCAGGGCCTCCTCCGGCCTCCCATTGGGTCGGGAGGGACGTCGCGCCTCGGCCCGGATCTCCCCGTTCAGGTTGGCGACGGCCCCAACCAGATATGTGCCCCCCAGGTCCACGCCGATCAGATGATAGGCCTCATGGTTCAGGTAAAGGGCCCGAGGGCGCCGTCCAGAGGACCGACGAGCCCCCGGCTCCGATTCACGTTCGATCACCAGACCCTCCTCCAGCAGTTGTCCGACCAGACGGGTGACGGTCGCCGGGCTGAGGCCCAGCACCCGTCCCAGCTCCGCCCGCGAGAGCCCGGGCCGTTCCCGAATCCGCTGCAGGATCGCGGACCGGTTGATCCGCTCCAACACCTCCGGCCGCCCCGGATGCATTCCCGAAATCCCCTCCACAACCTCCCCTCTGCCAACCAGTTTAATTTCATTCTAAAAGAAAATTTTGTTTTGTCAAGGGGGAAAGTCTTGGGGGAGGAGTGGAGCGGAGGCACACGTCCTCCGGGGGTATAGCAGAGGGATCCTACGGGTTCCTCGGCTTGGCTTCGAGGGCGATCTGGACCGCCTGGGCGCGGATGATGAGCTCCGGGCCCAGCATGCCCTGCATCAGCGGGGTGATCAGCGGCATCGTGTAGATCACCGTCACGGTGATGGGATCCCCCTCATAGATCACCGGGGTGGCCGAAGACCCCTGGTTCGGCTCCACGACCACCGCAATCCGGCTGGGATCCACCAGGGAGAAGGGGATCCAGCGGGTCTCGCTCAGGGCCCGGGTGTAGGCCCGATACTGCACGTTGTTCGGATCCGTGCACTGGACGTCCGGGTCCGCGTCCGGTGGGAGCGGATCGTTGGGGTTCCGGCAGTAGGGGTTCACCGCCGCGTAGAGGGCCCCCTCCGCGGCGGCGTCGTGGATCGCCAGCCAGGCCACGAAGGCCCGCCCCAGATCGATCAACCCCATGACCAGCAGCAGCAACACCGTCAGGCTCAGCGCCAGCTCCACCAGCCCCTGTCCTCGCCGCATCCATTCCTCCTATCGGATCAACTTCATCCGCGGCCGCCCCAGCGGGCCCAGGCCCTGCTGAGCGATGATGGAGATCTTGCTGCCCGAGAGATCGATCCGCCAGGCCAGGATGGCCCCCGCGTCGGTCACGATGTTGCCCGCGCTGGACATGCGGACCAGTCCGACGGGCGCGTAGATCAGGCCGTTCCAGTAAATGTTGGGGGAACTGACCTGGATCACCGGCGTGGAGGCATCCTTCACCGGGCTGAAGAACAGGAGGTTCCTCGCGGTGTAGGCATACAGCGGGGAACAATCCGGGAGATTGTCCCCGTTGATGTCGGGGCAGTTCTTCATGTCCACATTGATCCGCCCGGTCGCGGCCACGGTGATGGTGATGGGCGTGGTCCAGCCGCTGGGGATCTTCACGGTCACATCCCCGTTCACAAAATAAAGCGCTTCGTTCGCCAGCCGGTAAGTGCTGAGGGTGTTCGAACCGCAGGAGCCCTGCGTGGGCGTATAGGGAGCCGTCGGGTCCAGGGTCACCCCCTGGGCGGAGGAGGGCTGCAGACAGAATTTCCGCCCAGCATCCTGCCAGTAAGTCCCTCCCGGCTGGAACTGGTTGATGGTATACAACGGCTCGAGGATGATCGGCGAGGCTCCTTCACATCCCAGCCCGGCGTCGTTCAGGCCATACGCCTCTCCTCCATATTCGCACACCCCGTTCTCCAGCACCACGTGAGGGGCTTTGCTGGGATCCGCGCTTGTGAGGTTCAGGCCGGCATTCGAGTGAATCCCCCCGTTGATGTAGATGTCGCTCCCGCTCAGGTTCAGGGCGTTCTGATAGCAGGGCCCGTTCGTGTTTTCATTCTTGCACAGGGCGGTCAGGGCGTATTCGCCCGAGCTCCAGCCCGGGGAATAGATCGCCGTGGCCTGGGCTCGCACCTCCAGCCAGGCGTGGCCGATCACTGCCGCCAAGAAGGACCGGAAGGGGTTCCGGACCACCACCGCTATCCCCCGGGCGTTTGGAGGGACAGCGCCCGTCGGGATGGGGATCTGCTCCGCCTCCGAGATGTAGTAGAAAGCCTGGACGTTCGCGTTCTGGGCATCCCCCGGCTGTCCGCCGGCGTCCGGGATCCCCTGGGCCTCGACGACGGAATGGATGGCCTGCAGGATCGCCGTCTCACCGCCAACCCCATGCTGGGCGAACCACAACGCCCGCGTCCCGGCCAGCGCCCCTGCGTCCGCGGCGTTCTGAGCCCGCCGTCGCTGGGCATAGGCCTGGTTGCCATCGATGGCCAGGGCCGCCAGCCCGATCAGGGCCGTCAGCATCAGCGCCACCAGCACCAGCGTTTGACCGGAGCGTCCTCGCCCCATGGATCCCCTCCCTCCCTATTTATGGGCTCGGCAGCTGGCTCGGGCCGAAATACACCCCGTCCGGCGGGAACAGGGTCCGCCCGGCCCGATAGCGGATCGTCACCTGAGGCAGCAGGGCCTGGATCATCGGCGTCACCGGCGAGACGGTCACCTGAGCATCGATCACCACCCGATCCTCCCGCTTCAGCACGAACTTCTTATCGACCGAGGCGCACTCCACGGCCGGCTGGAATTGTCCGGTGTCGTAGCGGAAGGATTCGAAATACACAAAGTAAGTGCGCTGCGGGACCAGCGCCTGTTTCGGGGTCAGCACCAGCGTGGCCTTCAGGCGATCCAGCAGATCCCCATAGCAAAAGCTGCTCCACTGGGCTTTGGTCATGCTGCCGGTGGGGGCCTGGACGATGGCATACCGCAGGGCCTCCCGCACGCCCCCGCCCAGCTCCGCAAGCAGGATCCGCCCGAAATCGGCGATCGCCATCGCCAGAAACAGCAACAAGGGCAACGCCAGGGCAAACTCCACCAACCCCTGTCCCCTTCGCCGCATGATGCCCTCCGGGATCCTCCCGCGGGTCTTCTCTCATTCACTATACCGCACATCATCCTTATCCGGATACGCTCCTACCGTTTTCATACACTGGTTTATAATTTATAACCGCTTGATGCGATAGGGTTTATCTTTACATAACCTGATTGATGAGGATCGGTTCGGGATGAAGGGCGGACGCGGCCCTCTCGGGAACCGGGGATCCGCGCGGGCGTGTTGGGCTGCAGAGGAGAGATCTCCGGCGCTCCACGCTCCGCATGTCCCTTAGGGCTTTCGGTTTCCCGGGCGGGGGGGCCTCCGGCCTCGGGATGGAGGAAGCGGTGAATCGACGCCTTTCGCGGTCGCGGCCCGGAGCGCCCGGTGCGGTAGCGGAACCGTCCACTGGATCCGCAGGGCGGTATGGAGTTCGGGAGATCGTTGGGATGCTCCGGGAGGCGGATGGGTTCTCCCGATGGCTTAGAGGGGAGAAACCATCGTCCGAGGTGGGGGCTGCTGAGGGCGCCTCCTCATTTGGGGGAACTCCTGAGACGGCTGAAGTCCATCGCCAAGCAAAGTAAAATAAAGTAGAATAAGGGAAATGGATCATATCCTGGAGGAGAATCCCGGTGGCAAAGAGAAGGAAAGGGAAGAAGCTGATCCACCGCGCCCCTCATCGATGGCTGCTGGGAGGGCTGGGGATCGCCCTCCTGCTTCTCATCGCCAGCGGTCTGGGGTGGTGGTTCCGGTCCCAGAGCGCCGCGTATGCCGCCTTTCAAGCAGCCGTGCTACGAGGCCAGCCCGCGCTCCAGCGCGTGGAATCGTTCCCCGACGAAGGCCGGGCCCACCTGGGACCCGGGGAGCGCGCGACCTATCGAACGGATCCTCCGACTTCCGGCCCCCACAGCCCGGAATCGGTTCCCCCGGGTTTCTACACCATAGAACAGCCTCCCGAGCGCCTGGTCCACTCCCTGGAACACGGCCTCGTGGTGATCTACTATGAGGACCCAGGGCCGGAGGCGCTCCGGACGCTCCAGGCGTGGGCGCGCATGTTCAATGGCCCTTGGGATGGGATCGTGGTCGTCCCCCGGCCCGGGCTCGGGCGGGCGGTGATCCTGACCGCCTGGACCCGCATGCTACGCCTGGAGTCCTTCGACCCAGAGGCCGCGGCCGCCTTCATCGACGCCTTTCGCGGTCGCGGCCCGGAGCGCCCGGTGCGATAAGGAGTTCAGCGGGACCTCAGGGAGGGAAGGAAGGCGAGGGCCATGGCCGCGGTGGAAACGAGCATGGCGATCGCGGCCCCCACCCCGCCCCAGCGGGGGATCAGGATCAGGTTCCAGCTCAGGTTCAGGGCCGCCCCCATGGCGAAGACGATCAGCAGCCTCCCCGACCGGCCCGCGCTGATCCAGACCGTCGCCCCCAGGCTGGAAAGGAAGGCGGGGATCCAGGACAGCCCCAGCCACCGCAACATCGGGACCGCCGGGAGATAGCGGAGGCCAAAGGGAAGCCGGATCAGCGGTTCCGCCAGAAGCGCCATCCCGATCGCCATGCCCAGAGGAAGCGCCAGGTAGGCGCCGAGGAGGCGACGGGCCCGATGGGCCGGGGCCTCCTCCCGGGCCAGCCGGGGAAGCAGCGCCACGGCGAGAGCGTTGCTGAGCAACAGCCCGGCCTCGTAAAAACGATACGCCAGGCTGTAAAAGCCCGCCTCCACAGATCCCCGCAAGCTCAAGAGCAGGAGGCTGTCCGCCCGCGCGTAGAGGGATCCCAGGATCCCAAAGGCCAGCATCTGGAGCCCCTCCCCCATCGCCTCGGGCGCCCACCGCCGCCCGGCGGCCGGCCAGAGCGACGGCCCTACCCGCCGGGCGGCCAGCCAGAGGCCCAGGCCGTCCAAGGCCATCGCCCCCGCGAAGCCGAGCCACAACGCCGTCCATCCCCACCGCGCCGCCAGGGTCATGCCGGTGAGCCCTACCGTGCGCGTGAGGAACACCACCGCCGCCGCGCGGTCCAGCCGGCCAGCTGCCGCCAAGCGGGCGCCCTGCAACGGGATGAGCACCATCAGGAACAGCAGCGGGGTCAGCGCCGGCAGCTCCGGTCGGATCGCCGGGGGCGCCACCGCTCCCCACGCCGCCAGCCCGGCCAGCCCGCACAGGCCCGCGATCCAGAGCCCCCGCAGGATCATATACGTGCTCACGCGAGGGGTATCGCCGCGGGTCAGATCGCGAATGATGAGCATCGAGAGGCCGGACTCGCCGCTCTCGTGGCCGAAGCGCAACCAGCTCTGGAGGGCGCTGAACCGTCCGAAATCGGCCGGGCCCAGCCAGCTGGCCAGCAGGAGGGTTTGAAAGAACCCCAGGAACCGCGACCAGGCCAGCGCCATCCCCCAGAGGGCCGACTGGACGGCCAGCCGTTCCCGCCACCGGGCATATCCGCCCGCCCGTTGCATCGCCATCGTCTCGATGCGCGCTCGCAGGCTCATCCGTCGGATATCCTCAGAGATCGGCCTCAGGATACCATGGGCCTCGCCGTCGGTCGACCGTCCGCTCCGACTGTTCCTCTCAAGCCGCCGCCTGTATACTGGAGGGCGATCCACGTCTATCCCGGGCTGGAGATTCTCTTCATCATGCGAGCGCACTTCCTTCCACATCCTGCGGAAACCCCCTCCGGGCTGCCCTCCGAGGGCTGGCGGGAGGTCTCCTTTCCCCATCAATGGGCTTTGGAGGGCATGGAGGCGGAGGTGGGCTGGTATCGGCTGGAGCTGCCGGCGGCGACGGGGCCCCGCCGCTGGGCCCGCCTGCGCGCGGATTACTTCGGCCGCGCGTGGGCGGATGAGCGGCTCCTCGGCGCCCACGAGGGATACTTCGAGCCCTGGCTCCTGGAGCTCCCCCGGGAGCCCCACACCCTCTGGCTCCGCGTAGCGGCCCCCAAGGAGCCTTACGGCACCGTGTGGCCCCGCCTGAAGCGGCAGATCAAGGGGATCTTCGGCCAGCACGATTGCCGCCCCGGCGGCACCACCGCCCGCGGGCAGGAGCGGGGAACCGGCGGGCTGTGGGGAGGAGTCACGATCTTCGAGACCGGGCCGGTGGCGCTGCTCCATCTCACCCATCAAACCTTCCGTCGCCCCCAGGGCTGGCGCCTCCGGATTCAGCTCACCCTGGACGCCCTCGCCGCCGGCCGCGCGGAGGTCACCTTCGCCCTCCGCCCGGAGAACTTCGAAGGCCCCTCCCTCACGACGGTGCGGACGCTGGACCTGGAGGCCGGACGACAGACGATCTCCCTGATCTGGGATCTCCCCGAGCTCCCGCGCTGGGAGATCTGGGAGCGGGGCTTCCCCCATCTCTACCGGCTGGAGGCCGCCCTGGGGGATCAACAGGCGGCGGTGCCCATCGGCTTCCGGACCCTCGGCCAGGAGGGCGCGTGGCTGCTCCTGAACGATCGCCGGGTGTTCCTGCGGGGCACCAACATCATCCCCACTCAGTGGCTGGCCGCCTACACTCCGGAGGACGCGGCGCGGGACGTCCGCCTGCTGAGAGCGGCGAACCTCAACGCCGTGCGGGTGCACGCCCACCTCACCCACCCGGCTTTCTACGAGGCCTGCGATCGGGAAGGGATCCTGGTCTGGCAGGACTTCCCCTTGCAGTGGGGCTACGCCGACGATGAGGCGTTCGCCCAGGAGGCCGTCCGCCAGGCGCAGGCGATGGTGGTGCACTTCGGGGCGCATCCCTCGATCTTTTTGTGGTGCGCCCACAACGAGCCCACCCACAACCGGTATACCCTGGCGCCCCTGGTGGCGGCGGCCATCCGGGCCGCGGATCCCACCCGTCCGGTGAAAGAGGCCTCGGATTTCCGGGAGCACGCGTATCCCGGATGGTATTGGGGGCACATGCGGGACTTCCAGGCGTTGCCCGGCGCGCCGCTGCCCTCGGAGTTCGGGGCGCAGGCGCTGCCCCGGGCGGAGCTCCTCCGACGGGTCCTCGGCCCCGACGCCTGGCCGCCGAAATGGGAGACGTGGATGTATCACAACTTCCAGCCGGAGCAGACCTTCCGCGTGGCAGGGGTGGAGATGGGGGAGAGCCTGGAGGCCTTCGTGGAGAACAGCCAGCGCTACCAGGCCCGCCTCATCGAGTTCGCCATCCACACTTACCGCCGGGCCAAGGGGCAGATCACCGGTTACTTCCACTTTATGTTCGTCGAGCCCTGGGAAGGGATCACCTGGGCGGTGCTGGACGTGGAACGCGTCCCCAAGCAGGGCTATTTCGCCCTGCAGCAGGCTTCCACCCCGGTCCTGGTCTCCATCGTCCCCTATGTGGAGCGGGCAGGGGTGGGCCAGCCGCCCCTGCGGGAGGTCTGGGTGATCTCGGACCTGGACCGGCCGCTCTCCCTGCGGGTCTCCCTCCGCCTGGAGGGACCGGTGGCCTTCCCCCTGGGGGAGATGACCGTGACCCTGGCGCCCCACGAGGTCCGTCGGGTGTTCGAGGTGATGGAGCTTTTCGAAGCCCCGCTGGACCAGCGGGAGGCCCTGGATGCGGCGAGCGCCGTCCTCCGGCAGCTGCCGCCCGGACGCTATTCGGTCATCGCGGAGGCCTGGGAGGGGGAGCGCCTCTGGTCCCGTCACGTCGTCGAGATGGAATACCTGGAACCCATCGGGCCGCAGGAAGAAGGGTTCTGGTGAGCGGATCCTTGCCTCCGGATTCGGAGCGAAGGGAGCGATGGGGAAACGAGGGCGCTCAGAGATCTCGTTGCGCGGAAAAGGGCGGGCGCTGTTCGCTGGCCTCGTCGAGTGGGTGGAGCCGGCGGAGTCGCCCCCTGCCCCGCCAGAGCCTCCGGTTTCGCGTCCTCCGGCCGAACCCTCCTCGGCCCCTCCGGTGCCGGAAGCGCCACCGGTCCCGGATGTGGAAGCCGGGGCCTCCGGGTCCGGGGATCGGGATCCCCAGGAGCACCTTCCCTCTCCGACTCCCGCAGGGGGGCGAGACGGAGACGGCTTTCGTTTCCTGGCCATGGAAGCGGCGCGGGCGGCGGCCGTGAGGGCCTCGCCGCTTCCCGAGGCCGCTCCCCCCTCATGGCGCTGGGAGGCCCCTCCTCCGGCTTCGGAGGGGATTCAAATCGACCCGGAGGGGCCGATGCGGGCGCTGCGCATCCCGGGCCTGCTGGAGCCCGAGGCCGTGGGCCCCATCGCGCCTTCTCTCGAGACATCTATGGAGACCCCTGAAGAAGGAGAGGCATCGATGGGACCTGTGCCCACCTCCTCCCCCGAGCGGCTCTCCGCTTCCCGCCCTCGTTCCGTGGACGAAGCCCAGACCCGCCAGCTCCACGGGCGGATCGATGAGCTCTACCGGCGCATCGCCGGCGGGGCGATCCCGGACCCGGGCTCCGCGGAGCAAGCCCTGAGCTGGCTGAAGCAGGCCCGCGAGGCGCTCCTGAAGCCCGATGGCTACGATGAGGCGGAATATTATTACAGCCTCGCCCTGACCCGATATGCCATCGCCCGCCGGCTCTGGCGCTGGTCATACACCTACGGGCTCTTCGTGTTCCTGTGGGGGCTGGCCTGGCTGGGGGCGTATCTCTGGGCCCTCACGGCCGGGCGGGGCTACAGCGCCTGGGTGGTCCCGCCCGGCTATGAGGGGATCTGGGAGCCGATCATGTGGGGCGGCCTGGGCGGGGTCTGCGGGATCTTCTACAGCCTTTACTGGCACGTGGCCATCCGGCGGGACTTCGATCGCCAGTATGTGATGTGGTATCTCGTCCAGCCGATCCTGGGGAGCATGATCGGGATGATCATCTACATGATCATCACCGTGGGGTTCTTCACCATCCAGGGAACCCCCGCGCCGGCCAACCCGCTTTTCATGTATCTGATCGCCTTCATCGCCGGCTTCCGGCAACGTTTCTTCCTGGAGCTCATCGACCGCATCGTTCAGACCTTCACCCCCAACCCGAGGAGCGGGAACTCCTAAGCGAGGAGGGATGGAGGATGCCTCCGCGGCTCGCCTTCGTCTTCCCCGGCCAGGGCTCCCAGTATGTCGGGATGGGCCGGGCGCTGTATGAGCGCTTCCCCGAAGCCCGGGCGATCTTCGAGGAAGCCGATCGCCGGCTGGGATACGCCCTCTCCCGGCTCTGCTTCGAGGGGCCGGAGGAGCAGCTGAACGACACGTTCTACACCCAGCCGGCGCTGCTCACCGTCTCCATCGCCGCTTACGAGGCGTGGCGAACTCGGGGCGGGCTCCCCCCCGATTGGGTGGCCGGCCACAGCCTGGGGGAGTTCTCGGCGCTGGTGGCCGCCGGGGCCCTCGCGTTCCCCGACGCCCTGCGGCTGGTGCAGGAGCGCGGACGATGGATGAAATGGGCCGGCGAGCAGCAACCAGGGGCGATGGCGGCGGTGCTGGGCCTGGAACGGGCGGCCCTGGAGGAGATCTGCGAGGAAGCCCACCGCGAGACCGGCGAGGCCGTGGTGGTCGCCAACGACAATTGCCCGGGGCAGCTGGTGATCTCCGGAGGCCAGCGGGCCATCGCCCGGGCCGGCGAGCTCGCCCGGGCCCGAGGCGCCCGTCGGGTGATCCCCCTGGCCGTCAGCATCGCGGCGCACTCCCCCCTGATGGCCCCCGCTGTGGAACCCTTCCGGTCGGTGCTGGAGACCATCCCCTTCTTCCCGCCCCGCGTCCCGGTGATCGGGAACGTGGAGGCCCGCCCCCTCGATGGCCACCCCGACGCCCTGCGGGCGGAGCTGGCCCGCCAGCTCATCGCCCCCGTCCGCTGGACGGAGAGCGTGCGCTATATGGTGGAGCAAGGGGCGGAGATCTTCATCGAGTTCGGCCCCCGGGATGTGCTGAGCGGCCTGATCCGCCGCATCGCCCCGCATGTGCGCACCCTCCGGGTGGAGGATCCGGAGACGCTGACGCAGGCCCTGCAGGCCCTCGATTAGGCCCTCGATTGAATCAGCGCTCCAGGACCCAGGGGTCGATGGCCCGCTCATAGGAGAGGATCTCGTCCTCGCGGAAGAACAGCCCGATCTCAAAGGCGGCGGTCTCCGGCCCGTCGGAGCCGTGGACCAGATTGCGCCCGATGGTGAGGCCGAAGTCCGCCCGGATGGTCCCCGGCTCCGCCTTGGCCGGGTCGGTGGCGCCCATCGTCTTGCGCACCACCTCGATGGCCTGGGGTCCCTCCACCACCATCGCCACCACCGGCCCCGAGGTGATGTAACGGATCAGGCCCTCATAGAAAGGCTTGCCCTGATGGACCGCGTAATGCCGCGCGGCCAGCTCGGGGGTGATCCGCATCATCTTCAGCGCCACGATCTTCAATCCACGGCGTTCCAGACGGGAGATGATCTCCCCGATCAACCCACGCTGCACACCGTCCGGCTTGATGAGCACCAGCGTCCGCTCCATGAAGCGCCTCCGTCCACATAGGGTTTTGAAGTGGATTCGACCAACGGACGATCATATCGAAGCCCGACGGGCCTCCAGCACCCCCGTCCCCTGAAACGCCTGCTCGACCCGCCAGAGGCCCTCCCCTGCCCGCTCGATTGGACACGGCCTCCCGTTCCATCGGATCTCCGGCACGCCTCCCTCATCCGGGATCCCCAGCCAGACGAACCCCCGCGCGCGGGCTTCCCGGCGGAGCACCCAGCGCCCCCAGGAGGCTTCCTCCTCCCCTTCCACGACCTCCGCACCCGGCGGGATCCGAAGGGTGGAGCCCACCCACTGCGGTCCGGGTCGGATCGGCCGCAGGAGCCAGAGGGCCGCTCCATGCGGCGGCAGGTCCACCGGGAGGTTCCCCGTCAGCCGCTGGGCCCGGCCGGACCAGCGCTCAAAGCCCCAAGCCGGCTCCGGCAAGCCGAGGTCCCTCAGGGGCAGCGCCGTTCGCCAGGGCCGATCCTCCGGATTCAGGAGACCCACCCACACCGCCGGAGCGCCGCAAAGAGTTCCCGCCCGGCGCATCACCCGGGGGAACTCCCGTTCGAAGAGATCCCGCACCTCGGGCCGCTCCCCCGTGGGGGGAAGCAACGCCGCCCAGAGCGCTCGCCGCTCCTCCGGAAGCTCCGCCACCGGGTCGCTGACCAGGACCATCCCCCCACTCAAGGCAACGGCGGTGAGCATCAGGCGGACCTCATCCTCCGTGAGGGAGGTGGCACGGGCGCGCAGCAGCAGACAGTCGGGATCGTTCCACCACCATCGGCGATGCATCCAGGAGCAGGTGAGGGTGTTCCGAACGGCGTTCCGCGCCGCCGGGAGGCTGCGCTCGGCCCGAAAGGGACGGCTCAGGCCGAACATGCGGGGCTCCCAGTGGGACGCCACATCCGGGCCGATTCGCATGCCGTCCACCAGGCCGATGGCGGGGCCTAAAGGGCAGCCACATCCGAGCAGGAAAGCGGACTCCCCAGCCGCCTCCCGGATGGCCCGGAGCCCCCGGCGGAGGGCCTGCGCCCGGGTGGCCTTCGGATCATAGCGGCGACCGGGCAGCGCCGCCGCATACAGGAAGTCCAGCTTCAGGTAAGGGAACCCCCAGCGATGGACCACCGTGCGGATCAGATCCTGAAGCCATTCTTCCACGCTGGGATGGGTGGGATCCAGGGCGCGGAGCCAGCGATACCAGTTGAAGCCGGCGGAGACCGGACGGCCCCGCGCATCCCGCAGCAGCCAGTCCGGATGCCTCCGGACGACCGCCGCCTCCGGCCACGTTAAGAAGGGCGCAAGCCACAGGCCCGGCGTGAAGCCTGCCTCCCGGATCTCCTGGGCCAGCGGGGCCACCCCCTCGGGGAAACGAGGACTGAACCGGGTCCATTCCCCCACCGCCGCCTGGAAGCCGTCGTCGATCTGGATCAGCTCCACAGGGAGGACTTCCCGCCATGCCGCCAGCGCCTGCAGGTTCGAACGGATATCGGCATCGCGCACGCGCGTGTAGTAGAAATACCAGGAGCACCAGCCGGAAGGAGCATGCGGCGGGATCCGGGGCTGCATCGCTCGGGCGACCGCCTCCGCATAGTCCCCGAACGGATCGGGATCGGTCGCCTCCCGGGTTTCCACCCAGATCCACTCAGAGGGAACCTCCTCTTCCGGGTCGACGGAGATCCCGTCCAGCTCGGCATACACGTGCAGCTGGGGCATCCCGCGCGCGTCCAGCTCGATCTTGACGAACTGATCCGCCGTGGTGATCTGGCCGACGATCAGCGCCCGCTCCCCCACGATCAGGGCGGCAACCAGATCGCTGCGTCGCACACCTGAGGGTCCGGGAGGAGCCGCCACATCGAAGGTCATAGGGGCGCCCAGGGGTCCGAAAAGGGTCCCGGCGTCCCGGCCTTCCACCGGGGTGGTTCCGGCGAAGCTCCACGAGTGAAACCCGTTCCGGTAGAACCGCCAGCGGGAAGGCGGCAGAGGAGCCGCCACCGGCCCGGTCAGCACCGCCGCCCGGCGCAGGGCGATGGAGGAAGCCGCGCGCCGGCGCAGCTGCAACCGGACAGCCGTCGCCGCCCCGTAGCGGCGCAAGAGACGGATCGCCTCCCAGCCGGGCGCCTGGAAGACCTGTCGGAGCTCCTCGCCGGATCCGTGGAGATCGGAGAAAGGGGAGCGCTGTTCCTCCACCAGACGCCAAACGGTCGACGGCCAGGTCTGACCGTCGACCGCCTCAAGGGCGATCCCCGCGGTCCACCGCAGGCCGAAGGGGTCCAGGAAGGTGAACATCGATGAACAGGCCTCCGGGGAGCGCGGATTCAGGCTATGGGATCAGCAGGATCTTCCCCACCGTCTGGCGGGAGGCCAGGCGGCGGTGGGCCTCCGCCGCCTGCTCCAGCGGGAAGGTGGAGTCGATGAAGACCTTCAGCTGGCCGGTCGCCACCAGATGGAGCACCTCCCCGGCCCGCCAGAGCAGCTCCTCACGGGTCAGCAGATAATGCCACATCGAGGGACGGGTGAGGAACAGGGAGCCCTTCTGGTTCAGGATCTGCGGATCGGTGGGCGGGACCGGCCCGCTGGACTGGCCGAAGAGCACCATATAGCCGCGAGGGCGCAGGCAGTTCAGGCTCTTCTCGAAGGTGTCCTTTCCCACGGAGTCATAGACCACATCGACGCCGCGGCCATCGGTGAGGCGCTTGACCTCCGCCTCAAAGTCCTGCTCGGTGTAGAGGATCACCGCGTCCGCCCCCAGGTTGCGGACGATCTCGGCCTTGGCGGGGGAGGAGACCGTGGCGATCACCCGGGCGCCCCTTCGCTTGGCCATCTGCACCAGCAACGTCCCCACGCCTCCGGCCGCCGCGTGGATGAGACAGGTCTCCCCGGGCTTGAGGGGATAGGTGCTGACGGTGAGGAATTGCGCGGTGATGCCCTGGAGGAGGACCGCCGCCGCCTGCGGGAAATCGATGGCGGGGGGGAGCTTCACCAGACGATCCGCGGGCACCACGTTGTATTCCGCGTAGGAGCCGGAGACTCCGGCGTAGGCCACCCGGTCCCCCTCCCGGAACTCCGTCACCCCGGGGCCGACGGCGGCCACCTCGCCCGCCCCTTCCTGCCCGGGGATGAAGGGGAGCGAGATGCGGTAGAGGCCGGTTCGGTGATAGGTATCGATGAAGTTCACCCCGATGGCCCGGAGGCGGACCAGGACCTGGCCGGGGCCAGGGGTGGGGGTGGGGATCTCGTCCACCTGGAGGACTTCGGGGCCGCCGAACTGATGGATCCGAACCGCGCGCATCGTCTCCTGCCTCCGCGTGAGGATGAACCGCCTCGGTGGGCGCCTTTACGGGCCCGCCGGGGAAAGCGCGCTCCGAACGGCCTCTGAGCGCGCCGGCGACGGGAGCGGATGGGAATCGAACCCACCCCGGGCCGCGCCGCGGCCCGACACCGGTTTTGAAGACCGGGGGCCTCACCAGAGGCCAACCGCCCCCAGAGAGGGATTATAGCGATTTTACGCTTCCACAGAGAGAGGCAAAACAAGATCGGGGCAGGGTTCTCCTGCCCCGATCCGGTGCCCTGGGCCGGAATGGCGATGGACGGCGACGGCTTATTGCGGCTTGGCCGGCGGCACGTTGGTCTTGATCGTGCCGTCCTTCAGCCCCTTCTCGATCTCCGCCAGCTTCTGGCGGACCTCCTGGGGGACCTGGCTCTCCAGGTCGTGGAAGGGCGCCAGGCGCACCGGGCCGATCACGTTGCCGCCCTGCCACTTCCCTTCATAAGCGGCCTTGATCAGGTTGAAGGTCCCCTCGGTGAGGTCCTTCATCGCGCTGGTGAGGAGGACGCTGCGGGCCTCCGGCACCGTGTAATACTGATCGACGTCCACGCCGATGGCCAGGCACTTCTTGGTCTCCGCGCAGGCGATGAGGGCCCCGTTGCCCGTCTTGCCGCCCGCCCCGAAGATCACATCCACGCCCTTGTCCACCAGGGAGAGGGCGGTGGACTTGCCCCACTCGGGATCCGTGAAGGTCTTATCCAGCCCCACGTCGTTGTGGTAGACCACCAGGACCTCGATGTCGGGGCGGACGTATTTGGCGCCGGCGCGGTAGCCCTCGCCGAAGCGCCACACCGGCGGGACGGCATCGGTGCCCAGGACGGCGCCGATCTTGCCGGTCTTGCTCATCAGGGCGGCCAGGGCGCCGGCCATGAAGCCCGCCTTGTCCTCCTCGAAGATCAGCCCGGCGACGTTGGGGATGGTGCTCTCCTGGAACTGATCGACGCCGATGAACTTGACGTTGGGATACTTCTGGGCCGCCTCGCGGGTGGCCTCCCCGAGGGCGAAGCCCACGGTGACGATGACGTCATAGCCGGCGTCCGCGAACTGGGCGATGTTTTTCATGTAATCGTTGGGGTCCTGGGTCTCGATGTATTTGGCCTCCACGCCCAGCTCCTTGACCGCCTTCTGCACGCCCTCCCAGGTGCCCTGGTTGAAGGACTTGTCATCGATCTTGCCCACATCGGTCACCAGGCCCACCCGGAAGGGCTTCTTCGTCGGCGTCGCAGCGGGAGCAGATGTGGCCGCGGGTTGAGCGGCTGTGGGCGCGGGAGGCTGGGTGGGGGCAGGCGTCGCCGGCTGAGCACACGCCGTTAGAAGCAGGGTGAAAACCAGCGTGGCCAGAGCCCAGATTCGGATACGTTTCGACATCGTGACCTCCTCTCCTCCGTGACTTTCTGGACGGCCGGCCAGGGCACACCCCGGATTATAACGGGCCTCTCCCGGTCCGACAAGGCCCCGCTCCGCATCCCATGACCTTGGCCTTTCGGCCTGGGGAATGGCCTCCGGCCCGAAAGGCGGATCCCGGATCCACCGGGCATGAGCGAGCCGCCGGACGCCGCCGCCCGACAGCGAAGCCGTCTCTCCATCCCCTCTCCGAACGCTTCGTCCCTTTTCGATCACCTATATGATCCCAAAGCCCCCAAGCTTGTGATTTTCCGCACCAAAGGTTGTGACAGGAGACACAACCCCGGAGCGGGGTCTCCGGTTATCCTGTTAACCGGATAACCGGAGAGGAGTGGGGGATGCAGCGGCCGACCCGGCAGGAGATTTATCAGCTTCACGCGGAGATCTGCGCGGGCCTGGCGGATCCCACCCGGATCCTGATCCTTTACGAGCTGGCGGAAGGCCCGCAAACGGGCACGGCCTTAGCCCGGACCCTGGGGCTTCCCCAGTCCACGATCGCCCGCCATCTCCGGGTCCTGGCCTCGAAGGGGCTGGTGATCGCCACCCGCCGGGGCGGCGTCGTGGAATACGCCCTGGCGGATCACCGGGTGATCCAGGCCCTGGACCTGATGCGGGCGGTCATGCTGGATCGCATCCATCTCTACCAGCACATCGCTCAGTCCTGAAAGGAGGCCCCCATGGCTCTGGAACAGATTGCGGAAGTTCCGGCCGCGGAGGCGGAGCGCGCTGTCCAGAACCGCCTCTCGATGGTGGTTTTCAGCGGCGATATGGATCGCCTGATGGCGGCCTTCATCATCGCCACCGGCGCTGCGGCCTCCGGCATGGACGTGACGATGTTCTTCACCTTCTGGGGGCTGCAGGCCATCAAGAAGCCCAGCCCCACCGGGCGCAGCCTCTTCGGGCGCATGCTCGGCGTCTTCCTCCGGGACATCCAGGGGGTCGGCCCCAGCAAGATGAACTTCGGCGGCCTGGGCCGCTGGATGTTCAAGAAGATGATGAAGGCCCACAACGTGACCCCGCTGCCCGAGCTGCGCCGCCTCGCGGCGGAGCTGGGCGTCCGCATGCTGGCCTGCCAGATGAGCATGGAGGTCATGGAGATCCGACGCGAGGATCTCATCGATGAGGTCCAGGACGTGGTGGGCGTGGCCACCTTCCTGGAGGAAGCGTCCCGCTCGAAGATCACCCTGTTCATTTGATCCGATCTGCCGAGGAGGTGCCCGATGGAACTCAAGCCGGATCTCACCCTGGATCTCAAAGGGCTGCTGTGCCCCATGCCGGTGGTCAAGATCAACCAGGCGATCAAGAACGTCCCCGTCGGCGGCCTCATCGAGGCCTACGCCACCGACCCGGGGGTCATGGCCGACATCCCGGCGTGGTGCCGGAGCACCGGCAACGAGCTGGTCACGATTGAGAAGCAGGACAAGGTGATCCGCTTCGTGGTGCGGAGGCTGAAATGAGCACGACGGCGCTGTGGGGCGGGATCGTCCTCATCGCCCTGGCCCTGTGCGGGGTGGGCCTGGGATGGCGACTCCGGCGGCTGCTGGCCCATCCCTCCCGTCCGGATCGGGCGCCCCCGCGCGGCGCCGCGTGGCGGGGCATCCTCTACGCGTTCACCTGGGGCATGATGCCGTGGGCGAAGGAGAGCACCCGCCGCCATTTCCTCCCCTATGTGCGGGGGGTGCTCTTCCACATCGGCATCTTCGCCACCTTCGCCTCCCTGATCGTCAGCCCATGGCGTCATGCCCTCCCTCCAACGCTGGCCCAAGTCGGCCTGGGGCTCACCCTGATGGGCGCCCTGGGAGGGTTGATCGGCGTCCTGATGCGGATCCTCGATGAACGGCTCCGGGCCCTGAGCCATCCCGATGACTATGCGGCGGTGGTTCTGGTGACTGCGTGGCAGGCCGCCGGGACGGCCTTCTGGGCGGATCCGGGGGCGCTCCCCTTCTTCTACGGGCTCTCCGCCCTGACCCTGGTCGCCATCCCGCTCACCAAGATCCGGCACTGCCTGTATTTCTTCTTCTCGCGCTTCTTCTTCGGACGGTTCTACGGCCGACGGGCCGTGCTGGGTTAGGAGGCCGGAAGATCCGGTGGGGAACCATCTCCTTCCCGCTGACAGGAGGAACCTGATGAGCGAGCTCGTGCAGCAGGCGTTAGCCGCCTTCGAGAAATCCCTGGACCGGCGGTTGCTGGCGGCCCTCGAGGTCTGCGCGCGGTGCGGGATCTGCACGGAATCCTGTCACGTGTTCGCCGCCGAGCCGGACTTCCGCAACGCCCCCGCCGCCAAGGCGGAAGCGGTCCGCCGGTTCTACCGGCGCCACCATGACCCCATCGGGCGTCTCTTCCCCTGGTGGGTGGGGGCGAAAGATCTCACCGAGGCGGACCTGGATGAGCTGGCGGAGCTCGCCTTCGGCGCCTGCACCCTCTGCCGTCGATGCACGATGAACTGCCCGATGGGGGTGGACACGGCCCTGATCATGCGGGCCGCCCGGGCGATGCTGACCGCCGCCGGGAAGGCCCCCGAGATGCTGGTGCAGCTGGCCGACGCCGCCATCGCCCGGGAGGAGAACCTGGAGCTCTTCCGGGAATTTTACATCGACCAGATCCGGGAGCTGGAGCGGGAGCTTCAAGAGCAGACCGGGGATCCCGCCGCTCGCATCCCGGTGGAGAAGGAGGGGGCGGAGATCCTCTACGTGGCCCTCTCCGGCGCCCACACCATCCTGCCCGCGGCCATCCTCTTCCACGCGGTGGGGGCTGACTGGACCTTGAGCATGTTCGAGGCGGCCAATTACGGCTACTTCCTGGCCGACCTGCAGCGGGCGAAGGCCATCGCCCGGCGGATCGTGGAGGAGGCCCGACGCCTGAAGGTGAAGGAGATCGTCCTGGCGGAGTGCGGGCACGCTTACACGGTCCTGCGCTGGGAAGCCCCGAACTGGTTCGAGGACTTCCCCTTCCGCGTGCGCAGCATCATCGAGGTCGCCGCGGAGTGGATCGAGCAGGGCCGCCTGCCCCTGGATCCCGCGGCGAACCCGGAGCCGGTCACCTACCACGACTCCTGTAACCTGGGCCGCAACGGGGGGCTGCTGGAGGAGCCGCGGCGGATCCTGCGGGCGGTGGTTCAGGATTTCCGGGAGATGAACCCGAACCGGGCGGAGAACTTCTGCTGCGGCGGCGGGGCGGGTCTGGTCGCTGTTCCGGAATGGTATGAGAAGCGCATGCGGGCCGGGCGCCGCAAGGTCGAGCAGATCCGGGAAACCGGGGCCCGCATCGTCGTCGCCTCGTGCGACAACTGCCGCCTGCAGCTCGGGGATCTGAACGATTACTACCAGCTCGGCGTCCGGGTCAGCGGGCTGATGGACCTCGTGGTCAACGCCTACCTGGCCGCCCGCCGGGGCTCCCCCACACGGCCCGCCCCCATCCCCACCCCGGCTCCAGTCTCCGTTTCCTAATCGGCAGACATCAGCCGGGCGGAGGCTCTGGATCCCTCCGCCCGGCTGATGATCCGGCTATTCACGCTGTAAACCCATCCTAATTTGCTCAAAGATGTCCCACTTATCTTTGTATTCATTTAAATCCCTTGGATATATCGCGCAATGAGTTGATTTGGGGTTGCGCAACCTACGCCTCTCTTTTCCGTATTTTTTGATAATTAAATCCCTAAGTTCCCCCCAATTTAACACAAAAAATAAATCTTCTCCATACACATTTGAGCGCTGAACAAGAACACAAATTAAATTAGGATATGGCGGGTCTTTCGGCGATTTTAAGCTCTGACTAACCCCATCAAATTGGATCTCAACAAAATCCTGAATATCCCGGAATTGCCATGAAGACCCTTGTTTTATTGTTTTAACCTGGAAAGGAATAAAAGATCCGTCTTCACTCATCGCTATAATGTCTATATCCGGAAGATTTCCCGCAAATGGTGTAGCAATGAATCCACGTCGACAAAGCTCAGCGGTAACCAGATACTCGCCAAACCTCTGAATTGTATATTGATCCCACGATTTGGATTTAATTTTAGACATATTTGCCTCCAATTTGGTGTTATTAAATCATTATAGGTTTACGTAGTTTCCTGCGTATTCCGGTCGTGGCCCCGAGCGGAAACCCAAAGCCAAAGAACTGGCAACAGGAGTCGTCCATCGACCCCTGCCCCGGAGGCCGGAGCCTCCAAGGAGTTTCTCGCATAAAGCATGTCTTTTAGTCATCTGCTACTTATCGGCAGGCCACTTCCATAATAACGTCAGAGGAACACCTTGTCAACTGCGTAACTCCTACGTTATCGACCCAGCTTTGCGCAACCGAATGATGATTCCTCCCAGGAAGAACCCTACCCAGAGGGCGATCAGGCCTTCGGCGACTCCTATCCCCCATCGGGACATGGCGGCGACCGCTGTTCCATTCACCAGCGCGTGGAGGAGCACGGCCGCCGCCCAGCCTGTCCGGCGCGCCCGACGGACGCCGTCCCAGATCACGAGGGAGAGCCCGACGTGCAGCAGGATGGCCATCCCGCGCTCCAGGACCCCCACCCACACCCAGCCGGGCGGCGTGGCCCAGTAAGCGGCGACAGGGGCTTCCATCCCCGGGGGGATCGGGATCAGCCCTTCGCGCATCAAGAGCATCCCCATCAGGGTCGTCCACCCCACCAAGCCGAGGGCAAAGGCTTCCGTCCCGCCATGGGCCAATCCCAACACCACCGCATCCGTCAACCCCAGGATCTGTCCGTGTCGGGCCTGACGGCGCTGGGCCCAGCGCATCCCCCACCAGCGAGCGGTCTCCTCGAACAAGCCTGCGGACAGGCTGAGGACGACCCAGTTGAACGCGAGGGGATCCCGGGGTGGCGGAAGCAGGCCCTGCCGGAAAAGAGCGGTCAGCCCGGCCAGGAGCGGCAACCGCACCGCCTGCGCCCCGAGGAAGGTCAGCGCCCCCACCCCCAGCCAGGCGACAGGCCGACCCCAGCGCCCCCTCGCCCAGAGGGCCAGGGCCGGCCCTCCGAAGGCCATCACCAGCCATCCCAGCATCCGCAGGACATCTCCCATGATCCTCTCGCATCCCGGTTTGTCAAATCTACGGTTTTACTTTAAAAATATTTTGAACCCGATGAGGGCAAACTCCCCAGAAGCGGGCGATCCGCTTCGTCAACCCGGAGGGGGAGACGCCGCGGAGCCGCTGGAAAGGAGGCGCGGCGATGTCGTATCGGGTCCTGATTGTGGACGATCATCCCCTGTTCCGCAAAGGCGTCCGGGACACCCTGGCCCTGGAACCGGGCTTTCAGGTGGTCGGGGAAGCGGCGGACGGCCAGGCCGCTCTGGAGATGATCATGCGTCTGGCCCCTCACCTGGTGCTGATGGACGTGCATCTCCCGGTCCGGAACGGCCTGGACGTGATCCGGCAGGCCCGCGCCCACCGGTTCGAAGGCGCCATCCTGGTCCTCACCGCCTATGACAGCGAGGAGCAGATGCGGTATGCCGTTCGCATCGGCGCGAACGGGTATTGCTCCAAAGACACCCCTCCCGAGCAACTCCTTCAGAACATCCGTCACGTGCTCTCCGGCCGCTACGTCCTGGGATCCCGGGTGCTGACCGCCCCCGAGGTTCGACAGATCATCGGCGAAGCGGAGGCGGAAGAGGATCTCAGCCTCTCCCCTCGGGAGCGGGAGATCCTGCAGTACGTCGCCCTGGGCTACAGCAACAAGGCCATCGCCGAGCGGCTGGGGATCAGCCAGCAGACGGTGAAGAACCACATGACGGCCATTTTGCGTAAACTGGATCTGAGCGATCGCACCCAGGCCGCCATCCTGGCCGTGCGCCGCGGATGGGTCCGTCTGCCTGAAGAGCCCATCTCTCCGGAGGAGAAATCGTGAGCGAGCCGACATCCCCGCTCCAGGATCTGCTGGCCTACTGCCGCGAGGAGCAGGAAGCCGCGCGACGGCAGCTCGCAGAGGTGCAGGCGCTCATCCGACAGACCTCCGCGGACGTGGAGCGGCTGGCCCAGCGCAGCCTCCAGCTGACGAATCAGATCAAGCAGATGGAAAGCCGCCCGGGGAGCACCCCGCCTGAGGAGATCATTGAAAGCTACCAGTCCGCCATGGACATTCAAAAGCGTCTGTGGCTGATGCGGGGCCAGCTGGAGAAGTTCCAGAGCCTGGAAGCCCACCTCCGTCGGTATGTGGAGGCTCTCGACCGCATCCTCTCAACCCTCGCCGCGCTGGAAGCGGAGAGCGCCTCCGCCCGCCCGAGCGTGGAGCCGACCCTGATCGTGCGGCTCTTCGAGGCCCAGGAGCAGGAGCGGCAGCGCCTGGTCCGCCAGCTGCACGATGGACCTGCCCAGGCCCTGACCAACCTGGTGTTGCAGGCCGAAATCTGCGAGCGGCTCTTCCAGCGGGATCCGGAGCGCGCCCGGGCCGAGCTGGCCGCTTTGAAGAACGCCGTCGCCGAGACCTTCCAGCGGATGCGGGAGTTCCTCTTCGATATCCGCCCCATGAGCCTCGACGATCTGGGGCTGGTCCCCACCGTGCGACGCTATGTGGAGACCCTGAAAGAGAAAGTGAAGTTCTCCCTCCAGCTCCAGATCAGCGGCGAGGAGCGTCGTCTGGCAGCCCATCAGGAGGCCGCGCTCTTCCGGATCGTCCAGGAGCTGCTCACCAACGTTCGCCTGCATGCCCAGGCCTCCCAGGCCACGGTGCGGCTGGCCTTCACCCCGCAGGGGGTGCGCCTGGAGGTGGAGGACAACGGGGTGGGGTTCGACGTGGAGGAGGCCATGGCCCAGGCGCCTCAGCGCAAGACCATCGGCCTGACCTCCATCCGCCAGTGGGTGGAGATGCTGGGCGGGCAGCTCTCCATCACCAGCGCCCCCGGCCGGGGGACGCAGGTGGCCGTGTTCCTCCCGAACCCGTGAGAGGCACACCTTACGAGTCGAACGAATTCGACCCGCTGAGGCCTCCGGTCAACGATCGGCCTGCGCCGAATGAATTCGGCCTCGAGAGGCCTTCAGCCAACGGTCGGCCTGCGCCGACCGGAAAGGCATCCTTCGCGTCGGCGAAGGCCGACGCCCGGCGCGCCAGCGCCCGGAGAGGCCGATTTCCAATCGGCGCAAGGGGCGCAAAGAGGCCCGAGGCGCTACAGGCGAAAGCGCCCTCCGATCCGGCGGGCGAGCCGGAGGCTTGCGGCGCGGAACATCCGGGAGCGGAAGAGGGCTCCGCTGAGCCCGGCCCCCAGCAGCGCCCCCGCGACCACATCCAGGGGATAATGCACCCCGCCATAAACCCGGGCCAGGCTGATCCCGGCCGCCAGCCCCATCGCCACCCACCCGACCCGACGGTTCCCCGTCTTCAAGGAGACCGCGATGGCCCAGGCCACCGTCGCGGCGTTGCTGGGGAACGAGGAATCCGAGGGATGATAGAAAAGCAGATGCACCTCATGGTCCGTGAAGGGGCGAGGACGGAAATACACCGCGTTCATCGCCTCCAAGAGGGCGCCGCTGAGGGGAACGGCGAGGACGGCCCGCAGGACGGCCGCCTGCTGCACCGGATCGCCGCTCCACCACATCCACCAGGCCAGCATGGCCAGAGCCGTGGGCACCGCATAGTCGTTGATCAGCAAGCGGGCCAGCCCGTCCAGCCAGGGAACCCGGCCGGCATAGGCGTTCAACGCGAAGAAGAGCGGCACATCCCAGCGCCAGAGGATCAGCAACAGCGCGAGGAGCCCACCCCACAGAAGCGGCCGGAGCCCGGCGTTCCTCATCCTCTCAGCCCCCGGCTCCGGCCCCTCGCCCCGTGAAGGATGCGGATCGGAGATCGCCACACCGGAGGCGGGCCGGGATCCGGTCAGGGCCTGCAGTGCCCGCAAGACCCCCCACGCCCCCAGCATGGCCAGCCCGCTCATCGCCGCCAGCTCCGTGCCTGCCGGCCCCGGCGTCCAGATCTCTGGGACGCCCGCGAAGAAGCCGATGCCGCTGGCCAGCAGGAGGAGAACCCCCACACCCTGGAGTTCCCACGAGGCGCGGCCTCGGCCCCAGCGGAGGAGGAGGACCCCCAGGGCGGCCACCCACGACGCCCCCAGGTAGCCCGCCACCAGATACCAGGCCATATACGACCGCACGATCCTCTCCCTCAGGGAACCTGTCGAGCCGGATTATAATGGCAGAAGGATGATCCCACCGAGAGGCGATCCCATGCATCTGGACGCCGCGCTCCACTACGACCGGCTGAGCGAGGTTCCGGATCTGGCCCGGGCGGCGGAGGCCATGGGCTTCGACGGGATCTGGACCCACGAGACCCGCCACGATCCGTTCCTGCCGCTGGCCTTAGCCGCGGAACACACCCGGCGCATCCACCTGGGGACCGGCGTGGCCATCGCCTTCGCCCGCAGCCCGACGGTCATCGCTTACACCGCCTGGGATCTGGCGGCCATGGCGCCCGGCCGGATCTTCCTCGGGCTGGGCACCCAGGTGAAAGCGCACATCGAGCGCCGCTTCGGGATGACCTGGGATCCCCCTGTCCCCAAGCTTCGGGAGACCGTGGAGGCGATCCGGGCGGTGTGGGCGTGCTGGCAGAACGGGGAACGGTTGAACTACCGGGGCCGCTTCTTCAAGCTCACCCTGATGTCCCCTTTCTTCAACCCCGGCCCCATCCCGGATCCGCGCATCCCCATCCTCCTGGCGGGGGTGAACCCGCCGCTGGCTCGCCTGGCCGGCGAGGTGGGCGACGGCTTCTTCGTCCATCCCTTCCATACCCCTCGCTACCTTCGGGAGGTCCTGATCCCAGCGATTGAGGCCGGCGCGCGCAAAGCCGGCCGGCGGCCCGAGGAGATCCTCCGGGTGGGCAGCGTCTTCGTCATCACCGGCCGGGATGAGGCGGAGATGCAGCAAGCCCGGGAGCTCGTCCGCGCCCAGGTCGCCTTCTACGGCTCCACGCCCTCCTATCGGCGGGTCTGGGCCCTCCACGGCTGGGAAGCCATCGGGGAGCAGCTCTCCGCCCTGGCCGCCCGGGGGCGCTGGGAGGAGATGCCGGCGCAGGTTCCCGATGAGGTCCTGGAGGCTTTCGCCCTGACCGCCCCGCCCGAAGGGGTCTGGGAACGCCTGAAAGCCACTTACGAAGGCCTGCTGGATCGGGTGATCCTGTATCAACCCTTCCGGCTGCAGGATCGGGAGCTATGGGAGAGGATCCTGAGCGGGCGACGGTAAGCCCGGAGATCTCCGCGGAGGTCTCCCCACGCACCTCCCTGCTGCTCCGGCTTCTGGAGGAACGGAGCCCGGCGGCCCGGGTGCTGCGGGCGCGCCCCCCCGTCGACCGGCCGGTGGAAGAGACCGTTCGCTTTCCCTTCCTGGCCATCGTCGGCCAGACCGAGATGAAGCTGGCGCTGGTCCTGGCCCTGATCAACCCGGCCATCGGAGGGGTGCTGCTGATGGGCGCCCGGGGCACCGGGAAGACCACAGCAGTGCGAGGCTTGCTGGATCTCCTCCCGCCGGTGGAGCGCTCCCTCTGCCCTTACGGCTGCGAGCCGGAGGCCGCCTACACCCTGGGCTTTCATATGATCTGCAAGGATTGCGCCCGCAAGCTGGGCCAGGGGGAGCCCATCACCGCGCCGGATCGCATGCGGCTGATCGAGCTCCCCCTGAACGCCCGCCTGGAGGACGTGATCGGGGGTCTGGATGAGCAGGCGGCGATGGAGGGGAAGGTGCGGATCCGGCGCGGCCTCCTGGCCCAGGCGGATCAGAACGTGCTCTACGTGGACGAGGTGAACCTTCTGGATCCGGAGATCGCCAACGCTATCCTGGACGCCGCCGCCCTGGGCCGATACACGGTCCGACGGGGACCCCTGGCGGCCACCTACCGCGCCCGCCTGATCCTCATCGCCTCGATGAACCCGGAGGAGGGGCCGTTGCGCCCTCAGATCCACGATCGCTTCGGACTGCGAGTGGTGGTCCGCGGCTTGACGGACCCGCGGGACCGGCTGGAGGTGTATCGCCGGGTGCGCCTGTTCCAGACGAATCCCTACGCCCTGGTGGCCCAGTGGGCTCAGGAGACCGCGGCGGCCGCGGCGGAGATCGCGGAGGCCCGCCAGCGACTGCCCCGGGTGGCCATCCCGCCGGAGCTGGAGCAGGAAGCCATGGGCTGGATCCACCGGCTGGGCATCGAATCCAGCCGCGCGGAGGTCGCCCTCCTGGAGGCCGCCCGGGCCTACGCCGCCGCCGACGGCCGGGAAACGGTCACCCGGGAGGATCTGCAGGCGGTGGCGCCGATGGCCCTCCGCCAGCGTCGCAGCGCTTTCATCGCTGCCTTCATCGCCCAGCAGGAAAAGGAAGACGAAGAGATCCGGACGGTGATCCAGGATCGCGCGCGCCCGCCCCGACGGCGCCGTCGAGCATGAGCGTGGACGCCATGCGGATCGAGACGTTCGTCGTCGAAACCGCCGATCGCCTCGATCGGGTCATCGCCGCCCGCTGTCCGGAGCTCTCCCGCTCGGCGGCCCAGCGCCTGATCGAGGCCGGCCATGTGCAGGTGAACGGGACGCCCATCCAGCGGCCCGCCCACCGCGTCCGCCCCGGCGATCGGATCACGGTGCACATCCCGCCTCCGGAGCCGATGGATCTAACCCCGGAGCCCATCCCGCTGGACATCCTCTATGAGGACGCCGACGTCCTGGTGATCCACAAGCCGGCCGGGATGGTCGTGCATCCCGGGGCGGGGCATGCCTCCGGCACCCTGATCCACGCCGTCCTGGCTCATTGTCCGGATCTGAAGGGGGTCGGAGGGGTGCTGCGGCCGGGCCTGGTGCACCGCCTGGACAAGGAGACCTCCGGGGTGCTGCTCATCGCCAAGCATGAGCAGGCCTATCGCTTCCTGCAGGCGCAGTTCAAAGCCCGCACCGTGCGGAAAGTTTACGACGCCCTGGTGATCGGGCATCCGCCCCCGGAGGGGCTCATCGAGGCCCCCATCGCCCGCGATCCCCGCCACCGCCAGCGCATGGCCGTGGTCCCCACCGGGCGGCCGGCCCGCACCCGCTATCGGGTGGTCCATACCTACGAGGGGCGCTGGGGGCGCTACGCCCTCCTGGAGGTCTATCCGGAGACCGGGCGGACCCATCAGATCCGCGTGCACCTGGCCTATGTAGGCTACCCGGTGGTGGGGGATCCGGTCTACGGGCGGCGGACCGCCCTCCCCTGCCCGCGCCTGTTCCTGCACGCCCGCTCGATCACGGTGCGCCTCCCCTCCCGGCCGGAGCCGGTGACCTTCGAAGCTCCCCTGCCCGCTGATCTGACCGGGGTCCTGGAGCTCCTGGAGAACGCTCCGGCTTCCGCGGAGGAGTCGGGAGGGAGGAGCGTCCTTCCCGCTCACTCATCGAAAACCACCACGCTCTCCTCGTAAACCCGGATCTCCCGCGCGGCCAGCTTGCGCCGGAACCAGTCGGCCAGCCACGCGTTCTTCTCCTCCAGCGAGAGGGGGGCCGCCATGATCTCGAGGGGGATGAACACGCGCAGGGCCCGGTAGGGGATGATGTGGCGGGTGATGCCGGCGGGGAGCCGGGCCCCGTTGCGGGCCAGCTCGATGATCTCGGCCGGCTCGTAACGAGGGAAGACCACCACGGCGATCACCTGATCATAGTAAGACAGGATCTGCTCCAGCTGATCCGTGGCGGTCCGATAGAACCGAAAGCGGGATTTATAAGCGTCCACCAGGAGGTTAAGCAGCGCCGTCCGGCGGTAGAGATCCCCCTCCGCCCGCACCAGATAGATCTCCCCGCGCGGACAGCTGAGATAGGCCAGGGCCTGGCGGCGGGCCAGCTCCGCGCGGGCGTGCAGACGCTCCGAAGGCTCCAGCGTGATCCCTTCGATCCCCCGGACCGCCTCGAAAAACGCCTGGGGATCCTCCCCGCTGATCACGTGGGTCCACGCCTCCACCACCAGGCGAGGGTCCTCGTAATCCACAACCTGGACCACCAGATGGGGAAGGCCCAGGCGGCGGGCGGCCTCCACCCGGTTGGCGCCGTCCAGCACCACGTAGCGCGGTTCGCCCGGGATGGGCGCCACCACCGGGGGGTTCTTCAGAACGCCCTCCGTGCGGAGGCGCTGGACCAGCGGCTCCGTCCGCACCTGATCCGCCTGTTCGTGGGGGATCAGATCGGCCACCGGCACGAACCGCAACACCGGCATTCGCTCGGCCCCATGCAGGGCTCCCATCTTCCTTCCCTCCTCAATCGCGGGGCGCTCCGAAACGAAAAGGAGGTTGGGATGGGACGGCTCCGTCCATCTCCCAACCTCCTGAGGTCTCTCAGACGTCCGGTTAATTCGTGGACATCGACTCCAGCGGCGGGACGGAGCGTCCGCGAGCCCGGGCCTCCTCCAGCGCCCGCTTCAGGGCATAAGCCATCACGGTGAGCTCCTCCTCTCCCTCTACGGGCTCGGGCTCGGGCGGCGGAGCCGGACGGGAGGGCACCGTCTTGCGCACTGGCACCTCCGGCTCCACCTCCTTCACCGGGAGCAGCCCGCGCAAGCTCAGCCGGATCTGCTTCTTCTCCGGATCCACCAGGATGATGCGGGCCTCGATCTCCTGGCCCTCCTGAAGGACCTCCGCGGGGTCTTTCAGGTTGCGGACCCCGAACTCGCTGATGTGGATCAGGGCATCCCGCTCCGCGCCGATGTCCACGAAGGCCCCGAACTTCTCCACCCGGGTCACCTTCCCCCGGATCAGCTCCCCCACTTTCAGGTCCTCCCACCTCACGGAGGGCGGCGGGATCATCGTCAGGCGCAGGCGGCGCTCGCGGCGGCTGGCGCTCACCACCCACACCCGGACCTCATCGCCGGGATGGAACAGCCCGGTCGGATCCACCCGCCCCTCCTTCCGGATCTGGGAGGCGGGGACGAAGCCCTCCACCGGCGCGTCGATGTCCACGAACAACCCATCGGGCTCCACCCGGGTGACCCGCCCGGTGAACTCTCGCCCGGGCCGGAGTTGCCCCCAGCCGTAGGACGCCGGGCGGATCAACGTCAGGCTGAGCAGGCCTTTCTTCCGGTTCACCTGCTTCACCCAGGCGGTCACCCGATCTCCGGGCTTCAACACATCGGAAACCCGTAAAACCGGTTGAGGGGCCAGCTGGGAGATATGGATAAAGCCAGGGATCTCGGAGCCGATGTCAACGAAAGCGCCGGCGGGGGTCACAGCGGTGACGATGCCTTCCACCTGCATTTTCGGACGCAGAGATCGAAGGGGAACTCGGACGGAGCCTTCTGCCTCCTCCTGCTGCTCCACGATCACAGGGCTCGTCTCCATGGCCGCTCGCTCCCTCCTTACCAGGATGAGCCGGAATCCGTTCTTGCTTTCACAATTCTACGTCGAAGTCCTCTCCTGTGCAAACTCGCGCTCCGGAAGGATGGGTCCATGCGGCCGAGCCGGACAAAATGGGGACCCACCCCTCCGGAACCTCGGGGGAAGATGCTTTTGTCCTGTTCACACCCTGTTCCCAGGCCCATGCAATCCATTGCAGGGACCATCGCCCCGGGGGTCGCCCAGCCTCGGCCCCGCCGGCGGGCTGATGATACAATGGTGAGGAGAGATCCGGTCGATCGAGCGGCTCGATGATCGGGATCAGCTGCGGCAGGCTGACGGATCTTCCGGCCCTGCGGGAGTTTGCGGAAGCTCATGGCCTGGGCCTGGAGCTCCAGGAGTTCGCCCTCCCGGAGGTCCTGGATGGCGAGTGGAGGGACCTGCTTCGGCGCTACCGCCAGGCCCTGAGCGGGTTCACCGGACCGATCTCCCTCCACGGCCCCTTCGTGGATCTCTTCAGCGGCAGCGTGGATCCCCGGATCGCCGCCGTCACGATGGAGCGCTACCGTCACTCCCTGGCCATCGCTGCGGAGCTGGGGGCCTGGCTGGTGAACTTCCACCTCAACTACAACCCGCTGGTGGACGAGCCTTCTTACCGTCCGCGCTGGCTGGAGCGGCAGGTTGCTTTCTGGACCGAGCTGGCCTTCGAGGCCCAGGAGGCCGGCATCCGCATCGCCCTGGAGAACATGTGGGAGCCCGATCCCTTCCTGCAAGTCGAAGTCATCCAGCAGGTGAACCATTTCGGCGTCGGGGCCTGCCTGGACATCGGCCACGCTTATCTCTATTCGCGGGTGCCGATCCAGGCCTGGATCAACGTGCTGGAGCCGGTGCTGATCTACGCTCACCTTCACAACACCAGCGGATCCCAGGATCGGCACCTTCCGCTGACCCAGGGGGTCATCCCGGTGGAGCCGGTGCTCAGCCGGCTGGCCCGCTGTCTGAACCGCCCGATGCTGATCCTGGAGATGCCCGGCCTGGCGGAGATCCGGGAGAGCCTGCCGCTCCTTCAACGGATCCTGCAACGGGTGACGTCGCTGGGATGATCGCGCGCGGGACTCTTCTGGCGGCTTTCGCCCATCCCGACGATGAGTCCTTCGGGCCGGCAGGGACGCTGGCCCTTTACGCGTCCCGGGGGTATGCGGTGCATCTGATCTGCGCCACCCGAGGGGAGGCAGGCACCCCGGACCCCCGCATCGGCCCGGTGGGGGACCTGGGCGCGCTGCGGGAGGAGGAGCTGCGTTGCGCCGCCCGGATCCTGGGCCTCCAGGGTCTGCACCTGCTCGGCTACCGGGACTCCGGCATGCCCGGCTCCCCGGATGCGGCGCACCCGCAGGCCTTCATCCGCGCGCCCCTGGAGGAGGTCGTCGGCCGACTGGTCGCCCTCATCCGGGAGCTCCGCCCGGATGTGGTGGTGACCTTCGATCCTTACGGCGGCTATGGGCACCCGGACCATATCCACATGCATCGGGCGATGGTGGAGGCGTTCCATCGGGCGGGCGATCCGACGGCTTTCCCGGAGCATTTCGCCCGTGGGCTTCTACCGCATCGCCCGGCCCGCCTGTATTACACGGTCTTCCCTCTGAGGCCGCTCCGCCCGCTTCTCGCCCTTCTCCGGCTTCTGGGTTACGATCCGCAACGCTTCGGGCGCAACCGGGACATCGATTTAGAGGCCGCCCTCCGGGCGGCCCTCCCGGTGACCACGCGGATCGACATCCGCGCGGTGCTGGATCGCAAGGAGCAGGCTATGGCCTGCCACCGCAGCCAGGGCGGGGGATGGATGCGGTCCTTCCGCCTTCCCCGGTTCCTCCGGCGCCGCCTGTGGGGGTTTGAAACCTTCCATCGGGCCATCCCCCCTTTCCGACCGGGGGAGCCGATCGAGCGAGAGCTGTTCCCGGAGCAGGCGTCATCCTCCCCAGCCTGGTTCACGCGATCGCGCCCCCGATGAACGCGGGGGGCGGCGAACGCCCGTGGAGCTTGTCCCGGCTTCCCACGCCTTCAAGATCGACGCGGAACAGGAGCATCCTGGGATGCAACCATCCGGCGGAGGGACGAAGGTTCTCTGGGTGGTGTTTGAAGGCACCGGCCCGGACGCTCACCTGCTTCGGGTCCTCCAGCGTCACGGGTTTAGAGCCGAGACGCTGGCGGTGGAAGATCTGCTCGCCGCCCTCCGGGCGCGGCGCTCGGCGGATTCATGGCCGTGGGCCCCGCCGGATCTCATCCTCCTGGACCGACCGAGCCCCTCCTATGGAATGGAACTCTATCAGCGTCTGCGACGGCGGATGAAGGCGCCGGTCCTGCTGATCGTGGAGCGCGAGACCGCCCCGCTGTGGGGCCGTCAGGACGATGGGATCCTGATCGCGCCGTTCTCCTCCCGGCGCCTGCTTCACCGGGTGCGGGCGATGCTGATGGAACACCCCATGGAGGATGAGGGGATCATCGAGGTCGGGCCCTTCCGGCTGAACACCGTGCGCCGGGTGCTGCAACGCGGGGACGCGATTTACTGTCTGACCCCCAAGCAGTGCCGCTTGCTCGCCATCCTCATGCGACGGGTCGGCCATGTGGTTCCGCGCCGGGATCTGATGCGCTGGGTCTGGGGAACCGAAAGCCCATCCAGCAGCCGGACCCTGGATGTGCACATCCGATGGCTCCGCCGCATCCTCGAAGAAGACCCGGCCCACCCCCGCTATCTGGAGACCGTCCGCCAGGTAGGTTACCGGTTCCGGGTGCCCTGAGAGGCATCCGAAGGGAGGGCCTGGGGGATCGCGAGATAGAACGTGCTCCCATGGCCCAGCCGGCTCTCCACCCAGACCCGTCCGCCGTGCCATTCGGCGATCGATTTCACCAGGGCCAGCCCCAGGCCGCTTCCTTTCACATGGGCCGTCTCCTGCCGACGCGCCTGGTAGAACTTCTCAAAGATGCGCGCCTGATCCCCCGGGGCGATGCCGATCCCCGTGTCCCGCACCCAGATCACCGCCTCCCCGCCGGCTTCGGTGAGCCCGATGGTGATCGTCCCCCCCTCCGGCGTATACTTGATGGCGTTGTCCACCAGGTTCGCGATCGCCCGTCGCAGCCACGCCGGATCTCCATGGACGACCCCCGGGGCCTTCACCTCCATGGTCATGCGGAGCCCCCGCGCCATCGCCTGGGGTCGGAATTCATGGAACACGTCCCGGATCAGATCTCCCAGGCGGCAGATCCCGCGCTGGCCGATCCCCTCCTCGATCCGCCGCAGGTCCATCAGGTCCTCGATCATGCGGGTCATCTGATCGATGCCGCCCATGATCTTCTCCACATACTCCTGCTGGCGGGAGGTCAGCGGGCCGGCCATGCCGAGCATGGTGACGAAGCCCCGCATATACGTGAGGGGCGAACGCAGATCGTGGGAGATGGCGGCGATCAGGTCGGACTTCAGGCGATCCAGCGCCTTGAACGGCGTGATGTCCCGGAGGAACAGAAGCCGCCCGATCTCCCGTCCGTCCCGCAGCCGCAGGTCATAGCGGCCCGCCCACAGCACGCGGCCGTCCGCCCGGTGGAGCTCCCGGCTCCGCACCTGGCCGGGCGGGACCGCCTCCTGGAGCAGGGCGAGCAGCTCAGTGTCCCGGAGCAACGCCGCGAGCGGCTGGCCCAGGGCCCTGGAGGCAGGCGTCCCCAGGAAGCGCTCGGCGGCCGGGTTGAGATCGAGCAGGTTCCCCCGCGCGTCCACCAGCATCAAGGGATCCGGGCTGCTCTCCAGGACGGCCCGGAGCCGCTCCCGCTCGGCCGTGATGGCCTCATACAGACGGGCCCGGGCGATGAACACCGCCGCCTGGCTCAGGATCAGATGGGTCAGCTGTCGCTCCGAGGAACCGGCCCGATGGGAGGAAGGAAACGCCAACCACGCCGCCCCCACTCGCTCCTCGCCGAGATGGATGGGGAAAACTCCCAGGACGCGAGGGGCGCGCTCCGACCGGAGAGCGGGAGCGAGATCGTCCGGGCGGACCCCAGGGCCGATCCACACGGGCTCGGTGTGTGCATCCACCTGCTCCCAGCATGCATGATCCAGAGGCTCCGGCGGCACCTCCCCGGCGGCGGTGAACACCAGCAGGGAGCCACCCGGGCCCGGGAGCAGGAGCCGGACGAGGCTCGCCGCAGTGGCGCGCTCCAGGGCGCGGGCCACCTCCGGAAGGCCCCGGGCCAGGTCCTCCACCTCCATCAGCCGCCTGTTGAGCTCCAGAAGCAAGGAGAGATCGGCCATGCGGGCCCGCAGGCCGTGCCGGGCGTGCTCCATCGCTTCCGCCAGCTGCCCGATCTCATCCGGCCCGTCGCTGAGGATAGGGGCCTCCAGATCTCCGCCGGCCATGCGCCCGGCCGCCCTCGCCAGCCCCTCCAGCCGCCGGGCGAGGAGGCGGCTCACGATGCCGAAAAGGAGCGCGCCGATGAGAGAGAACCCCAGCAGGATCCCCCCGGCGGGAAGCGCCCGCTCCGCCGCCCGCCGGATGAGGGCGGCCCGGGGATACCGGATCACCGCCCACCAGTCGGTGCCCGGGAGCCGCCGGAGGAGCACCTCCTCCACAGTCCCGGAGGGAGAAACGATGGGCTGCACAAGCGTCCCGGCAGGGAGCGCCGCGGGGAGCGGGAACAGATCCAGAAGGACCCCCGCCTCGGGATGCAGGAGGATCCGCCCCTCCCGGTCGACCAGGAACGCCTGGCCGGCCGGCGCGATTTCCGAGAGCGAGGCCAGGACCTCCCGGAGGGCCGGATGCTGAGCCACCCGCACGCGGCCGATCAGGAAGCCGCGCACAGGCTCCCCTGCCAGCGGGGCCACGAACGAGAGGCCAGCCTGTCCGTCCGGCAGGCGGTGCACCGCCGTGTGCACCACGGACTGAGCGAGCTGAGCCTGGGCCATGGCCGCCCGCTCCGGCACCGAGAGCCCTCGCCCCTGCTCCTCAACCGGATACGCCGCCTGCACCTCCCCCCTCTCATCTACCCACAACACCGTCTGATAAATCGGCCCCGTCTGGACGAAGCGCTGGAGGATCAGCGCCACCGTGACGGGCATCGCATCCGGAGGCACACCCAGGGCCGCCAGGTCCATCAGCAGGGTGTCCCCGGTGTGGAGGAAATAGGTCAGCTGCTCCGCGGCCCGCCGGACCCCGCGGTCCAGCGCCTGGGCGCGCTCTTCGTAGGCCTGCCGGATCGCCAGGGCGGACACCACCCCGAAGAGGGCAAGGATGAGGGCGCTTACCCAGAGGCTGAAGAAGACGAGAAAGCGGATCTGGATGCGGAGCGCATAAAACGGCCAGCGGGGAGGCTGGCGGGTTCGGAAGCGCTCCGGCCACCGGGCATGCAGGGCCTGGGCGATGCCCCCGCAGACCAGCGCGCTGAGCCCGGAAGGGAGGGCCATCACGGCCGTAAGCGTCCAGATCCCATCCAGGGCCTCCGGCCAGGACGGATAGAACGCTCCCCATGAGATGGCCTGCAGGAGCCACCACCCCACCCAGCCGATCCCCGCCGCGACCAGCGGCTGCCGGAGGATGCGGAAGGGGCGCCCTACATCGTTCTGGAACAGCAGCGCGCTGATGAGGGCGGCATCCAGAGCCACGATCCACGGGAGGTGCAGGAAACGTCCATCCTGCAAGAACCCCGCCGCGGCCCCGGCCAGCAAACCGATCAGCCCCACCGCACCGGGGCCCAGCTGCCCTCCCCAGATGAGATAGGGAAGCCAGAGGAAGAGTGGGAACCCCACCCGGAAGGGGAGGCCGGAGAAGCGCTCCCACGAGAGGGTCGGCGTCAACGCGGTGAGAAGGGCCAGCAGCGCGAACCCCGCCAGTGAGGAGGGGCCCACCCGGCGCAGCCCCCGCAGATCCTGCGCTCTCCACCCCCACAGCGCGAAGAGGGCCAGGAAGCCGAGGACCGTCCATCCCCATCCCCAGGCGGATCCCGGTCCCACGAGGTTCCCGGGGAGGACTCCGAAGCTCACCCGCATTGCGCCGTCTCCCTCCTGTGGCCCGGCGGCTTCACCTTCGCTATGTTACCCCATCCACCGAATCCCCGCCGAGTCCCCCCGGATCCCGAAGCGCAACCTTCGACAGTCATCCCTCCGCTCCATATAATCATAGGAGTTACGCAGCTGGATTCTTCCTCTTCCCCATGCAACGGATGGGTTATCATTATGATGGAGGCGGCGGCGATGCCGACGGTCTGCCTGCGATTCCGGTTCGAAGAACATCCCAAAATCCGCGCCCTGATGGAGGCCTGCGCCGACATCCAGCGACAGGCCGTCGACTACGCCCTGGAAAACGGCAAAACCGCCACCTTCACCCTC
>CACRXA010000023.1_pt1 | contig 179501 bp, 151 predicted proteins | sample 5377051 | NCBI WGS metagenome assembly CACRXA01 (sample SAMEA6061847, study PRJEB28556) | metagenome | reverse complement strand
GGTGATGCGGTGGTGTGTGGTGAACTCGGCGGGTGCTAACAACTATCCGGCGTTGTGGATTGAGAGTTCGGACGTGGTGGTGGAGGATTGTCGCATCCACCATAACGCAGGCGCCGGGGCGTATGTGGTGGGCAGCGCCCCTACGCTGGCCGGGAACGCCATCTACCTCAACGGCGGGCCGGGCCTGGTGACCTCGAACAGCCAGCCCATCCTTCGGGGCAACCTCTTCTATCGCAACGCCGGCTTCGGGATCCGCAATGACACCCCTGCCCGGACGGTGAACGCCCGCCAGCAGGCGTGGGGCCATCCCACGGGCCCGTATCATCCCTCCCGGAACCCCATGGGCCTGGGGGACCGGGTGAGCGACGGGGTGGACTTCGAGCCCTGGCTGCGGGTGGCCGGCGTCTTCATTCCGGAGAATCAGCCCCCGCAGGCTTTCGTGGTGAATCCGGCGGCCGACGGCTTCGCCTTCAACGCCTTGCCTCTGCAGTTTCGGATCTGGGTCACGGACACCGACGCCCTGACCGGGACGACCTTCATCCAGGACATGATCTATCTGCGGGCGGAGATCCGGCAGGGTGGGACGGTGGTGGCGGTCTATGACCAGGTGGAGAGCCCGGCGGGCTGGGATCGGGGGTTCTATCGGATTGAGTCGAGCGAGGGGGTGACGGCCACCCTGACCCTGACCCGCGCGCTGCCGCCCGGGGATTACACGATTCGGGTCACGGCCTTTGACGGCATCGGGATGGGGACGGGGCCGGAGCGGGCCTTCTCGGTGAACCTGACCGCCTGGGGCATCGCCAGCGTTCAGCCGGAGGAGATCCTGGCGGTGCCCGGGCTGACCCAGACGCTGACCCTTTACGGGTATGGCTTCACGAGCGGGGCGCAGGTGTGGCTGGAGCAGGTGATCTCGGACACGGAGCGAGTGGATCCGGAATCGGTGATCCGGGTTTCGGAGGAGGAGCTGCGCGTCCGGGTGAACATGGGCGGGCTCAGCGGCCTGTGGGACGTGGTGGTGCGGCAGGACGGCGAGGAGCGCCGCTTCCCGCTGTATGTGTTCCCCTACATGCCGGTGATGGTGGTGGAATCGCAGCCTCCGGCGCGCCCCCGGCCGGGCTTCCTTCTGCCCTTTGAGGTGCGGGTGACGAACGCGGGGACGGCCCCGGGGGTGGCGCTGGTGATGGCGACGACGCCGACGGGGACGCAGGTGATCACGGTGACGGCGGCCGCCGGGGGCGTGGAGGTGGTGAAGCGGGAGGGCAACCTGGCCCTTTACGCCATTCGCGTGGAGCCGGGGGATACGCGGACGGCGACGGTGTGGTTCCGGATCCCGTGGGAAGCGGTGGGGGATGCGCCGGGCCAGCTGCGCCTGGGAGCGCCCCTGTTTATGTATAGCGAGCTGCTCGGGATGACGACGGTGGAGGGCTGGGAGCTCTTGCGGGCCGAGATGGACGACCAGACGCCGGAGCGGCTGACGCTGCTGATGATGGCGGGCTGGATGATGCTGGAGGGCCATTACGAGCAACGGTTCATCGATTTGATCAACTGGCAGCGCGCGCGGGGCCTTGAATGGTGGGAGCGTCTGTATATCCGGAATCCGGTTCTGGCTTCGGTCCTGATCCAGGCGCCGATGCAGGCGATTCTGCCGGCCTGGTATGAGGCCCTCGGGGGTACGGAGGTCCTGCCGCCGTATGTAGAGTTGAACTTTGAGCGGGTGCTGGAGGGATCGACGGGCATGGCCCGTCCGGCCGGGATCGGCACGCTGCAATACAGCGGTGGCCTTTGGGACGAATTGAAGTTATGGGGGGCCACCTTTAAAGAGATGTTCTCGTATGAGGGCTGGGAGACGATGGAGGCTTCTGCCAAGGCCGTAGGGGCCGGCCTTGTGGAAGGGTTGACCTTTGGTCTCGTCAGGCTGAATCCGGTTCCGGATTTGGAGTGCCAGGATCCCTACATTCGGATGGCTGTGGAGTGGGGTCGTGCGGCTGGCAATATCGCATCCCTAGTTGTGCCCTTCCCTAAACTGCGCGTGCCCATCAAGATCCGCGGTTCTGAGCGACTGGCAGTCCTGGCGCATAATGTAAACCAGCGTCTGATCCAATTCGGCCGATCGAACTACAAGGTGATTGCCTCTACCCTGGATTCGAGCGCTCAGGCGGCGTTGAACACGCTGCAACGGGTGGATGGGGCGATAACCCGGTTGACGGGGAAGAATCCGAATCTATCGCAAAGCATCAAATTCGGCCAGGGCGAACCGGGTCGGCGGGACATCTTGTTGTGGAATAAGTATAAGCTCACTCTGAGCGGCAATTCAGCCGAGCCGATTCGTCTTGGATTAAGCAAGATCGTGAAAATTGGCGACGAATATTATGATGTAAATATCTTTCATTATGGCGAGCGAAAGGTGGTCGAAATCGAGATTACGGATCAATACGGCAATGTGATTGGGAAGAAAATTGTTACAGAGCCGCACATGGGATACGGTGGGTCAGGCAAGCCAGTGATAGATCGGAACACCGAGCAGCCCATGCGAGATGAGTGGGGTAACATAATTATGGGCGCTGGTCCGCACGAATATACAAGGCATTTCTTCGATAGCAATAACCCGCTCAATAAGCTGGTTGATCCTGTGACCGGGAAAAGTCTTGGCGATATACCAATACTTACTCCTGAAGGTCAACTGAATCCAAAATATACTGAGGCGTTGAAGCGTGTGATTGATCAACTTCCTCCGGTGAATGTCGAAGTCCTGAATAATGGGAGGCAGTTGATTGCGGTTTCCAACGCTGCTGAACATGTCGTGAGCGGTGTGGGCCCTTCGGGAACCTCCGCGACATCAGATTGTGGCGGGAGCCGGTCGGTGCCGTTGCGGGCCTCCTGGGACCCGAACGATATCCAGGGTTTGCCGAGCCGGGTTTATATTGATCCGTCTCAAGCCTTGATGTTCACCATCCGTTTCGAGAACGTGGCCACGGCGACGGCGGAGGCCGAAACGGTGGTGGTGACCATGACCCTGGATCCGAACCTGGACTGGTCCGCCCTTCAGATGTTGGGGAGCAGCCACCCGGACAAGCTGCAGCTGCGCGCCGATGAGGAGTCGCGGGTGCTGGTTTGGGCCTTCAATGGCATCAATCTGCCCCCCAATCGGAATCCGCCGGAGGGAGAGGGGTGGGTGCGCTTCCGGGTCCGGCCGAAGGCGAACCTCGGCAGCGGCACGGTTCTGACGGCCCAGGCGGTCATCGTCTTTGATGTGAACCCGCCCATCTGGACAAACGTGATCACATATGTCATCGATGTCACGCCGCCGGTGACGCCCACGCTTTCGGATCCTTCGGTCGCCGGAGATCAGATCCGCCTGCGCGTGCGGACCCAGGATGAGCACTCGGGCCTCTCCCGCCTTGCCGTTTACTACAGTCGCGATGGGGGTCAGGTGTGGAGTCTGGGGACAGACCTGATGCTAACCGAGCCGGTCCGGGAGTTGGATCAGGTCTTCGCCTTCTCCGTCCCCGGCGGCGGCGATTATCAAATCCGGGTCGACGCACGGGATGAAGTGGGGATGGGCATCACATCGGAGCCGATAACGGTTCGGGTGCCGTATCGGCTCTTCCTGCCGCTGGTGCTGCGGCAGGCGGGCGGGGCGCGTTCGAGCGGCCAGGCGGTGGAGGAGGGAGCCCCCGCGGCGCCGTCCATCCCGACGCCGGAGCCGCGGGAGATGGCCCCGCCGCCGGGGAGCGCCCTTCCTGCCTTCCGCAAGGTTCCCCGCCGGCGGCGGGCCCATCCATAACGTCCCGTCTGCCTTCAGCAGGGGGCGCCCTGCAAAGGGCGCCCCCGCTTTTCTCTATGAGACCTTCCCCAGAAAGGAGGCCCTATATGCCGGGAGAGCGATGTCTCTTCGGGCTTTGCGCGGAGGAGCCCGTCTGGATCATCCTGGCAGGGGTGATCCTGTGGCTCCTGTATGGGCTGCTCTTCCTCCTCATCCGGGCCTTCCTGGTGGCCGGGATGCTCCGGGAGCTCACCCGGGCCGAGATCGAGGGGACCCGCCGGCGCATCCAGCTGGAACAGAAGGAGCCCGAGGCGGTCACCCCCTCCGAACAGGTTGTGCTGAACCAAGTCGAGGCGCTGCTCCAGCAGGCGGAGCGAGCGGTTTCCTCGACCTTCGGGGACAAAACCTTCGGGGACAAAGTGAGAGCGCTATTCTGGAACGGCGGGGCGGAGCTGGCCGCCTGGCGGTTGATCCACGACGCGGAGCGGCTGGCGGTGAACGCGATGGCCACACCTCACCTCAAGGCCCGGCTGCAGCGGGCCCTGGGCGACCTCTCGGAGCTTCCCCCGGCGCGTCAGAAGGCATGGAAAAAGCCTCTCCAGGAAGCGCTGGGGCATGCAAACGGGGATGCCCGAGCGACCCTTTCGGCGTTCCTGGCGGATCTCTACGAGGCGCGGGACAAGCGGTTCATGCTGGTGCTTAAGATGCAGAACTTGCTGACCTTTATGGTTCTCGTGGGCTTGCCGATTGGGCTGGCCCTGGCCATCGCGGGCTACAGCCCGATCTTGCTGGCGGGGGCGGTGGGCGGTCTGCTCAGCCGGCTGGCGCGGGTGTATCGGGGCAGCCTGAAGATGCCGGACTACGGGCTCACGTGGGCGCAGGTGTTCCCGGTCCCGCTGTGGGGGGCCCTCAGCGCCTGGGCCGGCCTGCACCTGGTCGCCATCCTTCAGCGCTCCGGAGTTTTGTCTCTACCGAACTTGGAGGACCTGTCTGATCTCCTGACCCCTCCGATCCCATTGGGCATGGACTGGATCCCCTTGCTGGCCATTGGGTTCCTCTTTGGATTTTCCGAGCGCCTGCTGGACCGCATGGTGGAGAAAACGGAGGAGCTGTGGAAGCAGCAGGAGGAGAAGCCGCAGGAGGAGAAGAAGCCGGAGGAAGGGCCGCCCGGGGAGACCCCGGAGGAGATCGTCCGGCGTATGCAGCTGCGGTTGGAGACGGAGGAGCAAGAGAAGGACGGGCTGCGCGTCACGCGCCGGATGACGCTGGACGTCCTCCAGGGGCCAGGGAAGGCCGGGCCTTCCGGCACGAGGCAGGAGATTCCTCCAAATCCGGAAGGACCGGATCTCCTCTCCGGGCTTCCGAGGGCGGCCCCGCCGTCGGAGCCTCCAGAGGCTCCGCCCCGCTTCATTCCGACCCGCTGACGATGCGGGGATCCGGCCGGACGATTGGGGGTCGTCCGGCCGGCTTTTTCAAGCCGGGGCGGCCGGTCTGTTCACAAGTTGTTCCGATGCAGGAGGCAAGATGTTCCCGAATCCGGGGGAAGGAGGCGCCCATGGGACGGATCAGCTGGTTCAGCGAGGAGGGGGATGACCTCTTCTTCCAGCGGTATGTCGATCGGATGGAGTCCTGGCAGCAGGCCATCGCCGACGGCCGCATCGACCCGGAGGAGGTGCGGGCCCAGGCGGAGCGGGTGGCGGCCCTGCTGCGGGAGATCGAACCCCAGCTCAGCGATGCCCTCCATGAGCAGGTCACTCAGCTGCTGCTGGAGCTGGCGGTTCTGAATGCGATGCAAACGACCCTTTTCCTGCAGACCCCGGCCTGAGGAGGTGAGGCCATGCCCGATCAGCGCGTGTTCCACGCTCCGAACCTGGATATGGGCCGGCTGGTGCAGAGCCTGGCCGACTGGTATCGGGCCCAGAAGTTCGACGTGCAGGTGCTGGATCTCCCCCAGGGTGGGGTGGTGATCCAGGCCCGCCAGGACGAGACATGGCGGAACCTGCTGGGGGTCTCCTCGGCCCTCAACGTGGCCCTTCGCCGGCAGGGCGACAGCCTGCAGGTGGAGATCGGGGCCGGCAAGTGGGTGGACAAGGCGGTGGCGGCGGGGGCGGGGCTCTTCCTCCTCTGGCCGCTGCTGTTCACGGCCGCCTACGGGGCCTGGCAGCAGAGCAAGCTGCCCCAGCGGACCTTCGAGTTCATCCAGTATTTCATCGCCACGGGGGCGGCCCTGCCGGTGGACACGGCGGCCTGGGTGGCCGGCCGCTATCAGGAGGCCCAGCGGTATGTGAGCGCTGTCCAGGCCACGACGGCCCCGGCCGCCTCCGGCGGGGAGGCCGCGCCCGGCGGGGCGTATCGCTTCTGCCCCCAGTGCGGAGCGGAGCTCCCGGCCGGCGCCCGCTTCTGCCCCGCCTGCGGCGCCAAGCTGGGCGCATAGACACCGGAAAGGAGGGATCCAGTGCGAGCCGGACGCCTTCGATGGTCGGAAGCCATGGTTTGGAAGGGGCGCGCCCTCGGGGCCTGGCTGTTCTCGGATGTCCAAGGGCTGCAGACCCTGGAGTGGGTGGCCCTGGCCGTTGTCATCCTGGCCCTGCTGGGCGCGGTGGCCGCCTATCTCCGCAGCCACCCCGATGTCGTGGGCGGGGCGGTCGCCGAGGCCATCCGCTCGTTCTTCGCCCGCCTGACCGAGACCTTCGGCCCCATCCTCTCGCCGTTTTTCCCCTTCCCCCCTCAAGCGTGAGGGGAGGGGAAAGCGAGGAGGGGACGATGCTCCGGGCGGTTCGGGGAGGGTTGCTGATCGTCGGGCTGGGAGCCCTCGCGCTCTTCCTCGTCCTCCCTGGAGGGGGGAAGGGCGCCCTGGGCCTCCTGGGGCTGCTGGCCCTCTCCCTGGCGCTGAACCTGTGGCTCTTGCCGTGGGCCCTGCGGCGGACCCTGGGGGGATGGCGGCCGCGGCTGCCCCGGCCCGTCCCGCCGCCGGGCCTGGGGACGACCATCGAGGAGCAGGTGGGGGAAACGGCTCGGGCCCTCGTCCGGGCCCTGGAGGGGCCGCCCCCCACCCTTTCCCCGGAGGCCCCGGTGGCCTTCCGGTGCCCGACCTGCGGCCGGCGGCTGGCGCGAGGGGACGTCCGATGCGCGGGCTGCGGCCAGCCCGCCCGGTTCCGGTGCCTTTATTGCGCCCGGGAGGTGGATCCCGAATGGCGGCGCTGCCCCGCCTGCGGGGCCGCCCTCCCCGCCGCCTATGAGGGGCGATGATCCGCGGCATCCGATCGCCGGATTTCGGGCCCAGGGGCCGCGCCTCGGGGGTAGGAGCCCCCTGCGCCGGGTGAAGACCGGTTCGGGGCGAAAGCAGGCCGAAATTCATTTCGGCATCCTTCTCTGTAGGAGCGGCTTTCGCCGCGAACTCTTGTGCCACCGAAGGCGGAAAGTTCTGGGCTATAGAGGCGGCTTCATTCGCGACCTTTTGGGATCTCGAAGACGGACGTTCGGGGCGAAAGCCCCTCCTGCGCCGGTAAGAGGTCGGCGATGCGACGGGGAGCCCCTTGGATCGCGATCGGAGCCGTGCTGATCCTCCTCAGTCTGGGGGCCGTCGGCCTGGGGGGATGGCTCGCGGTTCGCGCCGGGCGGGCGGGGGATCCGGAGATGGCGCTCATCTGGGGGTGCGGAGGAGGGCTGACGGCCCTCTCCCTGCTGTTCCTGGGGGCCGGGTTCGCATCGGAGGGGCTCACCCGCATGGCCGCCACGGTGCATGTCGACGTCGAGCCCCGCGCGGCCCGTCTGGGGGAGACCCTTGCGGTTCGGATCGCCGTGGAGGCCCATCGCCCCCTGATCGCCGGCCCCATCCGCCTCCGGCTGATGACGAAGGAGTTCATGGCCTTCTGGGTGTGGGACTGGTTCCGTAAAACCCGCCGGCGGAAGGAGGAGCGGGAGCAGACGCGCGTGGTCCAGGAGATCCAGATCGCCGATCGCGTCGAGCTCCTCCCCGGGCTCCCCCAGCGCTACATGGCCGCCCTCGTTGTCCCGATCGATGGGATGGCCTCGTTCCGGCGGGAGGAGCGAGGCCGCCTCGGCGCCGACGTCCACGCCTTCGAATGGTGGGTGGAGCTGGAGGTCGGGCTGCAGGGGTGGCCCGACGCGTATGAGAAGATCCCGCTCTCCGTCCGGCCCGTTCGGGTATCGCCGGCTCCGGAGGCCCCGGCGGCGGAGCCTGTTTCGGACCTCCCGTCCTCCGACCCTCTGCGGGTCGCTCTGGCCGCATGGTCTTTCCCGGTGGGCTCCGCCCTGCGGGGATGGGTCCGCTGGGAGGGCGAGGCGCGGCAGCGGGTGCGGGTGGAGGCCGGCTACCGGATCCTCGCCGAGGGGCGGACCTGGACGACCCTCATCGGCCGCGCCGTTTATGAGCTCGAGCCCGGCCAGGAGGAAGCGTTCGCCTTTGAGATCCCTTCCGATGGCCCGATCACCCGCTCCGGCGACCTCTATGACATCCGCTGGTTCGTCCGGGGGATCGCGGATCGTCCCCTCGCCCGGGATCTTCCAGCCGAGGTGGCCGCGCGGGTGGTCCCTCAGGGGTGAGCCGCAAAGAACCCTTAAGCAAGGAGGCGAACCGGATGCGCTCGCGAACGGTTCTCATCGGCGGCCTGGCGCTGGCCTTCGTCGCGCTGTGCGCTTGCGCCGTCCTGGGCGGCGGATTCCTGGCTTATCGGTTCCTGCCGCGCCTGCTCTCGCCTACTCCCACTTTGGAGATCCGGACGCCCACGGCGCGCCCGCCGGTCTCCCCCACTTCCCTCCCGAGGCCAACGGCCACGGCCGCGCCGCCCTCCCCGCCGACGCCGGGCCCAACCCTCTCCCCGACGGCCGGGGAGGCCCCCGCCCTGCCGCTCCGGATGGCCATCCCGGTGGAGGGGGTCGTCGCCATCGCCCCGGCCCCCGATGGACGCCTATCGCTGTTCACGGCGAACGGCCAGACCGGGCTTCTGGATCCCCGGACCGGGGAGATCGCGGAGGGGCTCCCCACCCCGTCGAGGGTGGAAGAGCTGGTCTTCTCCCCGGACGGCCAGGCCTTCGCCCTGCGGACCGGGTCGGAGATCCGCGTGTGGGATATGTCGGGAGCGCGAACCCGTTTCACGTTGCCGATCCAGGAAGAGGTGCGCCGCATCGCCTTCTCCCCCCAGGGAAGCTTGTTGCTGGTCGGAGGCGAGCGCACCCTGAGCGGTTATTACGTGGAGACGGGACGGCGGGCTTTCGCTTTCGATCTCTACGGGCCTGCGGATCAGTTCGTCATGACGCCCGACGAGCGGCTGATCTTCCAGATGACCGATCGGGCCTCTGATCTCGAGGTGTGGGACGCTTACACCGGGGAGTGGTGGGACTCCCTCGAGTTCGATCCCCTCACGGCCATCGCCCTCTCCCCCGACGGGCGCCTCCTAACGGCGGCGGAGAACGAGATGCGGCCCATTGAGGGCGAGGGCTATGAAGGTCCCTTCCCGACCCGCGTCGCCCTGTGGCAGGTCTCCATCGATCCGGACCGGCGAGAGGCGCGTCTGGACCTGCAGGAGGAGCTGGAGCTGCAGCCGGAGATGGAGGGGAAGTTCCCGCTGCCCTTGAAGGCGCTGCAGTTCACCCCCGATGGCCGGCGGATCGTCGGGCTGGCGGACTGGGTGGGGGAAGGGAACATGAACGGCCGGCTCTACGTCTGGGACGCCGCGAGCGGGCGGATGATCGGACGGGCGATCCTCCCGCCGCGCCCCTTGCGGATGGCCTTAATGGAGGAGGGGCGGTCGGTGGCCGTCCTCATCGGCTATATGACGGGCGTCGAGGTTCGCATCTACGAGATCCCGGGACGTTGATGCGAGGGAGGCGAGATGCGGTCCGCGTGGATGGAGCTGCGCCGGACGGCGGCGGACGCTCTCCACACGTTCATCCTGGCCCCCCAGCGGAGCGGCGTCGGCCTGCTAACGGATCTCCTCCGCATGGGGCCGCGAGGGTGGGCCTGGCTTCTGTTGCTGTTCGCCACCCTGGGGACGGCCTTCGTTTTCACTCTCCCGGGGGTGGGCCCGCAGGTCCGGGACGGGCTCGCCCATCCGGCGGGGATCGGGCTGCTCACGCTGTGGATCGCCTTTCTCTGGACTCTGCTGACGGCGACGGCGGGGGATCTGCCGGCGGCCTTCCGGCTGCCGGTCGCGGTCTATGGCCTGTTCTACTTCGGCCTGCCGCTGTTGGCCGGGGCCTCGCCACTGGTGCTGGCGCCGACGCTGGCCCTTCTCCTGTTCGAGCGGACCCATCCCCGCTCCGCCCTCGCGGGCTGGCCCGGGCGGATCCTGTGGGCGCTGGCCCTGGCCCAGTTCCCGCCCCATCCGATCCATCCCTTCTTGCTCAGCCTGGGGCTCAAGGCGCTGCTGGGGATCGGGCTGATGAGCCTTCCCTTCTGGCCCTCGGTGCGGATCCCCCGGATGGCGCGAGGGGGCCTGCTGGCCCTGGGCCTGTCGCTCCCCTATCTGGCCGCCTGGGGGAGCGGGCCGGCGGCCACCGGCGAGGGGATCCGGCAGATGCTCGCCGGGGCGTGGGGCCTGAGCGTCCCGGTCTGGCTCTGGCTGGGGGCCAATCTGGTGGAGGAGGGGGGACGCCTGGGCCATTTCTGGAGCCGCCGGATGGAGCTCCTGCGCGCCCGCCCCCATCTCTTCGGGGCGCTCCCCTTCCTGACCCTGGCGCTGGGCGCGCTGGCCCTGCCGGCCTTCTGGCCCGAGCTGGGGATGCAGGGGTTGGCGCGCCCGGGACTGTGGGCTCCCTTCGCGCTGTATCAAGGGATCTGGCATGCCCTTCGGGGCTGGCCTCCGGACGCCTATCTGGCGGGCCGGACGGCCGTCGGGGTCCTGTTCGTCCTGGGGGTGGCCGGCCTCTGGATGCGGCGGCGGATGGCGGCGGGGGCCTTCGCCCAGCGGTATGTCGCCCTCCTCATCGGCACGGTGGCCTTCCTGCTCGCCTTCTACCAGGCGTTCTTCGAGATCGTGGACCTGGAGCTGCCCCAGCAGTGGTGGCCGCTGCTTCTGATGATGGTGGCCTGGACGTGGGAGCCGTTGAAGGGTCTGCAGGAGCTGCGGGAGGAAGCGGAGGATCTGCTGGAGTGGATCATCGCGGCCGGGCTGTTGTTGCTCACCGCCGTCATGGCCCGGCAGCTCGAGGATCCGGAGGGGCTGGTTCGGAACACCGCCCTGTGGCCGTTGCTGGGCGCCATGGCCTGGGGCTTCCCCTACCTGCTGTTCACCGCCCTGCAGGCCGCCCGGGGCGTGGAAGGGGAAGGGACCGTCTCCCCGGTCCGCCCCTTCCTGTTGGGCTATGGCCTGATGCTCCCGCTGGCCTCGCTGCTCCCCCTGGAGGACCGCTTTCTGCCGCCGCTGGCCTTCTTGCTGGGGAGCCTGCTGCTCCCGCCGCCGGAGGGCTCGCGGACCGATCGATGGATGCACGGGGCATGGATCGGGTTGGGGGCGGTGGCCTTTCAGGTGGCGCCCTGGATCCTGCCCCTGCCGGTCCTTCCGCTGGCGGGGGAGTGGCTAGAGCGCCTCTACCGCCGGACACCCCTGGAGTTCCTGAGCGCGGTCTATTTCATCCGGGCGGCGGGAGCGCTGCTCGCGGCCCTTCCCCTGGCGATCCGAACGGGCTCCGGATGGCGCGGGCGGATCGGCGGGCTCCTCGGCGCGCTGCTGTGGGGGCTCTGGTCCGCCGGCATGCCCTGAGGCCGCATCCTCCGGTTCACAGCCTGTTCCCAGGGGCGGGGGAAGATCAGGTGCGAGGGGCTGGGAGATCCGGATCTCACGCCGGGAGGCTTCGATGGCTGGGATCGAACCGGTGTCGCATCGGCGGCTCGTGCGCGTCTACGTGGTCCAGGTCTTCCAGGACCCGGATGGGGCGGTCTACGGCCGGGTGACGGAGCCGGCCACCATGCGCCAGTGGGTTTTCCGCAACCTCGCGGATCTGCCGCGGATCCTGGGGCAAGCCGCGGAGGGTCCTCCAGAAGCGCCTCCGGGGAAGTGATCCCAGCGAGGGCGGCTCGATCGAAGGCGTGATGATCGGAAATGTGTGGCGGCGATGTCCAATGCTTGGACAGGAGGGGTTGTAGCGGATGGGCAGGCGAGCGCGAGAATTTTACGTGGTGATCGAACGAGGTGAAGACAGATATTATGTGGGGGAGGTTCCCCAACTGCGAGCCTGCTACAGCCAGGGGCGAACGCTGGAGGAGCTGCTGGAAAATATCCGGGAAGTCATTCGGATGTGTCTGGAGGAAGGCAAGGAGCCGAGCGCGGGGTCCCTCGAATAAAGTCAGGATGGGACTTCGGCGCCGGGGGCAGCCTCTTGTCCCGCGAGGAGCCAGCGGGAGGCCGCCCCCGGTGTTCATAAAGGCAAGAGAGGGGGATCTCCCCTCATCCGGCGCCGGCGGGGCCGACGGCCTGGCGCAGCGCTTCCCGCAGGCGCTGGATCTCCGGCTCCCAGCGGGTCTCCCCCAGGGCGGCCCGCTGATGTTTGCGGAAGGCCAGCTCCGTCGCCAGGGCGTAGATCCATCCCAGCCGCCGGAAGGTGGTCATATCCCCGCGCAGCAACGCCCCCCATCGCGCGCCGATGCGACCCAGGATCGATGTGGCTTGCCGATAGAGGGCCTCCGGCAGCACGCCCGCCTCCACCTCCTCGCGGAGATACTGCCGCAGCCAGCGCTGCTCCCGGGTGAGCCCGTAGAGGGCGATGGCGAAGATCAGCAGCGCCCCTATCCAATCGAAGGGAACCCAGAACAGGCAGACCAGCAGGGACTGAGTGGCTTCGGTCAGGGTGGCCACGGTGTTGTGCAGGGCGTGGAAGGCCATCGCCCCGCCCAGGCCCAGGATGGGGGCGGTCAGGCGGACCAGGGCCGAGGTCGACAGCCGGGCGGCGGCGAACCCCAGGCCGGTGAGGGATGTGAAGGCGGCGTGGTTCAGGCCGAAGACGATGGCCCGGGCGATGAAGTTGCCGAACATCCCCCCCAACCCGCCTGCAGAGGCCGCGCTTAGGAAATAGAAGACGTTCTCGGTGGCGGCGAAGCCGAAGCCCACCAGGGAGCCGTAGAGGAAGCCGTCGTAGAGGCTGTCGATCTCCCGCCGGTAGAGCAAAAAGAGCAAAAAGACGAAAAGCCCTTTGAAGAGCTCCTCCGTGAAGGGCGCGACGAGGATGGAACCCAGGGCGCTCCCTGCGCCCTGCCCCAGCGCGGCCTGGAAGACGGCGAAGGTCGGGATCTGGGCGCACATGGAAAGCAGGACGGTGGGGACGCTGCCCCACAGGAAGGCGGCGGCGATCAGCCAGAGGGGCTCCTTCTCGAAGCGGTCGAACCACCAGGCGAAGACCGCGTAGAGGACCATCGGCCCGAAGGCCAGCACGGGCGCCAGACACAGGGCGATGAGGGGGAATCCTCCCTGGCTCTCCATGGTTGTCCCTCCGGTCGGGGATGAAGCCGTCGCTTACTCCGCCAGGCGGCGCAGGAGCTCGCGCAGGCGCCGGATCTCCTCCTCCCATCGGGCCTCCCCCAGGGCCGCCTGCTGATGCTTGCGGAAGGCCAGCTCAGCGGCGACCTGGAGCTGTTGCCCGCGCCGCCGCCACGTCGTGGCGTCGCCCCGCAGCAGCGGCCCCCAGCGGTAGGTCAGCCAGCCTCCCGGCGAGCGGAGGACTTCATACAGGGCCGCCGGGAGGACGCCAGCGGAGACCTCCTCCCCCAGGTAACGGGCGATCCAGGCCCGCTCCCGGCCCATCCCATAGATCACGATGCCGATCAGCAGCAGGACGCCCAGGGCGTTGATCAGGGCCCGTATGCCGGCCAGCCCCGGGTTCCAGAGGGTGGGCACGATGGCCAGCTCCCGCAGGCTGTGGAAGAGGAAGGCAGCCAGGACGCCCAGGAGGGGCCACGCCGGCCGCGCCGGGCTCCGGCTCAGCCGGCCCGCCGCCAGCCCCAGGCCGATCCACCCCGTGAAGAACGCGTGGGCCAGGCCCAGCGCCAGCGTCCGCCCGAAAGCCCCCTCCAGGCTCCAGCCCCGGGCCGGCGCCCCCACGATGGTGTCCGCAGCAGCGAAGGCGAAGCCGGTCAGGGCTCCGTAGAGGAAGCCGTCGTAGAGGCTGTCGATCTCCCGGGCATACAGGACGAAGAAGCCGGCCAGGAAGAGGGCCTTGATCACCTCCTCCAGAGCCGGCAACAGGAAGGCGTTCCCCCAGGTCCCCGCCCATAGCGGATCGAACAGGGCCGCGCCCCCGGCGAGGACCAGGGGCCGCAGCAGGGTCACCGCCATCTGCGCCAGGCTGCCCCAGAGGGTGGCGGCCCCCATCAGGGTCAGCGGCTCCTTCTCGTAGCGGTCGAACCACCATAGCAGCCCTGCGAACAGGAGGGTGGGGATCAACGCCCCGACCATGGCGATCCCCAGCGCCGCAATCGCGGATGCCGTCATGTTTCACCTCCCGGTCATCTGTTTGGGGAAGGAGCCCGGCCTGTAGCCGGAAAGCACTCACCTGCCCAGGAGATCTGGAAGGCCCCGGTCCGAAGAGGGCCGGGCTCCACCGATCTCAGCGCGCCTGGTAGATGAACACATACAGGTAGGTGTAGTTCCCGGTGTCGACGATGTAGCCCGCGAACTTGAGGGTGCCGTCCTCCCGATACGCCTCAAAGGCCAGGCTGCCGCTGCTGTGGCTGTAGTAGCCGGGCTCGTTCACGATGCCGTCCTGATCGAAATCCATGTCGATCAGCGCATACTGGAACGGCGTGTTGATCGGCTGGGCGCCCTGGGGAGTGACCAGAAGCCCCTGGAACCCTTGCACGTTGGGGAAGAAAGGACACGGGAAAAGGGTATAGCCCGGCTGGTCCACCAGAGAGCAATCCCGGTTGACCCGCAGGCCGCCGAAGGGGAACTGCACCTGGATGCTCCCATCCCCCAGCGCTTGCACCTGGATCGCAGACCCCGTTCCGGAGGTGAGGGGTCGGCACTGGTTGGCGTTCACATCACAGGTATAGCCGCCGGTCTGGACCAGCGTGAAGCTGCCTCCTCCTGCTCCTCCGGCTGGGCCGCCTCCGGCGGGTCCGCCTCCCGAAGGCATCCCGGTGGTCCCGCCAGGCTGGGGCGCCGTCTGACCGCCGGGCACGCCGGTCGGTCGGACGGCCGGGGTGGCTGGCCGAACGGGTTGCGGGCCCTGTCCGCGGCTCAGCGCGACGACGCCCAGCGCGCACACGCCCAGGCCGACGAGGGCCAGCCCGAGCAGCAGCAGCCCGGCGCATCCCCCGCCCACCACCAACGGAAGCCGGCTTCCGGATGATCCCATGTTCGACATCGCGCCCTCCTCTCGGAAAGTCGGTGGGGTCCCTTCTTGCTCGAAGCAAAGAGTAGGCGGGGGTTGTGAACAACCTGTGAACAGGGAGCCGGGAAGGCGGACCGGGGCTTAAATCGGCTCGCCCCGACGGAGGCGTTCGGCCAGCCAGCGGGTGAGGGGGGCGGGAGGGACCTGGAGCTCCTGACGGAGGGCTTCCACCGCCTCCTCGTAAACGCGCAGGGCGCGGGCCCGTTGCCCCAGGCGGGACCAGGCCCGCATCAGGACCTGGTAGCCTTCCTCCAGCCAGGGGGCCTCCTCGATGGCGCGCTCCGCCCAGCGGATGGCCTCCACGGGCTCCTGGAGGACCAGCGCGTCCTCCGCCAGGGCCTGGGCGGCTTCGGTGCGCAGCGATCGCCAGCGTTCCTGGTGGGGGATCAGCCAGGCGTCATACGGCGCCCCGGGCAGCAACAGGGGCCATTCCTCCAGGCGCGCCGCCAGCGCCGCCCAGGTCCCCCGATTCATCGGGCGCGCCGCCAGCGCCCGGCGGATCTCCGTTTCCATCTGCTCCACATCCACTTTCACCACATCGTGCGGATCGAAACGCAGGCTCTCCCCTGCGCTGGCGAAGTAGCGGAAGGGGCCCTTGGGGCGCACCGCCGGCTCCAGGACCTGATGCAGCCAGGAGAAGAGCCGACGGAAGATCTCCTCCGCCTCCTCGGGATCCCGCTCGGGCCACAGGTCCTCCAGGATGCGCTCCCGGGTGAGCCACTGACGTCGATGGAGGGCGAAGTATTGCAGGAGGCGGGCGACAGCCGGCCGGGGCCAGGCGGAGTCCGGGAGGAGCTGCCCGCCGCGCCGGACCTCGAAGCGGCCCAGAAGCTGGATCTCCAGGGGAGGCGGGGGGAGGGATTCCAGGGCCTCCAGGGCGGCGGCTATAGCCTGACGGACCTGGGCGTGGCGCTCCCGGCGGAGGGCGTCCTGCAGGAGCGGCATGGCGGCTTCCTCTCCGGCGGCGGCCAGGGCCTGGGCCGCAGCGTGACGAACCCCCTCGCGGGGATGCCGGAGCAAGGCCCCGAGCTCGGAGAGAGGCCGCAGGCGTCCCAGCGCTCGGATGGCCTCCGCCTCGTGGATCCCCTCCTGCAGGCAGAGCAGCCAGAGGGCGGTCCCCAGCTCCGGGTCCCGGGCGGAGAGCCATTCCTCCCGTCGGATCTGACGAAGGGCGGCGTGGAGGTGGCGGCGCCAGCGGGGATCCCCGGCGGCGTAAGCCTGGAGAGCCCGCAGGGCCCGCAACCGGGGGAAAGCGGCGCCGGCCCGGGCGGCGATCAGGGCTCCCACGGCCGGGTGGGATTCCGCCCGCCCCAGCGCCCAGGCGGCCAGATCCCGCTCCAGGGCCACCAGGCCTCGGACGAGAGGGGCCCCTTCCAGGCGCGGCAGGGCCTGCTCCGCGATCCGGAGGGCTTCCTCCGGGCGGCCCTGCCGGCGGGCCTGCCAGGCCTGGGCCTGGGCGAGGGCTCCCATCCGCTCGGGATGCCCATGGGCCAGATCCCCGGCCCGGGCGAGGGCCTGAGCGGCGGCATCCCATCGTTTCTGGCCGATGGCGCCCATCGCCCGGCACCACCAGAACCAGAAATCGTTGCTGGCCTGTCCTTCCTCCACCTCGTGGGCCAGGGCCTCGATCTCCCGAAGGATCCCTTCCAGCTCGGCCCAGGCTCCGGTCTCCACCGCGAGCAGCGCCCAGCCCATCTGATGGGTGATCCGCTGGGCGGGCCGCTCCGTGTAATAGGGAGCGTTGGCGGAAAGCAGCGCCCGCGCCGCCTCAAAGCGCCCGGCAGGGATCTCCACGCCCACCGCCTGATTGTGGCGGAGGAACGCCGGGTAGTGGGGATCCCCCAGCGCCTCCGCCAGGGCCATCGCCTCCTGATAGAGGCGCCGGGCTTCGCTCAGACGGCCCAGGCCGGTGCAGGCGTCCGCGGCGGTTTTGAGCAGCCGCATGCGCAGGGCCGGGGAGCGCGCCTGCCCCAGCCCCTGCATGCTCCAGGCCAGGCTTTCCCCAAAGCGGCCCTCGATGTAGAGCACGGAGGCCAGCATCAGCGAGGCCTGATCCCGCAACGCCGGATCGCCCCGTTGCTCCGCCCAGGCCAGCACTTCCCGGAGGAGCGCGCGGCCTTCCTCCCAGTAGCCGCCCCGATGGAGCTCCTTGCCCAGGCGGAGCATCAGATCCGGCGCCTCCCGGCGCGCGGGCTCCGGGAGGGCCATCACCCAGCGTCGGAACGTCCGCCGCCGCCCCCGATCCCAGATGAAGGCGTCCGGCAGGGCCCGCAGCAGCCGGACCGCTTCGGCGTCCAGCCCGCCGGCCAGGGCGTGCTCGATGGCCATCTCCAGGTCGCCCTGTTTCTCGAACCAGGCGACGGCGCGGGTGAAAAGGGGCGGGAGCGGCTCCGGGATGTGCCGGAGCAGGAACTCCCGGAACAGCTCGTGGTAGCGCCAGCGATCCGGGGATCCGGCGGACTCCAGGAACAGCCGGCGCCGCTGGACCTCCTGCAACAGGCCGGGCAGCTGGGGCAGGAGATCCGAACGGTCCTCCAGGAGGGCGGCGGCCAGGGCTCCGTTGAACCACAGCGGGATCGCGGTGCGGAACAGGAAGGCGCGCAGCGGCTCGGGGAGGGTTCGGATCAACGAGCGGGCCAGCTCCTCAAAAAGCCGATCCCGGGCCTCCGGCCACCGCTCCGGGAGAGGGCGGTCGGCGTCAGGCTGGGCGAGCAGGGCGATGGCCATGGGCCAGCCCCGGGTCCGGCGATGCACCTGGGCGGCCGTCCCGGGGTCCACCCCGAGGGCCGCCGCTACCTCGTCGACGGAGAAGGCCAGCTCCGCCTCCGTCAGCCATGTTTGCGGAAACGGGCCTCCGCCCAGCGGCTCCGGGATCCACCGCCCGGCAACCACCCAGCGTTCCGGGGTCCGGGCGATGGCCTCTTGCAACACGCCCAGCGCCTCCGGGCCATCGGCGAGGAGATGGACGTCGTCCAGGAGCCGGATGCGGGCTCCCTGAAGGGACGCGAGGACTTCCCGGAGGCAATCCGGGTCGATGGCGGATGGCATGAGGCCCAGATAGCGGCTGCCGGGGAGATGGAGCTCCAGGGAGCGCAGGAGCGTGCTCTTGCCGTAGCCAGGCGGCGCGGCGATCCACACCGTCCCCTGTTGCAGCCCCTCGTGAACCCGCTGAACGAGATGCGGGCGGATCCGGAAGATCGCGGGAGCTCTGCTCGCTTCCATCCCTGGGCCCCTCCAGGGTCAATGCATTGTCGGAGTGGCTTCCGCCGCGACTTTTGCTTAGGGACCGCGACCTCTGGGTTTCCGCTGCGAACCCGTCCATGATTACTTGGTTATTCGAATTATACCACCGCCCCAGGGCCGCCGGAGGAAACGCGCCCGCGCATTTCAGTTTCCCGAATCGGGCGCGCCTGGATGATCCCATTCAGAGGCGGAGGGCCATGGGAAGGGATGGAAGGGGGTCTGACAGGGGGGGCCGAAGGCGTATTCGATGGCGCGCCCCCTCAGGTCCGCGATCACGGACCAGAGGGTGGAGAACCCGGGGCGGTGCCCGCAGACCGGCGCCTCGTGATCGCTTAAAGCCCTGCGGAGGCGCTCCCGGGGCGGGCCCTCCCCGGTTGCAATGTGCTCCGTTAGCCGTTCCTTCCGCCGCATGGAGAACCGCAGATCCCGGCGGCTCCCATAAGGCTGCATCGCCGGATGCTCGTAGTGGTTCGTCACCGTCAGGATCCCGTCCTCCGGGAGGCGCACCGCCGCGCAGAGCGGATGGATCTCCACGGCGAACCCCTCCTGGGGATCGGCGACCAGGAGGTTCAGGGGGAGCATATGCGGCATCCGCAGCAGGAGCTCCACGGCCTCCCCGGCCGAGCGGCAGCGCTCGAGCAGGATGCGGGGGATCAGATGGAAGGGGATCCCGGGACGGGGAGGCGGCTCATCGGCCATCACGGCGTGCAGGGAGACGAAGAGGCCGGCCTCGTTGACCCCATCGTAACGGCCGCCGGGGACGCTGCCCATCATCCCCAGGGAGGCCAGGCACCCCTCCGGGCGCAGCCCCACCAGATCCCGCCGGCGCTGGATCGGGCGGAAATCGTAATTGCGCCCTACCCACGCGCCCGCAGGCCCCCACACGGCCCCCGCGGAGCAGGCGAACAGGCGGGCGCGCATGGAGGTGCGACAGACCTGCTGCCAGAGGAGCCGGGGGTCCATCCCCTGGGCGGCGGCGTAGCCTTCGTATTCCTCGATCAAGGGGGGATGCCAGCGGGCCACCAGCCGGCGGCAGGCCTCGGCCAGCTCGGGATCCGGAGGCGGCGGCCACCAGGGCGGGCGATGGAAAGGCGGATCCAGGCGGCCCAGCTGCGCGCCGATCTCCCGCGGGGTCCCGGCCAGCATCCGCACCCGGTAAGGCGCCGGGGGGAACCGTTCGGGCATCGCGCTCCTCGCTTTACTTACGCCCGGCCCTGCGCGACGCGCTCCTGATGGAGGGCGTATAGCGCTTCCAGGCCCAGCAGGTAGCTGCGCCAGCCGAAGCCCTGGATCACCCCCTTACAGACCGGAGCGATCACCGAGACCCGGCGCCATTCCTCCCGGGCGTAAAGGTTGGAGAGATGGGCCTCCACGGCGGGCAGGTTCACGGCGGCCAGGGCGTCCCGCAGGGCGTAGCCGTAGATATGGAGGGCGCCCGGGTTGATCAGGATGGCGTCCGCCCAGCCCCGGGCCTGGTGGATGGCGTCGATGAGGACGCCCTCGTGGTTGGACTGGATGATGCGCAGGGTGACGCCGTGGGCGGCCGCCCACTCCTCCAGCCGGGCGTTGATCTCCTCCAGGGTCATCGTCCCGTAAATGTGGGGCTCCCGCGTCCCCAGCAGGTTGAGGTTGGGCCCATGCAGCACCAGCACGTTCATGGACGAAAGCCTCCTGCGGATCGAAGGATGGCCGGACCGCTCCGGACGGTCGAAGTTGCAGAACCCGTTCGCTCTGCGTTATCGTTATTTTCCGGCGACCGCCTGCCCGGCGGCGGGCTTTCGCGCCGATGGACATCGGCCTTCTCGGGCGCTTCGCGCCGGGCGTCGGCCTTCGCCGACGCGAAGAATGTCTTTCCGGTCGGCGCAGGCCGACCGATGGCCGAAGGCCTTGGCGCCGATTGAAATCGGCCTTCTTGCGGCGCTTGCGCGCCAAGCGTCGGCCTTCGCCGACGCAAGGGATGTCTTTTCGGTCGGCGCAGGCCGACTGGTGGCCGGAGGCCTTGGCGCCGATTGAAATCGGCCTTCTGAGGCGCTTGCGCGCCGGGCGTCGGCCTTCGCCGACGCGAAGAGTGTCTTTCCGGTCGGCACAGGCCGACCGTTGGCCGAAGGCCCTTCGAGGCCGGATTCATCCGGCGTGCCCCGCGCCAAGCGTCGGCCTTCGCCGACGCGAAGAGTGTCTTTCCGGTCGGCGCAGGCCGACCGATGGCCGAAGGTCTTGGCGCCGATGGAAATCGGCCTTCTGAGGCGCTGGCGCGCCAAGCGTCGGCCTTCGCCGACGCGAAGAGTATTTTTCGGTCGGCGCAGGCCGACCGATGGCCGAGGCCTTGGCGCCGATTGAAATCGGCCTCCTGAGGCGCTTGCGCGCCAAGCGTCGGCCTTCGCCGACGCGAAGAGTGTCTTTCCGGTCGGCGCAGGCCGACCGATGGCCGAGGGCCTTCTCGGGCCGAATTCATTCGGCCTGCCAGGCCGACCGTCGGCCGAAGGCCCTTCAAGGTCGAATTCATTCGACGCACAAGGCTCTCGCGCCGATGAAGGATCCGGGCGGACAGCCGGAGTCGGCCGGCAGGCCCTATTCTCAGCCGGAATCTGCGAATCGGCGAAATGCGAGGGGAGGTGGCGGATGGCGGGGGAGATGTTCGCGGTGATCCTGGCGGGGGGCAGCGGCACCCGGCTGTGGCCGCTGAGCCGGCAGAGCCGCCCCAAGCAGATGCTCCGGCTCCTGGGGGAGCGGACGATGTTCCAGCTGACGGTCGATCGCCTGCTCCCCATGTTCAAGCCGGAGCAGATCCTCGTGGTGACCGGCCGGGAGCACGCCGAGGAGCTCATGCAGCAGGCCCCGGAGATCCCCCGGGAGAACTTCCTGGTGGAGCCGGTGGGCCGCAACACCGCCCCGGCCATCGGGCTGGCGGCCCTGCATCTGCGCCGCCGGGATCCCCGGGCCTGCATGGCGGTGTTGCCCGCGGATCACTACATCCGGGACGAGGCCCGCTTCCGCGCCGTCCTCCGGGCGGCCTTCCAGGTCGCCGAGAGAGGGTTCCTGGTCACCCTGGGCATCCGCCCCACCTATCCGGCCACGGGGTTCGGTTACATCGAACGCGGGGAGCTCCTGGGGCGGTTCGGGGGCTTCCTGGCCTACCGGGTGCGGGCCTTCCGGGAGAAGCCCGACCTGGCCACGGCGGAGCGCTTCGTCGCCGATGGGCGCCACTCCTGGAACAGCGGGATGTTCATCTGGCGCGTGGACCGCATCCTGGAGGAGATCGCGCGCCATATGCCGGAGCTGGCCGCCGGGCTGCGGGAGCTGGAGGGCACCCTGGGGACCCCGGAGGAGGGGGAGGTCCTGCGCCGCATCTGGCCCGGGATGCCCAACACGAGCATCGATTACGGAGTGATGGAGAAGGCCCAGGAGGTCGCCGTCATCCCCGCCGAGTTCGGCTGGAACGACATCGGCAGCTGGGCCGCCCTGCTCGATATCCTGGCCGGCGACGATCAGAGCAACGTGGTCCTGGGCGCGGAGCACCTGGGGCTGGACACCTCGGGCTCGCTGATCTTCGGCAACGGCCGTCTGGTGGCCACCCTGGGCGTCCGGGATCTGATCATCGTCGACACCGATGATGTCCTCCTGGTCTGCCACCGCGAGCGCGCCCAGGACGTGCGTCTCCTGGTGGAGGCGCTGAAGCGCGAGGGGCGGCAGGAGTATCTGTAACGGTTTCGTGCCGATTGAAATCGGCCTTCTCGGGCGCTTGCGCGCCGGGCGTCGGCTTTCATGCCGATTGAAATCGGCCTTCTGAGGCGCTTGCGCGCTAAGCGTCGGCCTTCGCCGACGCAAGGGATGTTTTTTTCGGTCGGCGCAGGCCGACCGTTGGCCGAAGGCCCTTCGAGGCCGGATTCATCCGGCGTGCCCCGCGCCGGGCGTCGGCCTTCGCCGACGCGAAGAATGTCTTTCCGGTCGGCGCAGGCCGACCGGTGGCCGAAGGCCTTCTCGGGCCGAATTCATTCGGCCTGCCAGGCCGACCGGTGGCCGGAGGCCCTTCGAGGTCGAATTCATTCGACGGGAGGGAGTCAGGATGGCGGAGAAGGGGACGCGGCTGGTCATCGTGGAATCCCCGGCTAAGGCCCGCACCGTGGGCCGCATCCTGGGCCGGGGCTTCACCGTGAAGGCTTCCATCGGGCACGTGCGGGATCTCCTTAAATCCCAGCTGGCGGTGGACGTCGAGAACAACTTCAAGCCCACCTACCGGGTGCCCAAAGAGAAACAGGCGGTGGTGCGGGAGCTGCGACAGGCGGTCAAAGAGGCCGAGGAGGTCTACCTGGCCACCGATCCGGACCGGGAAGGGGAGGCCATCGCCTGGCACCTGACCGAGGTGGCGGACATCCCGCCCTCCAAGCTCCGTCGCGTCGTCTTCCACGAGATCACCGAGCCGGCGATCCGGGAGGCCTTCGCCCACCCCCGCGGCATCGACATGCAGCTGGTCCACGCCCAGCAGGCCCGGCGCATCCTGGACCGGCTGGTGGGCTACAAGCTGAGCCCCCTGCTCTGGGAGAAGGTCCGCGGCCGCCTCTCCGCCGGCCGGGTCCAATCCGTCGCCCTGCGGCTGATCGTGGAGCGGGAGCGGGAGATCCAGGCCTTCGTCCCCGAGGAATACTGGACCATCGCCGTGGAGCTCTCCAAACTGGACGACGAGCGCGCCTTCCGCGCCCGGCTGGTCCGCTATCTGGGCCTCGAGCCGGACCTCAAGAACGAGGAGCAGGTGCGCCCGCTGGTGGCGGAGCTGGAGGACGCCCTTTACGTCGTGGTCAACGTCAAGAAAGGGGAGCGGCGGCGGCGGCCGGCGGCGCCTTTCACCACCAGCACGATGCAGCAGGAGGCCTCCCGCCGCCTGGGCTTCACTGCCCGCCGCACCATGGCCGTCGCCCAGCAGCTCTACGAGGGCCTGCCCCTGGGCGAGGAAGGCTCCGTGGGCCTCATCACCTATATGCGCACGGACTCCACGAACGTCTCCCCTCTGGCCCAGGAGGAGGCGCGGCGCTTCATCGCCCAGGCCTACGGGGAGCACCTGCTGCCGCCGGAGCCTCCGGTCTACAAGACCCGGGCCCGCATCGCCCAGGAGGCCCACGAGGCCATCCGGCCCACCTCCGTGTTCCGGACGCCGGAATCGGTGAAGCCCTATCTGGACCGCGATCAGTATCGCCTCTACGAGCTGATCTGGAAGCGCTTCATCGCCAGCCAGATGGCCCCCGCCATCCTGGACACGATGACCGTAGAGATCGTGGCCGTGCCCCGCGCCCTGATCGCCGACGGGGAGATCCCCCTGGAGGCCCTGGAGAACCCCCGCTACCTCTTCCGCGCCACCGGCTCCGCCATCCGCTTCCCCGGCTTCCTGGTGGTCTACGAGGAGGCCCGGGAGGAGGACGTCAAGCCGGAGGAGGAGGAAGAGGGGGGCGGGCTGTTGCCGCCCCTGGAGCCCAACGAGCGGCTGCGGCTGTGGCGGGTGCTCCCGGAGCAGCATTTCACCCAGCCGCCGCCCCGCTACACCGAAGCCTCCCTGATCAAGACCCTGGAGGAGCTGGGCATCGGCCGGCCCAGCACCTACGCCCCCATCCTCTCCACCCTCTTCCAGCGAGGCTACGTCGAGCGGGTGGACAAGCGCCTGGTCCCCACCCCCCTGGGGATCACCGTCACCGACCTGCTGGTCCAGCACTTCCCCGACATCATGGACGTGAATTTCACGGCCCGGATGGAGGAGGACCTGGACCGCATCGCCGCCGGGGAGGAGGATTGGGTGGAGGTGCTGCGGCGCTTCTACGGGCCCTTCGAGCAGCGGCTCCAGGAGGCCCTGGCCAGGATCCAGAAGGTCTCCCTGGACCATGAGGTGCTGGACGAGCAATGCCCGGAGTGCGGCGCCCCGCTGCAAATCCGCTACGGGCGGTTCGGGAAGTTCGTCGGATGCACCCGCTTCCCGGAGTGCCGCTACACCCGGCCTTTCTTCAACAAGCTGGGGGTGCCGTGCCCGCAGTGCGGCGGGGAGCTGCTGGAGAAGAAGAGCAAGCGGGGGCGCACCTTCTACGGCTGCAGCAACTGGCCGACCTGCAACTTCACCACCTGGAAGCGCCCCCTGACCGTCCGCTGCCCGCATTGCGGCGGCCTCCTGGTGCAGGAGGATCGGGAGAACGCCCGCTGCCTCAAATGCGAGGCCGTCGTGCCGCTGGCCGAGCTGGAGCCGGAGGAGGCCGGGGAGGAGGCGTAAGGAACGCCTCCGGCGCCGGCGGGAAAGGAGGACGATGCGGATCCGTGCGGTGACGGTGTTCGGCGCGCCTGTAGAGGAAGAGATCCGCCGGGCCGGGGCCCTGGCCCGGGCGGCGCGGGAAGCCCTCGCGGCGGCCGGCTACGAGGTCCAGACCCTCCGGCTGGCCCTGCCCCCGCCCGAGCCTTCGGAGGCGCCGGAGGCCTTCCTCGCCCGCGCCCGCGCGCAGGAGGCCCTGGCGCAGGAGGCCGGCTTCGATTACCTCAGCGTGGGCCCTGTGGGGCCGCTGGCCCCGCATATCCCCCGCCTCCTCGCGGAGACCCGAAGCGTCTTCGCTGCCCTCGCCCTGAGCCGGGAGGCGGACGCCCGAGCGGCCGCGCGGGTCATCCGGGAGAACGCGGCCGTGGCCCCGGACGGCTTCGCCAACCTCCGGTTCGCCGCCCTGGCCGGCGTGCCCCCGCTGTGCCCCTTCTTCCCGGCCGCCTACCACGACGGCGGCCCCATGGCCCTCGCCCTGGCCACCGAGGCCGCCGATCTCGCCGTCGAGGCCGCCCGGGCCGCCCAGGACCCTCCGGCGGCCTGCGCCATGATCCAGGCCCAGGTGGAGGCCATCGGACGACAGCTCGGCGCCCTGCTCCGGCCGATCGCCGCCGCCTTCGGCGCCCGCTTCGCCGGCGTCGACTTCTCCCTGGCGCCCTTCCCCGAGCCTGAGCGCAGCATCGGGACGGCCATCGAAGCCCTCAGTGGGGTTCCCTTCGGGGCGTCCGGCACCCTGGCCGTCATCGCCGGGCTGGCGGCCGCCCTCCACGCCGCGGACTTCCCCCGAACCGGCTTCTGCGGGGTGATGCTCCCGGTGCTGGAGGACGCTATCCTCGCCCGGCGGGCCGCCGAGGGCGCCTTCGGCCTTCCCCATCTGTTGCTCTACTCCGCGGTCTGCGGGACCGGGCTGGACACCGTCCCGCTCCCCGGTTCGACGCCGGAGGGCGCCCTGATCCGGATCCTGGAGGACCTGCGGGCGCTGAGCGAGCGGCTCCGCAAGCCCCTCACCGCCCGCCTGATGCCCATCCCCGGCCGGGAGCCCGGGGATCCCGTCCGCTTCGATTTCGCCTACCTGGCCCCCTCCGCCGTCCTGACGGTCCCGGATCTGGACATGCGTTGAAGGGGATCCTTTCCCGGAGGCTTCCATGTCCCGTCCCATTCGTGTCCCGCCGGAGTTCTGCGTCCCCGAGCGGCCCCGCCCGCAGGAGACCGCGGGGCTCATCCGGTCGGTCGACCCGGACAGCTGGGGCGCGCGGGTGGGGATCCGGCCGGGGGATCTGCTGCTGCGGGTCAACGGGCATCCGGTGGAGGACATCATCGACGTTCAGTTCTACGCCGCGGAGGATCACGTCGTGATGGAGGTGTGGCGGGACGGGCAGCTGTTGCGGCTGGGCGGGCCGCGGGAGGAGGGGGAGCCCCTGGGGCTGACCTTCGCCCATCCGACCTTCGACATCGACATCCGCCGCTGCAACAACCTGTGCCCCTTCTGTTTCGTCCTCCAGACCCCGAAGGGCATGCGCCGCACGCTTTACATCAAGGACGACGATTACCGTTACTCCTTCCTGTATGGGCACTTCGTTACCCTGACCAACCTGGCCGAGCGCGACTGGCGGCGCATCGTCGAGCAGCGCCTTTCCCCGCTTTACATCTCCGTCCACGCCACCGACCCGGAGGTCCGTCGACGGGCGCTGCGCAACCCTCAGGCTCCGGACATCATGGCCCAGCTGCGCTGGCTGGCGGAGCACGGCATCGAGATGCACACCCAGATTGTGGTGACGCCCGGGCTGAATGACGGGGAGATCCTGGAGCGCAGCGTGTTCGACCTGGCGGCCCTGTGGCCCCACATCCGCTCCGTGAGCGTGGTGCCGGTGGGCGTGACCCGCTTCCAGCGCTACGGGGTGCGCCCGAACACCCGGGAGGAGGCCCGGCGGGTGCTGCGGGCGGTCCACGCCTGGCAGCGGGCCTTCCGCCGGCAGCTCGGGGTGGGGTTCGTCTACGCCACCGACGAGTGGTATCTCTCCCTCGGGCGTCCGGTCCCCTCCAAACGGGCCTACGACGGGCTGCAGCTGCAGGAGAACGGGCTGGGGATGGTCCGGGACTTCCTGGAGGATTACCGGCGGGTGAAGCGGCTGCTGGACCGGCGGCGGCCTCGCGATCTGGCCGGGCGGCGGGCGACGCTGGTCACCGCCACCCTCTTCGCGCCGGTCCTGGAGCGGGTCGTTCGGGATTTCAACCGGCGCGCCGGGACGGCCCTGGAGGTGGTCCCGGTGGTCAACACCCGTCTGGGGGAGACCATCACCGTGGCGGGGCTGTTGATGGCGGAGGACGTGATCGCCCAGCTGAAGCCGCGTCCGTTGGGGGAGCTGGTGGTGCTCCCCCGGATCATGTTCGACCACCCGGATGGGATCTCCCTCGACGATCGCACCCCGTGGGACATCGCGAAGGCCCTGGGCCGGCCGGTGGGGCTGGCCCGCACCATGCGGGAGGTTCTGGGGTTGCTCCACGGGCGCGGCCGGGAGCGCTTCGATCCGGACGCCGAGAGGTTCCTCAACGGCGGATGAGGGGATGCCGGAGCGGGCGCCCTTGGGTGCCGGCGGCGGTCGGGACGGAGGCATTGAGATGCGGGAGGGGAGCGCGATGGATCTGATCAGCGTCGTGTGGGAGGTGCGGCCGGAGCGGGCCGCCTCGTTGCCCCGCTGGCTGGGCTACGCGGTGTATGGGGCGGTGCTGCGGCGGCTGGCGGAACGGGATGCGGCGCGGGCCGGGGAGGTGCATGAGGCGGAGGGGCCGTCGGGCCTCACCTGCTCCACCCTGATGGGGCCTCGGGAGGGGGAGGCGGTGGATCCGGGGCGGGTGTATCGCCTGCGGGTGACGGCCTATCGGCCGGAGCTGGCCCCGCTCATCGATCCGGAGGGGGGCGCCCTGTGGGGGGAGGGGGAGCGGATCGAGCTGGAGGGCGTCCCCTTCCGGGTGGAGCGGGTGATCCGGGAGGGGGATCCGTGGGCGGGGTGGACGACGTATGAGGAGCTGATCGCGCGGTATGGGCGGACGCCGCGGGCGTGGCCCCGGGAGGTGGCCTTGCAGTTCACCTCGCCGACGGCCTTTCGGGACGGGGAGCGGTGGAACCCGCTGCCGGTTCCGGAGGCGGTGTTCGGGCATTTGATGGAGAAGTGGAACCGGTTTGCGCCGGCGGTGCTGCCGGAGGCCTTGCGGGAGATGGTGGCGGCGCGGGTGGGGGTGGCGCGGTTCGATCTGTCGAGCCGGGCGGTGCGGGTGAAGGAGGGGGTGCGCATCGGGTGCGTGGGGCAGGTGAGATATCGGGTGCTGGGGGAGGATCGGTATCTGCAGGCGATGGTGCACCTGCTGGCGGAGTTCGCCCGGTATGCGGGGGTGGGGATCCTGACCGGGATGGGGATGGGTCAGGCGCGGGCCCTCCGGGAGGAGGAGCGCCCGGAGCTGGAGGCCGAGGCCTGAACCCCCGCCCCTCGCACGTGCGTCCACCCCGCTCAAAAATCGTCCGCGGACCCCCATGGGGAAGCAGGAACGCCGTGGTGGCATTGAAAGCTATGACCTTGAAACTCAGAGGTGGGGTCACCGTGGGGGTTGCCGTCTGAGGAAGCCGGAACGCTGGGGTGGGATTGAAACTATCCCACTGTCACCGTCAGCGACCACTCCGCCTCCTGCAGCGGGGGGAGCAGGCCGAAGGTTCCCCATTCCCGCATCGCCGCCGTCAGGTCGTCCGGCGCCCCGATCCCCGGCTCGAACGCCAGATTGCGATACGGCGGCGTCCCCGCCCCCGACCAGCCCCCCGCGTTGATCCACAGCCCCAAATCGGTCACCGGACCTCGCCAGCGCACCTCCCACCACGTCCCCTCCGGCCGCACCAGGCGCGCCCACGACGCCGCCGGCCGCAGGAACACCTTCACCGCCCAGCCCCCCGCCGGGTCCGGCTCCCGCAGGTCCACCTCGCCCCCCGCCACCGGCAACCGCGGCCACTCAAACGTCGTCGCCACCGGCGAAAGGCCCACCGCCCCCGCCACCCGCCCCGCCGCCGGCCCCGGCACCAGCAGCCGCGTCCCCCGCTCCAGCGGGAACAAAGGATGCGCCGCCCACAGGAAATACAGGGTGTGCTCGGACCGGTTCTCCACCCGGTAGCGCAAATGCGCCGAGGGACGGCCCGCCTCCATCGTCAGAAGGCGTTCGAAGCGATACGGCAGGAGGCGCCCCTCAACGCGTCCGCGGACGAAGAGCCGCTCCCCTTCGATCCAGGCCTCCACCGCCCAGGGCTGGGACCACAGCTCCCCGTGATCGGGGAGCGGCATCCCCGCCCACGGCTCCGCCGGATAAACCCCTGGCGCCACCGAGGGGAAGCACTCGTCCCACCCTCCCAGGTCGAAGGCCGCCACATACGAGGCCCCGGGTTCCGGCCGGCGCCACGGCAAATACGGGTTGCGCCACAGCCAGGAGACCCCCCGCCGCCGATCCTCCCACGCGGCGATCTTGCCTCCCAGCTCTGGCACCAGGGTCAGCGCCAGGGGCCCGTTCGTCACCCACAGCGCCCGGAACCCCTCTTCCTCCCTTTCCTCCACCCGCAGGACGCTCATGGCCGGCGCAGGCCTCGCGCCTCCAGGACGGGGAGCACAAAAAGGAATCCGGTCTCCGGATCCTCGAAGCGGCCGACCACCCGCTCCGTCTCCCGAATCAGCCGCTCCAGGTCGAAATCATCCGGGACCACCGAGAACAGCGTCCGGTGATGGAAGGCCGCCTCCGCGCTCTCGATTAGGGCGCGCAGGGAGGGAACCAGCGGCACGTCGTCCCGGCCCACCCATTGCCGCAGGGAGGCCATCCCGATGGTGTCGATCATCGTCACCCCCGGGACGCCTAAGGCGCTCCAGACCCGCAGCACCTCGTGCACCTTCTCTAAGTTCGGGATCACCGCCACCACGCATTTCGGCATCCGCAACCTCCGGGAGCAGGGTTCGCGTTTCCCCGACCCTTCACCGGCCGAAAGACCAGCGGAGCAGGATCGGGGTGATGAGGGTGGTGGCCAGGACCATCGCCACCACCGCCACGAACTCGAAAGGCTGGAGGAAGCCGGTGGAGAGGCCCAGGGAGGCCAGGATCAGGCCCACCTCCCCCCGCGAGATCATCCCCAGCCCCACCCGCCACGCCGCCAGCGGGCGGAACCCGCCCAGCCACGCCCCCAGGCCGCAGCCGACGACCTTGGAGATCACCGCGACGGCGATCAGGGCCAGGGTGAACCACAACCCCTCCAGCGACATCGTCCGCAGGTCCGCCCGCAGCCCCACCCCCACCAGGAAGAGGGGGACGAAGAACCCATACGCCGCCGGCCGCAGGCGCTCCGAGATGGCATGGCGCGCCGGATGGGCCCCCAGGCCCAGCCCCGCCAGGAAGGCGCCAGTGATGGCCGCCAGCCCGCCCAGCTCCTCCGCCGTCCCGGCCAGGGCCAGGATGGCCACGAAGGAGAGGGCGATGAGGCCCTCGCTCACCGGCTGGCGCTCCACCCAGGTGGCGAGGCGGGGCAGCGCGAAGCGGGCGAGCAGGAAGGCCAGGACCAGGAAGAGGGCCATGCGGGCCAGGGCGATCAGCAGCCCGAGGCCCCCGGCCCCCGAGCCGCCCTCCGGGGTCACCACGCTGGTGAAGGCGGCCAGGGCCAGCAACGCCAGCACGTCGTCCACCACCGCCGCCCCCAGCAGGGCGATCCCCTCCGGCGAGCGCAGCCGTCCCAGCTCCAGCAGCGTCTGGGCGGAGATGCTCACGCTGGTGGCGCTCAGCACCAGCCCCACATAGATCGAAGAGGGCAGATCCCTGTGGAAGGGATAGGCGACCAGGGTCCCCAGCAGCAACGGCATCAGCACCCCTGCCGTCCCCGTGAGGAGCGCCACCCGGCGCGCATGCAGGAACTCCTCCAATTCGATCTCCAGCCCCGCCATGCCCATCAGGAGGATCACCCCCAGCTCTCCGAGGGCGAACACCATCCCCGGGAACTCCTGATGATGGAAGACCGGCCAGTTGAAGATGTTCAGCAGGCTGGGGCCCAGGAGGAGGCCGGCGATCAGCTCCCCCAGGATGGCCGGCTGGCGCAGCCGCAGGCTGATCCACGCCCCCGCCTTGGCAGCCAGGATCAGCAGAGCCAGCAACAACACAAGGGCCGGGATATGGGTCTCCATGCCATCCTCCATGACCTCTGAGGACTCGAAGCCGGGCGATCGCGCCTCTCCTCGCTCCGAAGGAGCGGGTCGATCCCTCTCGTCCCCTCATCCTTCCGGCGTGAGGGAACGCTCCGGGGGATCCCAGCGGAGGCGTTCGATGGGCCCATCCCGGCCGATCAACCGGCGCAGCTGCTCCTGAAAGCGGAGCGGATCCCCGGTGGTGAAGAAGCGGGCCCTCGGCTCGGAGGATGGAGACGGCCCGCCCGCCTGCGCGCGCCATACCTCCAGGACCCGGCGGGCCACCGCCGGCGCGGGGTCGATCAGGAGGACCTCCGGGCCGCTCAGGCGCTGGATCAGCGGGGCGAGGAAGGCGTAGTGGGTGCAGGCCAGCACCAGGACGTCGGCGCCTGCCTGGAGGACCGGATCCAGATGAGCGCGGACACTGGCCTCCGCCTCCGGGCCCTCCAGCAGCCCGGCCTCCACCTGCTCCACCCATCCGGTGCAGACCCGGGGGATCACCCGGACGTCCCGGGCGAACCGCTCCACCACCCGAGCCATCAGCGGGCCGTTGAGCGTGCCGAAGGTCCCCAGCACCCCGATCACCCCGCTTCGGGTGCGGGCGGCGGCCGGCTTCACCGCCGGCTCGATGCCGACGAAGGGGATCTCGGGGAAGGTTTCCCGCAGCGGCCAGAGGGCGGCCGCCGAGGTGGTGTGGCTGGCCAGGACGATGACCCGCGCGCCCTGTTCCCAGAGGAAGCGCGTGATGGCCTCGGCGAACCGCCGGATCTCCTCCGGCGGCCGCGGGCCGTAGGGGACGTGGGCCTGGTCGGCCACATAAAGGGTGGGGACCTGCGGGGCCAGCCGGACGAGCTCCCGCCACACCGAGAGCCCTCCGACCCCCGAATCGAAGATCCCCACCGCCGGCACAGGGTCTTTCACGGTTCCCCTCCTGCGCAAAGGGGCTTTCACCCCCAGCTCTCCGTCTTCGAGATCGGGAAGGGTCACGCCGGAAGCCGCCCCAACCGCATTCGTTTTTCTGTAGGAGGGGCTTTCGCCCCGACTCCTGCCTTCAAGATCCCAAAGGCCACGGATGAAGCCGCCTCCCACAATCCCGAACCTTCCGCCTTCGATGACGCAAAGGTCGCGGCTGAAGCCGCTCCTACTCCCAACCCTCGATCCTCGATCTCATTCCAATCCCTCAATCTCGGGAATGGAGGCTGAAATGAATTTCGGCCTACTGGAAGGAGGAGCTTTCAGGTCGCACCTCCGTCCTCAATGCCCACAGGGTCGCATGGGATGGGGCCGAAATGAATTCCGGCTGCTGAAATGAATTTCGGTTTACGAAGGCGCTATCCCGCTTCGTGCGCTGAGGTGGACAGCCGGACGCTCTTTATTATAATGCCCTGTGACTTCGATTCCTGGGGGATGGGATGCGCCTGCTGATCCGCCAGGTTGCCGCGATCCCGCTGGATGATGGGCACGATCTTCTCCCCGAGGTGGACATCGCCATCGAGGATGGGAAAATCCGGGCCATCGGGACGGCCCCGCCGGATTTCACCCCGGATCAGATCATCGACGGTCGGGAACACGTGGCCCTTCCGGCGTTCTTCAATGCCCACACCCATGCCGCGATGACGCTGTTGCGAGGGTGGGCGGAGGACCTGCCCTTCGACCGCTGGCTGAACGAGAAGATCTGGGTCGCCGAGTCCGCGCTGGAGGAGGAGGACGTCTACTGGGGCGCGGCGCTGGCGTGTTGCGAGATGATCCGCTGCGGCGTCGTCGGCTTTGCGGACCACTACTTCTGGATGCATCAGGTGGCCCGGGCGGTGGCGGAGGCCGGGATGAAGGCCCTCCTGGCCTGGTGTCAGTTCGGCCTCGGCGCCGAGCACGAGGTGGGAGGGGCGAGGCTGGAAGACACCGTCGCCTTCATCCGGGAGTGGAACGGCACTGCCGACGGCCGCATCCGGTGCGCGCTGGGCCCCCACTCCCCCTATATGTGCCCGCCGGATTTCCTGCGCCGCGTGGTGAAGGAGGCGGAGCGGCTCGGCGTGGGCATCCACCTCCACGTGTCGGAGTCGGAGGAGCAGGTGCGTAACTCCCTGCGCGCCTACGGTCGGACGCCCGTGGCTCACCTGGCGGAGCTGGGCGTCTTCGATCATCCCACCCTCGCCGCCCACTGCATCGTGGTCACCGATGCGGACCTGGCCATCCTGGCGGAGAAGGGGGTCTATGTAGCCCACACCCCCAAGACCTATATGAAGCTGGCGATGGGGATGGCCCCTCTGGACCGCTTCCTGAACGCGGGGGTGCGGGTGGCCCTGGGGACGGATGGCCCAGCCTCGAACAACGATCTGAACATGCTGGAGGTGTTGCGCATCGCCGGGCTGGTGCACAAGAACCGGGTTGGAGACCCGGCGGCGTTCCCGCATCATTTGCTTCTACGGCTGGCGACGCAGGAGGCCGCGCGCGCCCTTGGGTTCGCCGAGAGCGGCGTCCTGAAGCCCGGCGCTCCCGCTGACCTGATCCTGCTGGACACGCGGGGGGTTCACTGGTTCCCGCGCCACAGCCTGGCGGCGCACATCGTTTACGTCAGCCATCCGTCCGACGTCCGCTACGTCTTCTGCGATGGCCGTCCGCTCCTGTGGGACGGTCAGCTGGTCACGCTGGATGAGGAGCGAATCCGCTACGAGGCGGAGCGGCGGGCCTTCCGGATGGTCGGCGCCCCGATGCGGCCGATGCGGCGGTATGCGGGATGAGTGTGCCTGCGAAGCATCGCGCTCACGGGCCTCAACCTTTCGCCCCTGCTGACCGCTTTCGGGCTTCCCTTCGTGTCCTCCCGGTCGCGGCATCAGGGCAGAGACGGTAAGCTTTGCCGTCCTAATCTAAGGAGGCTTCCCATGCGCAAGGGACTTTGGATCGTGGGTCTCATTGTTGTGCTGTTGCTGATCGGGTATTTCTGGCCTGTCCCCCGGAAGGACTTTGCGAAGCTCTATCAGAAGGTTCCACCCCAGGTCCGTCAATCCTTGCTGGACTTCCGTGCCCAGCATCCTCCTAAGCATGTGCGCGTGGGGCAACACGACTGGGAGTATGTGGCTTTCGGCAGGGGCGAGAAAGCCATTTTGTTCCTGCATGGTATGACAGGGGCCTACGATATCTGGTGGCAACAAATGGTGCCGCTATCGGAACAGTATAAAGTCGTTAGCCTCACCTATCCGCCTGTGGATACCCTGGAGGAGTTGAGCCAGGGGGTATTGGCCGTGCTGGACGCAGAAGGCATTCAGCGGGCGAACGTAGTCGGCACATCGCTGGGGGGATATCTTCTCCAATACCTCATGGTCCATCACCCTGAGCGTATTGAAAAAGCGGTCCTCGGGAACACCTTTCCACCGAATGATGTGCTGCGTCAGCGCAACCAGACACTAATCCGGGTGTTGCCTTTCCTGCCTGACTGGCTGGTGATGCGGACGTTTCGGAATAACTTCGTGAATGTCATCTACCCTGCCGCAGGCTATTCCGAGCTGGTGCTGGCGTATATGCTGGAGCAGGTCTCCGGTCGAATGAGCAAGGCCCAGATCGTTGGGCGCGCCCGCGCGGTGATCGAACCGTTCCAGCCCCCGCATCCCGAAGCGCTGGGCATCCCGGTCATGATCATCGAAGCGGACAATGATCCGCTGGTGGAGGCATCGCTTCGTGAGCAACTGAAAACGATCTACTCTGGAGCGCGTGTGCATATCCTCCACGCGGTTGGGCATTTCCCTTACCTGAACGAACCGGAAACTTACACGGAGCTGTTGCGGGCTTTCTTTGGCGAGTAGGCGAGGGGGAACGGTCAGGCGCGTTCCCGGATAGACCGGGAGAGACGCATAGGATTCTAAACCGAAAGCCCTCTGAAGGGAGAAGTCCTATCGCACGGAAAGTGCCTGAATAGGATGCCTATGGGGGATGGGGGGAAGGCTGCTCATGAGCCTTCCCCCTTGCTTTCTTCCTCCAGCGCGCCGTTCCCCAGAGCCTGGCGAATGGCCCAGACGGCCTCCAGGAAAGCGGCGTGGGACCAGCGGTCGGCGCCCCGGGGCCGCGGGAGGGAGATGGGGATCTCCGCCACGATCGCCCCGGGGCGCGGCCGCATCACCAGCACCCGGTCCGCCAGCCGGGCGGCCTCATGCACGTCGTGGGTGACCATCAACACGGTTTTGCGCTGCCGCTCCCAGAGGGAGAGGAGGAGCTCGTTTAAGCGCTCCCGGGTCAGAGCGTCCAGGGTGGCGAAGGGTTCATCGAGGAGGAGGATCTCCGGGTCGGCGGCCAGGGCGCGGGCCAGGGCCACCCGATGCTGCATCCCGCCGGAGAGCTCCCAGGGGTAAGCGTCCTCGAAGCCCTCCAGCCCCACCTGCCGGAGCCACGCCCGCGCCCGCCGGTCCGCCTCCGGCCCCCTCAGCCTGTTCAGCTCCAGCGGCAGGCGCACGTTCTCCAGCGCCGTCCGCCACGGCAGCAGCGAGTCCTTCTGAAACACGATCCCGATCCGCCGGTCCGGCCCCCGGAGGGGCTGATCCATCAACCGGACTTCCCCCTGCGTCGGGCGCAGCAGGCCCGCCAGGATGCGCAGCAGGGTGGTCTTCCCGCACCCCGAGGGCCCCACGAGGCAGACGAACTCCCCGGGCCGCAGCGCGAGGGAGACCTCCCGCAGGGCCCATACCTCCCCCCGGGCGGTCGGATAGCAGTGAGCGATCCCGCGCGCCACCAGGATCGGCCGATCGGTCATCGCCCGCGCTCCACCAGAGGCCAGAGCTCCTCCACGAAGGCGTTGGTGTAAGCGGCGTGGATGTCCCCGGGCTCTTTGAGCTGGCCCATCCGCACCAGGACTCGGGTCATCTCCTCCCAGGCCCGGGGATCGGAGCGACCGGGCACCTCCACCTCCCACAGCGGCAGCGTGGCCTGCAGCACCTCCCACTGGGCCGCCTCGTTCTCCCCGCTCAGCCCTTCCACATACTTCTTGCTGATCTCAAAGGCCTCCTTCGGGTTTCGCAGCGTGTCCCGCAGCCCGCGCAGGAACGCCCGCAGGAACCGCCGCACCAGGTCCGGCTGGTCCCGGATCGTCCGCTCGTTGGTCAGGATGCCGTTGCCCACCAGGGCGGCGTGATCCGCCACGTCGATGACGGTCACATCCAGGCCGGCCCGCCGCAGCATGAGAGGCTCGTTGTTGATGTAACCCACTGCCGCATCCACCTTCCCCTCCCGGACCGCCGCCACCTGGGTGAAACCGCCCAGGTCCACCGCCCGCACCTCCTCCTCGGGGATCCCCGTGGCGTAGAGGAGGGCCTTGAAGCCGACATACGAGGCTCCGAAGAACCCGGGCAGCCCGACGGTCTTCCCCCGCAGGTCCTGGGGAGAGCGGATGCCTTTCTCCGCCCGGGCGAAGATGGCGATGGGGTAGCGCTGATACCACTGGGCGATCATCACCACGGGCAACCCCTGGGCCCGGGCCAGGGGCACCTGCTCGCCGCTCACCAGAGCGAAGGGGAGCTGCCCGGCCCCCACCAGCTGCACCCCGTTGGTCTCGAAGCTGTAATCGAAGGAGAGCTGGATCCCCTCCTGGGCGAAGTAGCCCTTCTCCACCGCCACGTAGAAGGGAGCGAACTGGACGTTGGCGATGTAGCCCATGGGCAACCGGATGGGGGTGGGCGTGGCCGGGCCGGGCGGGCCCGCCAGGGCCTGACACGCGGTCAGGGCCAGGATGCCGCTGACGAGGAAGAGAAGTCGTCGGCGCATCGGGATACCTCCGTCGGGATAGGATGACAGGCGATCCGCCCCGCGGGCGGGTTATCGGCGCAGACAGCGATGCTCCAGCCCGGTGAGCAGGCCGTAGAGCAACAGCGCCTGGGAGGCCAGGAGCAGGATCCCTCCGAACACCAGGGGGGTGTCGTAGAGCCCCTGGCCCTGCTTGATCAGGAAGCCGATCCCCCGGTCGGCGCTGATCAGCTCCCCCACGAAGGCGCCGATCACCGAGAGGGTGGCCCCGATCTTCAGCCCGCCGAAGATCACCGGCAGGGCCGCCGGCCACTCCAGCTTCCGGAAGGTCTGCCAGCGGGTGGCCTGCAGGCTCCGGAACAGCTCCCGCCACTCCGGCGGGACCTGGCGGAAGCCGGCGATGGCGGAGATCAGCACCGGGAAGAAGGCGATGAGGGCGCTGACCAGGACCCGGGCCAGCAACCCCGGCCCGAACCAGATGATGAGCAACGGCGCCACGGCGACGATGGGGACAGCCTGGGAGGCCACCAGATACGGCGCCACCAGCCGCTCAAAGGGGCGCCAGTGGGCCAGGGGATAAGCCAGGAGGAGGCCGACGGTCACCCCCAGGCCCAGACCCAGGCCGACCTCGACGGCGGTGGCCACCCAGTGCCGCCAGAGGGTCCCCTCAACGGCCAGCGCCCACAGCCGGGCGGCCACCCGCTCCGGCCCGGGGAGGATGAAAGGCGGATAATCCCCCCAGCGGACGATGAGGCTCCACAGGATCAGGAAAAGGGCGGCGGCGCCCGCCCGGGGCAGCCAGATAGAACCCTGCATGCGGAGACGAACCCCGATCTCTTTCCGGCTCATCCCCAGTCCTCCCCGGATCGAAGATCGCCCTCGGACCGTGGGTCCGATCCCAGGCGATGGAAAACAAAACGCCCCGAAGGCGGTGGACCTTCGGGGCAAGGCAATGGAGGCCCGCCCGGGGATCTCCGGCATCCCCGGGTCGGGTTGTTCCCCACGGCGGAACAAAAACCCCCGAAGGCGGCGGACCTTCGGGGGCAGGGCAACGCCTCCGCCGCGCATGGGCGTAGAACAGAAACCCCGAAGGCGTGGGAGGAATGCCTTCGGGGCAGGCCACGCGCGTGCGCAGCGCGCCGTGGGAACGCCACCTGCTCCCATCCCGACTATACGGTCGGCCCCGGACTTTCACCGGTGTCCTGCCTCGGCCGGAGGGCCTCGGCTCGCGGGCTGAGGAGGTGAGCGGATGCTCCCTCCATCACCGCCGGTCGGGAATTGGCCGCCCGAGGGCGGCCTCACCCTGCCCCGCAGGTCGTGCCTATTCGGTTGGATCTGTGGACAGTATAGACGGAAGCCCCTATGCCGTCAAACTCTCCCTCCTGCCGATCTGCCCGTCGCCGCTCGAACCTGCCGGCAGTGGGTCAGCGAAGGCCCGGGCCTCTTTCGGATATCTGGCGTGATCTGCATTCGGTTGGGATTTGGTCTTTGGTCGGGCTGGGGGTATGATGGGAGGCGGGAGGTGTTCGATGCGGGAAGTGGAGCGGGAGCTGTTGGAGCTGAGGGTTCGGTTGGAGCGGTTGGAGCGGCGGGTGCGGCAGCTGGCGGGGGAGGAGCCGGAGGTTCCTCCGCCGATGCCTGGCGTGCTGCCTGATCCCCGGCATCTGATCGCCTGGCTGCGGTCCCAGGGGCTGATTCGGGAGCCGACGCCGGAGGAGCGGCAGCTGGCCGCCGAATGGGAGGCGCTTCCGGAAGAAGAGAAGGAGGCGATCCGTCGGGAGCTGGACCACTTGCCTCCGGGGCCGATGGCCAGTGACATCATCATCGAAAACCGTCGCTGAGAATGGCCCTTTATTACCTGGATGCCAGCGCGCTGGTGAAATACTACATCCGAGAGCCCGGCAGCGCCTGGGTGAGGGGCCTGATAAACGCCCGGTTGCCTGACAGCGGTGTGCCAGCCCATCCAATTTGGATCTCCGAAGCCAGCATCGTGGAATGCGCGGCAGCCTTCGCTGTCCTTCACCGGAGAGGGCGGATTTCTCTCAAAGCGCGCGATGGGGCTTTTCGGGCTTTTATGCGGGATATCGCCAGCGAGGTTTTCTATCCCCTTCCGGTGCGGACTTCGGACTTTCAGTTCGCCGCCCACCTCACCCAGCGCCACCCCTTGAAGGCTTACGATGCCGTTCAGCTGGCTGTCGCCTTGCGATACGCCCGCATTCTGGCAGCTTTCGGGCTTCCCCTGATTTTCGTCAGCGGGGACGCGGCGCTTCTGGCCGCCGCTCGATCGGAAGGCCTTCCCACCGACAACCCCTTCGACCACGTCGCCCCGGAGGACACCCCGGACCCTTCCGGAAGCTCAGGATGACCCGCATTCGGTTGGGGTTTTGCCTTTGGTCCGATGGGATGGATCGAGCGCGGGGATGCCCGATCGGGAAATCGGGACAGGGGTTGGGACGAAAGCCTTCACTGTAGGAGCGGCTTCAGCCGCGACCCTTGCGCCATCGAAGACGAAAGGTTTGGGATTGTGAGGGAGGGCTCCATCCGTGGCCCTCAGGATCTTGAAGGCAGAGGTTCGGGGCGAAAGCCCCTCCTGCAAGAAATTCATCGTGTCGGCACGGCTTTCGCCGCGACCTTTTTAGGGCGTCGGGCACGGGGTTGGCTGCAGGGCGCGCTCTCGCAGGGCTTGCTGGAGCTCCCGGGGGGCTCGATGGAAGAAGACCGGGCTCCCTCGCCAGGCGATCCCGCCCGCCTGCCATCCCAGGGTCCGATGGATCCCGAAGGGGAGCTCCCCGCGCCGGCTCTGACGCAGCGTCCGCCGCACGACCTCATCGACCGCCGGGGTGACGGAGCCGAGCAGGGCCTCCATCGCCGAGGAGCGCATGGCCGCATACCGGTCATACCAGTCCGCGCCGACGCCGATGGCGTATCGCCGCAGGGCGCCCGCCGCCTCGAAGAGGCCGGCGCTGCTCCCCCCCGCCAGCCCCGCCGCGATGGGGACCCCCTGCGCATACAGGCGCAGGGCCGCCTCGAATCCGGCGATAGGGTCCCGATCCGAGGCCACGGTCTCGACCCGCAGGGCCTCCGGCGGCGTCCCGGCCGCCCGCGCGCCGCACGCGTAGCCCTCCCACAGCGCCTCCGCCCCCGGGCCGATCAGCGCGCCGATGGGCTGGCGCGTCCGCGCCGGATCCGCCCACCGACCGGCGATGTAGCCGGCCACCCAGCCCATCTCCCATTCATCGAAGGAAATCGTGAGGACGTTGGGCGGGATGGCTTCCTCCGGCGGCAGGCCGAGGAGGACGAACCGCTTCCCCGGGAAGATCCGCGCCATCTCCAGGCCCAGGCGGGCAGGCCCCTCCATGCCGATGAGGAACAGACGATGGTTCGGATCCCGCACGGCCTCACGGATCATCCGTTCCCAGGAAAGGGGATCGTATCCCATGGCGATCAGGGGGACGCTCACACCCTCGCTGCGCTGGAAGGCGGCCACGCCGGCGGCGGCGAAGTCGAAGGGTCCGCGATCTCCTCCCACTCCTTCCATCAGGACGATCACGGAGATCAGCGAGGGCCGCGGGGTTGCAGGGCGGGGGAGGCAGCTCCCCATCAGGATCAGCCCGAGGGCGGCGATCCGGACCCACGTCCTCATCCTGTCTCTTCCGGCTCCTCTCCGAGATCCGGGATCAGGCCGCGAGCGCGGGCTTCCTCATAGGTCAGGAGCTCTCCCGTCCCGGCCTCCTCCCTCTCCCACGCTTCCTCCAGCGGGAGCGGGAAGGCCTCGGGCGTGGGGACCGGGGATGCTTCCCCGGGACTGGTTTCCGAAGCGGGCGGGGTGGGAGGCTCGGCGGAGGGTTCGGGGGCTTCCATGCTGAGTCCCTGCAGCCGGGCCCGGGCTTCCCGGAGCTCCAGGGCGACCAGGCCGGGCTTGATGGACCGGGAGACCAGGACGAGGAGGTGAAAGCCGGGAGCCAGGCGGCTGCCGTAAAGGGCCCAACGTTCTCCCTCCCAGGCCTGACCGGTCCATCCCGGCTCTCCCAGGAGCGGGGTCAGGCGGCCCAGGGCCTCCTCGATCTGCCCCACCGCGCGGGCCATCTCCTGAGCGGCTTCCTCCGGGAGCCGGCCGTGGGCGGCCAGCAAAGATCCCCCCGGGCCGATCAGCACGGCGAGCTCCGCCCCGAGGCGGGCCTGTAAGTCCCGCAGGGTCTCGGTGGCGCGGGCGCGCTGGTCCGGTGGGAGGACCGCCGAGGGCGGGGCGCTCTCCGTCAGAGGACGACCCGGCCCCGCCTTCCGGCGGGCAAGGGCCCGGGCGGCCGCTTCCGTGACCTCGGCGGCGGTAAAGGGCTTGGCGATGAAATCCGCGATCCCCTCCCGGAAGGCCTGGATGACCGTCCCCACGTCGGCGAAGCCGCTTAAGGCGATCACCGGGATCTCAGGGAAGGATTCCCGGAGACGGCGGATCAGGGCCATCCCGCCCATCCCCCCCATCCGGAGGTCGGTGATCACCAGATCCACCTCCGTGCCCTCCAGGATCTGGAGGGCACGCTCGGCGCTGGGAGCGGTGCGCACGGTGTAGCCGGCCACCGCCAGGATGTCGCTCAGGGTCTGAAGGGCATCGATCGAATCATCCACCACCAGCACGCAGGGTGCCCGCATCGCCCGGCCTCACCTTCCGGTGGTGATGGCCCGTAGCGTCAGGCCGACCATGATGGCCAGCACCACGCTGTAGATCAGCTGTTCCCGTCGCCCGTCGCGGCCGCGGGTGTAAGCATACACCAGGGGAAGGGCCAGGGCCATGACCACGCCATACAGGAAGTGCAGGCCGCCCCGGGCCGGCCACAGGCGCATCAGGACCATCCCCAGCCCCAGCAGCCCCTGGACGAGGATCACGCCTTCCAGGATCAGGAGCGCCCCCCAGAAGTCCCCGCGCACCCCTTCCCCACGGAAATACCGCCAGAACCCCCAGAGGGCGCAGATCAGGACGAAGAAGAGGATAGTCTGGCTGAGCCGGTCGTGCAGCAGGATCAGGGTCCCCATCCCTTTGCTCCGGCGAAGAGGTCGTCAGCGCAGCCCCAGAAGGGGACGGATGGTCTGCTCCACGTCTTCCCGACCTTTCAGGATGCCCACCTTCACGCGGTGGACGATCCCCTCGCGGGTGATGAACACGGTGGTGGGCACTCCGAAGATGCGGTAGTCCCGCTCCGCCCGCCCGTTGGGATCCAGAAGGATGGGGAAGGGCAGGTCGAATTCTTCCACGAACTTCCGCACCTCGCCGAAGTCGTCCTGGGAGGTCAGGTTGACTCCCAGGATCTCCAGGCCCTGCGCGTGATAATCCCGGTAGATCGCGGCCAGCAGGGGCATCTCCTCCCGGCATGGGACGCACCAGCTGGCCCAGAAGTTGAGCAGGACCACCTTCCCCCGTAGATCCCGCAGGCGCACCGTCCCCCCGTCCAGGCGCTCCAGCTCGAGATCAGGCGCCGGGATCCCGGTGGTCAGTCCCACGGGGACGGGGGTGGCGGGGGCCGGCGTGGGCGGGCTGGCGGTGCCCCGCTGACAGGCCATCAGGAGCAGCGCCCCCAGGGCGAGGACCATCCCGGCTTTACGCATGGGCTCCTCCCAGGGCGCGTCCGCTGAGATAGCCCAGATAGGCGGGGACCAGCGGGAACACGCATGGCGAGAAGAAGGAAAGGAGCCCTGCCAGGAAGGCGACCGGATAGCCCAGCCCCACCCCGGGCCCCACATCCAGGAACAGGCCCATCCGGAAGGTCCATACCCGCAGGTGGGTGAAGGTTGGGATCCACGGAGGGACCTCGAAGCCCGGGAAGAAGAACCGCAGCGCGTCCAGCAGCACCATTGTGCCGACGAGGATCAGGAAAACGCCGCTGATGGCCTGGAGGGTCGGCAGGAACCGGCGCATCCGGCGCATGCCAGCCAGGGCTCGATCCAGCAGGAGGGCGATGGCCAGGAAGGGGATCCCGAGGCCGGCGGCGTAAGCGGCCAGCAGCCCCAGAGCCTGGCCGGCGGTCTCCTGCTGGAAAGTGAGGGTGAGGATCGCCCCCAGGGTGGGGCCGACGCAGGGGGTCCATCCGGCGGCGAAGAAGATGCCCATCAGGGCGGAGGTGAGATAGCCCATGGGCCGCAGCTCGACGTGGGGCCGCCACTCGGAGAGGATCAGGGCGGAGATCCCGGGGATGGGGACCCCCAGGATGGCCAGCCCCATCAGGATCACCAGGGTTCCGCCGAGCGCGGCCAGGAGATCGCGCCCGCCGAAGAAGAGCTGGCCCAGCAGGGTGGCGGCCCCACCCCAGGCGAAGACGAACACTACGGAGAACCCCAGGACGAAGGCGAGGGCATGGGAGAAGACATGCCACCGGAGGGAGAGGGAAGTCGCCTCACCGGCCTGCATGGGGCTCCTCCTCGCGCTCCGGGTTCAACCGCGCCCGCAGGCGGGCCAGCCGCTCCTCCAGGGCGCGCTGCCGGCGCAGCAGGGAAAGCACGTAAAGAAACGTCACACCCCAGAACACCAGATACGCCGCGATCAGATAGCCCATCCTCCGACCCCCGGGGGATGTTTCTCAATCTTCTATAGATGCTTCCAGCGCCTCCAGGGTTTCCTGGGCACGCTGGATCCGGTAGCGCAGCATCAGCAGGACGCTGAACAGCAGCGTCCAGGCGGCCAGGCTGATGAGCATCGTGTGCACCATCCGCGGGGTGAGGCCGAACTGGCCCTGGGCCTCCGCGGAGACACTGGGGCCCAACACGATGGGGTGGATGGTGCGGAGCAGGCGGGCGGAGAGATAGGTGATGGGCACGGTGATGAAGGCCACGATGGCGTAGACCGCGGCGAACCGCGCCCGGGTCTCCGGGTTCTCCACCGCCCCCCGCAGCAGCAGATAGGCCAGATACACCACCCAGGTGATCGTCGTCGTGGTCAGCCGCGGGTCCCAGGTCCACCAGGTGTTCCAGACCGGCCGGGCCCAGAGGGAGCCCGTGACGATGGCCATGGTCAACAGCACCAGGCCGACCTCCACCGCGGCGTGGCTCAGCGCGTCCCAGCGCGCCGCCCGGGTCCGCAGGTAGGCGACGGCGCCGGCCAGGGCCACGGCGAAAGCCAGAAAGCCGGACCACGCCGTGCTCACGTGGAAGTAAAAGATCCGCTGCACGTCGCCCATCTTCGCTTCGCGGGGCGCGTAGACGAAGACCGCCAGGGTGGCCAGGACCATCATGGCGGCCGTGATGCCGATCCAGATCCGCTCGGTGGTTTTCATCGCGTCATACTCCGGAATCGGAAGCGCGAACCGGCGAGCTCAGGCGCCCGCCGCCTCTTCGAAGATCAGTCCGCCCACGGTCAGGAGGATGATATCATACGCCAGCATCATCTGCATCCATGTCCCCCATCCCTCGGGGTCCCCCTCCAGGGCCGCCCGGGTGCCCTGGATCCCGGCGATGAGCAGCGGGGCGGCGACCGGGAATAGCAGGATGGGCAGCAGCAGCTCCCGGGTGCGGGTTGCCATGGCCATCGCGGATAGGAGGGTGGTCACCCCCGCCAACCCGGCTGTCCCCAGGCCCAGCAGCAGCAGGATCCGGGGCTCCCAGAGGGAAAGGTTGAAGAAGACCGCGGCGGCCAGCAGGGAGAGGCCGATCACCAGCGCGAGCAGGAGCCCGTGGACGAGGGCCTTGCCGGCGAACAAGGCGCTGCGATCCGCCGGGGCCATGAGCAACCCCTCCCACGTCCCTCGGTCCATCTCCGCCGCCATCATTCGTCCCACCCCCAGACTGCTGGCGAAAAGAAGCAGCATCCAGAGGAAGGCCGGGACCACGGCGCGGGCCAAGTCCGGGCGCAGCTCGAAGGCCGCCCCGAACAGGAACAGGCTCAGCCCGGCCAGGGTGAGGGTCGGCGTCAGGGCCTCCCGGGCCCGTCCCTCCACGCGCAGGTCCTTCCCGAGCAACGCCCGGAGCACGCGCAGCTCCCCGCGCCCGCCGGTTGGAGCCCCCGGTGAGGCGCGCCGGGGGGTCCTGGCGCTTCCCTCCGGTTGCATCCGGCTGGGCGCCGGCTCCTGCCTCAGGGGCGGACGAAGGGCCTGTCGGTCCCCGGCTGGCCGGAGGGCGGACGCATAGATCTCCCGCAGTGCCTCCGCGGGGAGATCCTGCGGAGTGCCTTCCGCGACATCGCGCCCGCCGGCCAACACCACCACCCGATGGGCCAGGGAGGCGGCTGCCGGCTCATGCAGGGCGATCAATAGGGCACGCCCCTGATCGGCCAGCATCCGGAGGGCCTCCTGTGCCCGGTCCATCCCCACCACGTCCAGTCCGGTGAAGGGTTCGTCCAGGAGCAGCACCGGGGCCGGGGAGAGCAGCACCCGGGCCAGGGCGAGCCGTTGCAGCATCCCTCGGGAGAACGTCCGAACCGGATCCCCGGCGCGGTCCGCCAGGCCCATCCGCTCCAGGGCCGCGCGCAGCGCCTCGGGATCCTCCGGCCAGCCGTAGAGGCGCTGGGCGAAACGCAGATTCTCCTCAGCGGTGAGGTCCGGGTAGAGCCAGGGCTGATGGCCCAGCAAGGTGACCTGCGCCCGCACCCCGGGGCCGTCCGGCGGCCAGCGCCGGTCCCCTACATAGACGACGCCGGCGGTGGGGCGGAGGAGGGTGGCCAGCACCCGGAGCAGGGTGCTTTTGCCGGCGCCGTTCGGTCCCATCAGGGCCACGATCTCTCCAGGGCGCGCGCTCAGGGAGACCCCGCGCAGCGCCCACCGGGGACCGAAGGCCTTCGCCACCCCATCCGCGCGCAGGATCGGGGGCGCGCCCCACGCGGTTCCCATTTCCTCTCCGCGAGTCTGGGTCCGGACATCCACGAGCGGTGCTGATCTCCTTATGGAATCCGATTTCGGTCGACTCCGGCCGACGGCCGGGGGCCTTCCCGCCGATTGAAATCGGCCTTCTCAGGCGCTTTTGCGCCGGGCGTCGGCCTTCGCCGACGCAGAAGACACCTTCCCGGTCGGCGCAGGCCGACCGTTGGCTGAAGGCCTTTCGAGGCCGAAGTCATTCGGCGCACAGGCCGGCCGATGGCCGGAGGCCTTCCCGCCGATTGAAATCGGCCTTCTCAGGCGCTTTTGCGCCGGGCGTCGGCCTTCGCCGACGCAGAAGACACCTTCCCGGTCGGCGCAGGCCGACCGTTGGCTGAAGGCCTTCAAAGGCCGAATTCATTCGGCGCACAGGCCGACCGATGGCCGAAGGCCCTCCAGGTCGAATTCATTCGACGCCCATCCGGCGCATGGCGCGGGCCTTCAGGGCGGCCCGCCGCCGGCGGTAGGTCGCCTCGTCCACCTCCCCCGCCGCGTAGGCCTCGTCCAGTCGGGCGAGCTCCTCGATGGGATCCACCTGTCGGCCCCACCTGAACCATACCATCCCGGCCGCCAGCCCTGCGCCGAGGATCAGCAGGACCGGGACCAGCCAGCCGGGAGCCGCCGAGCGGGGCCGCAGGGCAAGGGTGATCGCCTGCCCCGGATCCGGAGGCCGGACCTCATAGAGACGATACACCGTCGATCCCAGGGTGCGCAGTCCCAGATCCCGGATCCCGGGGCCGGTCGCTTCCATCGCGTCGCCTGCGATCAGGAGGTTCCACTGGGCGACCGGATACAGGGAGCGCAGGGTCAGCGTCCGCGCCCGGGCCAGGGGGAGCTCATACCCGAACGCCGCCTGATAGCCCATCCCGGGCGGGATGGCCGCGGTGTCGATCAAGCGTTCTCCTTCCTGTCGGTAACGGGCGCCCAGCTCGCCCTCGGCGATCTGAAGGTTGGACGCGCCTGGAGGAAGGAAGAAGATCATCCCGGGGTTCCCGGCGCCTCCATAGGCGGCCGATCCCCGGTTTGAGTAGATCCAGATCTCGGTCACCAGCAGGCGATCCGCCAGCGGCTGCAGGATCCAGTGGGCCTGATCGATGTGGATCCCTCCGGGGTCCGCTGTCCGGTCGAAGACCATCAGCGTCACTGTGAGCGCATGCCCGGCGGTCAGGGTGAGCGGATGGGCCGCCGGGTAAGCGATCTCCTGCCACTCCGCCATCGGGAGGTAATCGGCCTCCGCATACACCGGCACCTCAGGGAAGCGGAAGCTCCCATCGGCCGCCGTGCGGGTCGTCTGCGAGAAGATCGGGGAGGACCCGATCAGGGCGTAGAGGGTGACGGTGACGCCGGCCGCGGGCGCCTCGGTCGCTCCGTGGAGGACCTGGCCGCTCACCTCGGCGCTCCCGATCGGGCGGGGTGGATCCCGAACCTCTCGATCCGCGACGGCGAAGGCCAGATCCGGGAGATAAGCGACGAGGGCCTGCCGGATCTCCGGGGCGAGCTCGGGCAGCCCGGCGTGGGCGGGGACCCGTTCCGGCCGCAGCGCTTCGATCCATGCGGCGGGGGCTGCCCGGAGCAGCCGCTCCGGATCCGCGAGGGAAGCCGCCCCCTCGCGTCCATCCGCGCCGTGGCATGCCGCGCACGCCTCCCGGTAGCGCTGTGGGGCGCTGGCCCGGGCTTCGGGCGGCACGGCCAGAGACCAGGCGTAGAAAACGACGGCCCAGCGCTCCGCCTCGCTGAGGGCGTTCGCCCAGGGCGGCATGCCCCGCTCCGGTCGCCCCTCACTGACCACTCGGAACCAGTCCCACAGGGAAGCGGTGCGGGCCGCGAAGTCCTGCGTCAGGTCCAGGCGGGCGTCCGGGAAGCGGGCGCGGAGGGCGGTCGCCTGAGGGCCGTCGCCGCGCCCCAGCGCGCCGTGGCACGCGGCGCAGCGCTCCCGGAAGATCGTCTGGCCGGTCTTGAGGGAGAGGGAGGCCGGGGGAAGCGCCGGCGTGGGGGTGGGCATCGGCTGGGTCCGGAAGGGAACATCGCCGGCGGGCGGAGGGGCGGCCAGGGTCAGGGAGCAGCCGGTGAGGAGGATCCCGGCGAGCAGAAGCGGGAGGAGGGTGTGGGGAAGGCGTGGGCTCATCGCGGCTTCCTCCGGAGCTGGGCTCGGCGAGCCCGGACCGCCGCCTCGATCCGGGCCTCAAGATCCGGGATCTCGCCTTCTCCTTGCAAGGCCTGTCCCACCGCAACGCCCTCCTGCAGGTAACGCTGCCGCAGGGCCTGATAATCCTCCTCCGGGATCTTCCCCATCCGCCAATCCGTCTCCAGATCCCACAGGGCCCTCAGGATCCGCTCATACTGCGCCCGGAGGGCCTCCCGATCTTGCGGCGGATGGAGCGGTTCTTTCCCCCGGAGCGGGCTCAGGACGTAGAGCAGGGTGAGCAGGGTGATCCCAAAGCCGATCAGCAGGGTCACGAGGGTCTCTCCCATCCCGCGCTCCTATTTGACCAGCGGATCGAGAACGGCCTCCAGCTCCCCGGGCCGGATCGGCGCCGCCTTATAGAAAACCACCCGGCCCTCCGGGTCCACCACGAAGGTCTCGGGGACGCCGGTGATGCGATACAGACGGGAGATCCGCGTGCCCAAATCGGGGCCGTTGGGGTAGGTGATCTCGAACCGCCGCAGGTAATCCAGGGCAGCGGAGGGGACGTCCAGGTAATCCACGCCCACGAAGATCACGCCGCGCTCCCGGTATTTCCGCCACAGGGCTTCGAGCAACGGAGCTTCCTCCTCGCATGGCTTGCACCAGGAGGCCCAGAAGTTGATCACCACGGGACGTCCGCGCCATTCTCGCAGCCGGAACTCCCGGATCCCCAGCCCGCCGTCGTAGCCCTCATAAAGCGAGAGGGTGAAATCCGGCGCCGGCCCGGCGGTCGGCGCGGTCCGCCCTCGTTCGATGAAGGCCCAGCCGAGCAGGGCGAGGAAGATCAGGGCGAGGGCGAGGGCCGCTCCCCAACCCCATCGTCCCATCCGGGCCATGCGGTCCTCCTACCAGTTCTCCCGCACCCACCGATCCAGGGCGCGGGCGGCTTCATCGGAGCCGGCCTCCAGGGGCACCTCCGGCGCGGGCGCCGGGCGGCGCCAGCAGGCGAGGCGGGAGGCCAGCCACAGCCCGGCGGCGGGCAGCCCGAGGGCCGGGATCAGCCACACTCCCAGACCGATCCCCCGGGGGGGCGGGACGGCCAGCACGCGCATCCCATAGCGGGAGACGAAGAAATCCACGATCTCCGTCTCGCTCCGGCCGGCCGCGAGCATAGAGCGGATCTCCTCCTTCCACTGGATGCACGTGGGCGTGTCGCAGACGTCCAGCGGCACGTTCTCGCAAACCGGGCAATACAGCTGTCGGGCCACCCGGTTGACCTCGTCGTCGGGCACCGGGGGGACCGGGGTCTGGGCCCCGGCGGGCCGGGCTACCGCCAGGGCCCAAACCAGGAAGATAGCGCCCAGCGCAAAGCCGAGAAGGCGGGGTCCTTGAAGGTGTGCGGACTTCCGCATGGCTTTCCCTCACGAGATCATCGACGGCTCTTCCTGAAGCCGGGGACGGATCATCTGTGGGACTGGGGCCGGCGCGGGCCGAGGCCACACGGCCACCAGCGTCCCCAGGATCAGGACGATCCCTCCGATCCAGATCCAGGAGACCAGCGGGTTGATGAAGATCTTGAAGGTCGCCCGGTTCCCACCCTCCACCCATCCGCTCAGCAGAATGTAAAGATCCTCCTTGAGCGTGGCCCGCAGGGCCGGGGGCGTCAGGCTCTCTCCGCTGTCGTATTGCAGCACGTAGGGGTAAAGATCGGCGAGGAGATTCCCCCGGGCGTCGAAAGCCCGCACCCAGGCCTGAGTGACCACCACGTCCGGCTCCGTCGCCGGGGTGTATTGCCGGATCCCCTGATACACCAGCCGGTAGCCGCCGAAGGAGAGCGCCTCTCCCAGCTGGAGGGTGCGCTGGGTTTCCTGCGGGTAAGCCTGGGAGCCGATCACCCCGATCCCGATCAGGACCACGCCGAGGTGGACAAGGTAACCCCCGTAACGGCGGGGGCTGCGGGCCAGCAGCCGGGCCAGGGCGGTCGGCCAGGGCTCCCCCGTGGCGCGGTGCCGCGCCCGCACCCCCAGCGCATAATCCAGCAGGGTCCCCCACCCGGCGAAGGCGCAAAGGCCGAATCCTACCAGGGCCCACGGTAGGGACACCCCCAGGGCGCGGGCGAGGGCCATCGCCCCCAGCCCGGCCATGGCCGAGGAGCCCACCACCAGCCTCAGGGAAGCCCCCGGCGTCCGCCGCCAGCGGAGGAAGGGGATCACCCCCATCAGCAGATAGAGGCCCGCGAACAGCGGCCCGGTCACCCGGTTGTAATATGGGGGGCCCACTGTGAGCTTCTCGTTGAACAGCAGCTCGGAGAACATCGGATAGAACGTGCCCCAGAAGACGGCGAAGGCGATCCCCAGGAAGAGCCAGTTGTTGAGCAGGAAGAATGTCTCCCGGGAGAGCCAGGACTCGATGCGGTTCTCCGCCCGCAGGAGCTCCCAGCGCACGGTCAGCAGGGCCAGGGAGCCCACCAGCACCAGCCCCGTGTAGATCAGGAAGGGCACCCCGATGGCCGAGCGGGCGAAGGCGTGCACGGAGGCGATCACCCCGGTGCGCGTGATGAACGTCCCCAGGATCACCAGGGCGTAGGTGAGGATGATCAGCAGCGCTGTCCACACCTTCAGCATGCCCCGGCGCTCCTGCACCATCACCGAGTGCAGGAAAGCGGTCCCCGTCAGCCAGGGGAGCAGGGCCGCGTTCTCCACCGGATCCCATCCCCAGTAGCCGCCCCAGCCCAGCACGTCGTAGGCCCAGCGGGCCCCCACCAGCAGGCCCAGGCTCAGGAACAGCCAGGCCACCAGGGTCCACCGCCGCAGCAGTGGGATCCATTCATCATCCCGCCGGCCGGCCAGCAGGGCGGCGATGACGATGGCGTAGGGGACGGTGAAGCCGACGAAGCCGAGGTAGAGCAGGGGGGGATGGACGATCATCCCCGGATGGCGCAGCAGGGGATTCAACCCCCGTCCATCCGCCGGGGGGACCGGGAAGGTCTCGAAGGGGTTGGCGAAGAACCGGTTGAGCAGCAGGAAGAACGTTTGGGTCAGCAGCAGGACGCCGGCGATGAACGGCCGCAGATCGCGGGGGAAGCGATCGGCGCGGGCCATGGCCGCGAAGAGGAAGAGGCTCATCAGCCAGGACCAGAAGAGCAGGGAGCCGTTCTGGCCGCCCCACAGGGCGGTGATCTTGAGGAAGAGCGGCTGAGTCTGCCGGGAGACCTGGGCGACGTAGATCAGGCGGAAGTCATCCGCGAGGAGGGCGGACTCCAGCAGGAGCACGGCCAGGGTGAGCAGCGGCGCCATCACCAGGCCGATGCGCCGGGCCACCTCCTCCCATCGCGCCTCCCGGCGCCACCCCGCATAAAAGGCCAGGGCCGTCCCCGCCAGGCCCAGCCCCCACGCCAGATCCAGCACCAGCTCCCCCAGCAGACTCATCGCAGTGCCTCCACTCGTCGAAGGGCTTCTCGGGCTCGATCCAGGGCCTCCAAGGCCTCCGCACGGCCCGGCCATCCGTCAGGTAGCATCCCGGGTAGCGCGTCAGGATATCGGGGCGGAATGTCGAAACGATCCATGCGTAGCAACTTTCCCTCCAGGTCAGATAGAGATAAACCGCGAACTCGAGCGATGAGATCCGCAATCTTATGGGTTCTGGGAGGCAGCTTGCCCTCGGCCTCCAAGCAGGCTTTAAGGGCCTTTTCGATAGCTTGGTGCGCGTGAAAGCAAGTCTGATTGTAGATTTCATCCTCAAAAGCCAGCTCCGCCATTCGCAAGTCCTCACGGGCGAAGCGGAGCCAATGTTCCGGAAGGGGATTCATAGAGCACCACTCCCTTCGCCAGCACTTCCTCGCGGAAGAAGGGACGGTTCCGGATCTCCTCGAACTCCTCAGGGGTGTAGACCAGGAGATCCATGCCCACGCGGGGACGGAAGCGCTCCAGGAGCTCTCCGATGCGCTCCAGGAACGGGCGCGAGGAGGGCCTCACCACGACCAGATCCAGATCCGAGTCCGGATGGAGCCGGCCCTCCGCCAGGGAGCCGAACAGGATCACCCGTTGAGGGACATAATGGGTTCGCAGGAAGTCCAGGAAGCGGGCCAGCTCGGCCTCCAGGGCGGCCCGCCGCCGCTGGAGCTCCTCCGGGGGAGAGACATCCCGGACCATCCAAGCCCTCCTATCGGGAGGATCCCGTGGCGGCCTCCTCTTCGTAACGCGTCGGGCATTTGAGGAGGAGGGTCCGGGCGTAGAACACCCCATCCGGCCCCAGGGTGCCCTCCACGATCGCCTGGGCCTCGTTCTGGAGGAGGTCCGGCTTCACCCCCTGGTAGACCACCTTGAGCGGCGGGACCTTGCCGATGTCGGCCACGCGATCCACCAGGCCGAACTCGATATAGAGCGTCTCCGGGTCGTAGCGGATCGTCCCGCCGTCGACGATCCCTGAGAGGCGGATGGGGCGGCCCTGCAGGCTCGCCGCCCGCGCCTTCAGCTCGGAGACGGTGAGGTAATACTGGGACGCGCTGCGCAACCCGTTGACGATCAGCATTCCGATGGCAGCGATGAGCAAACCGCCTCCCACCCAAAAGCGAGCGCGCATCTGAGGCCTCCCGCCACGTGCTCTGCTCTGAGTCTAACATATCCAGGATGTTTCTTCTATCTCTCGTTGGGGAATCGAGAGCCGGCGCTCCACAATCCGCGAGGACGAAGCCTTGCGAGGTGGCCAGAGAGGGAACGCCTGCCTTCACCGACCAGGGAGGCGTCCGGGGGAAGGCGCGAGGCGGGCCCGCAAGGGTCCAGGCGCTGGTGGCGTTCAGGGACAGGCCCTACGGGCTCTTCGAGATGGGGGCTCCTCCAGCCGGATCCAGACCACCGCCCCCCGGGGGCGGGAGATGGGGATCGGCTCGGGGAAGGCCTGAGGGTCGGTGAACACCCAGATGTAAAGCGGACGGCCCCGGGCGTAAGCCTCCAGGAACTCGGGATCCGCCCGGTGCCGGGAGCGCTGATGCCGCAGGGACTCCACCGAGACCGGGCCCCGCACTTCCGCCAGCACCGCCGTCCCGATCCACCCCCGCGGGCTGACGATCCCGATGCGCCCCCGGATATGCGTCGGATACCGGCGGATCTCCCAGGTCTTCTTCCCCAACACGATGTATGTGGCGTAAGGCTCCTGCACGATCAACCCCAGCTCCGGGCGCATCGCTTTCCCTCCTGGCTTGCGATATAACGGCGCGACCCCTGATCTTGAAGCAATCGAACATGCTCCATCAGAAAGAGATCACCCTTCCCGACGCGCCTGGTCGATCTCTTCGGCCGACGGCGCTGGCCCCAGATCCGCGCACAGGCCCCACAACGATTTCCGCGGGGCAGGCCTCATCGACATGAACTCGCGCTGGATGTCCGAAGCGATCGGCTCGATTCAACGCACTTTGTCCAACAACGAGAGCGGCTTGATCAGGTCCATCGCTTTCCCTCCCCGTTCGCTATATATTTTACTGGTAGGCAACCGATGGCCCGGAGGCCCGGGCGGATTCTGTTCTCCTGGGAGTCTCACGGATGAAAGCGCTCACCGTCGCGCAGATGCGCCAGGCGGAGGCCGCGGCGGACGCCGCTGGCCACACCTACGCGCGGATGATGGAACGGGCCGGCCAGGCGGTGGCCGCCGAGATCATGCGACGGATGCCCGTCCAGGGGCGGCGGATCCTGGTGCTGGTTGGCCCCGGCAACAACGGGGGAGACGGCCTGACGGCGGCCCGCCTGCTGAAGGAGGCCGGGGCGGAGGTGGCCTGTTACCTCCTCAAACCCCGAGAGGAGACCGATCCCGTCTTCCAGGCGGCGAAGGCGGCCGGCTGCTTCATCGCCCAGGCCGGCGACGACCGCACGTGGCGGGTGCTCCGCCTCTGGGTCCGCAGCGCCGCGGTCATTGTCGACGCCCTGCTGGGGACCGGGACCACGCGCCCGCTGGAGGGGGACCTGTTGCGGATGCTCCAGATCGTGCGCGCCGAGGTGAGCGATCGGCGGCCATGGCCGGCCTCCTTCTTCGCCCCGGGCGCCCCCCTGGCTCCCACAGCCTGGAGCTCCCGGGTGCCCCCCGAGCCCTGGCTGGTGGCCGTGGATGGGCCCACCGGGATGAACTACGACACCGGGGAGCTGGACCCCAACGCCTTCCACGCCGATCTCACCGTGACCTTCGCGCATCCGAAGGTCGGTCACTTCCGGTTCCCGGCCGCGCACGCCGTAGGGGAGCTGGTGGTGGCGGACATCGGGATCGATCCGAAGTGGGTCCCGGAGGGCGCCTTCGAGGTGATGGACGCGGCGATGGCGCGGGCCTGGCGTCCCCCACGCCCGGCGGACGCTCACAAGAACACGTTCGGGAAGGTCGTGGTGGTGGCGGGATCCACGAACTACCCGGGCGCGCCCGGGCTGGCCGCCCACGCGGCGGCGCGCGTCGGCGCCGGATGGGTCACCCTGGCGATCCCTCGAACGATCTACCCGGTCCTGGCGGCGCGGACGGCGGAGATCACCTACATCCTGCTGCCGGATGAGCTGGGCGTCCTGATCCCCGATGCCGTGGAAGTGCTGGCGAAGGCCGTCGAGGGCTATGCCGCCATGGTCCTCGGGCCGGGGCTCACCCAGGAGAAGGAAGCGGTGACCTTCGTCCACCGGATGTTCGGGATGGAGCGGGCCCTCAAACGCGGACGCCTGGGCTTCCAGCTGGAGCCGGAGACCGCGGAGGCCCCTCCGCCGGCCTTCTCCTGGCCGCCTCTGATCGTGGACGCCGACGGCCTGAACGCCATCGCCCAGGCCAGGGACTGGGCGGCCCGCCTTCCCGGCCCCGCGATCCTCACCCCTCATCCCGGCGAGATGGCCCGGTTGACCGGGCTGGAGAAAGCGGCCATCGAGGCGGATCGCCTGAGGATCGCCCGGCGGTTCGCCCAGGCCTGGGGCCACGTGGTGGTGCTGAAGGGCGCCTTCACGGTGGTGGCCGCCCCGGATGGCCGGGCCCTGGTGATGCCCTTCGCCAACCCGGCGATGGCCACCGCCGGGACCGGGGATGTGCTGGCAGGAGCCATCGCGGGTCTGCGAGCCCAGGGCCTGGGCCCCTTCGAGGCGGCGGCCCTGGGGGCCTATCTGCACGGCCTGGCCGGCGAGCGGGCCCGCGCGGAGATCGGGGAGGCCGGTGTGACCGCCGGGGACCTCCTCCCCCGCCTCCCGATGGCCCTCCGGGCCCTGGGCGGATAGGCGGACCGTCCTCCCCGGGAGTTCCTCCATGGGTCCTGAACGGGAGGACCTGAACGCGCTTTTGAGGGAGCTGGACCCTCAGGGGCCGCCTCAATGGCGCTGGGTGCATCGGGCAACGCCCGGGGCCCGGCGCATCGGCGTTCTCCCCGCCTCCTTCAATCCTCCCACCCGCGCCCACGTGGCCCTGGTGGAGGCCGCCCGGGCGGCCTTCGCGCTGGAGGAGGGCGTGTTCCTGTTGACGCTCCTCCACGTGGAGAAGCCGCTGGTCGGGTTCGGGATGCCGGAGCGGCTGCGCATGCTCCTCGCCATCGCCCGGGCGCGGCCGGCCTGCAGCGTCGCCCTCTGCAACCGTCCCCGCTTCTTCGAGATGGCGCAGGCCCTCCGGGAGGCAGTAGGGGAGGGACCCGAGCTCTTCTTCCTGATGGGCGGCGACACCCTGGTCCGCCTGTTCGATCCCCGCTACTATCCGGATATGGCGCTGGAAGCGGCCCTGGAGGTCCTGTTCGCCACCGCCCGCCTGGTCGTCGCGCCCCGCCCCCCATGGGATCTCCCCGCCCTGGAGGCCTTCCGAAACGATCCCGCCCGCGCCCCCTATCGGGAGCGCATCGCTTTCCTCGCTCTTCCCTCCGATCTCGCCGGGATCTCCTCTACGGAGGTCCGCCAGCGCCTGGCCCGCGGGGAGCCCGTCGACGATCAGGTGCCCCCGGAGATCCTGCCCGATCTCGCCGGCATCCGATAGCACGCTCCCCCCGGACCTTTGTCCCTCCTCGGCGTTTCATACACTTTTGTAAAATCGGTTTGAAAATGGAGAAACGCGGAGTTTCGGGATCCCTACGGCGGGGGCGGGGAGGGCCTCGGATGGACATGCGGCGGAGGATCGCGGCGCGCGGGAGGCGCGGGCAGGCCCTGGTGTTGCTCGGGCTGGCCTTCGCGGGGTTTCTGGCGCTGGTGGCGCTGGCCATCGACGGCGGCAATGCCTTCGTCCAGCGGCGGCGGGCCCAGAACGCCGCCGACGCCGCCGCCCTCTCCGGCGCCCGACGCCTGTGGGAGATCCGACGCCAGGGCGGGAGCGAGGCGGATCTCCTGGCCGCCCTGCGGGAGGCCATCGACGCCCACGGCGTCTTCAACGTGGACGGCGCCCCCAATGTCTTCGAAGCTTACTATGTAGATGAGAACGGCAACCTCCTGGCACCCCTGCCATCGGGGACCATCCCGGCGGACGCCCGGGGGGTTCAGGTCACGGTCATCAATCGGTTCGACGCCTTCTTCGCCGGGGTCTTCGGCTTCGATCCTTTGGAAGTGCGGGCCCTGGCCGTGGCCCTCTATCGCCCGAGCCCTGCCTGCGCCCATGCCCTCTTCGCCGAAAACGATCTCCGCGCCGAGTTCGCCTCCCTGGACGTCACCGGCAGTGTCCATGCAGGGAGGGACCTCACCCTCCGGTGGGTCGGCACGATCCGCGGGGTGTGTGAGTATGGAACCACCGCGGACATCGGTTTCTGGGTGCAATGCCAGGGCGGACGGGTCCAGGTCCCCTTCCAGCCTCTTCCAGCCCTTTACGCTCCCGCGGACTTCGCCCCCGGCGGCCCGCTGTGGAGCGCCTACCCGGGGAGCCGTTACTGTATCCGTCCCCAGAACCCGGGTCAGCCGATCCTCCTCGACGCGCACCCAGCGGGGGCCGTGGCTCCGGTTCCCAATCAATGCATCACGGCCCAGCGGGTCCGCCTGCAGGACGGGCTGTATTACCTGGAGGGGGACGCGCGGGTTGCGCGAAGCCAGGGGATGGGGTCGATCAAGGCCACGGTCACCCTGGCGGCCACCGGATCCCTCTTGCTGGACGATCCGAACAATCGCTATGAGCTGGGCAATGCGTTGAACGATCCCCAGCGCGGGGCGCCCCTGTTGGTCGCCGGTCGGGCGGTTACGATGACGACAGTGAACCCCTCCGGCTTCGCTTGGACCGGGTTGATCTACGCCGCTGAGGGATCAGTGACCCTTCAAGCCCCGCAAGCGGAGTCCGACCGCGGGGCGATCTATGGGAAGGACCTCTCCCTGGGCGGGGGGACCTTCCGCCTGGTCTCGGATCCGACGGTGTGCCCCGCGGGGGTGACCCGGGTGGAGTTGCGGCGATGAGCGGGGCGATCCTCCTCGGCGTCCTCCTCCTGCTCCTCCTCGGCGCGCTGCTTGCTCTTTTCCGGATGGAGGATGAGGAAGAGTGGGAGGCGGAGGATCCGGAGCGACCGTCGGAGCGGGAGCGGCTCGCCCGCTGGCTGTCGGAGCGGTGGGCGAGGGCGAAAGAATGGCATCGCCGGGGGGAGCGGGCCCTCCGCCGGCGCCTGGCCGAGGCGGATCTCCCCTGGCGCCCGGTCGAGTTCATCGGGCTGGTCCTGGGGGCGACAGCCCTCGGGACGTGGATCGGCCTGGCCGTCTACCGGTTGCCCGGGCTGGTTCTTCTCGGCGCGGCCGCGGGAGCGGCCCTCCCGTTCCTGTTCCTCCGCCACCGCCGGGAGGCCCGGCGCCGTCGCCTGGAAGGGCAGCTGGCGGACGCCCTGTTCCTCATCGCGGGGGTCCTGCGGACCGGGGGGAGCCTGTATCGGGCCCTGGAGGAGGCAGCCGGGAGGCTCCCTCCGCCCCTCGCCGACGAGTTCCGCCGGGTCCTGATCGAAGTCCAGCTGGGTTTCTCTCTCGCCGAGGCCCTGGAGCACATGCGGGCGCGGGTGCCCAGCGAGGAGCTCGCCCTGGCCCTCACCGCCATCCAGATCAACCAGCAGGTGGGCGGGAACCTCGCGGAGTTCCTGGAGCGGGTGGCGATGCGCATCCACGAGCGGGTTTATCTCCAGAACGAGATCCGGACCCTCACCGCGGCCTATCGTCTCAGCGCCCAGATCCTCGCGGCGCTCCCGCTGGCCCTCTGGCTGATCCTCTTCCCGCTCAACCGCCGGTATATGATGCGTTTCTTCACCAGCGGGGTCGCCGGCTACGCCCTGCTGGGCCTGATGCTGATGCTGGTCCTCCTGGGCTTTCTGGTCATCCGCCGTATGACCCGGCTCTCCGTGTAAGGCGTCGGGGCGATCGACGGCGAAAGGATGGATTTTTCTGTAGGAGGGGCTCTCGCCCCGAATCTCTGCCTTCAAGACCCCAAAGGTCACGGATGAAGGCCACCCCCGCAATCCCAAACCTTCTGTCTTCGATGACGCAAGGGTCGCGGCTGAAGCCGCTCCTACCAAAAGACATCGTTCTTTTTGGTAGGAGGGGCTTTCGCCCCGAATCTCCTGCCTTCAAGATCCCAAAGGCCACGGATGAAGGCGCCCCCTGCAATCCCAAACCTTCTGTCATCGGTGGCGCAAGGGTCGCGGCTGAAGCCGCTCCTACCAAAAGACATCGTTCTTTTTGGTAGGAGGGGCTTTAGCCCCGAACTTTCCGTCTTCGAGACCCCAAAGGCCACGGATGAAGGCGCCCCTGCAGCCTTGAACCCTCCGCCTTCGATGGCGCAAGCGTTCGCGGCTGAAGCCGCTCCTACAAAACGGCATCGTTCTTTTTGGTAGGAGGGGCTTCAGCCCCGAACTCCTATCTTCGATGAGGTAAAAGATCCCGGTGGAGATCGCCCCCTGTCACCCTAAACCTCCGTCTTCTCGATCCCGCGGGGTGGCGGCGGAGGCCGCTCCTGTTGTCCCGCGAAATGTTGCCCGCCGTCCGGGCCTCCCTATAATCCGGGGAAGGGAGGCCGGAGGGCCCTGCGAAACCTGGGGAAGGGAGGTGCGATCGGCGATGGCGTTCCCGATGGGCTGGGAGGAGCCCAGGAGTCCGTTCTGCCGGCTGCTGAAGGATCGGATCGATCTCTACCACGTGCCCTTCAGCGAACGGTCCTCGCGCATGATGGTGTTCGCCGAGGACCTGCGCCCGGGGGTGCCCGGGTTGTTCATCAGGCTGGCCGAGCGCTGGGAGAAGCAGCAGGAGAAGTTCGGCGATTACCGCCAGCGCCGTCCCATCGTGGAGCGCATGGTCTTCATCGACCCCGATGGCGAGCCGTTGCCCGTCTCCTTCACCGCTTACCCCCATGCGGTGTTCTTCCATACCCCCCGCGGGACCATCGGGATGACCTTCAACGATCCGGAGGCCCTCTACTTCTCCCTTCCTCCGGAGTCCATCGGCTTCCAGTTCGTCGCCCAGGCGGAGACCGCCCGCGCCGATCGCCGGGGCGGGATCCTGCGAGGGGTGCGCAACCTCGCCTATACGACGAACGCCCGCCTGCGCCTCAATCAAATCGAGTCCGCCGGCCCCGGCCTCTTCCGGATCACGTTCCTGGTCGAGCCCACCCCGGACGCCGCCGTCCTGCTGAACATCACCCCTCGCCTCGGATTCAACCGCAGCCTGCGGCCGGCCCTTCCCGTTTTTCAGGAGGCCGAGGCCCGCTGGCACGAGTGGTTCGCCGCCGCCCCGCCGGTCCACGAAGCCCTGGCCCCTCAGTATTACTACGCCTGGTGGGTGATGCGGGCCGGGCTGATCTCCCCCCGCTTCTACATGACCCGCGAGGGGATGACCCCCAGCAAGATCCACTACGTGGGCGTCTGGCAGTGGGACGCCTGCTTCCACGCCCTGGCTTATCGCTACGTGGACCTCAAGCTGGCGGAGGATCAGATCCGCCTGGTCCTGGATCACCAGCGGGAGGACGGGATGATCCCCGATGCGGTGCACGATGAAGGCCGGGTCACCCATCTTCCGCTGCCGGTGGACGCGGACGTGACCAAGCCGCCGATCACCGCCTGGGCGGCCTGGAAGATCTACGAGATGGGGGGCGATCGGGATTTCCTGGATGAGATCTACGAGCCTCTGGTGCGCTGGAACCGGTGGTGGTTCGAACGGAACGACGACGACCGGGATGGCCTGTGCCAGTATAACCACCCTTATTCCTCCGGCTGGGACGATTCCCCGGTGTGGGATGGGGGGATGCCGGTGGAGTCGCCGGACCTCAACACCTACCTGGTGATCCAGATGGAGCATCTCGCCCGCATCGCTGAGGTGATCGGGGAGACGGAGGACGCGGCGCGCTGGCGGGCCGAGGCGGAGGCCCTCACCCAGCGCATGATCGCGGCGATGTGGGATGAGGAGGCCGGCCTGTTCTGGCCGTTGCGGCGGGAGCAGCCGGTGCGCATCAAGACCCCCCTCAGCCTCTACCCCCTGCTCACCGGACGCCTCCCCCGGCCCATCGTGGAGCGGCTGGTGGCCCATCTGCAGGATCCGCACGCCTTCTGGCCGCGCTATCCCATCCCCACCGTGGCCCTGGACGATCCGCACTATAATCCGGAGCAGATGTGGCGCGGCCCCACCTGGCTGAACATCAACCGCCTCTTCATCGAGGGGCTGTTCCGGTGCGGATACCCGGAGCTGGCCCGAGAGCTGCGGCGGCGCACCCTCCGGCTGGCCATGGGCCATCGCGATCTCTACGAGTATTACCATCCGGAGACCGGCGGACGGCCGCCCCGCGCCGCTCCCATCTTCGGCTGGACCTCAGCGGTGTTCATCGAGCTGGCCATCGAGGCCAGCCGGGAGCCCGACCTGGATCTCTGATCCCCGCGATTTCGGGAACAGCGCCATGCGGGGGCGGAGGGATCGCACCTGCGGCAGGGAACCTGGGGATGACGCGGATCCGGTTGACCCTGGAACAGATCGCCCACGGCGGCGAGGCCATCGGCCGCCATGAGGGCAAGGTGATCTTCGTCCCCTTCGGGATCCCCGGGGAGCAGGTGGAGATCGAGGTGGTGGAGGACCACCGCTCGTATGCCCGGGGACGGATCCTCCGGGTGCTCCGCCCGGCGCCGGAGCGGGTCGATCCGCCGTGCCCCCATTTCGGGACCTGCGGGGGGTGTCATTTCCAGCACATCGCCTATGAGGCCCAGCTGCGCCTCAAAGAGGCCGTCGTCCGGGATGCCTTGCGCCGCATCGGGAAGATCGAGGACCCGCCGGTGCGTCCGATGATCCCCAGCCCCGACCCCTTCGGCTACCGGAACCAGGTCCAGTTCTCCGTCTCCGCCGACGGGCGCCTGGGCTTCCAGGCCATGCGCTCCCACCGGGTGATCCCGATCACCCGATGCTGGATCGCCCATCCCATGCTCCAGGAGCTCTACGAGGCCCTGGAGATCGAAGGGCTGCCCCTGCGCCGCCTCACCCTTCGTTGCGGCGTCCGCACCGGGGACCGCATGGTGATCTTCGAGACGGAAGGGGACGAACCCCCTCTCCTGGAGACCGATCTGCGGGTCTCCCTGGTCCTGCTCACGCAGGAGGAGAAGGCTGTCCCGCTCATCGGCCTGGATTACCTTACGGAGGAGGTGGACGGGTTCCGTTTCCGCATCTCCGCGCCCAGCTTCTTCCAGACGAACACCGCAGTGGCGGAAGCCCTCGTTCGCCGGGTTCGGGAGTGGGCGGACCTGCGCGGGACGGAGGCCGTCCTGGATGCGTATGGCGGGGTCGGGCTGTTCGCAGCCCATCTCGCGCCCTTCGCCCGGCGGGTGGTGCTGATCGAGGCGCACCCCGCGGCCGCCGCCGACGCCCGCTTCAATCTCTCCGGGTTCCCCCACGTGGAGATCCGGATGGGAACGGTGGAGGAGGTGGCGCCGGGGCTGGAGGGCCCTTTCGATGTGGTCGTGGTGGACCCGCCGCGGACCGGGTGTTCGCCGGAGGCCCTGGAGGCGCTGCAAGCCCTGCGCCCCTCCCGCTGGATCTACGTCTCCTGCGACCCGGCCACCCTGGCCCGGGACGCCCGACGCCTGATCGATGCCGGGTATCGCCTGGTGGAAGTCCAGCCGTTCGACATGTTCCCGCAGACCTATCACATCGAGACGGTCTCGCTGTTCGTGCGGGCGTAGCGACGCCGAATGAATTCGGCCTCCAGAGGCCTTCGGCCGATGGTCGGCCTGCGCCGACCGGGAGGGTGTCTTCTGCGTCGGCGGAGGCCGACGCTTGGCGTGGAGCGCCTGGAGAGGCCGATTTCAATCGGCGTGAGGGCCTTCGGCCGATGGTCGGCCTGCGCCGACCGGGAAGGTATCTTCTGCGTCGGCGGAGGCCGACGCTTGGCGCGCAGCGCCCGGAGAGGCCGATTTCAATCGGCGGGAAAGCGACGAGGAGGCCCTATGCCGTTCCTGCGACTGGATGCGGGTTACCTGCTGGCCCTGGCGGTGATCTTCCTGTTCGCCCTGCCGTTCCACGAGCTCGCCCACGCCTGGGTGGCGGAGCGCCTGGGGGATCCCACCCCCCGGCGCGCCGGGCGGGTCACCCTTAATCCCATGGCCCATCTGGATCCCATCGGCGCCCTGATGCTGGTGCTGGCCGGGTTCGGGTGGGCCCGTCCGGTGCCGGTGAACCCCCTCTATCTCCGGTATGGGCCGCGGGTGGGCATGGCCCTGGTGGGCGGGGCGGGACCGGCGGCCAACCTCCTCCTGGCCGGGCTGGGGATCCTGGTCTATCGGGCGGCTCCGGAGCTCCTGCTGGCGACCCCTCTGGCCTTCGCCTTCTTACGGGCCTGGATCTTCATCAACGTCGGGCTGGCGGTGTTCAACATGCTGCCGCTGCCGCCCCTGGACGGCTTCCGTGTGCTGCAGGGATTGTTGCCGCCGGACATGGCCTACGCCTACGCCCGGCTGGAAGCCTACGGTCCGCTCCCCCTTCTCTTGTTCCTGATCCTGGATCGCCAGCTGGGGCTCCTTTCCTCCATCCTCCAGCCGGTGTATCGTCTGGTCTCTCTGTTGATGCGTTTCTGAAACAAGCTCCTGCGACGGCCGCTCCTACCCCAGGCGCATGCGCCGGAAGGCCTCCGCGTAACGCAGGCCGACGGCGCGCCCCTCCTCGGCCGCCCAGGCCCGCAGCATGGGACCGGGATCCCAATCCCCGATCTGGGAGCGGTGACAGCGCAGGGCCTCGATCTTGAGCGCGAGGGTCTCCTCGATGTCAATCCACAGGTTGGGCTGGGCGGCCCCGTAGATGTAGACCTCCTGCACCCGATGGGGCGGCAGGCCCAGCTCGGGGAAGACCAGCGGCATCCCGGCGGCCGGGAAGACCGCTTCCAGGGCCGCCTGCGCCGCAGCGCGGTGATCCGGATGGTTGATGTAGTCCTCTCCGTAGAAATAAACCGAAGGATCTCCGCAGACCAGAACCTGGGGGCGGAAGCGGCGGATCTCCCGCACCAGCTCCCGCCGCAGCTCCAGCGTCGGCTGCAGCAGGCCATCCGGGTGACGAAGGAAGATCACCTCCTCCAGGCCCAGGACGCGGGCCGCTGCTCGTTGTTCCTCCTCCCGGATGCGCGCCACCTCCTCCCGGGAGCGGCCCGCCTCCTCCGTCCCGGCGTCGCCGCTGGTGCACAGCACCAGGGCGATCCGGCATCCCCGACGGGCCCACTTGGCCAGCGTGCCCGCGCAGGTGAACTCCACATCATCGGGATGCGCCGCCACCACCAGAGCGCGCTCCGGCGTCGCCGGCTCCTCCATGGATCCCTCCTGAGGACCACGGGTTCGAGCGAGCCTGAAAACGCCCGCTCCCTTCAAGAGCCCGACTATACCCCGCTCCTCCACCCGGCGAAAGCCCCCCCTCCGGCAAGCTCCCTCGATCTACCCAGGATCATTCATCGATGATTATCGATTTATCGAAATTCGTAGATGAATGATATTCACCGAAATCTCACGGAACCTACACGTTTTTTTAACGCATGGGAAGGCGTGCATGGAGTAAAATCCCGCTCGTGGGAGGGGAAGCATGGCCCTTCCCGGAGCATCCTGTATCCGGAGGCGGGAGGAGATGGAGGAGCGGAAGCGCCTGGAGGAGGAGCCCCCTGGTGGGAAGCGGCGCAGCCCGCGGGCGCCGATCTGGCGGGATGTGCCCGATGCACTCTGGGATGATTGGCGCTGGCAGCTCACCCATCGCTTGAACTCGGTGGAACAGCTCAAGCAGATCATCCGTCTCACCCCTGAGGAGGAGGCCGGTGCGGCGGCGACCCACCGGTTCCGCATGGACATCACCCCTTATTTCGCCTCCCTGATCGACCCGGATGATCCGAACTGCCCCATCCGGCGTCAGGTGATCCCCACGGCGAGGGAGCTGGAGCCGACGCCGGGCCTGATGGAGGATTCCCTCGCCGAGGACCAGCACTCCCCGGTCCCCGGGCTGGTTCATCGTTATCCGGACCGGGTGCTGATGCTGGTGACCACCCAGTGTGCCAGCTACTGCCGGTTCTGCACCCGCAGCCGCATCGTGGGCGATCCCCATGCCAACTTCGGGCGGCGGGATTACGACCGGCAGATCGAATACATCGCCCGCACGCCTCAAATCCGGGACGTGCTGCTCTCCGGGGGCGACCCGCTGATCCTCCCCCAGCCGATCCTGGAGGACCTGTTGCGCCGGCTACGGGAGATCCCCCATGTGGAGATCATCCGCATCGGGACGCGGGTGCCCATCTTCCTGCCGCAGCGGATCACCGAGGACCTGGTGGCCATGCTGCGCAAGTATCATCCGCTCTGGATGAACATCCACGTCAACCATCCCAAGGAGCTCACCCCCGAGGTCACCGAGGCCCTGGCGAAGCTGGCCGACGCGGGCATCCCGCTGGGCAGCCAGACGGTGCTCCTGGCCGGGGTCAACGACTGCCCTCACATCATCCGCGCCCTGGTCCACGAGCTGGTCAAACGCCGGGTCCGGCCTTACTACCTCTATCAGTGCGATCTGGTGGAGGGGGCCGGGCACTTCCGCACCCCGGTCTCGAAGGGGCTGGAGATCATGGAGGCCCTGCGGGGCCACACCAGCGGCTACGCCATCCCGATGTATGTGATCGACCTGCCGGGCGGGGGCGGCAAGGTGCCGGTGATGCCCAACTACCTGCTGGCCATGAACGAGCGCCGGGTGGTGCTGCGCAACTTCGAGGGCTTCATCAGCACCTACGAGCAGCCTACTGATTACACGCCCCACGACTCGAGCCGGTGCGAATACTGCCGAAACCAGCGCCCCGAGCCCGGCCAGCGCGGGATCTTCGGGCTGCTCCAGGGCGACGCCATGACCATCGCCCCGGAGGGCTTCCAGGCCGTGCACCGGCGGCTCCAGACGGGGGGCACCGAGACCATGCCCCTGATCATCGGGGAGCCCCTCCCGGTCGTCAACGGGGAGGTGCTGTGATGCGCGTGGCGGTCCTGGCCAACCTCAAGCGGAACGCCCCGAAGGGGCCGGACGATCCGCCGGACGCCTGGGCGGAGCTGGACTCGGAGGAGACGGTGGAGGGGATCGCCCGGGCTCTGGAGGCCGCGGGCCACACCACGGCCATCTTCGAGGGCAACCTGGAGCTCCCGGAGGCCCTCCGCCGGTTCCGGCCGGACATCTGCTTCAACATCTGCGAGGGCTACTGGGGGGACTCCCGGGAGGCCCATGTCCCGGCCATGCTGGAGATGATGCGCATCCCCTACACGGGCTCCCGGGTCCTGGCCCTGGCCATCTCCCTGGACAAGGCGATGACCAAGCGGGTGTGGGTCGCGGAGGGCCTGCCCACGCCGCCCTTCCAGGTTTTCCGTCGTCCCGATGAGCCCCTGGATCCCCGCCTCTCCTTCCCCCTCTTCGTTAAGCCGAACCGGGAGGGAAGCGGGATGGGGATCTCGGCGAAGTCGGTGGTGACGAACGAGGCGGAGTTGCGGGAGCAGGTGGCCTATATCCTGCGGACCTACCGGCAGGAGGCCCTGGTGGAGGCGTTCATCGACGGCCCGGAGCTCACCGTGGGCCTCATCGGGAACGTGGAGGGGGATGCGGCGTGGCTCCGGCCTCCGGGCGGATGGGCCACCGAGGAGGGACTGGACCTGGGGGGTGTTCACGTCTTCCCGCCGATGATGGTGGATCTCACCGTATGCCCTCCGGATCAGCGGGGGCTTTACACCTCGTTCATCAAGTCGGAGATGCCCCTGGGCCCCCGCTATCTCTGCCCGGCGCCGCTGGACCGGGCGTTGTTGCGGGAGGTCCAGCGGCTGGCCTTCGAGGCCTTCCGGGCCATCGGGGCCTGCGACGTGAGCCGGGTGGATATGCGGATCGATGCGGCCACGGGGCGGATCTATTTGCTGGAGATCAACACGCTGCCCGGGCTGAATCCGCATTACAGCGACATGGTGCTCAACGCCCGGGCCGATGGGATGTCTTACGAGCTCCTGATCCGTCGGATCCTGGAGGCGGCCTGCCGTCGCTACGGCCTGTCCCCGGAGCCGGTGGTCCCCGCGGCCGTGGCGGCGGGCGCGGAGTGAATCCGCCTGTTAAGGGAGCGACCGATGCGCCGTCGTTCGGCGATGCCGGGTCGCGTGCTGATCCTGTATAGCGTGGTGGAGCGGCTCCCGCGGGGGGAGCCCCGCGATGGGATCGCGGACGAGGAGGTGCTCTGGACGGCGCAGGCGATGGCGGAGGCCCTTGCCGGGCGCGGATGGCCCGTGGAGGCGCGGGGGATCCGGGACCTGGAGTCTCTCCACCGGGCGCTGGATTCCTTCGATCCCCGGGAAACCCTGGTGATCAATCTGTGCGAGACTCTGGAGGGCCGCCCCCAGGGGGAGGCGGTGGTGCCGGTGGCCCTGGAGGCCCGGGGTTTCGTTTACACCGGCTCTTCCGGCGCGACCCTGTCCCTCTGTCTGGACAAGGCGCGGGCGAAGGCCCGCCTGCGGGCGGCCGGCCTGCCAACGCCCCCGGCTCAGGTGTTCCACAACCCCGACGAGCCCCTCCGGATCCCCCTCCCGGCCATCGTGAAGCCCTTGATGGAGGACGCCAGCCACGGGATCGATCGGGAGGCGGTGGTGACGGAGGAGAGGACCTTGCGGGCGCGGGTGGCTTACGTCCTGGGGGTCTACCGCCAGCCCGCTCTGGTGGAGACCTTCATCGATGGGCGGGAGTTCAACGTGGCCCTCTGGGGCGGGCGGAACCCGGAGGTCCTTCCCCTGGCGGAGGTGGATTACTCCCGCATCCCCAACCCCCTGTGGCGGGTGTGCACCTACGCGGCCAAGTGGCTGCCGGGCTCGGAGGAATACGAGCTGACCCCCGTGCGCTGCCCGGCGGAGCTGGAGGAGGAACGGGCGGCGCGGGTGCGGGAGGTGGCCCTGCGGGCCTTCCGGGCGGTCCGCTGTCGGGATTACGCCCGGGTGGACATCCGGCTGCAGGGGGAGACGCCGTATGTGCTGGAGGTCAACCCGAACCCCAGCCTGGCGCCGAACAGCGGCTTCGTGAACGCCGCGCGGGCGGCGGGCTATTCCTACGGCATGCTGGCCGAGCGGCTGATCCGCCTGGCGTGGGAGCGGCGGTATCGACGGCGGGAGGCGCCGCGGCTTCAACCTGTCCCGACGGGGGATGTCGATGTCGCCTATTCGCTGGCCCCGAGCGGATGAGGAGGCGGCCATCCGGGCGCTGGCCGAGCGGTGTGGGGTGTTCCGGCCGGAGGAAATCGAGACGCTGATCGAGATCTTCCGGGAGGCCTGTCGCAGGGGCTTCGAGGAGAGCGGCTATCACTTCCGGGTGTGGGCGGAGGAGCGGGACGGGGAGATCCGGGGGCTGATCTGTTACGGGCGGCGGCCTCTCACCCGCTGGTCGTGGGATCTCTACTGGCTGCTGGTGGATCCTTCGGCCCAGCGGCGGGGCATCGGGACCGCCTTGCTGCGCGCGATGGAGGCGCACGTGGGGCGGGAGGGCGGGCGGTGGATCCTGGTGGAGACGGCGACCACCCCGGCCTACGCGCCGGCCCGTTGTTTCTATGAGCGGCATGGGTTCCGGCTCCTCGCGGTGGTGGAGGATTTCTACGAGGCCGGCGAGGGGCTGGCCCTGTATCTGAAGGGTCTGGGGCCTTCGTCGGAGGCGAGCGCGCCGGCGGCGGAGGCGAGGACCCGGTCTCCGGAGGAGGGAGGATGTCCCGGCGTCCATGGAGCCTGAGGACCGTGCGTCAGGTGATCCTGCTTTACAACATGGATGGCGCATGGCCTCCGGAAGATCAGGCGTATGCCCGGGAGTGCGTCTGCAGACTGCAGGAGGGGATGGAAGCCCATGGGCTCACCGTTCGTCCCGTCGAGGTCCGTCGGGACGTGCGGGGCGCGTTGCAGGGCTTTGATCCCGAGGAGTGGGTGGTGTTCAACTGGTGCGAGGCCCTGGAGGGGGATCCCTATGGGGAGCCCCGGGTGGCCCGCGCCCTGGAGGCTCTGGGCTTCCTGTATACGGGGTCCGGCCCGTGGGCGCTGACCGTGGCAGGCCACAAAGCCCTGATGAAGGCTTTCCTCACGTTGAACGGGATCCCCACGCCGGCCTGGCGGGTGTGTCATCGGCTGGCGGACCTGGAGGGGTGGGAGGTCTTTCCGGCCATCGTCAAGCCGGCGCGGGAGCACGGCAGCATCGGGATCACCCCGGAGGCGGTGGCCCCATCTCCCCGGGCGCTGCGGGAGCGGGTGGAGTATGTGCTGGAGGTCCTCCGGCAACCGGCCCTGGTGGAAGCCTTCATCCCGGGTCGGGAGCTGAACGTCAGCCTGTGGGGGAACGGGGATCCGGAGCCGCTGCCGATCTCGGAGATCCATTTCGACGGCCTGTCCGAGGAGGAGCGGATCGTCGATCAGTTCGCCAAGTGGGATCGGGGGAGCGAGCGGTATCGGCGGACGGTTCCGGTGGTGCCGGCGTCGCTGGATGAGCGGACGGAGGCGGAGGTGGTGCATGTCGCGGCCCTGGCGTATCGGGCGCTGCGGGTGCGGGATTACGGGCGGGTGGACATCCGGCTGGCACCGGATGGGACGCCCTATGTGATCGATGTGAACCCGAATCCGGACCTGTCGCCGGATGCGGGGTTCGTGCGGTCAGCGGCGGCGGCGGGGTATGACTATGGGCGGATGGCGGTGCATATCCTGCGCATCGCCCTGGCCCGGCGCCGCCGGCGGGTCCCGGCTCCCGTCTCCCCCTTCGCCCGCCTGGGGGCGGGGTGAGGAGACGAAACCCGGGCCGCTGTAAGGTGGAGCTTCACGTCTCGTTCCTGGAGGGACCGGAGAGATCTCCGGTCCCTCGTTTCTTTGTTAAAATAGCCTTTCGGTGAGATCGGCTGGAGGGGGCGCGAGGTGGGCGAGGCGGGGCGGTATCCGAAGCTGCGGCCGGTGGATCTGCGGCCGATGAACCGGAACGGCCGCTCCTACATCCTGGTCCGGGATCCCCTTCGTCTCTCGGACCAGATGGTTCTCATCCCCCAGCCCCTGGCCCCCGTCCTCACCCTGTGCGATGGCACCCGGGATCTGCGGGCCATCCGGGCCGCCCTGATGGTGCGCTACGGCGTCCGGGTCGACGAGGAGACGCTGCGCGCCCTGATCGCCACGCTGGACGAGCTGTATCTCCTGGACAACTCCCGCTTCGCGGAGGCCCAGGCCCGCGCCCTGGAGGACTACCGCCGCGCCCCCTTCCGCCCGCCAATGCTCGCCGGGGAAGTCTATCCCGCCGACCCGGAGGATCTGCGCCGGATGATCCGCCGCTTCCACGAAGCGGCCGCGCCGGACGACCCCGTCTCCGAAGGGCGCGGGCTGCTCAGCCCCCACATCGATTACGCCCGGGGCGGCCGAACCTACGCCCGGGTCTGGGCCCGGGCCGCCCCCTTCGTCCGGGAGGCGGACCTGGTGATCCTCCTGGGGACGGATCATTACGGGGAGGATGGCGCCATCACCCTGACCCGCCAGCATTACGCCACGCCCTTCGGGGTGTTGCCCACCGCCCGGCCCATCGTGGACGCCCTGGCCCAGGTCCTGGGCGAGGAGGCCGCCTTCGCCGGCGAGCTCCGCCATCGCGGTGAGCACTCCATCGAACTGGCCGCCGTGTGGCTCCACGCGATCCGCGAGGAGAAACCGGTGGAGCTGGTGCCCATCCTGTGCGGCCCCTTCGCCTCCTTCATCGAGGGCGATCTCGATCCGATGGACGATCCCCGCATCGCGCGCTTCCTGGAGACCCTGCGGGCGGCCGTCGCCGGGCGACGGGCCGTGGTCGTCGCCGCGGGGGATCTCTCCCACGTGGGCCCGGCCTTCGGAGGGCGTCCGCTGGATCTGCGCGGGCGGGCGCGCCTGAAGGCGGAGGACGAATCCCTCATCGCCCACATGGTCGCCGGGGACGCCGCCGGCTTCTTCGCCCGGATTCGGGAGACCCGCGATCGGAACAACGTCTGCGGGGTCTCCCCCATCTACCTGGCCCTCCGCCTCCTGGAGCCGACCGCCGGGGAGCCGGTGGATTACGATCTCTGCCCCGCCGATGAGGCGGGGACCTCCGTGGTCTCGATCTGTGGAATCCTCTGGCGATGAGCGGGACGGGCGCGCTCCTCGCCTTCTTCGTCGGATGGAGCCTGAGCTTCGGCCTCGGCCGGGCCCTCGCGGCGCTCCGGCGATGGCGCCCCCGGCGCCCGGATCCGCGGATCCTGCTCCTGCTGCTGGCGGCCTTCGCCCTCCGCGTCGGCGGGCTCACCGCCCAGTCCCTCTGGCGGGATGAGGTCGACGCCCTGCGCTTCGGCCGCGATCTCACCGCCGAGGTCGCGGCGGCCTTCCGGGTCGGGGCAGGGGCCGGATGGACGCGGCTGGCGGAGCTCCTCGCCCGCCCCGGGTTCAACGGGCCGCTCTATTTCCTGGGGCTGTTCCAGTGGGTCCGCCTGGCGGGCGATTCCGAGTTCGCCCTCCGCTTCCCCTCCGCCGCCCTGGGGGTCCTGAGCGTCGCCCTGGGCTTCGCCCTGTTCCGCCGGTATCTGACGCGGCCGGCCGCCCGGATGGCCGCCCTCGGGCTGGCCTTCTCCCCCTTCCTGGTCTGGTATGGCCAGGAAGCGAAGATGTATGCGCTGCTGGTGACCCTCTTCCTGGCCGCGTGGGGGGCGATGGAGGCCGCCCGCCGGGATCCCGGCGGATGGCTGGAGGCCGTCCTCTGGATCGCCCTGGGCCTCTACAGCCACATCCTCTTCGCGCTCTTCGTGCCGGCGCTGCTCGCCTTAGGGATCCATCGGGCGGATCGAAGGTCCCTGCGCCTCCTCGTCCTGGTCCTCGGCCTGGTGCTCCTCGTCGATCTTCCCCTTCTGGCCTGGCAGATCCCCCAGCTCGTCCGATGGAGCGGGGGGATCCGCGCGGCCTGCGGCGAAACCGGCTTCCCCCGCGTCCCGCCGTTGCAGGGCCTGGGGATGCTGGCCTGGGGGTTCAGCGTAGGGGTGTGGGGAGGCTTCCCGGATTGGGGGTTGGTTCCGTTCTCCGCCCTGGCCGCCCTGGGTCTGATGGCCGGGCGCGCGGGCGGGCGGTTCCGCGCCGCGCTGGGGATCTGGGCCCTGAGCCCGTGGGCGTTTCTTTCTCTCATTTCGCTGTGCCGCCCGCTCTTCGTCGAGCGCTATCTGATCGCGGCGGCGCCGGCCTGGATCGCCCTCGCCGCGGCGGGCTGGGCCCGGATCCCGGGACGGCTCCCGCGCGCCCTGGCCCTGGCCTGCGTCCTGACGCCGATGGCCGTCGGCCTCTGGGCCCAGACAGCGCTCCCGCTGAAATCGGACTTCCGGTCAGCCGCCCGGGTGGTGGCCGAGGGCTATCGCCCCGGAGATCTCATCCTCTTCCACATCGGGTATGTCCAGCATGTCTTCGATTACTACTTCCGCCGGCCCTACGAAGGCGCCTGGGCGCCGGCCACGATCTACCGGACCCCCGAGGGAACGTATGCGATGGGAGAGGCGGAGGTCGACGCCCGGATGCGCGCGCTGATCCGGGGCCACGAGGTCGTCTGGCTGATCTACTCCGAAGCCGCCATGTGGGACGACCGGGATCTGGTCCGGCGCTGGCTGGACACCCACGGTCAGCTTCGAGAACGCTGGAGCTTCGCCCTGGTGGAGGTGCGCCGCTACGAAGGGTTCCATCTCCCATAGCCTGTCGGGCGCTCAGATTTTGGATCAATAACATGATCGAAAAGGTCCGATTTTCGATCAGACAGGCTCGACATCCCGGCGATTCGGTTTATAATGAGAGGTGAAGGAGGTGTTCATCTCCTCGATCTCCCATGAGCGGCGTGCGGCGCAGGGATGAGCCCAGGATTCACCGTGGGGGCTGGATCCTCCGCCGCCCGGGGCGCTGGGGGAAGGGCGGCGGGCGATCGAGCGAGGGCCTCCTTTTATATCCCGCGCCGGTGAAGTCCCCCCTCCTCCTCCCGTTTTCGGATCCTCTCCTTCTTCCTCTCCCTGCAAGAATCCCAGATCCTTCCGGGAGGCTCCCCATGGCGGTCAAAGGCTGGATCCAGGTGGACGAGCGGTTCTGCAAGGGCTGTGAGCTGTGCGTGCATTTCTGCCCGCAGCAGGTCCTGGGGCTGGCATCGGATCGCCTGACGCCCAAGGGCTATCACCCGGCGCAGCTCCTCGATCCGGAGCGGTGCACCGGATGCGAGGTGTGCGCGGTGGTGTGCCCGGAGGGAGCGATCACGGTTTATCGTCAGGTCCGCCCGCGGGTGCCCGAAATGGTGATGCAAGGATGAGGAGGAAAGCATGGCGCGGGAGCTGCTGAAGGGCAACGAGGCGATGGCGGAGGCGGCCATCCGGGCCGGCGTCGAGGCGTATTTCGGGTATCCCATCACCCCACAGACCGAGCTGCTGGAGTATATGGCCCGACGCATGCCGGAGCTGGGGCGGGTGTTCGTGCAGGCGGAGAGCGAGATCGCGGCCATCAACATGGTCTACGGCGCGGCCTGCACCGGCGCCCGGGTGATGACCTCCTCCTCCGGACCGGGCATCAGCTTGATGATGGAGGGCCTTTCCTACATCGCGGGCACGGAGGTGCCCTGTGTGATCATCGACGTGATGCGCGGCGGCCCCGGCCTGGGGAACATCGCGCCCTCCCAGGGGGATTACAACCAGATTGTGCGCGGCGGCGGCCACGGGGATTACCGGGTGATCACCCTGGCCCCGGCGACGGTGCAGGAGGCCATCGACCTCACGGTCCTGGCCTTCGATTTGGCCGAGCGCTACCGCACCATCGCCGTGGTGCTGACGGATGGGAGCATCGGCCAGATGATGGAGCCCGCCGAGCTGCCGCCGATGCGCGAGCCCCCGCGGATCCGTCCGGACTGGGCGGTGACCGGCGCCCAGGGCCGCCCCCGGCGTGTCCTGACTTCGATCTACCTCGACCCCTATGAGGAGGAGAAGACCAACCGGCGTCTGCTGGAGCGCTGGCAGCAGATCCAGGCCCGGGAGGTGCGCTATCGGGAGTATTACCTGGACGACGCCGAGCTGGTGGTGGTGAGCTTCGGCATCGCGGGGCGGGTGGCCCTCTCAGCGGTGCGGGCCGCCCGGGCCGAGGGCATCCGGGTGGGGCTGCTCCGTCCGCTGACCCTCAGCCCCTTCCCCTATGCCGCCATCGAGGCCCTGAGCCGTCAGGTGGAGGCCTTCCTCGTGGTGGAGATGAACTCCGGCCAGATGCTGGACGACGTCATGCTGGCGGTGGCCCGGCGCGCCCCGGTGGCCTTCTACGGGCGGATGGGCGGCGTGGTGCCGTTCCCCGAGGAGATCCTGGAGGAGATCCGCCGCCTGGTCCGGGAGCCGCCGCCTCTGGAGGCGGATCCCCGTGAGGCCTGGTTCCGCCGCATGGGGATGCGGGGGGCGGGCAACGGAAGCAGCCCATCCGGCATGCGGGAAGCGGCGAACCCCTGAGGGACAGGAGGGAGATCCGACATGGTGGCGACGATCCCGCTGGAGCGGACTTACGAGAAAGTCTACGAGCGGCCGCGCGTCCTCCTTGAGGTGCACACGCATTACTGCCCGGGGTGCACCCACGGCGTGGCCCATCGCCTGATCGCGGAGGTCCTGGAGGAGATGGGCCTGCGGGAGATCACCATCGGGGTGGCTTCCGTGGGCTGCTCCGTCTTCGCCTATAACTACTTCGATGTGGATTTCGTGGAAGCTCCCCACGGCCGGGCGCCGGCGATGGCCACCGGCATCAAGCGGATGCTGCCGGACCGCATCATCTTCACCTACCAGGGGGACGGGGACCTGGCCTCCATCGGGATGGGGGAGATCATCCACACGGCGGCCCGCGGGGAGAACATCACGGTCATCTTCATCAACAACGCCAACTACGGGATGACTGGCGGGCAGATGGCCCCGACCACCGTCCCCGGCCAGCGGACGACCACCACGCCTCAAGGCCGGGACGTGCGCCGCTCGGGCTATCCCATCCGCATGGCGGAGCTGCTGGCTGGCCTGGAGGGGCCCAGCTACGTGGTGCGCCGCAGCCTCCACGATCCGAAGAACATCCGCCTGGCGAAGAAGGCGATCCGGCTGGCCTTCGAAGCCCAGCGGCGCGGCCTCGGCTTCTCCTTCGTGGAGCTGCTCTCCACCTGCCCGACCAACTGGGGGCTCTCGCCCATCGAGGCGATGCACTGGGTGGAGGAGATGATGATCCCGGTCTTCCCCCTGGGGGATTTCAAGGTGGCCCCCGAGCTGAAGGCCCTGCGAGTCTGAGGGTGGCGCAGGAGCTCCGATCGATCCTGAGAGATCCGGGAGGTGCGGATGCAAGTCGAGATCGTCATCGCCGGGTTCGGCGGCCAGGGCATCCTGTTCGCCGGGCAGGTGCTGGCTTACGCGGCCATGGACGCCGGCAAGGAGGTGACCTGGTTCCCCTCCTACGGGCCGGAGATGCGCGGGGGGACCGCCAACTGCACAGTGATCATCTCGGATGAGGAGATCGGATCGCCCCTGGTGCAGCATCCCCGCGCGGCCATCGTGATGAACCGACCCTCCCTGGACAAATACGAGCCGCTGGTCCGGCCGGGAGGGCTTCTAATTGTCAACGCCTCGATGGCCGGGCGGGCGGTGGAGCGGACGGATCTGGAGGTGGTGGCCCTTCCGGCCAGCGAGATGGCGGAAGCCCTGGGGGATCGGCGGCTGGCCAACATGGTGCTGGTGGGGGCTCTGCTCGCCCGGCTCCCGGTGCTGACGCTGGACCAGGTGGAGCAGGCGTTGCGGGAGCATATGCCGGGCCGCCATCGGCATCTCATCGAGCAGAACATCCGGGCCCTGCGGGAAGGGGCCCGCGCCGCTCAGGAAACCCTCATCGTCCTCCCGCGTTAAGCGGATCCCCCCTTTACGCATCGGGGACGGGGAGGCCCTTCCGGGGCCTCCCCGTGCCGGGATGGTTTCCCCATTGTTGATCTCTCCTCCGGCAAATGGATTAAAATCCCGGATTGAGCACAGCGCATTCCTGCGCGGATCCCAGAGCGAATCGGGCGTGTGGGAGACCGGAGCGGCGCGATGGAGTTCAAGGACTACTATGCCATCCTCGGCGTGAGCCCGGATGCCAGCGAAGAGGAGATCAAGCGGGCCTATCGCAAGCTGGCCCGCCAATACCACCCCGACGTGAACCCGGGGGATAAGGCGGCGGAGGAGAAATTCAAGGAGATCAACGAGGCCTACGAGGTGCTCTCGGACCCCGAGAAGCGGCGCAAATACGATGAGCTCCGCCGCCAGTATGAAGCCTGGCGCCGAGCCGGCTACGATCCCGGCCAGTTCGACTGGTCCCCCTGGGTCCAGCCCGGCGGGGTGCGGGTGGAGGTCGGGGACCTGGAGGATCTTTTCTCCGACTTCTTCGAAATGCTGTTCGGCGGGATGCCCCGGCGGACCCGAGGGTGGACGGCCACGCGGCTTCGGGGGCGGGATGTGGAGCAGCCCATCACCCTTACCCTGGAGGAGGCCTTCCAGGGGACCACCCGCATCGTCCGGACGCGGGACGGGCGGCGGCTGGAGGTCCGCATCCCGCCCGGGGTGCGCACCGGATCTCGGGTGCGGGTCCCGGGGGCGGGGGAGCCCGGCTACGGCGGCCCGCCGGGGGATCTCTACCTGGTGATCGAGATCGCGCCCCATCCCCTGTTTGAGCGTCGGGATCAGGACCTCTACGCCCCCCTGACCGTCGACCTTTACACGGCGGTCCTGGGCGGCGAGGTTCCCTTCCGCCATCTGGATGGACGAACCCTGATGGTGCGGATCCCGCCGGAGACCCAGAACGGCGCGCTGATCCGCCTGCGCGGGGAGGGCATGCCTTCCCCGAACCGGCCGGGGGAGCGGGGCGATCTGTATCTGCGGGTCACGGTGGAGATCCCGCGAAACCTGACCTCCCGGGAGCGGGAGCTCTTCGCGGAGCTGGCCCGCATGCGTCGGGGGCGTTGAGAGGCGAGAGGCCGCGCGATGGCCTCGCCCATCCTGAAGCCTGCAGGGGGTGAGAACCGATGCGCTGGAAAAACGGCTTCTGGCTGTTGCTGGGCCTCGGCGTGCTGCTCAGCGGATGTCGCCCGCTCCCGTTGCGGGAGCTGATCTTCGTCACTCCCACCCCGCGCCCCGGAGGCGCGGTGGCGCGGCCGGCCGGGCCGACGCCGACGCTCCCCCCGTTGCCCGCCGGCCTCGAGGAGGAGGAGCAGCGCCTGATCGCCATCTACCAGAAGGTCCTCCCCTCCGTCGTCAACATTGACGTAGAGGGTGTGGAGACCTCTGTGTTCGGGAGCGGGTCCGGCTTCGTTTACGACACTCAGGGCCACATCGTCACCAACAACCACGTGGTGGAGCAGGCGGAGGAGATCTGGGTGACGTTCTACGACGGCACGGTGGCCCGGGCGCGGGTGGTGGGCCGCGACGTCTACAGCGACCTGGCCGTGATCCGGGTGGACGTGCCGCCGGAGCTGCTCCGGCCAGCGGAGCTGGGGGATTCGGAGACGCTGCGGGTGGGTCAGAAGGTGGTGGCCATCGGCAACCCCTTCGGCCTGCGGGGAACGATGACCCTGGGGATCATCAGCGCCCTGGGCCGGGCCCTGGAGACGCCCACCCGCTTCCAGATCCCGGACGTGATCCAGACGGACGCGGCCATCAACCCCGGCAACTCCGGCGGGCCCCTGGTGGATCTGGAAGGGCGGGTGATCGGCGTGAACTCGGCCATCCGCACGGATTCCAGTGCGACGGGCATCCCGGCCAACATCGGGATCGGGTTCGCCATCCCGGTGAACGCTGTTAAGCGGGTGGTGCCCCAGCTGATCCGCGAGGGGCGGGTCCGTTACCCGTATCTGGGGATCAGCGCCACGGGGAGCATTTCCCTGGCTGAACTGCGGGCGCGCGGGTATGACGTCCCGGACGTCCGCGGCGTCCTGATCCAGGAGGTCCAGCCCGACGGCCCGGCGGCCCGGGCGGGCCTGCGGGGCGGCACCCGCGAGGTGCGGGTCCGCGGGGCCTCCGTCCGGCTCGGGGGGGACATCATCACGGCCATCGATGGGCACCCCGTCGCTTCCTTTGATGAGCTGGTCTCGTATCTCGTGAACCACACGGAGGTCGGCCAGACGGTCACCCTGACCATCCTGCGCGACGGCCAGGAGCAGCAGGTTCAGGTCACCCTGGGGGAGCGGCCGTCCCCGTGATCTCATTTGGAGGAAGCGATGCGCACATCACGCTGGCTGCCGGTGGTGGGAGCGATTCTGGTGATCGGGGTTTGTGCGGTGGCGACCGTCTGGGTGGTCTCCTGGGCACAGGCGAGGATCCGCCCGACGGGCCGTCCCGCCGCGCCGGCCACTCTTCCGGTCCCTTCGGGGGCGACTCCCACGCCGCTTCCGCCCGGCGTCCTCTCCGAGGCCCGGGCGCTGGAGGCGGCCTTCATCGCCGTTTACGAGCGGGTCAGCCCCTCCGTGGTGCACATCACCACCCGGGCCACCGCCTTCGATCTGTTCCGGGGGCCGATCTATCAGGAGGGCACCGGTTCGGGGTTCGTGTGGGACCGGGAGGGGCATATCGTGACGAACAACCATGTGGTGGAGGGGGCGGAGCAAATTGAGGTGATCTTCGCCGACGGCACCACCGTCCCGGCCGCTCTGGTGGGCGCCGACGCCTACAACGACCTGGCCGTCTTACGGGTTCAGGTGCCGCCGGAGAAGCTGGTCCCGGTGACCCTGGGGGATTCCGCCTCCCTGCGGGTGGGGCAGTGGGTGATCGCCATCGGCAACCCCTTCGGGCTGGATCGCACGATGACCGTGGGGGTGATCAGCGCCCTGGGGCGCACCCTGGAGCTCTCCGATCGCCCCCTGGGCGAGGTGATCCAGACGGACGCGGCCATCAACCCGGGCAACTCCGGCGGACCGCTGCTGGACCTGGATGGGCGGGTGATCGGGATCAACACGGCCATCCGTTCCCCCAGCGGGGGCTCCATCGGCATCGGCTTCGCCGTCCCCGTGAACACCATCAAGCGGGTGGTCCCCGAGCTGATCGCCCGGGGCCGTTACCCGCATCCCTGGCTGGGGGCCTCGTTCTTCGAGGTGACGCCGGCCTTCGCTCAAGCCTTCAACCTCCCGGCGGATCACGGTCTGCTCACCGTCCAGGTGGTGCCGGACGGGCCGGCGGCTCGGGCGGGGTTGCGGGGGGCGACCCGGCGGGTGCCCACCCGTCTGGGCGATGTGTTCCTGGGCGGGGATCTGATCACGGCCATCGACGGCCGTCCGTTGCGGAGGGTGGACGATCTGGTGATCTACCTGGAGAACTATAAGCGGGTGGGGGAGACGGTGACCCTCTCCATCCTGCGGGACGGACGGCCCCTGACCCTCACCGTGACCCTGGGGGAGCGTCCCACGGAGTGAGCGGTTCCGGAAGGAGGTGGAGGCGACCATGGAGATCCGGGCCTACGCGGTGGAGGTGGTCGACGAGGATGAGCCGCGCTACCGGATCGGGGCGGTGGCGGCGATGGTGCAGCTGCATCCCCAGACCATCCGGTATTACGAGTCCATCGGGCTGATCACCCCGCGTCGGCCCCGCGGTCGGACCCGCATGTATTCCGAGCGGGATGTGGCCCGGCTGCGCCGCATCGTGGAGCTGACCCGTCTGGGGGTGAACCTGGCCGGGGTGGAGATCATCCTGCGCCTGCAGGAGCAGATCGAGGCCCTGCAGGCGGAGGTGGAGCGGCTCCGCGCCATGCTCGCCGCCTCCGTTCCTGGGGATCCGGAAGAGCATGCGGGACCCTGAAACCTGTCCGCTGGCATCCTGAACCGTGAGGAGGGAGTGCCGTGCGCATCCTCAGCGACAACCGGCCGGTGGAGCTGGACGCGCCGCTTTCGGAGAACCTGGTGAAGGAGGAGACGCGTCGCTACGAGAACGGGCCGTATCGATCCCTGACCCGTTATCTCTGGTTCCAGACGCGGGAGCGGCGGGCCATCCTCCGCCTGACCGACGTCGTCCGCCGGGCCGTGCGGGAAAGTGGGGTTCGGGAGGGCTTCGCCCTGGTCAGCGCCATGCACATCACCGCCGCGGTGTATGTCAACGATCACGAAGAGGGCATTATGCAGGACATGATGGAACTCCTGGACCGCCTGGCTCCCTTCCGGCCCGACTACCGGCATCACCGCACCGGCGAGGACAACGCCGACGCCCATCTCAAGAGCCTGCTCCTGCATCATGAGGTGATCGTTCCCATCACCGATGGAGACCTGGACCTGGGGCCCTGGCAGGAGATCTTCTACGCGGAGTTCGACGGCCAGCGCCGCAAACGGGTCCTGGTGAAGGTGGTGGGGGTGGCTTAAAGCCTCCTCGGGGGAGGAAGCCGGTGGAGCGGTGCCCGCTCATCCCCCGCCTTCGGCTTGGAGGGCTGCTGGCTCTTTACCTGGCGCTGGCCCTCTGGCACAGCGTCGTCAATCCGCTCTTTGAGTCCTCGGACGAGAGATCCCATATCGGCGTGGTGGTCCACCTGGTGCGGGCCGGGAGCCTCCCGGTCCAGGTCCCGGGCAGGGAGACGCTCTGGCAGCAGGAGGGGAGCCAGCCGCCGCTCTACTATATGTTGCTGGCGGCCCTCACCCGTGGCCTGGGCCTACCCCTCAATGATTTTGAGATCCTTTACCATCCGAATCCCCATGCGGCGCCCGGCGATGCTTCCCGGGTCGCCAATCGCAATCTCGCCCTCCACGGTCCGATGGAATCCTTCCCCTGGCGGGGGGCTGCCCTCACCCTGCACTTCTGGCGTGCGGTTTCCGTCTTGCTAAGTGCCCTCACCGTCTTCGCCACCGTGCAGGCGATCGCCCTTCTTTTCCCGGGGCATCCTTCCCTCTCCCTGGGGGCCGGCCTCTTGGTCGCTCTCAACCCGATGTTTCTGTTCATCAGCGGCTCGATCAACAACGACAATCTGGTCAATGCGACGGCCGCCCTGACGTTGTGGCTCCTTGCCCTCCGCCTCCGCCGTGGCTTCGCCGTGCGGCGCGTCGTGGGGCTTGGGCTCGCCCTGGGGGCGGCGGCCCTGGCCAAGCTCAGCGGTCTCGTCCTCTGGCCGCTCACGGCGGTTTTCCTGCTGGGCATCGCCACGCGGGAGCGCCGGTGGGCCCGGGGGTTGCGAGAGATCGCCGTGGTGTTCGGCATCGCCCTCTCCCTCTGCGCATGGTGGTTCATACGTAACCTGATCCTTTATCGCGATCCCACCGGCCTCTCGGTGATGCTGGACATCGCCGGGCGGCGGTCTGCCACCTGGGCGGATCTGGCGGGGGAGTTTGAGGGCTTCCGTCGTTCGTTCTGGGGGGTCTTCGGCGCGATGAACGTGCTGATGCCCGTCTGGGCCTACGAGGCCCTTGACCTGGGGACAGCCCTGGCGATCCTCGGTCTGGTCCTCCGGGTTGGGCGCGCGGCCTGGGAGGCGCGCCGTGCGCGTCGCTGGGGGGAGCCGTGGGCCATCGGGCTCTGGCTGCTGGCTTATGGGATCCTGTTGTTCGGGGCCTTCCTGCGCTGGACCTCCCAGACGATGGCCTCACAGGGGCGATTGATGTTCCCCGCCATCGGACCCATCGCCTTGGCCCTCTGGGCGGGCTGGGAGGAGGTCGCAGGGAGGATCGGCCGTGGCTGCCGATGGTGGACCCCGCTCCCCGCCGCCTTCCTGGGATCCCTGGCCTTGTGGGCACCCCTCTTGTGGATCGCCCCCGCTTATCGTCCGCCGGATTTCCCGATCCCGAGGGTCCCTCCGCAACGCCTGGAGGCCGCGTTCGGGGGCACTTTCCGTGTATGGGGATATGAACTTGGCCCCGCCGAGCTGAGGCCCGGCGGGACCTTAGAGCTCACCCTTTATCTGGAAACCCTGCAAGCTCCGACTCGGGATTGGAGCCTCTTCGTCCATCTCGTGGATGATCTGGATATCATCCTGACGCAGGAGGATCGCTATCCCCGTCAGGGGCTGGTGCGGGCAACGGCCTTGCGGCCAGGGGAGCGCTGGGCGGAGCTCGTGCGCCTGAGGGTGCCGGATGCCGTCGTCGCCCCCGCCCGCCTTTCGTTGGTGGTGGGCTTTTATGACCGGCGCACGTGGGAGCGTCTGCCCGCTCAGGGCCCCGACGGCGTCTCGTTGGGGGATCATGTCCGGTTTGGTGACCTGATCCTTCAGCCTCGGCCTGGGGGGTATCCGAATCCGGTCTCCTATCGGTTCGGCGGGCGGATCGAGCTGGTCGGGTTTGAGCTCGCTCCCCGGCGGGTGCGGCCGGGGGAGGCGGTGCGGCTCATCCTCTACTGGCGGGCCCTTAGGCCGGTGGAGCAAAATTACACCGTCTTTACCCACATCCTGGAACCCCCGCAAACCCTTTGGGGACAGGAGGATCGTCCGCCCGATCCTCCGACCTCGCGGTGGCAGGTGGGGATTGTGTATTCGGAATCTTATACGCTGCGGGTGAAGCCCGAGACCCCCCCGGGCTTCTATGAGATTGAGGTGGGCCTTTACCGCCCCGAGACCGGCGAACGGCTGCGCTTGCCCGACAGCCGTGACTTCGTGCTTCTCAGCCGCATCCGGGTGGAGCCTTGAGGAAGGTCTCTGTCAGAGATGCCGGCGAGATCCGTATGTGAATCAAACACCCTGATGCCACTTCATCGCTGAAGGAAGGTCAGAGAGCATGCGCGACACGCCGCGCTTCACATGGGCGGAAGGGGGGGCGCTGGCCTGGCTCTTGGGCGGCTTCCTCATCTTAGGGGCCTACTACGCCCTGGACAACCCGCTATGCAAGCCGGATGAAACCTTTCATTATGCCTACGCTTTCCATCTCCGTTCCGGCCACGGGCTTCCGGTGATCCGGGTGATCCCCGGGCGGACCCAGTTCACCCCGGTGGAGATGGAGGCTCATCAGCCGCCTCTCTACTATGCTGGGGTCGCGGGGATCGCCGCGCTCCTGAACTTGCGGGAGCGGATCGTCCCCTCTGTAAATCCCTACTTGTTAGGCACTTTGGAGGGCAATCGTTGCTTGACGGTTCCGCTCTATTCCACATTCTCGGAGAGTCCCATCTTTTTCACCGGGCGATTGGTCTCCTTGGTTTGCGGGGCCATGGCGCTGCTTTTCGCCTATCTCCTGTGTCGGGTGTTCTTGCCCTGGCCCGTGGCCCTTCTGAGCGTTGCCTTCATGGGATTTAACCCCCAGTATCTCTTCATCGCCACCTCGTTCAGCAACGACATGCCGGTGACCGCCCTGGTCCATCTGGGTTTATGGCAGCTCGGCCGGGCCATTCGCGCCGGTCTCCATCGAAAGCGGGCTCTTATCCTGGGCGGGATTATCGCTGGGGCGACCCTCACCAAGTTGACCGGCTTGGGGCTGCTGATTCCCTTGGGAGGGATCGCCCTTTGGCAGGCGTGGCGAACTCGCGGCGGGCGGCCCTTGCTGAATGCAGGGTTGGCCGCTCTGGTCGTGGCCGTTGGAGGATCCTGGTGGTTCTGGAGGAACGGACGCCTTTATGGAAGCCCTTTCGCCACCCATCTCTTGACGGTATTGCTCGGACGGCGTTCATCCCCGTGGACGCTGGAGGATCTTCGGGATTTTCTCGTGTATGTGTGGAAATCCTACTGGCTTGCCTTTAGCCCGGGTGGGCTCCTGTTCGCGGAGCCTCCGGTATATGTAGGGATCAGCCTGATTTGCCTGTTGGCCCTCTTCGGATTGATCCGGGCTCTCCGACGGAACAAATCCATCCGTCCTCTGTTTGCGCTGATATGGGGATGGTTTTTGCTGGTTTTCCTTTCCTTTCTGCATCTAACGCAAAGCACGCCGCTTTTCATCGGTGGAGGGCGGTTGCTCTTCCCCGCAGCCATCGCCCTGGGAGCCACCCTGGCCGTTGGCCTCACGCAGCTGTTCCATCGTTTCCCCTTCGTGCCGGCCGGTTTGGCCATCCTCCTGGCCATCTACGCGGCGGCGGCCCCCATCCGTTACATCCATCCGGCCTATCCCAGGCCTCACCGAGTCCAGACGCTGGAGCATCCTCCGAGGTATCCGTTAGGGATCTCCTTTGGGGATGGATATTTCGAGCTTATCGGCTATGATTTGCAGCTCACACAGGTCGCCGGCCGCTCTGCCCTCGCCATCACCTATTACTGGCGCACCCTTCGGGAAACCTCCCATAACTTCAGCGTCTTCATTCACCTTCAGACCCAGCGCGAGGGACAGATCGCCTTGCTGACCCAGGTGGACACATATCCCGGATATGGGTCCTATCCGACGTCGGCGTGGCGTCGGGACTGGATCTTCATCGATCGCTTGGCCCTCCCGCTTCCTCCGCCCGGGAGCGTCTTCTCCGGGACGATCGTGACCGGGTTGTATGATCTGCCTACGATGGAACGACTTCCCGCTTATGACCGCGAGGGGCGCAGGTTCCCCAACGACGCCGTCCCCCTGGCCGAACTGTGGACGGATTCCACAGGCGCCTTGCATCTCCTCGCCCCGGTGGACGCGGAGGGTCAGAGGTAGGGGATCGCCTCGATGGCCGTTGTCGGATTAAAATCCAATCGCTCAGCGAGGAGTTAAGATCAGGAGCGCGTAGATGCACATCGGGGTTTGCTTGCCGAACTACGGGCGGGCTTCCTCGCCGGAGGCCATCCGCCAGGTCGCTCGGGCCGCCGAGGACCTGGGCTTCGATTCGATCTGGACTACGGACCACATTCTGGTCCCGGAGGCCCATTATGAGCCCTACGGCCGCATCTTCGAGACCTGGACGACCCTGGCCTACCTCGCCGGGCAGACCCAGCGCGTCCGGCTGGGGACCTCCATCCTGCTGCTGGGGCTGCGGAATCCGGTGCTGGTGGCCAAGCAGGCGGCCACGCTGGATCAGCTCTCCGGCGGCCGGCTGATCCTGGGCATCGGGGCGGGCTGGCTGGCCCGGGAGTTCGAGAACCTGGGCGTCTCCTTCCGACGCCGCATCCGCTTCCTGGAGGAGGGCATCGCGCTGATGCGGGCCCTGTGGGCCAGCCCGCGCCCCCGCTTCCACGGCCGCTTCTTCCACATTGAAGACGCCGTCTTCGAGCCGCTGCCCCTCCAGCCCGGCGGACCGCCCATCTGGATCGGCGGCAACACCGAGGCCGCGGTGCGACGGGCCGCCCGGCTGGGGGACGCATGGCACCCCGTGGGCCTGGACCCGGAGACTCTGCGGGAGCGGATCGCCCGGCTGCGGGAATGGGCCGGCGGGCGTCCCATCCCGGTGATCTGCCGCATGTATGTGGCCCTGGATTCCACCCTTCCGCCCATCTACACCTCCCCCACCGGGGAGCGGCGGATGCGGCTCACCGGATCCCCCGAGCAGATCCTGGAAGGGTTGCAGGCCCTCCGGGCGGCCGGAGCCGAGGGGGTGATCCTCACCTTCGAGGCCCCCACCGCCGAAGCCCAGATCGAACAAATGGGGCGCATCGCAGCCCTCCGCCCGCACCTGGGCTGAGACGCTGCGGAGGCCATGGAGGTCAAAAATGTGGGGAACCGAACTGGGGGGAGGGCTCCGGCTGCGTCTGCTGGAGCGCCACCACGCGGAAACTCTGTTCGCCCTGACCGATCGCAACCGGGACCATCTGCGGCCCTGGCTGCCCTGGGTGGACGGAGTGCGGTCGGCTGCGGACAGCCTGGCCTTCATCGAGGACGCCCTGGGACAGTTTGCCCGGGGAACCGGGTATGAGCTGGGGATCTGGGAGGGGGAGGAGCTGGTCGGCGTGGTGGGCGTGCATCGCATCCGTTTCCCCACCGATTTCACGGCGGACACCTCCATCGGCTACTGGCTGGACGCCGGCCATCAGGGCCGGGGGATCATGACCCGGGCGGTGGCGGCGGTGCTGGACGATCTGTTCCTCACCCGCCGGTTGCACCGCGTGGAGATCCGGGTGGCCCCGGAGAACCATCGTAGCCGCGCGATTCCGGAGCGCCTGGGCTTCCGGATGGAGGGCCGACTTCGCGAGGTCGCCCGCTATGGGGGAGGATGGGGGGATCTCCTGATCTACGCGATCCTGGATCGCGAGTGGCAGGCCGTCCGCGAACAGGTAAGCGCACCGTTCTTCCGAAGGGGGGAGGGAAGGCCGGACGCTTCCTCCGAATTCCTCACATGAGGAGGCAGGGGCGAGCATGGAAACGCGAGCGCCGTCGTGGCTTCCGATCCCCATCACCGTGAGCCTGGTGGTCCTGGGATGGGTGATCGCCCGGATGACCCCTCCCGAGGGGCCGGAGATCGCGGTGCGGATCCTGGGCTCTCCGCTGGGGTTGCGGTGGACCCCGGCCCTGGGGATCGGGTTGTTCAGCGCCGCCCTGGCGGCGGCCGGGACGGAGTCCTTCCTGAGGTCCCATCCCCGCTTTCAGGAGGAGAGCCCGGGGCGCCAGCTCAGCCGCTTGATCACGCCGGCGGGGGTGGCGCTGGGCGGGATGCTCTTCACCCTGGGGTTCCCGGTCAGCCCAATCTGGTGGGTCGGGCTGGGGCTCGGGGGAATGGCCCTCGCGGCCGCCATGCTCGGGGAACGCTACCGGCTGGAAACCCATGGGATCCCCGCCCTGGCGACCCCCCTGCTGGTCCAGGCCCTGGGCTATCTGATCGCCCTGGCGGCCATCGTGGGGGTCTTCCAGAGTGGATGGCGGACCCTCTCCCATATGATCCTGGGAGGGCTCATCGCCGCCGGCCTCGCGGCCACCCGTCTGGTGGAGGCCGAAGTCCCGGAGCGCCGGCGGTGGCTCTATGTTGCCCTGATCGGGTGGAGCATGGCGGCGGTGGCCGCGGCCTTTCGTTACTGGACGCTCTCCCCGGTCACCCTGGGGCTCTGGTGGCTGATCATGCTCTACGAGCTGGTCGAGATGAGCCTCTGGCATCTGCAAGGACGGACCCTCTCGCCGCGGGTGGCCGTGGAGTTCGGCAGCCTGGGCCTTCTGGTGGCCCTACTGGCCCGATGGGTAGCAGGATAAGGTAGGGCCCGGTGGATCTCCTCCCCAAACGTAAGGAAGAAGAACAGGGGCTATCAAGGATGACCCCTGTTGCCTCCAAGGGTGAAGGCCTGGTGTGGTCAGGCGGACCGGAGCGCGCAACGAAGAATCAGATACATCGCGTGGGACCAGAGGAGGGGCTTGGCCACCGGGCCCCAGCGCGCCTTCCATTCGCTGTAGCGCCTGGGGGCGAGGAGGTGCCCGGAGGCCTGTTCAGGCAGATGGCCCTCCGCATCCGCCTGGTCTTCTACCCAGCGCAGAAACTCCCACGCCCGGCCGATCTCTCCGACTTCTGTGTAATACCAGCCCAGCCAGGCGGTCAGCAGCACCCATTCCCCGCCACCATAGTAGGTATCCGCACGATAGCGATGCACTCCGCCTCCCGGGCAGTGCAGTTCCTGTTCGATGCGCGCTACTGTGGCCCGTATAAGAGGGTCGTCGGGAGAGAGCATACGATAGGGCGTGGCCACCCCCACGAGGCTAGCATCGATCTGATAGGCAGGGTCGGAGGGGGGTGGAATCTGCTTGACCAAGTGCCCTTCCCGCACCCCATGGGTCAATACGAAGCGACGCACCCGGTCCGCAATCTCTGCGAGAGAGCGGCCATGGACCCCCAGCAACGCCCCCGCGGCGCGCAGGCCGGCATAGATGGCTGCCAAGGTATATGGATGTTGATATTGTGGGTGCTCCTCCCACAGGTCATAGCAGGGCCGATCCCAGAGCGCGCTCAGGTAGCGGGCGATCAGCGTAACGGCCGCCCGCCAGTCCGGCGTCAGCGCTATCCCGGTGCGCTGAACGTGCTCGTTCAGCGCCCACAGCCAAGTCCCGAAGCCGTCCAGCTGGAAATTGGGCCATTCCTCAGGCCCCTCCTCCCCATTCAAGGTATAACGGGTGTGGAGGTAATCCTGGCCCAGCGGTTCGCCGCGGGCCGCCTTCTCGATCGCCCGCTCGGCCTTGCGGGCGTGGCGTAGGATCGTGCGGGCGGCCCACTCGTGGAAGCCCCACGCGCTCCTATGCTGGCCCACCAGGTCCATGGCGTAAGCGATGAAGGCACCGTCACGGAACCACGAATAGCGGTAAACGGGGAAATGGGGAGATGCGACATATGCCCCGGTGGGGGCTTGATGGGCTATGATCACGCGAACGCTATGTTGAACGAGATCCGTCATCCGGGTTTACCTCTTGAAATAAGTCGATTGGGGCTTAGGGAGCTCAGGGAACACGCCTTCAGCGTGCCCCCTGGGTATCTCTTCTCCTCGCGAGGGAACCGGAGCGCTCCAGCGCTCGAGGACCCGCCCGCCGGGGAAGGCGGAACACCTTTGCCCCACTTGCCGCACGAGCACGACCGGCATCTGACAGCGAGCCGGAGAATTTCGTTCTTCACCGCTCTCGTTGGGACTGCTTTCGCTCAGAAATTGATAACGATGTCTTGAGAAGTATTGGCGCCCAGCGTCCCGTAAAGCTTTACGCGGCCTGTGGCGGCGTCGTAGCTCCAGCTCAGGTTGGTGCCCGTGACGCTGGTCGGTTGGGCATCGGTCTGGATGTAGATCTCCACCCCGAGAGCCGTCGGCGTGTTGTTATCCAAGAACTGGTCTACAAAGCCGGTGCCAGTGTAGCCGGGGTGGTTGTTGTTGATGCCGACGTTGTAAAGGGTGGCGTCCTCGGCTTCATAGCGGGGGCCGGTATTCTCATAGTAATTGGGGTAGGCGGCCAGAACTATAGCTTTCCCACCGCTGTCCGCACGACTCTGACGGACGAAGTCATAGATGTCTTTGTACGTGGCACTGTTTTCCCAAATCTCGCTGTAAAGGAAGTTCACATTGCTATTGCGCACCACATCATTCACGCCCCAGGCATTTACCCCGCCATTGACCATGTTGAAGGTAAGGATGTCCTTTCCCATTTTGTCAGGAGTATGGTAGGCCAGGGCGCTCACGTGCTCTTTGGCATTGTTGATGAGGACGGAGAAACTATTGCTGAGATCAACGATGTTGCCCCAGTAATCGTAGTAAGTGGTGTTCCAATAATTGCCCATCTGGTCCAAGTGAATGCCGTCAAAATCCAAAGTGAGGATGGTATCATCGTATTGGCGGAAGATGTAGTTCTGCCAATTCGTATTGGGCGGGTTGAAGATCCAAAGGTTGGTATTAGGGTCGTCATCGCCAAAGTCGAAGACCACTTGATTGGTGTGGCTTGTGTCGAAGTACAATCCCCACTGGGGGTTAACCTTGGAGATTTGCTGGTAATTCTGGAGGGCACCATAGATCATGAAGTAGGGCATAGCAGCCATCCTGTAATTGTGGGCTGCTGCGACTAGATCTTGGATCACGGCAAAAGAGATAGGGTTTCCAGCCCAATCATACCAAGGGTCGTTGATGATCCCATTGGTGCGGGAGATGACCTGTTCGTGGCGCCACATCCAGTCGTAGAACTGAACGGCGTTGATGTGGTAGTTCTCAGCGAGGAGGCGTATCTTCTCCTGGCTCTGGGCCTGCGTTTGACCTGGGGTGAAGGCATAGACGAAACCGTAGCGGGGATATCGGGTCCAGTCGCTAGAGACATCAATGGCTGTAGCATTCGCATCAGTGGTCCCGGCCCGTACTTCTACGTGATAACCCCGGAAGTCGGTGGATGGTGTTGTCCAGGTAAAGGTTTTGGTTGCTGTAGCTCCAGCAGCAATGGAGAGGGACTGGCCATCTGAGTGCACCAGCGTCTCCAGATAGCGAACATCGAGGTAGAGGGTCCCGCTCCAGTCGACGCCGGTATTGTTCTTGATCTCTACGGTGATGGTCACGATGTCGCCGGGGTGGTACCGAGCTTTGTCCGTGTACACCCGTTGGATCGGATCACCCGGCGCGGCCTGGACTGATAAAGTTGTGAGCGTCGCAACGCTGATAAGCAGGCAGGTCACGATAACCATTCCTACCTTCAGAGAAAAGCTTTGGTCTTCATGGGTGTCCGCTCCTTTCAAAAGCGTTCAATTTGCGAACTCGATCACGATGAGATCCCAATATTCCAACCTGGGAACAGTGAACTCAATATGGTTCCCTTGGATATCCCGACCTGGCTTAAATTCCAGGAGCAGGGCCTGGGAGTTGGCGAAATCCGGTGAGGCCAGCCAGACTCGTTTCACTTCGCGCTCTGTATAGTAGTGGACGCGCAGCTCGTTTAACAGTGTGGGGGCCGTTAGCAGCAAACTATTCCACTCAGGGCAGGGGATATTTGACAGGTTGATCAAGCTGATGGTTTCAAAACCTTCACTTTGTCGAGCGATGATCCAAACCTTCCCGCAGGCTCCTTCAGGATCCGTGTTTATTCCCTCGATTAACACCCTCCTGGCCCCCTCATCCGTGCTATCCCAGGTCCCCAGGGCCAGCACGTTCTCGTAACGAACGGCGAAATCGTAATAGCGGCGCAGCACCTCCCTCAGGTCCTCACCCAGGGGCCGGTGCTTGGGGAAATAAGGATCGGCCAACATGCGGTCCCTCTCACCCAGCTCGATGTGGTAGCCGCCGCTGGCGAAGATCACCGCATCGGCCAGCCGCACATTTACCTCCCACGCGGGGTCGATATACGCCGCCAACACGACCGGTTTACCCCCTCCCAAGCGCTGTGCCTCCACGATCAACCGCCAGAGATCCGAATACGCGGTATGGGGCGGCCAGACTTCGATGTAAAGAAAATCCACAGGGGTCCGCGCCACCGCCTCAATCGGCCAGTTGTTAACGGCGTTAAAGACCACCGTCGCATCAGGGCGGATCGACCGCACGACTGCACTGGCCTGCTCGATGAAGGCGGGGAAGGCCGAGGCTAGGTCCACCAAGCGGCCATGGGCATCCCAGGCCACCCACGGCTCCCCGTATTGATCCAGATGGATGCCGTCGAACCGGGTCACCTGCATGACCTCAGCGAGCTCCCGCAGCAGGTGCTGAGCCCAAGGGGAACCTGGGCGGGGATCCATAATGCTCAGGAAATCCTCGCCTAATCCGATGGGATGCCCATCGGCCCCGCGCAAGGTCCAGCCCGGGCGCGCGCGGGCGAAAGCGGCTGAGGCTCCATACACCGCCGCATAGGCCATGGCAGCGATGTTGCGACGGTGAGCCGCCTCAATCAGAGCGTCCACTGTTCGCCGAGAGAGGAGGCGCCCCAGCGGGTCTCGGTAAGGATCCTCTTCGGTCAGCAGATCCTCGTGGCGGTACATCCAGTCGTAGAACTGAAGGCCGTTGATGTGGAAGCGGGCCAGCGCCTCCACAGCCTCCTCGATGTCGGGCCGATTAGGCGGGAAATCCGAGAGGAACCCGTAGCGGGGCGCCACGGTCCAGTGGCGGAGGATATCGAGGGCCGTCGATCCCCGGGCCAGGAGCTTCCCCTCGGTATCCCGTAGCTCAGCGTCCACCCCATAGCCCCGCGGATCCTCCGGCGGGAGGGGGAGCGAGATGTGGACTTCCTCCGGGGCTCCGGGGCCAAGGGCGACCTCCTCCTCCACAGCAAGGACTTCGTCCGCGAGGAACATCAGCTGGAAGCGAATCCGCCCCCGCCGCGATGGCCCCTCCAACGGAGGCATCCGCACGGTGATCCGCGCCGCTTCGCCCGGGTAGTAAAACGCTTTGTCTGGGAACAGATCGAGGGCCGCCATCGGGTTATCCTTTGAGGGCACCGGCGCTTAACCCGACGATGAAATACCGTTGTAACATCACGTACAGGAAGATCACCGGGGCGATGGCGATCAAGGAGGCGGCGAAGACCAATCCCCACTGGGTGAGGTGAGCCCCGTGGAAGGTGGCGATGGCCACCGGCAACGTCCGCATCGCCTCCACATCGATGGCGGTGAGCGCCCAGGTGAACTCCTCCCATGCGAAGAGGAAAGTAAAAATGGCCGCCGTGGCCAGGGCGGGGGCGGAGAGGGGGAGGGTGATGCGGAGGAAGATCGTTCCGTATCCCCCGCCGTCGATCCACACTGCCTCCTCCAGCTCCCGGGGCAACTGCTCGATAAAGCCTCGTAGCAGGAAGGTGTTCAAAGGGATGGTCATCGCTACATATACGAAAACCAGGCCGGCCAAGCTGTTCCGAAGCCCTAGCGCTCGAGCCAGCATGAATTGCGGGATGATCAGCGTGAGGCTGGGAATCATCAAGGTGAACAGGATCGCGTAGAAGGCGAGGTCCTTGCCTGGGAACTCAAAGCGGGCAAAGGCGTACGCCAGCATGGCCGAACACAGCACGGAGATCACCGTGGTGCTCAGGGCGACCACTGCGCTGTTCCGAAAATAAAGGGAGAAATTGTTGGAGTTCCAGGCTTCGATAAAATTCGCCAGCGTCAGTCGCTCCGGGATGAAGCGAGGCGGGATCTCCAGAACATAGACCGGCCCCTTGAGGGCGGTGGAGACCATATATAGGAGAGGCAAGACCATAGCCACAGCCCCCGCCCCCAGCAACAGATAAAGCACCGCAACCTCCACAATCTGTCGTTTCGGATTCGTGACCATGGAAGAGACCCCCTAAAGCTCCATAGGACGACGCAGCAGCTTGATTTGAATGAAGCTCAGTAGAAAGATCAGGATAGCTAGCATGTACGAGAGCGCAGCCCCATAGCCGAAATCCAGGAAATTAAAAGCCTCGTTATACATATAGGTCAGGAGAGTTTCAGTCCGATGCATCGGTGCTCCGCCGGTCATCAAGTAAACCGGCAAGAAGACATTGAATCCCCCGATGACCAGCATCACCAAGACGAAGATCGCCGTTGGGCGCATCATCGGCAAGGTGATGTATCGGAACCGCCCCCAGCGGCCGGCCCCGTCGAGGGCCGCCGCCTCATAGAGCTCGAGGGGGATGTCCTGCAAGGCGGCCAGAAAGATCACCATGGACCAGCCGATCCCCTTCCAGACGCCCAGGGTCATAATAGCAACCAGGGCGGTCTCCGGGTTCTGCAGCCATGGGATGTAGCGATCCGACAGGTGAAGGACATCGACCAGGAGGTAGTTGATCAGGCCGCTCTGGCTGTGAAAAAGGAACTTGAAAAGCAGAGCTGCCACCACCCACGAGGTGATCACCGGCAGGTAATAAAGGGTCCGGAACAGCACCCGCCACCGGGGAATGGCATGCAACGCCAGGGCAACCAGCATGGCCAGGATCATCTGCCCGGGCACGGTGACGGCGGTGTAGAGCACCGTGTTCCGCATAGAGATCCAGAAGATCGGGTCGCGAAGGGCGCGGAGGTAATTGGCGGCTCCCACGAACCGGCTGTCCTGCCCTGGCATAATGGACCATTCGTACAGGCTGATCCGGAGCGCCTGGATCAGCGGGTAGAGATAAAAGATGAGGAAGAACGTCATGCCGGGGAGCATGAACAGATAAGCTGCCCGAAGGCGCTGCGCACGAAGGGATCCTTGATTCCACACCGTTCCCTCCTCCCGGGGGCCGGGTTGGGCCCGGCCCCCGGGCCTGGTCATCGGAGTTTCGGAGTTATTGTTGCTTGAGCAAGGCGTCGATCTTCGGAGCAAGCTCATCAAGGGCTTCCTTGGCTCCCTTCTCCCCGCGCAGGATGGCCTGGCCGGTGCTGGTGAGCAAATCCTCAATCTTCGGCCAATTGGGATGGGGCAACCGCGCCCGCGCGGTCTTGAGCTGCTCGAAGAAGAGCGCGAAGTAAGGTTGCGCTTGGACAGCCTGCTCGATGACGTCGGTGCGCACCGGAACCTGGCCCGCCCGAGCCATCATGAGCTGGGCTTCGGGACTGAGCATGAACCGGATGAACTCCAGGGCGGCCTCCTTGTTCCGGCTCTGCTTGAACAGCACGATGTCCTCGCCGCCGACCACGGAGATCGAGCCGCCCTTCCCGGCTGGCATCAGCGCCCACTGGATCTGCTTCTGCGGATACTGGGCGGCGAAGATCGCCGGCATCCAGGGCCCTTCTAACAGGTTGGCGATCTCATCGCGCGCAAATCCGCCCGCCGTGTCCACACCCCCGCCGAGGATACCAGGATGGAGGTAGCCCTTGTCCAGCATCCCCTTGAGGAACTCATAAGCAGCCACCGTGTCCGGACCGTTCACATACCCGCTGGCAGTCTTCATCTCGGGGTCCGTCAGGTCGCCGCCGAAGCTCCAGATCCAGGGGAGCACGGCCCAACCATAGGTGCCACCATCGGCAAAGCAGTACTTGTCCCTCCCCAGGGCTTTGATCCGTTCACAGACCCTCAGGAACTCATCGATCGTCTTGGGAGGTTCGGCGATCCCGGCGGCAGCATACATCTCTTTGTTCCACATCAGAAGCCGGGTGTTGGTATCCAGCGGCAGGCCGTAGTAGTGGCCCTGCCAGAGGTTGGTCGACAAGGGTCCGGGGAATACTTTCTCTTTGTAAGCGTTAAAGTCAGGCATGATCACGTCCAGGGCCTCCAGGGCCCCCATTGCCGCCAGCTCCGGCACCCAGATGATGTCGGAGCGGATCACGTCCGGGGCGGTCCCGCCGGCGATGCTGGTCAGGAGCTTCCGACGGAATTCATCATATGGAACCTGCTGGGCCTCGATCCGGATGTTAGGAAACTTTTGGTGGAAGGCGGGGAGGACCTGCTCGTTGAAGACCTTGGTCTCCTCCGGGTTATAGGCGTGCCAGAAGGTGATGGTCACCGGGCCTTTGGGAGTGGGCGTCGGGGTCACCACTCGCTCCACCACCACCGGCGTGGGGCTCGGGCCCGGGGTTGGAGCGGCTGCTGGCGCGCACGCTGCGGCCAGGAGCGCCAGCAACATCCAGCCGATTCCGATCCGAAACGCGAAAGCTTTTGGTTGGCACATGGCGGCCTCCTTTTAGAGCTGGTGCGGATTCCTTCCGACTCAAGCCGTCAGGCGGAGCACGGGGGCGCATCAAACCCCTATCCCTCGAACGGTCAGGGCCTCAGGCCCCGCCCTCCTATCCTGAGGCCGATAGACGCATAATGAAACGTTTTGTAGCTTCCCCATTGGACATTCTTATTTCACTAAAGTAAGAAAGTGAGCCCAAAAAAAATGCATCAGGCGGGGATGGGGACCCAGCCCTGGCGGGTTCGCCGGTGGATAGGTGGCTTAAACAGCTCCCCCAACACCACACAGGCCGCACCCCGCGCCCAGGTCTCGTCCCCCGCCGGCTCCAGGACAACCTCCAATTCGTCCGCCAAGCCGTTGAAAGCATGGGCCCGCAGGGCCTCTCGCATGGGCCCGAAGCGCCACTCTCCGGCCCGCACCCCCTCCCCGCCCACGATGACCAGTTGGGGGTTCAGGAGGTTGACCAAGATCGCGATCCCCATCCCCAGCCAGCGGCCCGAATCGGCCAGCAGTTTTCGAGCCCATTCATCCCCCGCCTCGGCCGCCGCGACTACTGCCTCCAGCGTCAGGGGATCCACCTCGGCCAGCCGCGTTGGCTCCCCCCGGGCGATGGCCGCCCGCGCCGCGCGCAGAACGGCTGGATCAGCGGCCAGGGCCTCTAAGCATCCCCGCTTGCCGCAATCGCACAGGGGTCCGTCCTCCAGCAGCGTGATATGCCCCAGCTCCCCCGCGCCGCCCAGGGCCCCCCGGTAGAACTGGCCGTTGACGACGATGCCGGCGCCGATGCCCCGCCCGACCGTGACCACCACGAAGTGATCCACATTGCGCCCATAACCGAACCACTGCTCTGCGATCGTCAGAGTATTGACATCGTTCTCCAGATAGACCGGGATCCCGAAGTGGGCCGCGATGGGTTCGGTGATCTGGACGTTCCGCCAGCCGAAAAAGGGGGAATACCGACAGATCCCGCTCTCCCCATCCACAATCCCTGCCATCCCGATCCCGATGCCCAGCACCCGCGAGCGATCCACCCCGGACTCAACGATGGTGGCCTCCACCGCTCGGATGATCGCCCGGAGCACCTGGGGCAGGCGGGCTGACCTCAGGGAGGTCACCCGATGATGGAGCACCTTGGCGTCCAGGTCGGTTAACGCGCTGGCGATGGCGTGCTTCATCAGCTTGACCCCAACCACGAAGCCAGCTTGGGGGTTGAGGCGAAGGAGGACCGGCCGCCGGCCACCGCTGGATTCCCCGGTCCCGACTTCATGGATCAACCCCGCGGCGATCAGTTCGCCCGTGATCTCTGAGACCGTGGCCAAGCTCAGGCCCGAAAGCCGCGCGATGTCCGTGCGCGAGAGCGGACCCCGGCTCTGGATGAGATTCAGAACCAGGTTGCGGTTGATGGCTTTGATCAGATCCCGACTGCCCTTCGGCGGACGGTCCATGCCACTTTCTCTTACTTAGTTCTTTGAACAAAGTATATGTGGCCGCCCTGAATTTGTCAAGGGGGCTGGATCAAGAAGCTTCCCTGGGGCCCTTGCGGAGATGAAATCCTTCAAACGAAGGCCTTTCGACGAAGCCTTAAGAGGAGACAACGGTTTACTCGTAAAAAGCTGCATGGATGCGCCGCACGGCCTCCTCCGCGTCGCTCTCCGCGACCACCAGGGAGAGGTTGTATTCCGAAGAACCCTGGGCGATGGAGAGGACGTTGATGCGGCCGTTCCCCAGGGCGTTGAAGACCCGCGCGGCGATCCCCGGCGTCGCCCGCAGGCCGGCGCCCACCACAGCGATGATGGCCACCCGATCCATCGCCCAAATGTCCTCGATGTCCCGCCGGGCCATCTCCCGCTCGAAGGCCGCCCGCAGCGCCCTCACCACCCGGGCGGCGGCCGGGGAGGGGATCACGAAGCAGATGTTCTGCTCCGAGGAAGATTGAGAGATCATCAGGATGCTGACCCCCAGCTCGGCCACGGCCGCGAAGGCCCGGGCAGCCACCCCCGGCACGCCCAGCATCCCTCGCCCTTCCACCGTGATCAGGCTCATGTTCTTGATCAAAGTGACCGCCTTCACCTGGCCGTTGCCCCTGGGCTCCGGGACGATCCAGGTGCCGGGGTGTTGGGGATGGAAGGTGTTCAGGATCCGCACCGGGATGCGACGGTCGATGCAGGGGAGAAGGGTGCGCGGGTGGAGGACCTTTGCGCCGAAATAGGCCATCTCGGCCGCTTCGATGTAGGAAAGCTCCGGGATGGTGCGGGCCTCAGGGACGATCTTGGGGTCCGCGCTCATCACCCCATTCACATCCGTCCAGATCCACACGGATTCCGCATCCAGGGCATAGCCCAGGATGGTGGCGGAGAAGTCGGAGCCGCCGCGGCCCAGGGTGGTGGGGCGGCCCTCCCGGGTGGCGCCGATGAAGCCGGTCACCACCGGGACGACCCCGGCCTCCACCAGGGGGAGGAGAGCCGCCCGCGCACGGGTTCGCGTCTCTTCCAGGTCGGGGGAGGCTTCCCCGAAATGATCGTCGGTGATCAGGAAGGCATCCGCGTCCACCGCGCGGGCGGGGATGCCCTGGGCCCGCAGGACCGCCGCCAGCATGCGGGCGCTCCAGCGCTCCCCCATCCCCGCCAGCAAATCGGCGATAGAGGGGGAAAGCTCCCGGAGGGCCGCCACCGCCTGCGCCAGCTGCTCCGCCCGGGCGAACCCCTGTTCCAGCTCCTCGCGGAGGGCCCGGGCTTCCTCCTCCGGCAACCCCAGCTCATCCACAGCCTCCCGATGGCGCTCCCGGAGGTCCGCCAGGGTCTGCCTCCACTCCGGGTTCCCTTCCCGAGCCTGCTGGCTCATCCGGATGAGGGCGTCGGTCACCCCGGCCATGGCGGAGACCACCACGACCAGCTGGGGGTGAGCGGCCCGCTGGTGCGCGATCAGGTCGGCCACGTGGCGCAGGCGCGCCGCATCGCCCACCGAAGTCCCACCGAACTTCATCACCCGCATGGTCGCCTCCTCGGTGAAGGGTAGGGAGCCGCTTCCGTTGCGCCCCGGGAAAAAGCAACCCCCCGGCCTGCCTTCGGGCCGGGGGGTTGGGATGTGCGTCGGAGTTGAGGTCAGCCGTTCATCCTGCGAAAGCCCGGACATCCCCCCGGCCGCCCGGAAGACCGGTGGTCATCATCCCGGTCATGGTCATCGCCATCGAGGGGATGCCCGTCCGCTTCGACATCGCGTCGCTCCTCCCGCGATCCTGCGGGGTTGTCTTTTATTGATTGTATGCGCCTCGCTTGATCTGTCAACCCGGACGGGAACGAGAGCCCGGCGTGGCTCCCTCCCGTATCCGCCATGCGGTTGCGCGCAGAACCCGCCGTTCTACAGTGAGCGCAGGATCAGGGGTTCAAATCCGGAACGGCTCGGATGCGGAGAGACCCTCTCGTTCGCCGGTGGGCTCCACAGGCTTATCGACCGCGATGCCCCTGGCGGTGGCTTGCACACGGGTGGCTTCGATGTCCCTCGCGATGCGTTTTCGGAGCTCATCTTGGACGTCAAGACGGGTCGCGACTTCGAGGGAGAGCCTTCTCCATGCGAGAAAAACCCGCCTTTGCTTCACCTGCTGGGCGCGGATGCGATTCCCGGCGAACCGGTGGGCGCTCCGCTCGCCATCCGTCCCGGTGGGATGTGCGTATCAGAGGATGGAGGAACCCGGTGAGGGGAGGGGGACGCGATGCGTCGGTGGATGCGGTGGGTTCAATCGCTGGCGATGGAGGAGGTGGGAACGGCCTGGCCGGCGGAGATCGTTCCCTATCGGGCAGGGATCCGGGGCGGGCTGGCGGGGGGCGGCGTGATGGTGGGGATCGCTCTGGCTTACGGGCTGCTCTCCGGCCGTGGGATCTGGTTCCCGGTCAACCTGATCGGCGCGGTTCTCATCCGGGAGCTGCAGGGGGCACCGCCGGAGGTCCTGGCCCGCTTTCATCTCCCGGCGCTCCTGGCCGGGCTGCTCATCCACGGGCTGCTCTCCGCGTTGCTGGGAGCGCTCTATGGGCTCATCCTGCCCACGCTGCCCGGATCCCCTCTGGCCTGGGCGGTGATCGTCGGGCCTCTCCTCTGGCTGGCGGCTACCTTCGCGATCCTTCCCATCTTCAACCCGGTCATGGCCCGCTACGTGGACTGGCCTTCCTTTGCTTTGGCACATATCGCTTACGGCTTGACCATGGGGCTTATCGTGGCGCGCGCCGCCCGACGCCCGGGAGGATCGCACGGATCTGCGCCATAAGCGCAGGTCGGTTTCTCCCGCTTCTCCCCCAAATGCATGCGGCCCGGTCTCGGTCTGGGGTCCGAGCCGGGCCGCAGCAGGAAAGGAGGGGCCAGGGCAAGCGAACGCCAGTGGAGTGGGCGGCGATGGCGCTGCTTGCGCCTTCATCATCCTCGATCTTCCTTTCCCAAAGTAGTGACAAATGTCACAATTTTTCTATGAGGGGGATCATCCGAATCCGGCCGGTGGGGTGGGGAGTTTCTCGAGGATGGCCCCGAAAGCCCCGTCCATGTGATGGACATGGGGGAGGACCCGGTAGAAGCCCTCGGCGTCCACGAAGGAGCTGGGGACCTTCCCCTGGGCGGAGAGGAGGCGGAACTCCGGATGATCCCGCAGGAAGGCGCGGATTTGTTCTTCGTTCTCCTCCGGCTCCAGGGAGCAGGTGCTGTAGACGATGCGCCCGCCGGGGCGGAGCATCCGGGCGGCCGACTCCAGCAGGGCCCGCTGCACCGCCACCAGGCCGATGAGGTCCGACTCCTGTTTGTGCCATCGCGCGTCGCTGCGCCGGGCCAGCACGCCGGTCCCCAGACACGGGGCGTCGATCAGGATGCGGTCCGCCCATTCCGGGAGGAAGGGCCTCCGCCCGTCCGCCTGGACCACCCGGATGATGGTGAACCCCATCCGGAGGGCGTGCTCCCGCAGCCGCCGCAGACGGCCAAAGTGGGCGTCCGCCGCGATCAGCCAGCCGTGATCCCCCATGCCTTCCGCGATGGCCGTGGTTTTCCCCCCAGGGGCCGCGCAGAGGTCCAGGACCCGCAGGCCGGGCCGCAGGTCCATCAGGTAGGGCACCATGGCCGCCGACTCATCCTGGGCGATGACCTTGCCCTCCTGATAAGGCGGCCACGTCATGAGATCGAGCCCTCCTTCCACCAGAACGATGTAGGGGTGATAGGCTCCCGGCCGGGCCCGGAGGCCCCGCGCCTCCAGGTCGGCGAGGATCTCCTCGCGGGTGGCCCGCAGGCGGTTGACCCGCAGGCTCAACGGCCGCGGGGTGTTGTGGAAGCGGCAGAGGGCGCGCGCGCCCTCCACCCCGTAGCGGGCGATCCACCGGCGCACCAGCCATTCCGGATACGAGTAGCGCACCGTTAGGTGAGCCACCGGATCCTCCGCCAGGGAAGGGAAGGGAGCGGGAGGCCGTCCCTGCTCCAGCCGCGCGGAGATGCGACGCAGCACAGCGTTCACCAGGGCGGCGGCCCCTTCCCCGGCCAGGGCCCGGGTTACCTCCACTGTCTCGTGGACCGCCGCCCAGCGCGGGATGCGATCCAGGAACATCAGCTGATACAGGCCCATCCGCAGGGCGTTCCGCGTCCAGGGGTCCAGCCGCTCCAGGCCGCCCCGCACATAGCGGGCCAGCACCCAGTCGAGGGTCTTCCGCCAGATCGTCACGCCGTCCACCAGGGTGGTGAGGAGATCCTGATCCCGGGGGGAGAGCGCCACCTCCCGGCGGAGCGCCTGGAGCACGTAATCGGCGTAGGCGGCCCGCGTCTCGATGCGATGGAGGGCCCGCAGGGCGTGATACCGAGCCGGCGATGGGATGGGCGTTTTCGAGGGCACCCCTCGACCTCCGGGATCCGGGTTAATCCGCCCGCACTTCGGTCGCAAAGGCCCCTCGCGCGCCGGCGGCGCGGAGGGCGCGGGCGACAACCTCCACATCTTCCGGACGCACCAGGGCGATCACGTTCCCACCTCGTCCCCCGCCGGTGAGCTTCGCCCCCAGCGCCCCTGCCATCCGGGCGGCTTCGACCAGATGATCCAGAAGGGGCGAGGAGACGCCCAGCTCCTGCAGAATCCGATGGTTGGCGTCCAGGAGAGGCCCCAGGGTTTCGATGGCCCCGGCCTGCAGGCATGCCTCCGCCTCCTGAACCAAACCCGCGATGGCGTCGAACAGGGCCTCGTAGCGGGCCGGTTCCCGCTCCCAGCCCGCGCGGACCGCGGCCACGGTCTCCCGGGTGGGGCTGGGGACCCCGGAATCGGCGATCACCAGGGTGAACGGGCGGGCGATCCGCAGGAGCACGGGAGGCCGGCCTCGAACGAAGCGGATGGGGCGCTCATAGGCGATCACCGTGTTGTCGATCCCGCTGGGGGTGCCGTGGTGCAGCTTCTCGATCTCGTAGACCAGGGCGGACACGATCTCCGGCTCCGGCGTCCGGTCGGCCCAGCGGAAAAGGGCCCGCACCAGCGCGGCGGAGGCCGCCGCGCTGCTGCCGAGCCCTCCGGCGATGGGGAGCTCGGAGCGCAGAACAAGCCGGAGGTCCGGCTCCGGGAGCCCGAGATGCTCCAGAGCCAGACGAACCGTCCGGGCCAGGGGGTGATCCGGCGCCTCGGAGAGCCGGAGCCTTTCCCCGGTGTCCGGCGCTTCGATCCAGCAGCCGGCCCCAGGTGGAAGGGGCTCCGCCCGCGCCCGGGCCCGTCGCCCGCACACCGGCGCTGCGAGGGCCGGGCGGCCGTAGACCACCGCATGCTCCCCCAGCAGGATCACTTTGCCGCATGCGGAAGCCTCTACGGGAAGATGCATCTCCGCTGTTTTCCTCCGGCGGGATTCGAGGACGCAAAGGGTCACGGCCACAAGCATTGGTCTTTGTAGGAGGGGCTTTGGCCCCGAACCCCTGCCTTCAAGATCCCAAGGACCACGGCTGAAGCCGCCCCCCACAATCCTGAGCCTTCCGCCTTTGATGGCGCAAGGGTCGCGGCTGAAGCCGCTCCTACAGAATGGATCCCCCATTCGTGGATTCGTGCGGCTATTCGTGGACGGCCCTCCCGCTCTCGCCACGACTGGTCGCGGCGAAAGCCGCTCCTACAATGATGGATGCGGTTGCGCCAGGATTCCGGTGAAGCCGGCCTCCGGGTAAAAGCCCGGACGGCCTTCCTCCTCCCGGATCTCCGAAGCCCCGGGGTCCTGGAAGAGAGTGGAGCGGTAGGCCACGACCCGGAAGCCCGCTTGCGCCAGCCAGCCCTCCAGCTCGGCTCGGGGGTAAAAGCGCGCGATGGAATAAAAGGGATGGCCCTGGCGGCCTTTCTCCCGATAGTGTGCGGCCCACGGGCTCTCCGCCAGGATCATCCCCAGCACCAGCCCTCCGTCCGGGCGCAGCACCCGACGGGCCTCCCGTAGCACCCATAAAGGGTCGTCCACGAAACACAGGGTGACCACCAGGAGGATCCCCCCGAAGGCTTCATTCCGGAACGGAAGCCGTTCTCCCACTGCCTGGGCCACCTGGATCCCTCGGGCGGCGGCCAGCCGAAGCGGTTCCCACGCCGGGTCGATCCCGAAGCCGATGCCGAGGGCCTGGGCGAAGCGTCCCGATCCGACGCCGACCTCCAGGTAAGGCGGCGGGCACTGGGCCAGCAATGGCGCCAGCGCCCGGACTTCGGACCGAAAGGCTCCCCGCCCCACCGGTCCTTCATACCAGGCATCGTAGCGAGCCGCGTAGCGTTCGAACACCGAAGCGCGCGCCAACGCGAAGCCCTCCGTTCGCTATGCCTCCAGAGCCCGAGCGATGCGGGCGGCGATGCGGGCGTTCTCGATCAGCAACGCCCGGTTCAGGGCCACGCTCTCCCCGCCCGTCCGTTCGGTCACCCGGGCCAGCAGGAAAGGCGTGAGGGCCCATCCCTGCACGCCCGCCCGCTCCGCCTCGGCCATCGCCTCCTCCAGGATGGCCTCCAGGCGCTCCATCGGGAGGGCGAAGTCCGCCGGGGGCGGGACCGTCACCAGGATCCCCTTGCCCCCCAGGGTCCAGTGGACCCGGGCGATGGCGGCGGCTTCCTCCGCCGTATCCACCCGGGCGTCCACCGGCAGCCCGCTGGAGGCGCTGTAGAAAGCGGGCATGGTTTCGATCCCCCACCCCAGGACCGGGATCCCATGCGTTTCCAGCCACTCCCGCGTCGCCCGCAGATCCAGGATGGCCTTGGGGCCGGCGCAGACCACCAGCACCGGCTCGGTGGCCAGGGTGGGCAGGTCATTGGAGACATCGAAGGGGGCGCCCCGGTGCACCCCGCCGATCCCACCCGTGGCCACCACGCGGATCCCCGCGCGGGCGGCGGCCCAGACGGTGGCGGCCACGGTGGTCGCCCCTTTCTCCTTTCGGGCCAGGGCCACCGGGATATCCCGTCGGCTGACCTTGCGGAGGTTCTCTCCCCTGGCGAATTCGGCCAGCTCGGCGGGCGTCAGCCCGATCACGACCCGGCCTTCCAGCAGCCCGATGGTGGCCGGGACGGCGCCCTCGGCCCGGACGGCGTCTTCCATCTCGTGGGCCACCTGGAGGTTGATGGGACGGGGGAGGCCGAAGGACACCACCACCGTCTCCAGGGCCACCAGGGGCTGGCCGCCCGCTCGGGCGGCTTCCACGTGGGGTCCGAGACGGAAATACTCGGTGTTCATGAGGGGGCTTCTCCTTCCACCCGAACGGTCACGTGGCCATCTGCCCAGTGGAGGATCAGGCGCTCGCCGGCCCGAACCTGGTCGGCGCGGGTGACCAGGCGGCCGTTCTCCCGGCGCACCAGGGCGTAGCCCCGGGCCAGGACCGCCAGGGGGTTGAGGGCGTTCAGCCGGGCCTGAGGATCGGCCAGGCGGGCGCCTGCCCGGAGCAGCTGCTGATGGATGGCGCTCCGCAGCCGGGCCTGCAACAGGTGGAGGCGTTCCGCTCGGGCCTGGAGCGCCCGTTCCGGGGCGTGAACCTGCAGCCGCGCCTCCAGGGCCTGCAGGGCCTGGGCCATCGCCTGCAGCCGGCTCTCCATCGCCTGGCGCAGGCGATCCCGCCAGGCGGCGAGGGTCGAGGCCACCGCCTCTCGATCGGGCGTGGCGATCTCGGCGGCGGCGGAGGGGGTGGGCGCGTGCACGTCCGCGGCGGCGTCGGTGAGGGTGAGGTCGATGGCATGGCCCACGCCGGAGATCACCGGGTGGATGGAGGCCGCCACCGCGCGCACCACCCGCTCGTCGTTGAAGGCCCACAGCTCCTCGTGGGAACCCCCTCCCCGGGCGATGATGATGAGGTCCAGATCCGGGAGGGCCTGCAGGGCCTCCAGCGCGGCGACGATGGCCGCCGGGGCCTCCTCTCCCTGGACCACGGTGGGGGAGAGGATGAGCTCCGCGAGGGGCCAGCGCCGGCGGAGGACGTTGATGATGTCCCGCAGGGCGGCCCCCGCCGGGGAGGTCACCACGCCGATGCGTTGTGGGTAAGGCGGGAGGGGACGTTTGCGGGCAGGCTCGAACAGCCCTTCCGCCTCCAGACGCCGTTTCAGGGCCTCCAGGGCCAGGAACCGCTGTCCCAGCCCGAGGGGGAGCCAGCGGTCCACATACAGACGGCAATCGCCGCGGTCTTCATAGTAGCCGATGCGCCCCCGCACCAGAACCGCCTGTCCGTTGGCCGGGAGTTGCGCCATGCGGGCCGCGTGGGTCTTCCACACCACGCAGGTGATCTGCGCCCGTCCTTCTTTCAGGGAGAAAAAGATGTGGCCGGGGGCCGTCGGGCGCAGATCCCCCACTTCCCCCTCCACCCACAGGTCCCCCCATGCGAACCGGCTCTCCACGGCCTCTTTCAGATGGGCGGCCAGCTGGGAGACCGTGAGCACCGTGATGGGGGCGAGCTCGAATTCCTCCCAATTCTCGTTCATGGCGATCCCCCCGGTCCGGAGGCTACCGGGTTTCGGTGACCTTTTGCAACCCCCGCGGTCGATCCGGGTCGAGCCCCCGGAGCCGGGCGAGGGAGACGGCGAACCACTGGCCGGGGATCACCGCCACCGCCGGGGAGAGCCACTCCGGGACGGGAGGCAACGGGATGCCGACGTCCGCATGGCGGAGCCGCTCGGGATCCTCGCTGCAGAGGGTGAGATGGGCCGCCCGTTCCCGCAACAGACGGGCCAGGTCCTGCATCTCCGCGTGGAAGGTGGGCCCTGGCGCGATCAGGAAGACCGGGAAGCCCGGCTCCACGAGGGCGATGGGCCCGTGGAGGAAGTCTGCCGAGGAATACGGCTCCGCCACGATGTAGGTGAGCTCCTTGAGCTTGAGGGCGATCTCGAAGGCGGTGGCGTAGTTGAAGCCCCGGCCGATCACCACGCCGTGGGAGGCCCGCCACCAGGAGGCGGCGGCCTCGCGGGCGGGCCCCTCGCTCTCCAGGGCCCGGGCCATGGCCTCAGGCAGCCGGCGCAGCTCCTCCTGCATCGTTCGATCCCCCGTCCAGGCGGCGGCCAGCATGGCCAGGGCGACGAGCTGGGCCGTGTAGGTTTTGGTGGCGGCCACCGCCCGCTCTGCCCCTGCGCGCAGGGGCAGCACCGCGTGGGCCTCGGCCGCCAGCGGGGAACCTGGGTCGTTGGTGATGGCGAGGGTGAGGCCGCCCTGGCGGCGGGCCTCCCGGATCACCTCCACGATGTCCGGGGAGCGGCCGGATTGGGAGATGCCGATCACCCACGCGTGGTCCAGCCGGGGCGGACGCCGGTAAAAGGTGAACAGGGAGGGGGTGGCCAGGGCTGCGGGCAGCCCGGCGAACGCTCCGAGCAGATACTGGCCGTAGCGGGCGGCGTTATCGGAGCTGCCCCGGGCGGCCAGCATCACGAGGGCCGGTTGAAAGCGCCGCGCCTCCGCCGCGATCCGCTCCGCCTCCGGCCATCCTTCCCGGAGCAGGCGGTCGGCCACTTCCGGTTGCTGGCGGATCTCCTCTTCCACCCACATTCGCTGGCGAACCTCCTGGGGAATCTCGCGAAACTCATAAAAGGCCTCGCCGTCCGACACAGCGAGGGGCTTCCACCTCTTTGGATCTTTCCCCCGAGCCGATTATACTTCAGCCATCCTCAAGGTTTCGCGGGAAAGGCATGGCTCTCCTTTGATCCTGAGTTCCACCTTGCTCGGAGGAGGGAGACCGATGACAACGTGGAGTGCGGGACCGCGTGGGTTGTTCTTTGAGGACCTGGAGGTCGGGTGGAAAGTCCGCACGCCCGGCCGCACGGTCACCGAGGCGGACATCGTGGGGTTCGCCGGCCTCTCCGGGGATTACACGCCGCTGCACACCGACGCGGAATACGCCCGCGGCACCATGTTTGGGGAACGGATCGCCCACGGGCTGCTGGGGCTGGCCATCGCCTCCGGCCTGGCGACCCGCCTCGGCTTCCTGGAGGAGACGGTGGAGGCCTTCACCGGCCTGGAGTGGAAGTTCCGCGCTCCCATCCGCATCGGCGACACCATCTACGCCGAGATCGAGGTGGCCCAGAAACGCCCCACGCCCGACGGCCGCGCGGGCTTCGTGGTCTTCAACGTCCAGGTCCGCAACCAGCGGGGCGAGGTGGTTCAGCGGGGCCAGTGGACCCTCCTGGTGCGCGCCCGGGGCGCCGGGGCGCCTCAGGCCTCTCCGGCGGCTTCCTCGGAGCGTCCTTCGGAAGGATGAAGCGAGGCGCCGGACCGCCGGATCCCCTATTTGGGGGGAGCATCTCACCCGTTTGGGGGAAACAAACGCCTCGGCGGCCGCATTCTGTTACAAATTTTACAAGCAGTGCCTTGAAGGATATACTTAGGAAAAGACATCGCCGGCCTGGAAGGCTGGCGTTCCGCCCATCTGATCGGGGGAGGCGTGTGCCATGCCCAAACGGTTTGTCTCCTGGATGATCGGGGGGCCTCAGGGCAGCGGGATCAACGTGGCGGCGGAGACCCTGGCCAAGGCCTTCAGCCGAGGAGGCCTTCACGTTTTCGCCAATATCGAATACCACTCCAACATCATGGGCAAACATAGCTACTATCGGGTCCGCGTCTCGGAGGAGCCCGTCCACGCCCCGGTGGATGAGGTTCACCTGCTGGCGGCCCTCGATGAAGAGACCCTCTTCGGCGATCATCACCATAACCCCGAGTTCCCCACCCACCACGGCCATGTCCACGAGGTGGTCCCGGGCGGGGGGATCATTTACGACGCGGACCTGGGGGACATCCGGGAGCGGCTGGGGCGGGATGACCTGCGTCTGTATCCGGTGCCGTATTTCGAGATGATCCGCCGGGCGCTGGAGCCCTTCGGCAAGGCAGCGGAATACCGGCAGTATGACATCATGCGGAACACGGTGGCCCTGGGGGCGACCCTGGCCGTCCTGGATTACGATTTCGATCTGGTTGCGGAGGTCATCCGCGAGCAGTTCAAGGGGCGCCGGGCCCGGCTGGCGGATCTCAACATCCAGGCCCTGCGGGTCACGTATGACTACGTGCATGAGCACTTCGGGAACGACTTCCCCTGGAAGGTGCGCCGGCGGGAGCGGCGGCCGGATCAGATCCTGATCCGCGGGGTGCAGGCGGTGGCCCTGGGCAAGCTTCAGGCGGGGCTGGGGGTGCAGACCTACTATCCCATCAGCCCGGCCACCGACGAGAGCACGTATCTGGAGGCGGTCCAGAGCCGCTACAACGTGGTGGTGATCCAGACGGAGGACGAGATCTCGGCGATCAACATGGCGGTCGGGGCGGCCCACGCGGGCGCCCGGGCCTCCACCTCCACCGCCGGGCCCGGGTTCGCCCTGATGCCGGAAGGCATCGGGTTCGCCGCCATCACCGAGGCGCCGGGCCTGGTGGTGTTCCTCTACCAGCGCGGCGGCCCCAGCACCGGGCTGCCCACGCGCACGGAGCAGGCGGACCTGGGGTTCGCCCTGCACCCGGCCCACGGGGAGTTCCCTCACATCGTCATCGCCCCGGGGGACGTGGTGGAGGCCTTCTACGACAGCTTCGAGGCCTTCAACTGGGCGGACCGCTACCAGATGCCGGTGATCGTGCTGGTGGACAAATACCTCGCCAGCAGCTACGTCACCGTCCCCCGCTTTAACACCCGGAACCTGGTCATCGACCGCGGGGTCCGCTATCGGCCCGATGGCCAGCGGGACGGCTACCTGCGTCACGCGGTGACCGAGAGCGGGATCTCCCCATGGGTGGTCCCGGGGACGGAGGGGGTGGTGTTCTGGACGACCAGCGATGAACACAACCCGAAGGGGCACATCTCCGAGGGGGTGCTCCACCGGGTGGAGCAGATGGACAAGCGCATGCGCAAGCTGGAGCTGGCGGCCCGGGAGATCCCCGACAGCAAGAAGTTCACCCTGCACGGGCCGGAGGACGCCCAGGTCACGCTGGTGGGGTGGGGGACGACCAAGGGGGCGATCCTGGACGCCCTGGAGGAGCTGTCGGCCTTCAACGGGCTGACCTTCAACTTCCTTCAGATCCGGATGATGCGGCCCTTCCCGGCGGAGCCGGTGGGAGCCATCCTGCGGCGGGCCCGTCGGGTGATCCTCATCGAGAACAATTACTCCGGTCAGCTGGGGAACCTGATCCGGGAGATGACCGGCTTCCGGATCCCCCATCGGGTCCTGAAGTATGACGGCCGCCCCTTCACGGTGAACGAGATCATCGAGGGGGTGCGCCGGGCGCTGCAGGACAACGAGGAGCGGATCGTGATGATCTCCAGCGAAGCCCGGGAGGTGATCCCATGGCCTACGCGGTGAAGGACTACAAGACCGAGGTCTGGGTGGACTGGTGCCCCGGGTGCGGGGACTTCGGGATCCTGAACGCCATCCACCAGGCCCTGGCGGCCCTGCAGCTGCCCCCGCATCGGGTGGCGGTCTTCTCCGGGATCGGCTGCTCGGGCAAGACGCCGCACTACATCGGGACCTATGGGGTGCACACGCTCCACGGGCGGGTGCTGCCGGTGGCCACCGGCTTCAAGCTGGCCAACCCGGAGATGACGGTGATCGCCGTGGGGGGCGACGGCGACGGCTATGGGATCGGGGCCGGGTATTTCCTGGCCGCCGGGCGGCGCAACGTGGACCTGACTTACATTGTCTACAACAACGGGGTTTACGGGTTGACCAAGGGCCAGGCTTCTCCGACCTTGCCCAAGGGCGTGCAGACCAAGTCCCTGCCTGAGCCCAACCTGATGGAGGCCCTCAACCCCATCGCCGTGGCCCTGGGGGCGGGTTACACCTTCATCGCCCGCGGCTACGCCTACGATGTGCGGCATCTGCGGGACCTGATCGTGGCCGCCATCCAGCACCGGGGCACCGCCCTCATCGACGTCCTCCAGCCCTGCCCGACCTACAACAACATCTACACGCGGGAGTATTACAACGCCCGCGTCTACAAACTGGAGGAAACGGGCTACGACCCGGTGGTGCATAATCCGGCGGATGAGAAGGAGATCGTGGAGAAGAAGGCTCAGGCGCTGTTGAAGGCCTATGAGAACGGGGATCGGATCCCCATCGGGATCTTTTATCGGGTGGAGCGGCCGACCCTGGAGGACGAGCTGGCCACCCGTCTGCCCCACTGGGGGAAGGCCCTGGCGGACCTGGAGCCGATCTACCGGCGGGATCTCACCCCGCTGCTGGACGAGCTGAGCTGAGGCGCAAGGGGGTGTGTCCCGATTTTGTCGGGCCTGGCCGCTTCGTAGGACAACTGCGAGCAGTTGTCCTACGATTTTGGGACACACCCGCGCAAAAGGGGGCGTCCGAAGACGCCCCGCCCGCGTTTGACAATGGGCTTTGCGAGCTTTCCTCTGGGTCCTCTCTCACGGCCCAGGAGGCACTCCGAGGAGGGCCGGCTCTTGTTTCCGAAACCGCTCCCGGTAGGCGGGGAGGGTGATCATCGGCGGGCGCTCGGCGTCCCCGATCTCCTCCACCTCCAGGTAATAGCGGCCCGGCTCATGGCGGATCAGCTTCATGGAGCGGTTGACTTCCTCCAGCAGCTGGATCTTGTGCCGGTCCTCCAGGCGCCGGATCACCACCTGGATGATGGCGAAGGCCATCTTGGAGAGGGCCTCCAGGTCCTGGTTCCGGTGGATCCGCTCCTGCAGATCCACCTGGGCGATGGACCACAGGCCGAACCGCTCCAGGATGTCGATGAGCAGCCCGATCTCCACCCCGTAGCCAGTGAAGAAGGGGACCTGCTCCAAGATCTCCCGGCGGCCGGCGTATTCCCCCGACAGCGGCTGGATCAGCCCGGAGAGCTCCGGGAAGAAGAGGTTGATCAGGGGCCGGGCCACCAGCTCCGTCACCCGCCCGCCGCCCCCCGCTTGCAGCCGCTCCCCCACCCGGATGGGACGCCGGTAGAACCCCTTCACCAGGCCGATGCGCGGGGAGCGCAGCAACGGGCCGATCAGCCCATAAATGAAGCGGGGATGGTAGTTGGTGATGTCCGTATCGGTCCAGACGATGAGATCCCCCCGCAGGACGTAGAGGCTCTTCCACAGCGCCTCCCCTTTGCCCCGATAAGAGCCCACCTCCGGGAGGATCTCCGGGTGGATGTATACCGGGACGCCCTTCTCCCGCGCGATCTCCCGGGTGCGATCGGTGGAGGCGCTGTCGATCACCACGATCTCATCCAGGAGCGGGTAGCGCTCCATCAGGGCCTCGCGGGCGATGTCCAGGATGGGGCCGATGGTGGCCTCCTCGTTGAGGGTGGGGAGCCCCAGGCTGATGGTCACCCCCTGAGCCCGCTTAAGGGCCACCAGTTCCTCCAGGTTGGAGAACTCCTCGGCGTCGAAGGTGTTCTCCGCAAACCACTTGTCCACCAGCACGGAGATGGGAAGCTGGGCCGGCGCGCCCCGCGGTCGAGGCTGGCCGGGGAGGAAGGCCCGGGCGGCCCGGGCCAGGATCAGCGGCTTCTCCGTCCCCTGGCTCAGGGCACGGGCCAGCGGCCCCAGACCCTGAGCCTCCTCCCGGCCCGGTCGGGTGGGGGCACCCAGGACCGCCCCATCGTGGTGGCGCAGCTCCTCCAGCACGGCCTGGGCGATCTCGCCGTGCAGGACCATCTGGCGGGTGATGCGGGGGAACTGCCGGGCCAGCGGTCGGAAGGCGGCCGCCACCCGTCGGGCCTCCGAGGCCGCGTGGAGCAAGGTCACCTGCCCATCCCAGGCCTCCGCCAGCGCTAAGGCGACCTCCACCGCCAGCTGGGTATACGGCCCGCCCCGCACCGGCAGCAGGATCCGCCGCCAGGGCTCCCGGATCGGACCGCGGACCAGGAGGAGATCGCAGAGGGATTCCTGGAGCACCCGGGCCAGGGGCGCTCCCAGCACCGGACCGTCCGGATCGCCGTTCCAGGGCAGGAGCATCAGCGAGACCCGGTTCGCCTGGAGGAAGTGAAGGACCTCCTCCCACGGGCAATGGGAAACGCGGATGCGAGGACGGACCCGGAGGGGCAGCTCCGGGAACTCCGCGGCCAGCGCCATCAGCCGCTGGCGCAGCGCCCGGGCCTCTGCCGTCCCATGGCTGAGGGAGCGCTCCGGCGGGAGGGCGACCAGCCCCAGCAGGGTGATCTCCCCCCGCTCCGCCGGACACAGCGCCGAGGCCAGCGGGAGCAGCCCCCGCGCGGCCTCGACATCTTCCACCGGGATCAGGATCTGATCGAAGGGCATCGCCACCTGATCGTCAGGAGCTGAACGCGAACCCGGGGAGGACGCGAGCGATGGCCGGTGGGTCCTCCTTTATTCTATATTCTATTGCGGGAACGGGCAGGCCGGCGGAGGCGGGCCCGGTCGCTTCGGGCTCCCGGGGGAGGACCGTGGATCGTGTATAGTCAAATAAGGGAAGCGTGCGGGAAAGCCCGGAGGCCTGCCGGCGCGCCGAGGGGCGCCCGCTGTGGAAGCCCCGGAAGAAGCCCACATCGTTCGGGAGGGAGCGCGCGGATGCGGAGTCTGGAAGAGGGATTGGTGATCCGGACGCTGGGCGCGGCGTATGATGTGCAGGGCCCCGATGGAGTGGTGCGGTGCGTGCTGCGGGGGCGTCTGCGGCGCCAGACGGAGGGCCCCCAGCGGCCGGTGATCGGGGACCGCGTGCAGTTCGAGCGGGTCTCCCCGAAGGAGGGGGCCATCATCGCCATCCTCCCCCGGCGCACCGCCCTGGTCCGCCGCGAGCCGCTGGATCCCGAGAAGGCCCACGTCATCGCCGCCAACCTGGATCAGATCGTGGCGGTCTTCGCCGCCGTCCCGGAGCCCGATCTCTTCCAGATCGACCGTTATCTGGCGGTGGCCGAGGCGAACGGCCTTCCCTCTCTCCTGGTCCTCAACAAGATCGACCTGGCGGAGGATCTCCCTGCGCTCCGGGAGCGCCTCGCGGAGTATGAGGAGCTGGGCTATCCGGTGCTGTATACCAGCGCGGTCACCGGGGCCGGCCTGGAAGCGCTGCGGGAGCGGGTGCGGGGGAAGATCAGCGCCTTCATCGGCCCCTCCGGGGTGGGCAAATCCAGCCTGCTGAACGCCCTCCAGCCCGGCCTGGGGTTGCGCGTGGGATCCATCAACCCGCGGACCGGGATGGGGCGTCATACCACCACCCGCAGCGAGCTGATCCCCTTTGAAGGCGGATATCTGGCCGACACCCCTGGCTTGCGGGACATCGGTGTGTGGGGGATCCGGCCGGAGGACCTGGCGGCGTGTTTCCCGGAGATGCGTCCCTACATCGGCCGCTGTGAGTTCTCCGATTGCCTCCATCTGGAGGAGCCCGGCTGCGCCGTCCGCCGCGCGGTGGCCCGCGGGAAGATCCGCCGGCGCCGCTACGAGAGCTACCGGCAGATCCTGATCGAGCAGCAGGCGGCCCGCGCCTCGTAAGGCCGGGAAGGCGTAAAATGGGCCTGGGAGGGTCGCTTTCTGTAGGAGGGGCTTTCGCCCCGAACCTGTCTTCAAGATCCCGAAGGCTACGGATGAAGCCGCTTCCCACAATCCTGAACCTTCCGTCTTCGGTGGCGCAAGGGTCGCGGCTAAAGCCGCTCCTACCGAGATGCCGATTTTCTGTAGGAGGGGCTTTAGCCCCGAACCTTTGTCTTCGAGATCGCAGAGGTCGCGGCGGAGGCCGCACTTACAATCTCGAACCTCGCGTTTTCAATGACACGGGGATTCGCGGCTGAAGCTGCTCCTACAAACAAAAAAGGTGGGGGGCGATGATGGGCGTGAAGGTGCGGTTAACGGCGGCGGATCTGTGGCGGATGGGCGAGGGGGATGTCCGTCGCGAGCTCGTGGACGGGGAGGTCATCGAGATGTCACCGGTCGGCGGCGTGCACGGTCATGTAACAGCCCGCGTGGCTTCCCATCTCTCTCGCTATCTGGAAGCCCATGGAGGAGGATGGGTGGTGGTGGGCGATGTGGGGTTTATTCTGAGGCTGCCGTGGGATCCGGAGCGGGTGCGGGCGCCGGACGTGGCCTTTGTTGCGGCGGAGCGGTTGCCGGAGGGGAAGCTCCCGGCGGGGTTCATCGAGGGGGCGCCGGATCTGGCGGTGGAGGTGCTGTCGCCGAACGACAACGCGGTGGATCTGCAGCAGAAAGTGCGGGACTACCTGGAGGCGGGGGCGCGGCGGGTGTGGGTGGTGACCCCGGAGGCCCGGACGGTGACGGTGTATCGGCCGGACGGGACGGCGCGGTTCCTGCGGGAGCACGAGGTGCTGGAGGGGGAAGAGGTGCTGCCCGGCCTGGCCATCCCCCTCGCGGAGCTCTTCGGATCGTGAGGGCGAGCTCTTCCTCCCCCCGATGCCCCGGCGCGATCCATCGTCGCTTCAACGGATGACCTCGTAGATCCGCACTCCCTCGTTGGCGAAGGCCAGCCGGAGATCCCCGCGCGCGATCAGGAGGGGGAACTTCCCGAACCCCTCAGGCGGGTAATACAGGCGCTCCGCGTATCCGTCCATCACGTAGCGCACACGGTAGCGGCGCAGGATGGCCATCGCCTCATCCGGGTCGGTGGTCTCATAAAACCGGTTGACGTCCGCCTCGCGGCGTTGAATGATGGATTCCGGCACCACCGTCCGCTGCTGCCGCTGATGCCAGTCCCACCCAAAGACCACCGGCAGCCCGGTGAACATCGCGACCCGGCTGCGCAGCCCCCGATACGCCGGCGAGCGAACCGACTCGATGACCACGGGCGTTCCCTCGACCCGATCCCACAGGAAGCGAAGGGCCTCGAACTCCTCCCGCACCGGGTAGCGCACCCCCGCCTCGTCGGCGATGGCTTTCTCCATGAAGGCGAAGCCGTCCAGGGTGGGGCCCACGGAGACCTCCCAGCGGTCATACAGCCGGGCCCGGGTGGCCAGGACGGGGTAGAGCAGGGCGGAGAACAGCAGAAAGCCCAGGAAGCCCCGCCAGAGGACGCGCCCGGCCGGTGCCCACCGGCGGGCGGCCTCCTCCACCGTCAGGACCGCGACGGCGGCGGCGAGGGCCCAGAGGAACCACACCTGGAGGTAGAACTTGAAGACGGTGTTCATCCGCCCGATGTCGCCCTTCAGCACCACCTGCTCCACCCCCAGGGTCAGGGCCGCCGCGCTCGCGACCCAGATCCAGAGGAAGCGGCGCTCCGGCGCCTGATAGGGGCGCAGGGCGAGGGCGACGCTCAGCAGGATGATCGGGATCGCGAGAACGGCCACCGGAGCGATCCGGCTGCCTCCCAGCCACAGGCCCAGGCCGAGCGCCCCCGCCACGATCCACCCCACCGTCCCCAGGGGATCGCTCCGCCAGCCCGCGAGGACCCAGCGGCGCAGCCGCCAGGCCTCCCGCACCAGCCACATCAGGATCGGCCCCAGGAAGAGGCCGTGGAGCAACAGGTAGATGTCCAGCGGGGTGCGGTCCCCTTTCCAGAGTTCAACCGTCGTGTATGCGGTGGCGTAGTGCGCCAGATAGGGATAGAAGAGCAGGACCCCCACCCCGACGAAGGCGGCGCACCGGACGAGCCATCCCTCGATGCCGGACCCCGTGCGGAGATCCCCGCGGGTCCAGGCGTTGAGGGTGAGGGCGGCCAGCCCCAGGAGGAGGTGGGTGGGGTAATCCCACGTGTTGGTGGGCCGCAGCGCGCCCACGACCAGGGCGCCCAGGGCGAGGGCGGCGATCCCCGACGGCTCCCCCCAGCGCGCCCGGCGCAGCCAGGCCAGCCCGATCAGCAGAGCGGCCAGCTGCAGGGGGAACGCCATCATGTGCGCGTGCAGGTCCGCATACAGGAACGTGAAATAGGGGAACTCGGTGATGGGCGTGACGTCGCGATCCGGGATCAGGCGGGTGGGATTCCAATACCACCACTCGATGCGGGCGGGCAGCGCCGCGCGGCCGGTCAGCACCTCTCGCATCCCGATGAGGGTTTCCCGCAGGGAGGGGGACTCCGCCTCCGTAACCTGAGCCCCCACCTCCTGGAAGAGGTCGGAGAGCAGCTTCAGCTCCCCCAGGTTGCCCACGCCCACCGCGAACAGGGCGGCGAGCAGGCCGGCGGCGATGGGCTTCCCCCGCGCCCGGGGCCACCCGGCCGCCGCAAGGTGCGCGCCCGCCGCGAAAGCCCCCAGGGCGGTCAGGGCCGCCAGGGTGGGGATCGCGGCGTTATAGGCGTAGCGCACCTCGAAGCCCAGGAACTTGATCGGCGCTCCGACGATCACGTAGCCGAAGTAGTAGTAGTTGATGTAGCCGCCGGCGAACCAGGGGTCGTAGGGCGGGAAGCGCAACGAGCGGATCGTCGCCAGCAGATACGAGAGGTCCATGGGCTTCTCCCCGCCCATCACCGGATGCCAGAGGTCCGGATGGCCCAGGCGGATTAGCAGCCAGAAGGCGAAGGCCCCCACGGCCACCGCCTCCTCGACCCGCCAGAGGGGATCCCGCAGGGCGGCCCGGATAGCTGGCTTCACTCGAGGCCACAGGAGGACGTCGACGACCAGGCCGGCGAGCAGGGTGAGGCCCATGGCCGTCCGGTTGAAATCCATGATCCCCAGGCTGGCCATCAGCCATGGGAGGAAGGCGAAAAGCAGTGGCCCCAGGATGCGCGCGAGCGCGTATCCGCGATCCCGCAGGCCGGGGAAGGCCCAGGCCGTCAGCGGCCACGCTCCCCATCCGAGCAGGGCGAAGAAGAGCCACCAGGCCAGCACCCCGAGGGCCGGCCACCGGTTCAACGGGCTCTCGGATGGGAAGATCGCCCGATACGTGGAGGCCGCCTGCTGGCGCGCCCAGACGACCGGATCCAGCATCAGGAGGCCGCGGGCCTGGGTATACTGGCGCGGCGTCTGCCAGACCACCTGGCTCAGATCCACGGATTCCAGCACCCGGCGGGCTTGTTCGAGGGAGAAATCCGGCCGCTTGCGGAAGATCCAGACCGGCGGATGGTCGTAGACGCTGAAGGCCTCCTCGGCGCCCCACAAGGGCTCCTCGAACCCCAGCGGGGGAAGATCGAAGCCGATGCGCCCGCCGATGTCGTCGATCTCCAGCGGTCCCAGGCGCGGCTTCACGTGGAAGACGGCGACGAGGTCGAAGCCCAGCCGGCCCTCAAAGAGAGCCCGGTAGTAGGCGACGGTCATCGGGTAGCGCAGGGGGAGACGGGGGATCGACCAGACCAGGCGCTGGCTGGAGAGGACGATCCAGTCCGCCCGCTCCAGCCACTCCAGGGCGCGTTGGCGCTTCTCCTCGTTATCGTCGTCATACCAGGCCATCTCCAGGCCCTGGTAGATCGAGAACCCATCCTTCCCATCCACCCGCAGGGGCAGGCCGTCGTCCCAGTGCTCGTTGGCGATCACCGAGGAGGCCAGCAGAAGCGGCCCGCCCTCGGCCCGCAGGCGCAGGAGGTAATCCCCGGCCGGCAGGACGAGAGGCTCCGGCCCCCCCGCCCGAACGGGATCCCCATCCGGATGGCGGGGGGCAGAGGGGGCGGGGATCCGGAGCTGCAGGCGGACGGCGCCCGCGGGATCTTCCAGGGTCAGGTGGAGCAGGCCGGGCGTTTCCCCGAGGGCGCGCAGATGCGGGATCTCCAGGCCTGAGATCGTCTGCGCAGGGGTGATCGGGACCGTCAGGACGAGTTCCTCCTGGACCAGAAGGCGATTTTGGCCCAGCGGCAGGGGATAGCGGGTGCCGGGGGGATCCGCGCGCAAAAGGGTGATCGCGGTGGGGACGTGGGCGTAGAGCCAGCGGGAGGCGGCGACCCGGGAGACCGGCTGGCGGTAGATCCCGGTGAAGGCCCAGGCCCAGAGGAAGGTCCCGCCGACCACGATCCCGATCCCGGCGAGGGCCAGCCATCGTCCGGCCGGTTGGGGGAGCCGTCGCAGGCGCAGGAGCCCCCAGGCGGCGGTCAGGGCCAGGGCCGGGTAGATCGGGAGGAAGTAGCGCATGGATTTCACCCACTGCGTCCCCATATACAGGAAATACCCGCCGGTCCACAGCGCGAGGAGCAGCCAGCCCATGGGGATGGGATCGAGCCCGATCCCTTCCTCACGCAGGCGCCGGCGGAGGGCCAGCCCCAGCCCCAGCCATCCGAGCCATGCCGCGACGCCGAAGGGGAGGCCCATCCCCCACAGGACCATGTTCTTCAGGGGGAAGAGGATGGGCGTCCGATCCGTCCATTGATGGCCGGGCGGGTAATCGGCGGCCCCGCTGATCAGCGCCTGGATCTCCCGCATATTGGCCAGCCAGCGGGGGTCGGGGAGGATCCATCCGGCGAAGGCGTAGGGCATCCCCAGGCGGAAGGCGAGGGCGGCGGCGACCCCGGCGGCGATCCAGAGGCGCAGGGTCTTCCCGGGGCCGCGGAGGGACAGGAGGGCGGCGAGGGCCATCAGGGCGAGCAGCGGCCAGAGGTTGATGCGGGAGGCCAGGGCCGCCCCGGCCATCGTCCCGGTCAAGGCCGCGGCGGCCGGCGTGGGGCGGCGGAGCATCCGGATCATCCCCAGGAGCGCGGCGGTGCTGAAGAACGTCGCCCAGGTGTCCGTGGTGTAAAAGTGGGCCTGCTGGATGTTCATCACGCTGAAGGCCATGAGGGCGGCGGCCAGCACCCCTCCTTCGATCCCCATCAGCGCCCGGCCGATGAAAAAGGTCAGCAGGACCGTCCCGGCGTCCAGGAGGGCGGAGAGGGCGCGGCCGAGCAGGGTGACCTCATCGTAGCCGAGGGCCGTGCGGCGGGGAAAGGGACAGATGCGGGCCTTCCCCGGAGATGGCGCCTCCGCCTGGGGCCGACGCTCCATCTCCAGCCGGGCCTCCGCCTGACAGATCGCCGTGACCAGCTCGCCGATCCCCCGGGTGAGAATGATGGGCAGGTCCCCGTAGACGAAGAAGGTGTAGCCCCGGTTATAGGGGTTCAGGGGGGAGCGGGCGGAGTCCAGGTATTCTCCCAGGTCCCGGGGCCAGGCCAGGGCCTCCGTGACCATGGTGAGGAAGCGCTCGTCGGGATGCAGATGCTGGCTCTCGTCCCAGTTCAGCCCTGTCAGGCGAAGGGCCAGGGCGACGATCATGATGAGGGGGAGCAGAGCGATCCACCAACCCTTTTCGTCACGCGGCATCGTGCCCATGCGTCTGTGGCGTCTGAACCGGATTGTGCAAGTCCTTCCCATTGTAGTCGCAGGCCTCGGTTCCCGGCCAGCCTGCCCGGCATGTAGGGCAACTGCTCGCAGTTGCCCCACGGTATAATGGGGCCGGCGGCGGCCCCTTCGCGTCGGAGGCGATGAGGCGACCCTGCGGATCCTTTCGGGCGCGAACGGCGGAGACATGGCGCGCATCGTGATCGACGTCACCGCGGCGGTGCGGCAGGGCGCGGGGATCGGGCGCTATGCCCGGGAGCTGACCCGCGCCATCCTGCAGGCGTTCCCGGAGCACCGTTACACCCTGTTCTACGCCGGCCCGGTGCGCTTCCCCCTGACGTGGGCGCAGGCCCCCGGGCTCCGCCTGCGGGCGGCCCCGCTGCCCGAGAAGGGCATGGTCTGGCTCTGGCATCGCCTGTCCCTCCCGGTCCCCCTGGAGCTCTTCACCGGGGTTGCGGACCTGATCTATTCCCCGGATTTCCTGCTCCCGCCCACGCTGCCCGGGCGGCGCACGCTGCTGACCGTCCACGATCTTTCTTTTGAGGTGATGCCCGAGACCCTCCCTGCGCCCCTGGTGGCCTACCTGCGCCGGAACGTCCCCCGCGCCGTCCGGCGGGCGACCCACATCCTGGCCGACTCCGAGGCCACGCGGCAGGATCTCATCCGGCTGTGGGGCGTGCCGGCGGAGAAGATCACCGTGCTCTACAGCGGGGTGGAGCCCCGCTTCCGGCCGGTTCAGGACCCGGCGCTTCACGCGCGGGTTCGGGCGCGTTACGGGCTGGGGCCGTGGCCGTTCATCCTCACGGTGGGCACGGTGCAGCCGCGCAAGAATTACCCACGCCTGATCGAGGCCTTCGCCGCCCTGGTGCGGGAAGGGATCTTCCCCGAGGGCCATCTGGTCATCGTGGGGGAGAAGGGGTGGCAGGCGGAGGGGACCTTTGAGGCGATCCGGCGCTCGGGGATGGCGGAGCGGATCCACTGGCTGGGCTTTGTGGACGATGCGGATCTGCCGGCGCTGTATTCCGCCGCCGCGGTTTTCGCGCTGGTCTCGCGGTATGAGGGCTTCGGCCTGCCGGCGCTGGAGGCGATGGCCTGCGGGACGCCGGTGGTGGCCTCGCGGGTCTCCTCCCTGCCGGAGGTGGTGGGGGAGGCGGGGGTGCTGGTGGACCCGGAGTCCGTGGCGGACATCGCGCGGGGGCTGCGGGCGGCCCTGGAGGATCCCGAGCGGCGGGCGGCGTTGCGGGAGGCGGGCCTGGAACGGGCCCGCCGCTTCACCTGGGAGGCGGCCGCCCGGCAGTGGCACGAGATCGTCTTGCGGCTCCTCAACCTTGAGGCGTGAGGGCGTGCGCGTTGAGTTCCTTTTGCATCTTCGGCCTGTATTTACAATTACGACAGATTCGACTCTACGCGAGGCGGATGCGATGCGACGGGCGTGGGTGTTGAGCGGAGGCGGCAACCGGGGCCCGCTCCAGGTGGGCGCGATGCGGGCATTGCTGGAACGGGGGCTCGAGCCGGACTTCCTCGTCGGCACCTCCGCCGGGGCCATCAACGCCGTGGCCTTCGCCGCCGACCCCACCCTCCCGGGCCTGGAGCGCCTGGCCCAGGCCTGGCGGAGCGTCCGCCGCGCCGATGTCTACCCCGGCAACCTCTTCACCATCCTCCGGCGCATCCTCACCCGCCAGGACAGCCTCTTCGACAGCGCCGGGCTGCGGCGCGTGCTGCAGGCCCATCTCCCGCCGGGGGTGCGGACGTTCGGGGATCTGCGGCGGCCGTGCTACGTGACGGCGGCGGACCTGCGCACCCAGCGCCTCATCCTCTTCGGCGAGGACCCCTCCACCCCGCTGCTGGAGCCGGTGCTGGCCAGCGCCAGCGTCCCGGTCATCCACCCCCCGGTGCGCTTCCGCGGGATGCAGCTGGTGGACGGCGGGGTCGTGGCGGTGGTCCCGATCTCCATCGCCCTGGAGAAGGGAGCCGAGGAGATCTACGTGGTGGACTTGAGCTTCAGCCCGCAGATCCTGCCGCCCCGCCGGGGCATCGTGGAGATCGCCATGACCGCGTATCAGACCCTCCTGGACGAGCAGACCCTGGACGATCTCTACGATGCTCTGCAGGCGCCGGTGACGCTCCACCACGTGTGCATCCCCGCCTTCCGGGAGATCTCCTTCCTGGATTTCTCCCGGACCTCCGAGATGCTGGAGGCGGGCTACGAGGCGATGCGCCGTTATCTGGAGGACCCGCATCCCGATCAGATCTGCGCGATCACGGCCGAGGCCCGCCGGGCCCGAACGGCTCAGATGGTCCCCGGCGGGGGCCGAGCCTATGCGCCGCCGCGCCGGCGGCGGTTGCTGGAGATGGGACCCCCGAAAGGGTAAGAAGCAGGACCCGCGGGGCCGGCTTCGATCCGGAGGGACGCGATGGCCTACATTGCGGTGGATCTCGGAGGCACCCGCATCCGGGCCGCGCGCTGCGACGCGGCGGGCCGGGTGCAGGCCCGAACGGAACAGCCCACCCGGCCGGAGGAAGGGGTGGAGGCGGTGATCGCCCGGATCGTCGGGGCGATCCGGGCCGTCTGGCCGGCGGAGGAGCCGGTGGAGGCGATCGGCGTCGGCGCGCCGGGCCCGCTGGACCCCCGCACCGGGGTGGTGCTCACCGCCCCCAACCTGGGCTGGGAGAACGTCCCGCTGGCGGAGCGGCTGCAGGAGCGGTTCGGCGTCCCCTGTTTCATAGGCAACGACGCCAACCTGGCCGCCTTAGGGGAATGGCAATACGGCGCCGGCCGCGGCCACGAGCACCTTGTCTATCTCACCATCAGCACCGGCATCGGGGGCGGGGTGATCACCCATGGGGTGCTGCTGGAAGGCGCCCACGGCCTGGGGGCGGAGCTGGGCCACATCGTCGTGGAGGCCCGGGAGGGGCCCCGATGCGGATGCGGGCAGCGGGGCTGCCTGGAAGCCCTGGCCTCCGGGACGGCCATCGCCCGCATGGCCCGGGAGGCCCTCGCCCGCGGCGAGCCGGTCCCCTGGTCGGATCGGGATCCGGAGTCCATCACCGCCGCCGACGTCGCCGGGGCGGCGGCCCGAGGCGACCCCGTGGCTACGGCCATCATGGAGCGGGCCGCCTTCTACCTGGGGGTGGGCATCGCCACCTTCTGGCACATCTTCAACCCCACCCTCGTGATCCTGGGCGGCGGGGTGATGAAGGCGGGCGACTGGTTCCTGGAGAGGATCCGGGAGCACGCCCGGGAGCGGGCGATGACCCCCGCCTACGTCACGCCCATCGTCCGAACGGCCCTGGGGGAGGACGTCGGGCTGCTGGGCGCCCTCGCCTACGCCCGCTGGCGACTGGCCTCCATCCTCCCTTCCTCCCGCTGAAGCCGCGCCCAGTCCTCCGGCGTGTTGATGTTCCGCCAGGACCGGCCCTCCGGGTCCACCGCCTGCCATTCGGCCGGCGGGATGTAGCGCACCCGGATCGCCGGGTAGAAGGCGACCACCGCCCGTTGCCCGCACGCCAGGGCGGCGGCGATGGGGTTCAGACAGGAGACGCGATAGAAGGCGTGGAGCGGCTCCGGGCGACCCTCAACGTCCACCGGCACGACGGCGTCCGCGCCGTGGCGGCGCTCGAACAGCCAGTCAATGACCGCGGAATCCACCAGGGGCATGTCACAGGCGAGGGCGAAGGCCCATTCGTGCCGGGCGCTCAGCAATCCGGCCCACAGCCCGCCCAGCGGCCCGACCGGCGGGGAGGGGTCCGGGAGGAGGCGGGCCGCCAGGCCATGGAAGCGCTCGGGGTGCGGCGCGACCACCATCACATCGTCGGAGAGCTCGCGGAGACGCTCCACCAGCGCGGCGATGAGGGGGCGCCCGTGCCATTCCAGGAAGGCCTTGTCCCGACCCATCCGGCGGCTCCGGCCGCCGGCCAGGAGGATCACGCTATACATGCGGCCCCCTTTTGACACTTCGGGAAACCCTTCCCTAAGATAGAGTATATCCCCGTTTTGTGAGGAGGAGCGCGATGTTCGGGCGACCCAAGCCGGAGAAGGCGCCGGCGGCTCCCAAGCCGGCGGTTCCCAGCGCGTCGGCGGAGACGGTGCTGGGGCCCACCTGCGTATTCAAAGGGATGCTGCAGGGGGATGGGACCATCCGGGTGGAGGGGATCTTCGAGGGCACGATGGAGATCAGCGGGAACCTCATCATCGGGGAGAACGCGCGGGTGCGCGCGGAGGTGCGGGCGACCAACGTCTCAGTGGCCGGGATGGTCATCGGCAAGATCCACGCCACCGGGCGGGTGGAGATCCTCTCCACCGGGAAGGTGTGGGGCGAGATCCAGGCGGGCTCCCTGGTGATCGATGAAGGCGGATATTTCCGCGGCCAGTCGGTGATGCCCGGGGCGGAGCCCGAGTTCCCCATGCTGGAAGCTCCTCGCCCGGATCGAGAGGAGCGCGTCATCGACGTAAGCGCGGGCCCGGACCTTCGGGAAGGATAAGTCCCGGTCCGGCGATCCCCTTTCCACCTCGCTGTGCGTTGGGTGGGCCCCGATTTTGTCGGGCCTGGCCGCCTTGTAGGACAACTGCTCGCAGTTGTCCTACGAGTTTGGGACACACCCTGCGCGTTGTGAAAACCGTGGGGCGGCCCGCCGGTCGCCCCGATTTTCCATTCCGCTTTCTCCAGCCGGAGAGGAGGTCGGCATGCCCGTGGTGGCCGTTGTGGGGGCGCTGTGGGGCGATGAAGGGAAGGGCCACATCGTGGATTACCTCAGCCGCACGGCCGAGATCGTGATCCGGGTCCAGGGCGGGGACAACGCCGGGCACACCGTGGTCAACGAATACGGGACCTTCCGGCTGCATCTGGTGCCCGCGGGGGTGTTCCACCCGGGGACCATCTGCCTCATCGGGGCGGGGACCGTGGTGAACCCGGACACGCTGCTCCAGGAGCTCTCGGAGCTGGAGGCGGCGGGGGTGGACACCGGGCGGGTGTGGATCTCCGATCGCGCCCACCTGGTCTTCCCCTATCACCGTCAACGGGATGAGCTGGAGGAGCGGGGCCGGGGGGATCGCCCCCTGGGCACCACCCGTCGGGGCATCGGCCCGGCCTACAGCGACAAGGCGGCTCGCATCGGCCTGCGCGCGGGCGACCTGCTCCATCGGGACTGGTTGCATCGGCGCCTGCGGCAGGCGTATGCCGCCATCGCCGCCCGGATCGCCGCCCTCGGCGGCGAGCCCCCCTCGCTGGAGGAGCTGATGGACCGCTGCGAGGGATGGCGGGAGCGCCTGAAGGACCGCATCATCGACACGATCCCGCTGCTTCAGGAGGCATTGCGGCGGGACGCCCGCATCCTCCTCGAGGGCCAGCTGGGCGCCATGCGGGATCTGGATTGGGGGATTTACCCCTATGTCACTTCCTCCAACACCCTGGTCGGATACGCAGCGGTTGGCGCCGGGATCCCGCCCCAGGCAATCCGGGAGGTGATTGGGGTGGTGAAGGCCTTCGCCACGGCGGTGGGCGAGGGCCCCCTGGTCACCGAGGTCCACGGGGAGCTGGCCGAGCGCCTGCGCCGGGGCGGGCCGCCGGAGGGCTGGGAGTTCGGCGCCACCACCGGACGCCCCCGCCGGTGCGGCTGGCCGGATGCCGTGGCCCTGCGCCACGCAGCCTGGCTGAACGGCTTCACCGCCCTGGCCGTCACCAAGCTCGATGTGCTGGACGGGCTGGAGGAGATCCCCCTGTGCGTGGGCTACCGCTTGCCCTCCGGCGAGGTCCTCACCCATGTCCCGGATACCCCGATCCTCGAGCAGGTCTCCCCGGTATATGAACGCCTTCCGGGATGGACCGGTCCCACCGCCACAGCCCGGCGCTGGGAGGATCTCCCGGAGGCCGCCCGCGCGTATCTGCGTCGCCTGGCGGAGATCGCCGGCGCCCCCGTGCGCTACGTCTCCGTGGGGCCGGGGCGGGATCAGATCCTCGAGGTGGATTCGGCCGAAGCGAAACCGGGAGCTGCTTCCCTTTGATCCGGACAGCGGGCGGGGCGAAGAGCCCGGCCTCGTTGTAGGTCGAAGATGTGTTTTGGTAGGAGCGGCTTTAGCCGCGACCCTTGCGCCATCGAAGATGGGAGGTTCGGGATTGTGGGGAGGCGGCTTCATCCGTGGCCTTTGGGATCTTGAAGGCAGGTTCGGGGCTGAAGCCCCTCCTACAAAAAGAACGATGTGTTTGGGTAGGAGCGGCTTTAGCCGCGACCCTTGCGCCATCGAAGATGGGAGGTTCGGGATTGTGGGGGGGCGGCTTCATCCGTGGCCTTTGGGATCTTGAAGGCAGGGGTTCGGGGCGAAAGCCCCTCCTACCAATAAAGAACGATGTCTTTTGGTAGGAGCGGCTTTAGCCGCGACCCTTACGTCACCGATGACGGAAGGTTCGGGATTGTGGGGGGCGGCTTCATCCGTGGCCTTTGGGATCTCGAAGACGGAAAGTTCGGGGCTGAAGCCCCTCCTACAAAAAGCGTTTTGTAGGAGCGGCTTTAGCCGCGACCCTTGCGCCATCGAAGATGGGGGGTTCGGGATTGGGGGAGGCGGCTTCATCCGTGGCCTTTGGGATCTTGAAGGCAGGTTCGGGGCGAAAGCCCCTCCTACAAAAAGCGATCCTCGCGTCATTGAGAATCAGGGGTTCGAGATGAAAGCCTCTCCTGCAAAAGATCGATGAAGATCGATTCAAGCGCTGGAGGGGAGCTCTGGATGTTCACCCACGACAGCTATCTTTCTCCCTTCACCTGGCGGTATGGAAGCCCGGAGATGCGCCGGCTCTGGTCGGAGATCCATCGCCGGCGCCTGTGGCGGCGGGTTTGGATCGCCCTGGCCCGGGCGCAGATGGCGGCCGGCCGGGTGCGGCCCGAGCAGCTGGCGGACCTCGAAGCCCACGCGGAGGCCATCGACCTGGCCCGGGCGGAGCAGATCGAGGCGGAGATCGGCCACGACCTGATGGCGGAGCTGTTGACCTTCGCGGAGCAAGCCCCCCTCGGCGGCCCGGTCCTGCATCTGGGCGCCACCTCCGCGGACATCGAGGACAACGCCGACGCCCTGCGCATGCGGGAGGCCCTGGATCTGATCCGAGGGCGCCTTCGGCAGGTCCTGGAGACGCTGGCGGGGGCCATCGAGCGCTGGGCGGAGACGCCCTGTATGGGATGGACGCACCTTCAGCCGGCGGAGCCGACCACGGTGGGCTACCGCCTGGCCCTCTACGGCCAGGATCTCTTGATGGACTGGGAGGAGCTGGCCCGTTGTCGGGAGATGATCCGGGGCAAGGGCTTCAAGGGGGCCGTGGGCACAGGGGCCTCCTATCAGGCCCTGCTGAGGGGGACCCCGATGACGCCGTCCGAAATGGAGGCGCGGGCGATGGCGGAGCTGGGCCTGGAGGCCTTCCCGGTGGCCGGTCAGATCTATCCGCGCAAGCAGGACTGGCGGGTTCTGAGCGCTCTGGCGGGCCTAGGGCTTTCCCTTTACAAGATGGCCTTCGACCTGCGCCTGCTGCAGGCACCCCCCTTCGGCGAGTGGTCCGAGCCCTTCGGCCCGCGCCAGGTCGGCTCCTCGGCCATGCCCTTCAAGCGCAACCCGGTGCTGGCGGAGCGGATCAACGCCCTGGCCCGCTACCTGGGGGCGTTGCCTCAGATCGCCTGGGAGACGGCGGCCCACTCCCTGCTGGAGCGCACCCTGGATGATTCCGCGGTCCGCCGCATCGTGCTCCCCGAGGCGTTCCTGACGGCCGACGAGATCCTGCGCCTGGCCCTGCGGATCCTCCGCGGCCTGAATGTTCACGAGGAGGGCTTGCGTCGCAACCTGGAGCGGTATGCGCCCTTCGCCGCCCTGGAGCCGATCCTCATGGCGGCGGCCCGGGCGGGGGCGGACCGTCAGGCCCTTCACGCCCGCCTGCGAGATCACGCGATGGCGGCCTGGGCGGCGGTGCAGGCAGGCTTGCCCAACCCGCTGCCGGATCGCCTGCGGACGGATCCGGAGATCACCCGCTGGGTGCCTCCGGAGGACCTGGAGGAGCTGCTTCGAGTGGAAGCCCACATCGGCGATGCCCCGGCCCGCGCCCGGGCCATGGCGCAGCGGATCCGGGAGGCCATCGCCGGATGATGAATCCGGAGGGGGTTCCGATGGAAGCGCGCTACGCCCTTTTCAGCCTGACCGATCGCACGGGGGCAGTGGAGTTCGCCCGGGGGCTGGTCGCCCTGGGCTGGCAGATCCTCGCCACCCGGGGCACGGCCCAGGCCCTGGCGGCGGGAGGGGTTCCGGTGCGCTCCCTGGAGGAGTGGACCGGGTTCCCGGAGATCCTGGGGGGGCGGGTGAAGACCCTCCATCCGCGGGTGCACGCCGGGATCCTGGCCCGAGCGTCCGAGGCGGATCAGGCGGAGCTGGCGGCCATCGGGGGGAAGCCCATCGATCTGGTGGCCGTCACCCTCTATGCGTTCAAGGAAGCCGCCCGCCGCGGGACGGAGGAGGAAGCCATCGAGGCCATCGACATCGGCGGGGTGGCGTTGCTGCGCGCCGCCGCCAAGAACTTCGCCCGGGTGATCGTCTGCAGCCGGCCGGAGGATTACCCGCCGGTCCTGGAAGCGCTTCGCCGCGAAGGGGAGGTTCCTCTGACGCTGCGCCGGCGCCTGGCGGCGCGGGCCTTCCGTCTGACGGCAGCTTACGACGCGTGGATCGCCCGCTATCTCGAGCGGGAGGACGGGGAGGGGGAGCTGCCGGAGACCCTGCTCCTAACCGCCCGGCAGGCCCTTCCTCTCCGCTACGGGGAGAACCCGCATCAGGCGGGAGCGTTCTACCTGGAGCCCCTTCAGGAGCTCCCCTTTGAGGTGTTGCAGGGGAAGCCGCTCTCTTACAACAACCTGCTGGATCTGGAGGCGGCATGGCGGGCGGTGGAGGAGTTCGAGGAGCCGGCGGCGGTGATCGTCAAGCACAACAACCCCTGCGGGGCGGCGATGGGGGCTGATCCGGCGGACGCCTTCCGACGGGCCCTGGCGGGCGATCCGGAGAGCGCTTACGGCGGCATCGTCGCCTTCAACCGGGAGGTCGATGAGGGGGCGGCGGCCGCATTGCAGGAGGTCTTCCTGGAGGTCATCGCGGCGCCGGGGTATCTGCCGGAGGCCCTGGACCAGCTCCGGCGCAAGAAGGCCTGCCGGGTGATCCGGATGCGGGCGGGAACCCGGGGCGCCCTGGAGATCCGAAGCGTCCTAAACGGGCTCCTGGTCCAGACTCCGGATCCGGGGGATGGGGATCCGGAGAGCTGGCGGGTGGTCACCCGGCGCGCGCCCTCTGAAGAGGAGTGGCGGGATCTGCGGTTCGCCTGGAAGGTCGTCCGCCATGTGCGCTCCAACGCCATTGTGCTCGCCCGGGAGGGGCAGACCGTGGGGGTTGGGGCCGGTCAGATGAGCCGGGTGGATGCGGTGCGGGTTGCGGTGATGAAGGCGGGCCCGCGCGCCCGGGGCGCGGCGATGGCCTCCGACGCCTTCTTCCCGTTCCCCGATGGCGTCGAAGCGGCAGCGGCGGCCGGGGTGACCGCTGTGATCCAGCCGGGCGGCTCCATCCGGGATGCGGAGGTGATCGCCGCGGCCGATCGCCTGAGGCTGGCCATGGTCTTCACAGGCCGCCGGCATTTCCGGCATTAGCCTCCGGGCAGGAGGCTGGAGAATGAAGACAAGGAGGATGCACATGGGGGAGATGGTCTGGGATTTCGGATCCGTGTTATCCCTTGCGGAGGCCTATCTGGAGAAACGGATGGCCATCTACATGGAGCGGTGGCTGCAGGCCCGGGGCTATCGCCTGCTGATGCCGATCGCCTCGCTGCCGGTCGATTCGGAAGCGGAGATCGATGGGGTCACCCGGATTCAGGACGCTTCAGGAAACACGGAATGGGTGCTGGTCTCGGTGCGGATGAAGGTCAGGCGACAGGATTTCGAAACCTTCGCGGGCGTGCTCCAGCGCCAGAAGATCCGGGACCTGCTGAAGACCTACGGGATCACCGGGAAAGCCCGGCCCTTCATCTTCGGGATCGCCATGGAATGGGGGGTCGAGGAGGAGGCCCGCCGCCATGGGATCGGGCTGGTGATGGATGAGCGAGGGGAGATCGTATCCGCGGAGGTCTGGGAGCTGTGAAGCCGTCTTCACGAGCTGGGGGGACGCCGCAGGCGTCCCCCCAACTTTTCACTCGGCGTAGATCCGCACGTAGCGGTTCGGCTCCTTCCCGTAGCTGTGGGAGATCAGGTTATACTGGCGGGCCAGCAGATGCTGCTGGCGTCGGATGTAAGCGTTCTGCGGCGAGAGATCCACGTAGCGGGCCTCCCCGTTGAGGATCTTCTGGATCGCCGCCTCCGCCTCCTCCAGGGCGCGGGCCAGCTGCGGATCCTCCTCCCCATCGGCCGGGGCCAGGTTCAGGATGTCCGCCAGGCAGCTCTCAATCTGGGTCACCGTGTTCGAGCGGACCACGTAGATGGGGATCCCGCGGCCCTCCGCCTCGGTGAGCGCCCGCGGATGCCGCCGGTAATGGGCCTTGGTGGTGATCACCACGTCCGCCTCGTGGATCTGCTCCACCACCTGGATGGGCGTCCCGAAAACGCTGGCGGCGCGCTGGAGCCGGTTGCGGGCCAGGCCTAACGGATACACCCGCAGCGGCCGGCGCGGCCCGTTGCCCGAGGGGGCCGGGGCGGCCCATGGCGATGGGGGCAGTCCCTCCTGCTCCTCCTCCAGGTCAAAGGCCCCCACTCGCTCGGCACTCACCCGCGGGGGCTGCGGGGGTTCCCCGGGGGAGATGGGGGTGGTGGCGATGATCTCGCCCCGCCAGAAGGGGAGGGGCGACTTCCCCACCATCACCGCCCGTCGGAACCTCGGCTTCTCAATGTGGATCCGCCCCTCCTCATCCCGATAGCGCAGCTCCACATCCGGCTGCTGGCCCCGCAACAGGGCGTCCACGCTGGCGGCCACGTCGTGGTGGACCAGCAGGCGCTGCCGATCCTGGATCTCGATGAGCACATCGAAGGTGGGGGGCGCCCGGCGCTCCAGGACCGTCTTCTGGGTGCCGCGCCGTCGGGCCTCCTCGTCCGAGAGGGTCACGCTCTCCACCCCTCCCACCAGGTCGGAGAGGGTGGGGTTCATCAGCAGGTTCTCCAGGGTGTTCCCGTGGGCGGTGGCGATCAGCTGCACTCCCCGCTCGGCGATGGTGCGGGCGGCGATGGCCTCCAGCTCCCGCCCGATCTCATCGATGATGATGACCTCGGGCATGTGGTTCTCCACCGCCTCGATCATCACCTCGTGCTGGAGGCTGGGCTTGGGCACCTGCATGCGGCGCGCGCGGCCCACCGCCGGATGCGGGATGTCCCCATCCCCGCCGATCTCGTTGGAGGTGTCCACAATGATCACCCGCTTATGCTCTGCCAGGACCCGCGCCGCCTCCCGCAGCATCGTGGTCTTTCCCACGCCGGGGCGGCCCAGCAGGAGGATGCTCTTCCCCGAGAGAATGATGTCCTTGATGATCTCGATCGTCCCGTAAACCGCCCGGCCGACCCGACAGGTCAGGCCGATGATGTTCCCCCGCCGGTTGCGGATGGCGCTGATCCGATGCAGCGTCCGCTGGATCCCCGCCCGGTTGTCCGCATCGAACTCCCCGATGCGGGAGACCACATACTGGATATCCGCTTCGGTCACCTCCCGGGCGCACAGGGTGACCTCGCCATCCGTGTAACGGGCCTCCGGATAGCGCCCCAGGTCCAGCACCACCTCCAGCAACGCCTCGTTGCGGTTGCGATCCCGGACCGCCTGGGCGATGTCCGGAGGCAACACGTTGAGCAACGCTTCCAGGTCGTCTGTGATCTGAAATTGCGTCATTCTCGCGATCCTGCTCCTCCCGTCGAGATGCCGGAACGCCTTTCAGGGAGTTCCTGAAGGCTGCCGCTTCGAGATCATCTTATTTTATGGCGATCCTCACGAGCTGTCGAGTTCCTGCAGCGCCGCCCGCATGGTCTCCAGGGGGGCCTCCTGTCCGGTCCACAGGGTGAAGGCCAGCGCGCCCTGATGGAGCAGCATCCCCAGCCCGTTGTAGGCCGGGATGCCGGCCGCCTCCGCCAGGGCCATCAGCCGGGTCCGGGGGGGCTCGTAGATCAGATCGATCACCGCCTGAAGCCCCCACGGGAAGGGGCGATCCGGGGGCCAGAGGCAGGCTTCCACATCCGGGGCCATCCCCACCGGCGTGGTGTGGATCAGCGCCACGATGCCCTCGGGGAGGGGATCCTCCAGGCGGATGGGGTGCACCGGCGGGAGACGCAGGCTGGCGGCCGGGAACGACGCCTCCAGCGTTTCGAGCATCCGCTGCGCCCGGTCCAGGCTGCGGTGGAGGAGGAAAACCTCGCCGACGCCCTCGAGGGCCAGGGCGGCCAGGACCGCGCGGGCGGCCCCTCCGGCGCCGATGACGGCCACCGTCTGCCCCTGCACCGACAGCCCGATCTCCTGCAAGGCGCGGCGGAACCCCTCCACATCCGTGTTCTCTCCCACCCATCGCCCTTCGACCGCCCGCAGAGTGTTCACCGCCCCAACCGCCCGGGCCAGCGGGGAGATCTCATCCAGCAACGGGATCACGGCGGTCTTGTGGGGGACGGTCACGTTGGCCCCGGCGAAGCCCAGCGCCCGCAACCCCCGGATCGCGTCCTCCAGATCCTCGGGGCGGACCGGCAGGGGCACGTAGGCCCAATCCAGGCCCAGGGCGGCGAAGGCGGCGTTGTGCATCTGCGGGCTGCGGCTGTGGGCCACCGGCCATCCCAGCAAACCGACCAGACGGGTGGTCCCGCGGATGCGCGCCATCGCTCCCCTCCCTGGCTCTCCTGAAGCGCGGGGCGGGCTTCCCGGGCCTCACGGTTCCACTTCGATCTCTGCGCCGAGGGCCTGCATCCGCTCCACGAAGCCCGGGAAGCTGTCCCCGATGCATTCGGCGTCTTCCACAATGGTCTCCCCCTGGGCGATCAACCCGGCCACGGCCAGGGCCATCGCCAGGCGATGATCCCCGTGGCTGTGGACGAGCGCGCCGCGCAGCGGGGTGGGCCCTTCGATGGCGAAGCCGTCCGGATGCTCCTCGATCCGCGCGCCCATCCGGCGCAGCTCGGCCGCCAGGGCGGCGATGCGGTCGCTCTCCTTCACCCGGAGCTCGGCCGCATCCCGCACCCGTGTGGTTCCCTCCGCCTGGGTGGCCGCCACGGCGAAGATGGGAAACTCATCGATCATGCGGGGGACCCAGGGGCCGGCGATCTCAATGGCCTGAAGGCGGACGGCGGAGGCCCCCAGGAGCCGGCCCACGGGCTCCCCGTGGCGTTCCCCCTCCGGGATGACGCAGATCGGCGCGCCCATCGCCTGAAGGGCCTCGATCAGCCCCAGGCGGGTCGGGTTGAGCAGCAGGTCTGTGACCTCGATCTCCGAGCCCGGGATCAGCAGGGCGGCGACCAGAGGGAAAGCGGCCGAGGAGGGATCCCCGGGGATGGCGCAATCGAGGGGCGAGAGCCGCTCGGCCGGATAAACGGTGATCGTCCTTCCGTCCTGCTCCAGGGCGGCTCCCATCGCCCGCAGCAGGCGCTCGGTGTGATCCCGGGAGGGCGCGGGCTCCACCAGGGTGGTGGGGCCCTGGGCGTAGAGGCCGGCCAGCAGCAGCGCGGACTTCACCTGAGCGCTGGCCACGGGCATCTCGTAGCGGATGCCGCGCAGCGTCCCTCCCCGCAGATACACCGGCGCGTGGCCTTCTGTCGTTCGAACCTCCGCTCCCATCCGGCGCAGGGGCTCTGCCACCCGCTCCATCGGACGCCGGGAGAGCTGGGCGTTGCCGACCAGGGTGCTGGGGAAGGGGAAGCCGGCCAGGATCCCCATCAGGAGCCGCATGGTAGTCCCGGATCCCCCGCAATCCAGCGGGGCGGAGGCCGGCTGAAGGCCGCGCAGCCCCCGGCCGCGGACGATCAGGCGGTCCGCGGCCGGGCGCTCCACCTCGACCCCCAGCGCGCGGACGCAGCGCAGCGTCGCCTCGCAGTCGGCCGCCGGGAGCCAGCCCTGGAGCGTCGAAGTCCCTTCCGCCAGGGCGGCGAACAGCAACGCCCGGTGGGAGAGAGATTTGTCCCCCGGCACCTGGATCACGCCATACAAACGAGCGGACGGGCGAACCCTCAGTCGCATCGCTTCTTTCCTGCGTGCTCCGAGATGGGGAAGATCCCTCGGGCTCCGGGATCCGTCCCGAGGCCTCGTCTTTCCCCATTATAATTTGAGGTGGGCGCTCCCTTTTTGGGGACGTCGTTCGGGTGTATCCCGAAATTGTAGGACAACTGCTCGCAGTTGTCCTACAAGGCGGCCAGGCCCGACAAAATCGGGACACACCCCGTCGTTCTCATTGACTTTAGGGGATATCTCACACGTGTGGATAGGGGGTGGCGATGGAGCGGAAGCCCAAGCCGTATACGGTGGCCGAGATCATGACCTCGCCGGTGGTGACCGTCCCGCCGGATATGCCGGTGGAGGAGGCGCTGCACCTGATGGTGCAGAAGGGGATCTCCAGCGTGGTGGTGGAGCCGGAGGGGCCCCATGGGACCTGGGGGATCATGACCAAGCGGGACATCCTCAAGAAGGTGGTGGCTGCGGACCGGCCACTGAAGGGCCTGAAGGTCCGCGACCTGATGAGCGCGCCCCTCATCACCGTCTCCCCGGACACCACGATCCGCCAGTGCTCGATCATCATGCTGGACGCCAACATCCGGCGGGCGGTGGTGATGCAGGACGGCCGGCCCGTCGGCATCGTGAGCGACACGGACATCTTCCAGGCCGTGGAGGAACGAGGGTGGGGTCCGGATTGAGGGCCGGGCTTCCACGGCCCATTCGGGTGCGGCGGCTGACGGCGGACGGCCGGTTGCGCGTCGTCTATGCCGGGCGCCTGGTTCAGGCCACGCCGGAGGTCCTGGTGGTGGAGGCCCTCTGGGAGCGTCCTTCGCTGGATCTGGGATATGTCCTCCTGGAGCCTCAGGATCGGTTCGTGGAGTATTTCTTCCCGGGCCGCTGGTTCGTGATCTATGAGATCCACCATCATCGGGACGATCGGCTGAAGGGCTGGTATTGCGACATCGTCTATCCGCCGCGGGTTACGGAAGGGGAGATCGAGATCCGGGATCTGGCCCTGGACGTCTTCGTCACGCCGGCGGGGGAGGTGCGGGTGCTGGATGAGGAGGAGTTCGAAGCGCTCCGGCTGCCGGAGCGCGACCCCTCCGCCTACGCGGCGGCCCGTTCGGCCCTCCGGGATCTGCTGAGGATGGTGGAGCGGCGAGATCCCCCTTTCGGCATCTTGCCCTGGGCGGCGGCTTGATCCTCGCGAGCGTGAAGGTCCAGGCCGGGGAGGAGAAGGCTTTGCCAAGGCGCTGGGCCTGGGCTTCCGAATAGATGAGGGGATTGCGAGGGAAAGGGGATCCGGGCAAAATAGAGGCAACACGCCGCGAGGGCTTTTCTCCCCACTCTTCTTTCTGTCGTATTCCTGATCCGAGGAGGGCGCCATGGGTTACGGATACGCCGGGCGGATCCTGCATGTGGATCTCAGCGAGGGGCGTTTGTGGGTGGAGACCCCGCCGGAGTCTTTCTACCGCACCTATATGGGCGGCAGCGCCATGGGCCTCTACTACATCCTGAGAGAGATGCCGCCGGGCATCGACCCCTTCGATCCCCGCAACGTCCTGACCCTCTTCCTCAGCCCGCTGACCGGCGCGCCCATCTCCGGCCAGTCCCGTCTGATGGCGAACGCCAAGTCTCCCCTCACCGGCGCCATCGGGGATTCCCAGAGCGGGGGGTTCTTCCCCGCTGAGCTGAAATACGCCGGCTTCGACGGCATCGTGATCCGCGGGCGCGCTCCCCGGCCGGTCTACCTCTGGATCCACGATGGGGAGGCCGAGCTGCGCGATGCCTCCCACCTGTGGGGACGGATCACCGGGGAGGCGGAGCGAATGCTCCAGGAGGAGCTGGGCGACGATCAGATCGAGGTGGCGCAGATCGGCCCGGCCGGCGAGCGCCTGGTCCGCTTCGCCGCCATTATGAACATGTCCAACCGGGCCAACGGGCGCACCGGGATGGGCGCGGTGATGGGCTCCAAGAACCTGAAGGCCATCGTCGTCCGGGGCCGTCGCAAGGTGACGGTGGCCGACCCGAAAACGCTGGCGGAGCTGGCCCAGTGGGGCGCCCGCCACATCGAAGACAACCCCGACGTCCAGGGCCTGGCCCTCTATGGGACGGCCAGCGTGGTGGCCTGGCAGCAGATGGCCGGCACCCTCCCGACCTACAACTACAACGCCGGGCAGTTCGAGGGCTTCGAGAAGATCACCGGCGAGCGCATGGCTGAAACCATCCTCAAGGAGCGGGACACCTGCTACGCCTGCGTGGTGCGCTGCAAGCGGGTGGTGGAGACGGAGTGGAACGGCCGGAAGGTGGATCCCTTCTACGGAGGTCCGGAATACGAGACCATCGCCACCTTCGGCTCCTATTGCGGGATCGACGATCTGGACGCCATCGCCCTGGCCAATCAGCTGTGCAACCAGTATGGGGTGGACACCATCTCCTGCGGGGCGACCATCGCCTGGGCCATGGAATGCTTTGAGAACGGCGTCCTCACGGAGGCGGAGATCGGCTTCCCGCTCCGCTTCGGCGACGCAGGGGCCATGCTGCGCCTCCTGGAGATGATCCTGAAGCGGGAGGGGATCGGCGACGTCCTGGCCGAAGGCTCCGCCCGGGCCGCGGACCGGTTGGGGAAGGGCCATGAGTTCCTGATCACGGTGAAGAACCAGGAGGCGCCCGCCCATATGCCGCAGGCCAAGCGCTCCCTCGGGCTGATCTACGCCGTCAATCCCTTCGGCGCCGACCATCAGTCCAGCGAGCACGACCCCATGTATGAAGAGGGAGCCTCCGAGCTTTACCTGCGCCGTCTCGCCCTCCTCGGTCTGACCGATCCCCCGCCTCCCGGCAGCCTGAACGAGGAGAAGATCCGCTTCGCCTACCTGACCCAGCTCTTCTATTCCTTCCTGGATTCCGCCGGGCTCTGCCAGTTCGTCTACGGCCCCGCCTGGACCCTCTACGGCCCCGAGGAAACGGTGCGGATGGTCCGGGCGGTGACCGGGTGGTCGGATTTCACCCTGGAGGAGCTGCTGCGTATCGGGGAGCGCCGGCTGAACATGCTGCGCTGGTTCAACGCCCGGGAAGGCCTGGACCGCCGGGCGGATCAGCTACCGAAGAAGTTCTTCAAGGCGTTGCAGGGGACCGGGCCGACGGCGGGGGTGGCCCTGAGCCGGGAGGAGATGGAGAGGGCGCTGGATCGTTATTACGAGATGGCCGGCTGGACCCGGGAGGGGATCCCGACACCGGAGAAGCTGCGCGCGCTGGGCCTGGGCTGGCTTCTGGAGGCCTGAGGGAGGCCGTCCCGGGTCGGAGGACGGGGGAACGGCGATGCCCTCCACGATGGAGCATGTGGCGGCCCTGAGCGTGACCATCGGGCCGCGGGGGAGCACCACGGAGGCCGAGCGGGCGGCGGCGGATTACGCGGCGGAGGCCTTCCGGGCGCTGGGCCTCACCCCTTGTGTGGAGCCCTTCGTCAGCGCGACCTCCGCCTGGCGGCCTTACGCCATCGCCACAGGCGGGATGCTGCTCATGGTCCCCCTGTTCTTCCTGGGCGGGCGATGGATCGCCGCCCTCGGGACGTTTCTGCTCATCCTCTGCACCGTCCTGGAACTGACCTTCACCCCGAACCCCCTTCGCCTGCTGGTTCCGAAGGGGAGGAGCCAGAACGTCTACGCCATCCTCCCGCCCGCCGGGCCCGTCCGCCAGCGGGTGATCCTGTGTGGCCATCTGGACACCCATCGCACGCCCTGGGCTTTCTCCTCGCCGCGGGCCCTGGCCCTCTACCGGACGCTGGTGACCCTGGGGTTGCCCGGGGCGGCCGGGATGGGCGTGCTGTTCGGGATCGGAGCCTGGACCGGGGATCCCCGGTGGGGGTGGCCGGCGCTGCTGCCGGCCCTCCTGCTCGCGGCGGTCTTCGCCATGGCGGTGCAGGCGGATCTCACGCCCTACACGCATGGGGCCAACGACAACGCCACTGGGGCGGGGATGGTGCTCGCGCTGGCGGAACGGCTTCGTCGGGAGCCCTTGCGCCACACGGAGGTCTGGGCCCTCTGCACGGGATGTGAGGAGGTGGGAGCCTATGGGGCCGCGGCCTTCGTCCGCCGCCATCGCGACCTGGGCCGCCCGATCTTCATCGTGCTGGATACCGTGGGCGGGCCCGGGAGCGGGCCGTGCGTCCTGGTTCAGGAGACTATGCTGGTTCCCCTTCGCAGCGATCCGGAGTTGCTGGCCCTGGCGGAGGAGGTGGCCCGGTCGTGCCCGGAGCTGGGCGCCTATCGATGGCCGAACTTTCGGGGGGCCTACACGGACGGCGCCCCGGCCGTCCGGGCCGGGTGGCGGGTGCTCACCCTGGTGAACCTGCGGCCGGATGGGGTGCTCCCCCACTGGCACCAGCCTTCGGACGTGTATGAGAACGTGGATCCGGGGGTGGTAGCCCGCACCGAGGCCTTCGTCTGGCAGCTGCTGCAGGCCATCGACCGGCAGGCCATCGCGCGTGGATGAGGCCTTTAGGGAAACAGAGGCCGGGTGGATAGAGGGCGAGTGCATCCGGATGCGATTCGCAGTGTGGCTCTTTGGCCAGCGCGAAGTCGAATGAGGAGTCCCTTTCGACGAGGGCGCGGAGCGAAGGACGGATGATGCGCCCCTTGACTGCCCGGCGTCTTCGATTCATCATAGAAGTGCGTACATCAGTGGAATTGAACGAGCACCAGGGGGCGGCCATGCGGGGCTCCCTCTTCCACTTTGCTTTCCGGCTCTTCTTCCGGCGGCTGATGAAGCGGCTGGAGGATCCCACCGGCCGCTTCTCCGATACCTCCCTGGTCTTTGGCAACCCTCGAGGGCTGATCACTACCGCTGAACGGGCGTGCATCGTGGAGAACGGCCTGCGCTGGGCGGAGGCCTGGAATTGCTCCACCCGCCGCCGGGGGGAACCCCCCACTTCCGGCCTCCTGGGCACCGTCGCCCTCCGGGCGGAGGACTGGTCCCCCTTCTGGCCGTATCTCCTCTGGGGCCAGTTCACCCACGTGGGGGAGGAGGCGGTGAAGGGGAATGGTGTGGTATGTGGTATAAGGTGAATGGCGAAGGGTGAAGCGCATACTGCTATCCAGGGCAAATCAGGACAAAACGTAACTGTTCAGCCTCACCTCTCTCCCAGCGGTTTCGCCGCTGCCGCCGCAGGCGGTGGAGGTGGGGTGAGGAAGCCTGAATGGTTAGGATAAAGCCATGTCGAGAATCGCACTGCAGCCAAGGAGGATTTCGCTATGCCCAAGATAATCCTGAAGGCGCTGACCCCGTTGTGGACCGGCGGGGTGGACGGGACCTGTGACCGCCTGCACGAGACGGGGCTGATTGGCTCGCTGCGCTGGTGGTATGAGGCCCTCGTGCGCGGGCTGGGGGGCTATGCCTGCGACCCGACAGAGCATAGCTGCACCTTTGACGAAGAAAGATATCGCAAGTCAAAGGCTGATGACGAGCGCCAGCGACTGCGGGATGCGGGGGTATGCGATGTCTGTCAGTTATTCGGTTGCACGGGCTGGGCGCGTAAGTTTCGGCTCAAGGCTTCCGATGGAGAGATCCTGTTTGACGGAGAAAATGTTCTAATTCCCAGTGGAAGAGTTCACCAATCACGTAAAGGTCCACGAGCGGGTGGCTGGTTTGTGTTCAGTAAAAGCCGGATTGGCGAAATAGAGCTCGAACTCATCCCTTTGGGCTCTGTTGACTTGGCTCCTATCTTCACCATTTTGTCACTGATTAGTCGACATGCCAGCCTCGGAGCGAAAGGCTCGAATGGCTATGGGGTCATTCAAGCGCAGAACATTCAGCCTCAGCTTACCTGGTTGGATGCCTTCCCAGGTTCGTCACCACGTAATCAGTCCCTGCCTGATTTTCGTGATTTCTTCTTTGCAAAGTTTCGGTTTGATGAACCAGCAGATAATAAGAGTTGGTGGGAGAATATTTATGGAATTCGGCAGGCTATAAACGGGAAACTGGATGATGTAACATCACCAAGACCTCTCAAAGAGAAAAAATATGAAATTGAGCAAATGATCGAGCAGGGCATTCTTCCTCTTGCGCCAGCTATTCGGAACTGGTTGCGGTATCGGTGGAAACACGGACTTACCCCCAGGGAAGCGCATTTTGTTTTTGGTGAAGCGCAAGCGGTATGTCCAAAATGTTACTCTCCGGGTTTCAAACCTGATAAGGAAATGCAAAACTTCAATTGGTGTCCAAGTTGTAAACAGAGTTTCAAAAAAGGGGACGAGATTCCCACGACTGCATCCAAAATTCAGGTGTCTTATGCTTATCGCCTTGATAGCAGATGGGAATTCCGCATCTGGGGATGGTTGCCCTGCGCGGGAGCAATCAAGGATCGAGATGAATTTCTCAAAACATTGAAGGGTCAACTTGATGGCGATGCGCTCTGGAAGGATGTGTTTGGAAACACCAGAGTCAAGCCTAAACTGATAGAGTGGCATGCCTGGCCCTGCGATGGAATCGACGGAATCGATGGAATCAATGGCCGTGCCTATTTGCAAGAACTGTTAGGAGGTGCTGCATGAGTTATGACCTGTACGTAGAAAAGCCCCAAGGCGACATTCCCACCCAATTGCGCCTTTTGGTTACCGAACCAAACAGTGCAAATGCTGCAAAGCAGTTTGTGCAACTTGTACATGGGAAAGTATCGGGATTTAACGTTTTCATTGATGATGAATATAAGCACCTTAAATCTTTGGGCTTGCTTCCTACCCCGCCTGATATGGCCTCACTCCCTCCCGGCTCCTGGTTCCTGCAATTCACCTTCACCCTTGCCAAGCCCTGGATCAGCAAAGACGATGACCCCTTCTACGTCGCCGAGAGCGTCAACCCGGTGCGCAAGGACAAGGTCTTCAAAGTCCCGATGATGTCGGCAGCGAGCTGGAAAGGGCTGTTGCGCTGGACCGCCATGCACACTCGTCTGGTGCTGAAAAAGGATGCACTTTCTCCCGAAGAATTTGCCCAAGAACGCTTTGTTCAGACTTTACTCTTTGGCGATGAGAAGGGCGAAGAGCCGGGCCAGACGAAAGATTTTGCGGCTTATCTCGATGCGCTCAAGCCCGAGGCCCGCCAGGAATACGAGCGCCTCTTGCGCGCCTATTACGAACTGAAACCCGATGATCCTCTGCCCCATCACAGCGGGCGGCTGATGTTCTATCCCACGTTCTTCGACCTGATTGACGTGGAAGTCATCAACCCGCACTCGCGCAGGACCCGAGCCGGCACACACCCCATCTACCTGGAATGCGTTCCTGCCGGCGCCCGGGGCACCTTCAGCTTGCTCTACGTCCCCTTTGACCTGATCGGCAAGGAAGATGCCGAAATCCAGAAGCAGGCGCGGGAGGATCTGCAACGGGTGGCCGAGGGATTGCAGGGAATGTTCCTTACCTACGGCTTCTCCGCCAAGCGCAGCAGCGGGTATGGGGTGGCGGAGAACGAGATTGAAAATTTTAAGCTCGCCACACGCGCGCAAACAATAGCGCGAGAGTCAGCCGAGCTTAGCCAGTTGGCCCAGGAGGTGAACGATGTCCGTTTCTAGCTGGAAGGATCTGGGGCAAAGCCCAATTCGCGATAACCTGCTCCTGGCAGAGGTGGCGGCGTGGTTGCATGATATGGGCAAGTGCGCTGACGAGCACATTATCAACCAGGCATCTGATAGGCCTCAAGGCTATTCATACTCATACAAGACGGCACAATCTCATCGTTTGCCGTCGGGTCTGCCAGATGTTTGTTTGATGAACGAAACGATTTCGGTAAAAGACCTGATAGAACAGGGGATGCCGAGAGTTATTAGCGACGCATCCAAACCGTGGCTTTTACGAGTGCTGGGACGCTGCCATTCAGTCGCTCATGTGGAAAAAGAACTCCCTGATGGAGAGACTTCTACAAAGCAACCCAAAAACAATACCCGTTTGAGCACAGCCTTTGGCCTTGAAGGCAACCCCGTAACAGGCCTAACGAATATCCTGTCTAGATTACCGTTTAATTCGATGCAGAGCAGGGCAACGTTTGTCCCGCAGGTGGAAAGGGCATTTGACGCCGCGCTCGGAGATACGCGCCGTCCAATCAACGAGGTCACCTTAGCAGACTGGTCAGGCGCAGTGGCGGCGTTGTACAAATCGGCGTTAGCGGGTGCGTTGTTGGGTATCAAGCCAACCAACCCCGATCACCTCCACTGGCGTCTGCTGCGCGTCAACTTTGACGTGCTTGGCCTGTATGCCAAAGCCGTCAAAATTGGCGACTTGCTCGGCTACAAGCGCGCTGTGGAACAGGCCTGCGAAGCAGTCAAGAAACTCATCGAAGAGGAATATCCGCTGGGCAATGAAATCTACCGCGATAGCACTGGCATCTACTTCATCTTCCCCGACCTGGGTTTGCCCGCCGACCTGGCGCAGGAAATCCGGCGCCGCGTGGAAGAGACGGAGATGGAACTGGCTCCGCGCATCGCCGTGACGGAGACAGCCGCTGCCGAGCAACTCAAAGGGATCCTGGCGAAAGCCCGTCGTGAGGCCCTGCAAGACTTGGCCCGGCCCTTTGATGGTCAAAACCTGGGAGACTACTGGCACCAGCGGTGGAAGAAGGTTGGCGATGGAAAATGGGAGGTTTGTCCTGTCTGCCGCCTGCGGCCCAAACGGGAAGATCGGGACGTATGCGAGATCTGCAAGAAGCGCCGCGCCTCCCGCATCAAGGAGTGGGGACAGAACCCGGAGCAGACCATCTGGATAGACGAGATCGCCGACCACAACGATCGCGTGGCGCTGATCGTCGGCAAATTCGGGCTGGACGACTGGCTCTCCGGCGACCTGGTGCAGACCATGCTGGTCAAGGCTGTGTCTGGCAAGCCGAAGGGCTGCGTTCCCAAGAATCCCTCTCCCGCCCGCCTGCGCCGCGTCTGGAAGACCTGTCAGCGATTCTGGACCGAGACCGTTGTGGAAGAGATCCTGACAAGCCACCCATACGGGCGGGGCACGCCGGACTCCTCCTTGCGCCGCGCTCGCTGGCGGGTCGTTCCTGATCAGACAACCGGCTGGGAAGAGCACGGCCCTTACGACGGCACAGTAGACGGCCGGCCTATCAGCCTGTTCTGGCGCGCCCAGTTCGGCCATTATATCACCATCATCAACCTGCAGTTGAGCGGAGCGCTTCAGAGAGGGCAGAGGGTCACTGTCAGCGATCCCGACAACCCCCGGCGGATCTGGTCGTTCACCGTGCGGGAGGCTACGCCGAGCGACGATAAGTTCGGCACGTATCAGCCCTTCCTTGTCCTTCTGGCCTCCCCTGACCAATTCCTGGCGCTGGTGCCCGCCATTGATGCGCTGGAGATCGCCGAAAGAATCCGGGCGGAATACGTCCGGCAATTCGGCAAGGTGCAGAACCGCCTGCCGCTCTTCTTGGGCCTGATCTTTTTCCCGCGCAAGACGCCCCTGACGGCGGTGATGGAGGCCGCGCGGCGGATGCTGAACACCCCTTTTAAAAAAGAAGAACGGTGGACGGTAAAGGAGGTGAACAACAACACTATTAAGTTTGCGAACGATGTTGAATGGAACGTTCCGGTTGTGATGGGGGACAATGTGACGGAAGATCTATGGTATCCTTACTTTTTCCTTGAAACGCAAGGAAATCCCGGACGTCAATACTGTTTTCAGCTCCGCAGGGAAGGAGACACCGATCCGCAAAAGGTGGGCTCGGTCAGCGCGAAATATGCCGATCGCTGGCTTGTGCACGTGCGCGACCTCCGGCAAGGCGATGGGGTGCAGGTGACCCCCTCGCGCTTTGCCTATCTCTTCCTGGAAAGCACCGCCCGGCGCTTCCGCTTCGACCCGGAAAAAGACGGGATGTTGCTGGATGAGCTCCCGCGCTTGCGGAAAATGTGGCAGGACCTGAAGGAAAGCGGGATCACGAACACGGCCCTGAACGGTTTGTGGGCATTGCTGGAGCGCAAGCGCGCGGCCTGGGGCGCCGAAAGCGAGGAGCTGGAAAAACTGGCCAAGGCCGCCCTCAAGGACGCCGGCCTGTTTCAACTGGTTCGGCCCGATGATGTTCGCAACGGACGCTTTGTCCGCTGTCTTGAGCTTCATATGTATATCCTCAAACAAAAGATAACGGAGGCGTGAAATGAGTTATCAACCGGAAGTCGTTCGATATTTCGCCCTCGCCCTCGATCCCATTCACGTGGGCACCGGCGGGATGCGGTTGGGGCACGTGGACTTGAGCATCGTCCGCGAGCCGGGGACGAATCTCCCGAAGATCCCCGGCACCAGCCTGGCCGGCGCCGCGCGCGCCTACGCCGCGATGCAGATAGAAGGCAAATATCCCCACTGCGCAGGGCAGGGGCAGCCGCAGGGCAACTACCAGGGGCATTGCGGCCAGCCGGACTGCTCCATCTGCGTCACCTTCGGCTTCGTCAAAGGGAGCGGGGCCAGCTTCCAGGGCCTGGCCCAGTTCTCCGACGCCCGGCTGCTCTTCTTCCCTGTCCACTCCCTCGCCGGACCGGTCTGGGTCACCTGCCCGATGGCGCTTGAGGTCCTGGAAATCACCGAAGACGAGCCGGAGGATAACGAGGTGCGCGTGGCGGAAAAGGTGAAACACAGCGGCCGGCTTAACCTGGGCTGGCTGATGTTCGATGTGAAATCCAATGGGCTGCTCCGCCTCAACTTGTCTCAGGCATCTCAAGAGATTCAAAAGATTCTTGACCGCGCCGTGCTGGTCTCGAACAAGATGTTCGGCCACATCGTCAACGACAACCTGGAGGTGCGCACTTCGGTGAGCATTAACCCGCAGACCGGCGCGGCTGCCGAGGGCGCGCTTTTCACTTACGAGGCCCTGCCCCGTGGCAGCGTGCTCTATTTTGAGGTGGTCGTCAGTGACCCGAAGTACTATCGTATCGCCAGAACTGTGGAGGAAAATGGCGAGAAAAAGACCAAGTTGGTTATTCCACTCAGCGATGCAGAGCATCCTAATGGCGATGTTGATAAGGTCAAAAGCACAGTGAACAAAGGGCTGAAACTCTTCGAGTTCCTCGGCGTGGGCGGGATGAACACGCGCGGCATGGGCCGGTTGCGCGTGCTGAAGCTCAACCAGGAAGTGCACAATGAGGAGAAAGGGAAGGAGGCGCACAATGAGCAAGCAGAATCTGGATCAGATATGCGCTAAATATGGCTATCGCATTGCCGATGAAGTTTACAAAGCTATCAAAAAACAGGCCGAGAACCATATCACCAAGTCATTGAGCGTATTGCGGGAGGACGGCGTCTATGCCTTTTTCCTGTATCAGGCCTCGCGTGGCCAGCGCGAAAAGCCAGGCGCCGACAAGTTGCGCGATCAAGCCAGAGACTTGTTGAAAGAGGCCGGGATCAAGGGCTTTGAAAACGCCGGCGACCCTCTGGCTGCCGTGCGCGACCAACTGGCCGGCGACCTGGATCAACTTCTCCTCGCCAAGCGGCTGCTGGAGCAGGCCCTCATTTACGCTCGCTATCATATCAAGGCGCTGGAATAGGGAGGTGGCTGTGGCCTGGACGATGCATCTTGCTATCTACGAGCTCCGCAGCCCGTTGCACATCGGCTATTACAAGGTAGGCAACGTGCAGCGCACGCGCTACTACATCCCCGCCCGCGCCCTCTGGGGCGCGGTGACCGAGGCGCTCACCCGGCGTGGCTTCTCCGCCAAGGGCGCCCCGCAGGGAGACTACCAAGCCATCGGCGAGTGGGTCAAACGGCACTGCGCCTTCGGTTACTGGTTCGTCTGGGAGAATGAGCCTCTTCTTCCCCGGTATGAGGAAAGCGGACTGAAATACGGCAATCTCGCCGTCGCCGATTTTGAGCGTCGCTATCTGGACACCCATGTCACCACCGCCCTGGATCCGATGACGAATTCCGCTCAGGCCGGAAGCCTGCACGAGGTGGAGTTCATCGCCCCGTATAACCGAGATGGAGCCCGGACGCGATTCGGCGGCTGGGTGTTCCTGGACGAGACGGCGCGGAGGGAATTGGGCTGGAGCGAATGGTTGCGCGATCTTCGGGTCGGCGGCGAGCGACGCTACGGCTTTGGATGGATGCGTCTGGCCTCTTTTGAAGAAAAGCAGGATGCCGCCTGGCGTCTGGATGAATCACGCCCTCGCGTTCAAGTTGAGGAGAAAAAGCCCCTGGAGGCGCATACGGTTGTCCATGGCGTGGGGGCGGCCGGTCAGATCGAACCCTTCGTTGGACGCGAAACCCGCAAGCGCAGCGATCGATTCGGGATGGCGTTGACCCAGGCCGAGATTTGCTGGACGCCCGGCTCCATCCTTCTCTCCCCCACAGAGTTCATATTAACCGAAAAGGGGATCTGGCGGCGGGCATAGGAGCAGGGGGATTGGCCCCCGAGAGGCTCAGGATCCAGAGCGACGGTGGACGCTTCGGATTTGCGGCTAAGAGAGGGTCAGAGCCATTTCGACATTCATCGGCAAGGCCTGTGCCGGCAGCGAGTCTCGGCGGTGGCTTATGGCCCCGAATGAGTCGGATCTGTTCTGTGAGAGGGGCTTCAGTCCATAACCTCCATTTCTCGATAAGGCGAAGGTCGCGGCCAAAGCCGCTCCTACGAACGGGCGGTTTTTGTGGGAGGGGCTTTGGCCCCGAACCTCTGATTGGATGGGAAGAGCCAGAGGGTTAAAGGTTTGGGTGTGGTTGCGGGGGCTCGATCCGACTGAGGATCCTGAAAGGGTGTGGGGACGCAGCGGCGCCGCGTCCCCATATCTAATTGCCGCGGTCCGGGCCTGAGGTGGCCGAGCCTCTGATTGCCTCCGGATGTCCCCGCCGGGGCCGTCCACCCCTATCCATCTCCCGGATTTGCCGTGTGCTCCCCTTTGAACGAGAATGAAAAGCCTGATCCATGGCGGCGAAAGGCTTATGGCGCTCCGGCCGGAGTTCCCTCTGACAATCCAGGCCGACCGGACGGTCTGGCTGGAGACCCGGCATCCCGGGTATGAGCCGGCCCGGGACGCCCTGGCCCGTTTCGCCGACCTGGAGCGGAGCGCCGGGCCGATCCACGTCTACCGCATCACCCCCCTTTCGATCTGGAACGCCGCCGCCCTGGGCCTCACCGCTGCGGAGATCCTGGAGGACCTCGAACGCTTCAGCGGCGGCCAGGTCCCCGAGGGCTTGCGGGAGGACATCCGGACCTGGATGGCCCGCTACGGCCGGCTCCGCCTGGAGATGGGAAACGGGCGGCTCTGGCTGGTGGCCGACGATCCCGCCTTGCTGGCCTGGGTGCGGGCCCAATCCGTGGTGGCCCCCTTCCTGGCCCCCTCCGGAGAGGCGGAGGCGGACCGGGTGGCGGTGGAGCCCCGGGCCCGCGGCGCCCTCAAGCAGGCCCTCCTCTACCTGGGCTATCCGGTGGAGGATATGGCCGGATACGTGGAGGGCACCCGCCTGGACCTCCGGTTGCGGTCCACGTCCCGGACCACCGGCGAGCCCTTCCGCCTGCGCCCCTATCAGGAGGAGGCCGTGGAGGCTTTCCTCCGGGCCGGCAGCGGGGTGATCCTGCTCCCCTGCGGGGCGGGCAAAACCATCGTGGGCCTGGGGGTGATGGCCCGGCTGCGCACCGCCACCCTGATCATCGCCACCAGCACGGTGGCCGCCCGCCAGTGGATCGCGGAGATCCTGGACAAAACGGATCTGAGTCCCGATCAGGTCGGGGAATACACCGGCCATCGCAAGCAGATCCGTCCGGTCACGGTGGCGACTTACCAGATCCTCACCCATCGCCCCCATCGGGATTTCGAAGAGGACCTCCTCCGCCAGTTCCCGCATTTCCGCCTCTTCAGCGCCCTGGACTGGGGGTTGATCATCTACGATGAGGTGCATCTCCTGCCGGCCCCGGTCTTCCGCATCACCGCCCAGCTCCAGGCCCGCCGGCGCCTGGGTCTGACGGCCACCCTGGTGCGGGAGGACGGGCTGGAGCGGGAGGTGTTCGCCCTCATCGGCCCCAAGCGCTACGAGGCCCCCTGGCGGGAGCTGGAGGCCCGGGGCTGGATCGCCGCGGCCGAGTGCCACGAGATCCGCGTCCCGATGGCCCCGGAGGATCGCCTGCGATACGTGGCCGCGGCGGAAAAGGAGCGCTACCGCCTGGCGGCCACCAACCCGGCCAAGGAGCCGGTGATCCGCCAGCTCCTCGCCCGGCACGAGGAGGACACCGTCCTCATCATCGGGCAGTATCTGGATCAGCTGGAGCGCATCGCCCGCGCCATCCACGCCCCCCTGATCACCGGTCGGACGCCGGTGACGGAGCGGGAGCGGCTCTTCGATCAGCTCCGCCGCGGGGAGATCCGCCGCCTGGTGGTCTCCCGCGTGGGCAATTTCGCCATCGACCTCCCCGACGCCAACGTGCTGATCCAGGTCTCCGGCACCTTCGGCTCGCGCCAGGAGGAAGCCCAGCGATTGGGACGGATCCTGCGGCCCAAGCGGAATGGGATCCTGGCCCACTTCTACACCCTGGTCACCCGCGACACGGTGGATCAGGACTACGCCGCCCGGCGCCAGCTGTTCCTGGTCGAACAGGGGTATCGCTACGAGATCCTGGAGGCCGAGGAGCTCTCGCATTACCACCCGGCCGTGGTCGATGTCGCCGCCTGGCCTCGGGCCCTCCCCCCGCGGATGTCCGCCGGGAACGGATCCTCCCCCGATGGATCTGGATCGTCTGCTTGACCTCCTTCCCCATCCGGTTCGCGTGGAGGCCTTCCGCCTGTGGGCCTCCGGGGCTGTGCACCTGCGGGCGCTGGATCCGGAGGTGTGGATCGCCGGCATCTCCACGGAGTCGCGAGCGATGGAGACGCGCTGGCGACGTCCGGGCTCGGAGGAGGCGCTGGCCCCCGAGGCGTTGCGGATCCGGGGTTGCGGATGCCGGTCGGCGAAACCCTGCGCCCACGAAGGGGCGGCCTGGCTGGCCCTGCTGTTCGATGGGGGAGGGTTGCCCGAGGAGGCGCGGGCGGAGCTCCAACGTCTGGAGGCCCAGCTGGAGCCGCAGACCGCCCTGGAGCTGCTGCGCCTGGCCCGGCGCCGCCGCTGGGCCCTGCCCCGCGGGCGCAAGCCAGAGCTGGTGCGGCGCCTGGCCGCCCGGCTCAGCGTCTACTACCGGCTGGGGCTGTGGCGGGAGGAGCTGGACCCGGAGCTGGAGCGCTTGCTCGGGCTGATCCGCCTGCTCGGCAAGGAGCGGGTGGACCCGGAGGAGCTGGAAGCCCGCTGGATGCGCTGGGCCGAAGGGGATCGCTCGACCTTCCGGGCCGTGTGGCGTCGGGCCATCCAGCAGGGCCTGCTGATCCCCTGCGCCCTGGGCCACGATGGGCGGCCGCGCCCCCATGCCCATCTGCCGGCCACCCTCCCGCTCTCCAGGCTTCCGCTCCCCGTGTTCCCGGCCACGGTCTATCGCAGCTTTCCTCCTGAACAGACGGTCGTGGCGCCGCCCCTCCGGCCGCTCCTGGAGGAAGCCCGCCGCTGGTGGGTCCTGCGGCCGCCCGCCCGGATCCTCCGCGTTCATCCCCAGGCGCATCGCTTTCCCTGGTTATGGGGATGGCCTCACGATCCCGAGGAGGTAGAAGCGCTCCTCGCCCGCCATGCCGGATCGCCCCCTCCCTACGAATGGCTGACGGTCCCGGCGGAGGAGTTCGATCCCCGCGCCATCGAGGCGCTGGGGGAGCGCATGGGGTTGCCGTGGGAGGGTGCCGCCTTCATCGCCGAGATCCTCTGGCGTCTCTCCGGCGAGGGCTCGGGGGAAGCGTTCCCCTTCGCTCCGGGCATCGGGGAGGAGGATCCCGTCGCCCGCTGGTGGGAGATCTGGCGGAGCGGGGCGACGCGCTTTGAGATCGCCTGGCTTCGACGTCGGGACCCCACGGTCCGGCTGGTGCGATCCCTGGGGTGGATGGGGGGGATCGAGCAGCTTTACTACGAGTGGGGACGGGGTCGGCAGGCCCTCATCGAGTTGCTGGCCACCCTGCCGGATGAATGGGTGGACTGGACGGATCCGGTCCGGGCGGTGGAGGCCGCCCAGCCGCCCGGCTTCGCGGAGGACCGGCTGGATCAGCCCTGGCGGTTGGTTCGAGGCCGGCCGGCCCGGGAGCCGGTCCCTGTCGCCGAGCATCTGCGCGCCTATCTGGAGGGGACGTTGTTCTGGCTGGGGGCGGTGGCCCTGGCGTATGAGGGGGGATCGCTTCGGGCCTTCCGTCTGACCGCTCAGGGGCGTCGCTGGATCCGGGGAGAGCGCCCTGGGGTGGAGGAGCCGGAGTCGCTTCCGGAGACCCGATGGCTGGACGAGCGGACGTGGTCGGTGCGGCCGGGGCCGGAGGCGGCGCCGCTGCTCTGGCTTTCGGGTCGGATCGGCCGGCCGATGGGCTCCCCGTTCGTTTTCGCCCTGGACGAGGAGCGCATCGCTGCGGTGTTCCGGGAAGGCTATCGCCCGGAGGAGATCCTGTCGCGCTTCGAGGCTTGCGGCCTGCCGCCCACGGCCGCGCTGCGAACGGCCCTGGAACGGGTGTGGGACAGCATGCGGCGGGTCCAGGTGTTTGAGGAGGTCACCATCCTGGAGGCGGAGGACGCGTGGACCCTGCAGGAGCTGCTCGCGGCCACCGGGCTGGGATCGGCCATCCGGGGCTGGCTCGCCCCCCACATCGTGGTCATCGAGGAGGCCGCCCTCGAGCGGCTGCTGAAAGAGCTCCGGGATCGGGGATATTTCCCCACGGTGGTGGAGGGTTGATCCACGGTTGTTGTAGGAGGGGCTTTCGCCCAGAGCCTTCTGCCTTCAAGATCCCAAGGGCCGCGGATGAAGCCGCCCTCACAACCCCGAGCCTTGTGCCTTTGATGGCGTGAGGGTCGCTTCCTGTGGTCGGTGGCCGAAACGAATTTCGGCCTGCAGCGGCGCAGGTCGCGGCTCCTATGGTCAACGGAGGGCCCGCATTCGTTCTGCCCGCTGATCCCAGGCGGCCTCCAGGGCCTGAAGGGGTTGCTCCAGCCCCCGCAGGGCCGGGGAAAGGTCCGCGCTCCCTTCCACGGCTTGCTCCAGGGCCTCCACGGCCTTCGGGAGCTCCTCGGCTCGCTCCAGGAGCTCCGCGTCGAACCGGTAGAGGGCCTCCAGCTCCGCCTCCTCGATGCGGAGGGCGTCGAAGAAGCCGGCGTAACCATAGCTTGCCGTGCGAATGCGGTCGGCGAGGGTCTGGAGGCGATGGACGAGACGGTCCAGCTCCTCCACCCGGGAGAGATCCCGGTCGGCCAGGCGACGCTGGGCCCGGAGCAGCCGGTCGGCGGCCTCCCGAAGCCGCTGGCTGAGGGCCTCCCGGAGGAGGCGGTCGGCGTCCCGCCGCAGCTCCTTCTCCTTGTATCCCGCGTAGCCCGGGAGGGCGCGCAGCCATCGCTCCAGGGCCGGCCGGTTCGCTTTCACCCGTTCCAGGATCTCATCCATCGTCGCCTCCCGACGCTTATGCCCTTCGCCCCTTGCCCTCCGCCATCTCGACGATCTGGCGGAGCAGGGTGACCAGGGTGACGGCGCTCTGGACCAGGGCGGCTGGGGAGGGGCGGGCGTCCCCGCCGCGCTCCCGTCGGGCCTTCAGGTAAAGATAGGCGGCCAGCACCCCGAAGAGCGCCCCCAGCAAACCCCCGATGAACAACCCCCATCGATCGCGGCGCACCGATGATCCTCCCCGTGAAGAGGGTCCTTCATCGCCTCTATGATAGCCCAGATCGCCCTCCCGGGTTGCGGGATCCACGAGCCTCCGGGAGGGCACTCCTCGTAGTCCACCTGTTGCAGTTCAACCCGGGGGGCCCAGAGCCAGAACCAGACATGGGTGCGCTGGCACATGGCGCCCTGCGGGTTCCGAAAGGGGGCGGTGCGGGAGAGGGCCAGGCCCGTTCCCTCCCGCTCCCGGATCAACCACATGCGATAGCGATCGGATCCCAGCTGCCATCGGAGATCCCCGCGGGCGGCCAGGGTCCCGATCAGGCAGATCCCGCAGCCCACCCCTGCGACGGCCAGGGCCAGAAGCACGGAGAGGGCCGTCTCAATCCGTTGCCGCATGGCGGTCCCTCCGAAGGAGCATTTCACGCCTCATCCCCCTGGAGGTGGATCAGCACGAGCTCGGGAGGGCACATCAAGCGCATGCGGGGCATCCCCAGGCCCTCCATCCCCAACCCCCGGCTCACATACATGGTGGTTCCCCCACGCCGATACAGCCCCATCTCGTAGCGCTTGCCGTAGATGGAGGCCGTGACCAGCGCGCCGATCCCCGGGAGGCGGATCTGACCCCCATGGGTGTGGCCGCACAGGTAAAGGTCGATCCCCAGGGCGCTGGCCTCCGGGAAAAGATCCGGGGAGTGATAGAGCAGGACGGTTACGGCCTGAGGGGGAACCTGGCGCATCAGCTCCCGCAGGCGCCGGCCATCCTCCTCCGGGTCGTGGGTGCAGGTGAGGCCGATCAGGCAGATCTGGGGGCCCGCATGGGCCAGCTGGCCGAACCGGGCGATCTGATCGTCCAGCCAGGTGATGTGGGTGAAGCCGAACAGGATCCGCCGCACGACCTCCGGCGGGTCCACCAGCGGCGTGCCCGTCACCAGGTAAACCCCCAGCGGGGCCTGCAGGGCCTCCAGGAAGCGGCTGCACTGCGCCTGGGCGATGGGATCGCGGACGTAGCTCAGGTTCAGGAGATCACCCGTGAAGACGATGAGATCGGGATCCAGCTGCTCCGCCCAGCGGAGCACCTCCTGCTCCCGCCGCGTCAGACGCTCCAGGTGGAGATCGGTGAGGTGAAGGATGCGCAGCGGGGGCATCCCCTGGAGCTTGGGGGAAGCGATGACCAGCTCCGTCAGGGTGAGGCGGAAGGGCTCCCGATACAGGGCGTTCAGCAGGTTGCCGGTGAAGGCCAGGTGGCCGATGAGGGCCAGGCTGGCCGCCCAGGGGGAGGGGTGCAACGGGAGCGGGCTCAGGCTCAGGAAGAGACGGAACAGGCTGAAGGCCAGGAAGGGCGGCTTGGGAGGGCCGAAGGAATAGCCCCAGCGGGGGAGGCCGATCAGCATCGCCGCGTCGCCGGCGGCGAAGGCCAGGAAGAGCCCGGCGGCTACCGCGCCGGCCATCCGGGAGCGATAGACCTCCTCCCACGCCAGCCCCACCCCGCCGCTTAGGGCCAGCGTCCAGAGGCCCACGAGGCCCCACGGCAGGCGCTCCAGTTGGTCCAGGAAAACCATGAATCGATGAAAGGGGCTCTCCTCCGTCCCGGGACGGAACCGGCGGCGCCGGACCGGGACCGGGGCGGTCTCGCGGATCGGCGCGGGGGAAGGGGTTCCCTTAGGGGTTTCGGATCCAGACCCCAAAGCGTCCCGTCCTTCCGTGTTCCGCACGATGGGAGAACCAGAGCCCGGTGTGGCACGCGGTGCAGATCCCGGCGGTGATCACGGCGGGCACGCCCAGGCGTCGCAGATGAAGGCGGACCGCCTCCGGAAGATCCAGGTGCCAGGCGCCGTTCCGGCGGCGCAACAGGAGGGCAGGGCCCAGCCGGGGGCTCAGGGCCTCGATGACCTCAGGGCCGACAGCGTAGCAGCAGCCCCCGATGCCGGGACCCAGGGCGGCGTGGAGGGCCGAGGGTCCGCGGCCCAGATGCCGCTCGAAGGCCTCCAGGGCGGACTCCAGGATGCCGGCCGCGAGGCCTCGCCAGCCCACATGCACCAGGCCCACCGCCGGGAGATCCGGATCGGCGAGCAGAACCGGGATGCAATCGGCGAACCGCATGAACAGGGCGAGCCACCGCTCCGCCGTGATCAACCCGTCCACGCCTTCGAGGGCCGCTCCACCATGCCGGGCGTCCACGACGAGGACCCGGTTCCCGTGGACCAGCCATGCGGTGACGGTCTCTTCGGGTCGCAGGCCGGCCGCGGCGAAGGCCCGTCTGAGGTTCTCCGCCACGGCGGCGGGATCATCGCCCACCGAGTGGCTGAGGTTCAGGGAAGCGAAAGGCGGCGCGCTGACCCCGCCCCGGCGCGTCAGAAAACCGTGGGGGATCTCCCCCCACGGGGGATCCGCGAACCGATAGAAAAGGATCGATCCGTTGCGGATCGCTTCCCAGCGCGTCATGGGGAAACTTCCAGCAGGACCTTCAGCACTCCCTTGCGGGCGGCGTGCTCGAAGGCCTTGTCGGCCTCCTGCAGGGGGTAACGGGCGTGGATCAGCGGCTGGACGTCCACCAGCCCCTGGCGCAGGAGCCGGAGGGCCGGCTCGAAAGGACCGCAACGGGATCCGATCACCGCCACCTCGTCCACAGCAACCATGGTGAGGTTGGTTTCGACGGTGCCGTGATAGGTGCTCTTCAGCACCAGAGTCCCCCGGGGGCGCACCCAGCGGCGGGCCAGATGAAAGCCTTCGGGGGAGCCGGTGCATTCCACCACCACATCGGCGGAGAGCTCGCCTGCGTCCTCCACGTGGGCCACCGGGATCCCGCGTCGGGCCAGCAGCGCCAGCTTGTTCGGGTTCCGGCCCACGACGAGCAGGTCGCAGCCGGTGAGCTGCAGGACCTGGGCGACGAGGTTGCCCAGCTTGCCGTCGCCCAGCACCACCACCCGATCCGTGGGGTGGATGTGGATCTGCTCGGGGATCTCCAGGGCGGCGGCCAGGGGCTCGACGAACACGGCGGCTTCATCCGGGATCTCGGGGGGCACCTCGTGCAGGTTCACCACCGGCAGGAGGAGATACTCCGCGAAGGCCCCATCCCGCCCGGAGATGCCCAGGGTCGTCCGGTTCGGGCAGTGGGTGGGCCGTCCGGCGCGGCACGTGGGGCAGACGCCGCAGGCGGCGTTGATCTCACCCACCACCCGCTTCCCCACCCACTCTGGATGATCCGGGGCCTCTTCGACGACGCCGACGAACTCATGGCCGGGCACGCCGCGGAAGTTCAGATAACCCCGCATCAGCTCCAGGTCGGTGTTGCAGATGCCGGCCAGCTTCACCCGGATCCGCGCCTCCCCGGGCGGCGGGGAAGGGATGGGATAGTCCCGCCGGATCTCCAGGCCACGGTTCAGGTAGACGGCCCACATGAACGCTCCTCCCGCTCAGGGAGATGACCCCCGAGGCGTCCGCCGCCGGAAACCGCCTTCGGGCTTCTGATTTTCCCCTCTATTTTAATCGAAACGAACGCCTGCCGCTTTTCCTCGCTCTCTGCGAGTGTGTCCCCAGATCGTAGGACAACTGCGCGCTTCCCATCCGCGGATGGCTCCCTCGCCCCCTCCTCGACGTCGGGCGCGCCCCGAGCGGCCCCGCATATCCCAGATAACCCAAACGCTCCGTTAAGGTTTCCCAAATCCCTTGTGCAGGTGGGGCGGATTCATATAATGGAGGCGTAGAGTGGGGAGAAGTGGAGGAGAGTGGTGGGGACGAGAGGGCGGCGCAAGGCGGAAGCGGAGCGGCCGGTGGCTTCCCCGGGGGAGACCCCGATGTTCCTGGGGGAATACCGGCATGGGATCGACGCGAAGGGACGGATGTTTCTCCCGGCGCGCTATCGCCCCTTTTTTGCGGCGGGGGCGGTGCTGACCCGGGGCCTGGAGCCCTGCCTGTATCTGTTCACGCTCCCGGAGTGGCACCGCGTCGCGGAGCGAATCCGCCAGCTGCCCCTGACCGCCCCCGAGGCGCGGGAGTGGCGCCGTTTCTTCTTCGGAGGGGCTTTCGATGTGGTCCCCGACGAGCAGGGCCGCATCCTCATCCCGGCCTCCCTCCGGGCCTACGCCGGCCTGGAAGGTCAGGCGGTCATCGTCGGGGTTCATACCTACCTGGAGATCTGGTCCCCGTCCGCGTGGCAGGAGATCCTGGAGCGCTTTCAGAACGGCCGCATCCCGCCCGAGCACTGGATCGGGTTGCAGGTGTAGCGGATCGGATCCGGCGGAATCCCTGAGCAGCGGCACGATGCACATCCCGGTTCTGTTGCGCGAGGTGCTGGAGGGATTGCAGGTCCGCCCGGGCGGCGTCTACATCGATGCCACCGTGGGCGGCGGAGGACACGCCGCAGCCATCCTGGAGCGCTCCGCGCCGGATGGCCGCCTGCTGGGGATCGATCGGGACCCGGAGGTGCTGGAGCGGGCGCGGGAGCGCCTGCGCCCCTTCGGCGAACGCGCGGTCCTGGTCCACGGCTCTTACGCGGAGCTGCGGCGGATCGCGGTGCGCTATGACTTCCTGGAGGTCGACGGGATCCTGTTCGACCTGGGGCTCTCGTCGTGGCAGCTCTCGGATCCCCATCGGGGGTTCAGCTTTCAGATCGAGGGTCCCCTGGACATGCGCTACGACCCGGGCCATGGGATCCCGGCGGCGGAGATCGTGAACCGGTGGCCGGAGAAGCAGCTGGCGGAGGTGATCCGGCGCTATGGGGAGGAGCGCTTCGCCCGGCGCATCGCCCGGGCCATCGTGCGAAACCGGCCCATCCGCACCACCACGGAGCTGGCGGAGCTGATCGCGCGGGTGGTCGGGCGCGGACGGGAGGATCAGCATCCGGCGACGCGGACGTTCCTGGCCCTGCGGATCGCCGTCAACGAGGAGCTGCAGGCGCTGGAGCAGGCCCTCCCTCAGGCGGTCTCCCTGCTCCGGCCTGGAGGGCGCCTGGCGGTGATCGCCTTCCATTCCCTGGAGGATCGCATCGTGAAGACGTTCTTCCAGCGCGAATCCCGGGATTGCCTCTGCCCGCCGCAGGTCCCGGTTTGCACGTGCGGGCATCGGGCCACCCTGCGCCTGGTGACCCGCAAGCCCATCCGTCCGTCCGAGGAGGAGGTCCAGATCAACCCGCGGGCGCGCAGCGCGCGCCTGCGCATCGCCGAGCGACTGGAAGATCCCACACGAATCGTTCGCGGTGTGCCTTGACGATGAGCCGCCGACGACGGGTGTTGCTGACAACAGTGGGGGGGATCCTGTTCATCGCGGCCTTCTCCCTTCTGTTCACGCTACTCTCCACGGCTGCGGTGGAACAGGGGCAGATCGTTCAACAGCTCAGCGAGGTCCGGGCGGCGCTGGAGCGGGAGAACGCGGCCATGGAGGAGATCATCGCCCGGGAGAGCGCGATCCCACGCCTGGTGGAGCGGGCCCGTGCGATGGGCTTCCTCCCGGGGGAGGGCGCTCCAGCGCTCCCCCTTTCCCTGCCGGCACCGCGCCCGACGCCGGGGATGCGGCCATGAGGGAGGTCCCGCCCACCCTGCGCTGGCAGCCGGCCGCGTTCGCCCTCGCCCTGATCCTGGGGCTGGTGGTGGCCCGGCTGATCCATTTGTCGTTTTATGCGCCGGGGGGGCTCCTCGGGGTTCAGACGCTGGAGCTCCGCCTGGAGGCCCGCCGCGGCCGTATCCTGGATCGGAGAGAGGCGGTGCTGGCCCTGGATGTCCCGCGTTATCAGGTCGTCCTGGAATATCGCCCCATCGCCTATGGGGGGGATCCGGAACGGCGGGCGGCGTGGCTGCGCCGGGTGGATGAGGTTCTGAGTCCGCTGCTGGGTTTCTCCGTTCAGGAGGCCGCCCGGAGCTGGCCCGATACCTGGTGGCAGCTCCCGATCGCCCGGGAGGTGCCGGAGGACCTTGCCCGGGTGATCGCCCGTCGCATTGAGGAGGCCGGGCTGCGGGGGGTCCGGGTGACGCCTTACTGGAAGCGGATTTACCTGGAGGGCGCATTGCTCGGCCCGGTGACGGGCTTCGTCGTCTTCGGGCCGGACGCCCGAGGTGTGGAGGGACGGCGAGGGGCCAGCGGGGTGGAGCGGGCTTATGATGGGGTGCTGAGCGGGAGAGCGGTGATCCTGCGGGTGCCGGTGGACGCCGAGGGGCGCCCCCTGCCGCTGGAGGAGGCGGCCCTGGAGGAGCCGGAGCCCGGCGGGGACGTGGTCCTCACGCTGGACCGAACGATCCAGGCGGTGGTGGCGGAGGAGCTGGCCCGGGGCCTTCAGGAGAGCGGAGCCCAGCGCGGGGACGCTCTGGTCCTGCGCCCGCGCACCGGGGAGATCCTGGCCATGGTCAGCCTGCCCGCCTTCGATCCCAACGCGCCGGAGACCCTGGAGCGCAACGCGCGCAATCCGATCGTCCAGGATCTGTATGAGCCGGGCTCGGTCTTCAAGATCCTGACGATGGCGGCCGCCCTGGAGGCCGGCGTCGTCCGCCCGGAGACCCGCTATATGGATCAGGGGTGCGTGGAGTTCGGAGGGGCCCCGATCTGCAACTGGGATCAGGATCGCTATCCCGGAGGGCGGGGCTGGCTGGATATGACCGAGCTGCTGATCTACTCCCGCAACGTGGGCGCTGCGTATCTGGTCCGCCTTCTGGGCCCGGAGCGCTTCTACGCGGCGCTGCATGCCTTCGGGATCGGGGAACCAACCGATGTGGATCTGCCCTATGAGATGGCGGGTCAGCTCCGGGCCTATGGGGACCCGGATTGGCGGGAGGCGGACCTGGGGCGTCAGTCCTTCGGCCAGGCGGTGTCCGTGACCCCGTTGCAGATGGCGGTGGCCGTCTCCGCGGTGGCCAACGACGGCCTGATCATGCGGCCCTTCATCGTGCGGGAGCTCCGAACCGCCCAGGGGATCCAGCGCGTCGAGCCCCGGGTCCGGCGGCGGGCCATCTCGGCCGAGACAGCGCGGACCCTGCGGGAGATGCTCGCGGCGGTGATCGAACGGGAGGCGGTGAAGGCCCGGGTGCCGGGCTACCGGATGGCGGGCAAGACCGGGACGGCGCAGATCCCCACGCCGGTGGGCTACGATCCCCGGGACACCATCGCCTCGTTCGTGGGGTTCGGCCCGGTGGAGGATCCCCAGGTGCTGATCCTGGTGAAGCTGGATCGGCCCCGGCGTTCCCCCTGGGGCTCGGAGGAAGCCGCTCCGGTCTTCGCCCGGATCGCGGCGCGGATCCTCCCGATTTTAGGGATCCCGCCCTCGGGCTCCCCGGAGGGCCGGTGATCCCGGATCCCGGCCAGCACGTTCAGGAGCATGGGGGATGGCGGAGAACAGCGGAATACGTGTGGCGGTTCAGGGGATGACCCTGGCGGATCTGGCGGAGGCCCTGAGCGGGCGGCGTCCTCCCTGGGAGATCCCGATCCGCCATGTGTCCATCGACTCCCGGGTCTGCGGGGAGGGGGATGTGTTCATCGCCCTGCCGGGGGAGCGGACCGACGGCCATCGCTATGTCGGGGACGCCTTCCAGCGCGGGGCGATCGCCGCCCTGGTCCATCAGGAGGTGTCCGAGGGGGCGATGCAGGTGGACCTGGAGCGAGGGCCCTGGCCGGAGTCCCTGGAGCTCCCGGTGTGCTTTCGGGTCTCGCGGACCCTGGAGGCCCTCCACCGGTGGGCGGGATGGTGGCGGGCGCGCTTCCCGGTGCGGGTGATCGGGATCACGGGGAGCGTGGGGAAGACCAGCACGAAGGAGCTGACCTGGGCTGTGCTCTCCCGGCGTTATGAGACGTTGAAGAGCGAAGGGAACTTAAACAGCGAGATCGGCCTGCCCCTGATGTTGCTCCGGCTGACGCCGCGCCATCAGCGGGCGGTGCTGGAGATGGGGATGTATGCGCGAGGGGAGATCGCGGCCCTTTGCGCCATCGCCCGCCCCATCGTGGGCGTGGTCACCATGGTGGGCCCGGTCCACCTGGAGCGCCTGGGGAGCATGGAGGCCATCGCGGCGGCCAAGGCCGAGCTGGTGGAGGCCCTGCCCGAGGATGGGGTAGCCGTCCTTAATCGGGACGATCCTTACGTGCGGGAGATGGCGGGGCGAACCCGGGCGCGGGTGTTCTTTTACGGGCTGGATCCGGAGGCGGACCTGTGGGCGGATGAGATCGTGAGCGAAGGGCTGGAGGGGATCCGCTTCGATCTTCATTATCGGGGAGAGACCTTCCGGCGGGTGCGGGTCTCCCTGCTGGGCCGGCACAGCGTGCACACCGCCCTGCGGGCGATCGCCGTGGGGATCCTGGAGGGGTTGACCTGGGATGAGATCTTCGCCGGCCTGCGGGACCCGCGGGCGCAGTTGCGCCTGGTGGCGGTGCCCGGGCTGAACGGCTCGATCATCCTGGACGACACTTACAACGCCAGCCCGCCGTCGATGCTGGCCGCGCTGAACCTGCTGGCGGAGCTGGAGGGCCGCAAGATCGCGGTGCTGGGGGATATGCTGGAGCTGGGGACGTATGAGGTCGAGGGACATCGGCTGGTGGGCGGGCGAGCGGGGACGGTGGTGGACCTCCTGATCACCGTGGGGCCTCGGGCGCGCATCATCGCCCGGGAGGCGATGGCGGTGGGCCTGCCGGCGGACCGGGTGTGGGTCTGCGACTCGAACGCCGAGGCCATCGAGATCCTCCGCCGCATCCTGAAGCCCGGCGATGTGGTCCTGGTGAAGGGCTCCCGGGGCCTGCGCATGGAGGAGATCGTGAACGCCCTGTGTGAGGGATGAAGGAAGGCGGCGGGGTTGCCGGCCCGTCGGTCTCATTCCCGCTGGACAAGGAGGTCGAGTGGCGCAGGCGCTGTTCATGGGCGGTCTGTCCTTCCTGCTGGCGGTGATCTGGGGGCCGCCGCTGATCCGCTGGCTGCGAGCCAACGGGGTCGGGAAGAAGATCCGGATCGAGGGGCCGCGCACGCATCAGGTGAAGGTGGGGACGCCTACCATGGGCGGCCTGATGATCGTGTTGCCGGTGGTGATCCTGACCCTCGTCCTGAACCTTGGGAACCTGATCGCCAACACCGCGGCCGGACGGGCGTTCCTGCGTCAGATGGGCTGGGCAGGGGATCAGTTGATCGGGCGATCGATCCTGGTGCCGGTGGCGGCGATGCTGGCCTTCGGGGCCCTGGGGGCAGTGGACGACTGGATGGGCACGCGGGGGGGCAATGGGTTGCTGGCCCGCCACAAGTTCCCGATCCAGATCGTCCTGGGGACCGCGCTGGCGCTGGTGCTGCACTTCGGGATGGGCCTGCGCAGCATGGCCATCCCCACGGTGCCCCAGAAGATCGACATCGGGTTGCTTTACTTGCCCATCGCCGTGTTCATCATCGTGGGCTCGGCCAACGCGATCAACCTCACCGATGGGCTGGATGGCCTGGCGGGGATCATCACGGCCACGTCGTTCATCGCCTACGGGGTGATCGCCTATCTCCAGGGCCAGATCTATCTGGCCACCTTCGCCTTCATCGTGGTGGGGGCCTGCATGGCCTTCCTGTGGTTCAACGCGCACCCGGCCCAGCTGTTCATGGGGGATGTGGGCTCCCAGGCCCTGGGGGCCACCCTGGGGGTGGTGGCGTTGATGACCGGGCAGTGGCTGCTGTTGCCGGTGATCGCCCTCATCCCGGTGGCCGAGACCCTCTCGGTCATCCTGCAGGTGGCTTACTTCAAGTGGACGAAGGGGAAGCGCCTGTTCCGGATGAGTCCGCTTCATCATCACTTCGAGCTGCTGGGCTGGTCGGAGACCCAGGTGGTGCAGCGGTTCTGGCTCATCGCCATCTGGTCGGCGATGATCGGCGTGGCCCTGGCGTTGCTGTGAGGTGAGGTCGGATGCGGGAGCTCAAGGGCGCGCGGGTGGTCATCCTGGGGCTGGGCCGGCAGGGCACGGCCCTGGCCCGCTGGCTGGTGCGGCAGGGCGCCGAGGTCACGGTGAGCGATCGGCAGCCCGCCGAGCGCCTGGGGAGGTTCCTCCAGGCCCTGGAGGGTCTGCCGGTGCGTTATGTGCTGGGGGACCATCCCCTCTCTCTGCTGGAGGGCTGCGACCTCCTCTGTCTGAGCGGGGGAGTCCCTCTGGACATCCCCATCGTCCAGGAGGCCGTCCGGCGGGGGATCCCCCTGGCCAACGACGCCCAGCTGTTTCTGGAGCGGTGCCGGGGGTGGACGGCGGGGATCACCGGCACCTCGGGGAAGACGACGACGACTGCCCTGGTGGGGGCGATGTGCCAGGCGGCGGGCTTCCGCACCTGGGTGGGCGGCAACATCGGCAATCCCCTCATCGAGTTCGTGGAGGAGATCGGTCCGGAGGACCGCGTGATCCTGGAGCTGTCCAGCTTCCAGCTGGAGATCATGACGGTCAGCCCGCGGGTGGCGGCGGTGCTGAACATCGCGCCCAACCATCTGGACCGTCACAAGACCATGGAAGCTTACATCGCGGCCAAGCAGCGCATCCTGGACTTCCAGGACGTTGAGGACGTGGCGGTTCTGGGGTATGACGACCCGAACGCCCGGTCCCTGGCGGCGGCGGTGCGGGGGCGGCTGCGGTTCTTCAGCCGCGAGCGGGAGGTGGCGCGGGGAGCGTTCCTGCGGGAGGGAACCCTCTTCTTGCGCTTGGGCTCCGAGGCCTGGCCGATCTGTCGCGTGGAGGAGGTGCGTTTGCGGGGCCGTCATAATCTGTGGAACGTCCTGGCGGCGGCGGCCGTGGCGGGCAGCCTGGGCGCGGACATCGGCGCCATCCGGGAGGCCGTCCTCACGTTCTCCGGGGTGCCGCACCGGCTGGAGCGGGTGCGGGAGGTGCGGGGCGTGCTCTATGTGAACGACTCGATCGCCACCACGCCGGAGCGGGTTCGGGTGGCCCTGGAGGCCTTTGAGGAGCCCATCGTGCTGCTGGCAGGCGGGCGGGATAAAGGTCTCCCCTGGGAGGAGACGGCGGAGGTCATCGCCCGCCGGGCTCGCGTGCTGATCGCCTTCGGGGAGCTGGGGGATCGCATCGTGGAGGCCGCCCGGGCGGCCCGCGCCCGGGTGGACGGGGTGGTTCTGGAGCATCTCGAGCGGGTGGCCACCCTGGAGGAGGCGGTGGCCCGGGCGGCCGGGCTGGCCCGGCCAGGAGAGGTAGTGCTCCTCTCCCCCGGGGGAACCAGCTTCGACGCCTATCGGGATTTCGAGGAGCGCGGCATGCATTTCCGTCAGCTGGTGGAGGCGCTGTCATGATCGCTGCGCGAAGAAGGTGGCATGACCTGGCGATCGCTCGAAGCAGGCTTCCGGCCTCGCCGCTTCCCCTCACGCCCCTGGAGCTGGGGTTGCTCGTCGTGCTCGCCGTGCTGGTGCTCTTCGGCCTGTTGCTGGTTTACAGCGCGACCTACTACCTGGCGCGGCACGCCTTCGAGGATCCCTTCTATTTCGTCCGGCGCCAGGCGGTGGCGGCCCTTCTGGGGATCGTTGGCCTCCTCGTTCTCTGGCGGATGGACTACCACCGCCTGCAGCGGCTCTCCATCCCCCTGATGGCCATCGGCGTGCTTTCCCTGATCGCCGTGCTGATCTTCGGGGAGGACCGGCTGGGGGCCCGGCGCGCCTTCTCCGGGGGCTCCTTCCAGCCTTCGGAGTTCGTCAAGCCGATCCTCATCCTCTATCTGGCGACCTGGCTGCCCACCAAAGGGGAGCGGCTGCGGGAGTTCCATCGGGGGTTCATCCCCTTCCTGCTGGTGCTGGGCCTGGCGGTGATCCCGATCTTCCTGCAGCCGGATCTGGGGACAGGGTTGTTGATCGGGCTGGTGGCCGCCTGGATGTTCATCGCCTCCGGCGCCACGGTGCTCCAGATCCTCGCCGGGGTGGTCCTGGGGGCCGGAGCGTTCGCAGGGCTCATCGCCGTGCATCCCCACGCCATGGCCCGGCTTTCCGGTTATCTGCAGATCCTGCAGGGGACGGGCGGGGCCGGCTCCCATCTGGGGGCGGTATGGGAGGCCATCCGCTCCGGCGGGCTGTTCGGGAAAGGGCCCGGGGCGATCGGGTATACCCTGAGCGGACAGGTGCCGCTGCCGTATTCCGACAGCGCCTTTGCGGTGGTGGGGGAGGCCTTCGGGTTCGTCGGAGTGATGCTGCTCATCCTTATGCTCACCACCTGGGTGATCCTGGGGTTCATCACGACAAGCCGCGCCCCGGACACGTTTGGGGGGCTGCTGGCCCTGGGGGTAACCCTGTGGATTGCCTGGCAGGGGTTGATTAACCTGGGCGGGCTGACCGGCGTGCTCCCGTTCACAGGGCTCCCGTTGCCGTTCATCAGCTACGGCGGATCCGCGTTGCTCAGCGAGCTCATCGGGGCGGGGATCCTGCTCAGCGTGGCCAGGAGGATACGGGATGCGAATCTGGATCGCCGCGGGAGGGACCGGCGGGCACATCTACCCGGCGCTGGCCGTCGTCGAGGCGCTGCAGGACGTTGAGCCGGACCTGGAGGTGATCTGGGTTGGCACGCCGGAGGGAATGGAGGCCCGGCTGATCCCATCCCGGGGCTTTGCGTTCCTCCCGGTGGAGGCCGGCGGGGTATACGGGCTGGGGCCTCGAGGGGCCCTGCGGGGGCTGTGGCGGATCGCCCGGGGGGTTCGGCAGGCGTGGCAGGCGATGGCCCGGCAGCGCCCGCAGGTTCTCTTCACCACCGGGGGCTTCGCCGCCGTCCCGGCCGCCCTGGCGGCGGCCCGGGCTGGGGTTCCCATCCTGGTGTATCTGCCGGACCTGGAGCCGGGGATGGCGGTGCGGTTGCTCACGCGCCTGGCCGCCCACGTGGCCGTGACGGTCCCGGAAGCCCAGCCCTTTTTCCGGGGACGACCGGTGACGGTCACGGGGTATCCGGTGCGGCGCCGCCTGATGGCGGCGGCGCGGGATCGGGAGGCGGCCCGTCGGCGCGGCCGCGCCCGCTGGGGGTTTGCGGAGGACCTCCCGGTGGTGCTGGTGTTCGGAGGCAGCCGTGGGGCGCGCCGGCTGAACCGGGCGGTGGATCGACATCTGGAGGCGCTGGTGATGGAGGCCCAGGTGCTGCACCTCACCGGGCCGGCGGACCTCGAGCGCATGCAGGCGCGGCGGGCGGCGCTGCCTTCAGAGGTCCGGGCGCGTTATCAGCCGGTCGCGTATCTGGAGGAAGAGATGGGGGAGGCGCTGGCGATGGCGGACCTGGCCGTCTGTCGGGCGGGGGCTTCGACCCTGGGAGAGCTCCCGCTGTTCGGGCTGCCGGCGGTGCTGGTGCCCTATCCCTACGTGCGGCGCCATCAGGAGCGCAACGCCGCCTATCTCGTCCGCCATGGAGGCGCGGTGAGGATCCCCGATGAGGAGATCGAGGAACGGCTGGGAGAGGTGGTGCGGACGCTGCTCCAGGATCCGGACCGTCTGCTGGGGATGCGCCGGAGCATGGCAGCGCTGGCCCGCCCGGAGGCAGCGGAGCGGCTGGCCGCGCTGGTGCAGCGTCTGGCCGCTCCCACCCCATATCCGGAAAAGCGCCCGGCGCAGGGGAGGGCGGGATGATCGCGCTGCATGCCGTCTTCTGGGCTTTCGTCATCGTGTTCGCGTTGATCGGCGCCCTGCGGGGGGTGGCGAAAGAGATCCTGGTCAGCACTTCCATCGTGGGGGTGATGTTCCTGTTCAGCCTGCTGCAGCAGTTCGCCCCCGCGATCTGGGAGTCCCTCACCCGGGATCCCGCCACCGGCTTCTTCGCCGAGACCATCGCCATCGCCCTGGCGGCGATCTTCGGCTACGCCGGCCCGGCCCTCTCGGTGCAGCTGGCCGGACGGGCCAAGCGGGAGAAAGGCGTGGAGATCATCGCCGGCTTCGCCGCCGGCGCCATCAATGGGTGGCTGATCGCCGGATCGATCCTGTTCTTCCTGCACCGTGCCGGCTACCCGTTCCCGGAGGTGATCCAGCCCCCGGCGCCCACCAGCCCGGTCCTCGACCTGCTCGGCTGGATGCCACCGGCGGTGATCAAACCGCCGCTGCTCTACTTCGCGGTGGTCATCGTCTTGTTTATGCTGTTGATCTTCTACCTTTGAGCAAATTATTGTAGGAGCGGCTTCAGCCGCGACCCTTGCGTCATCGAAGACGGAAGGTTCGGGATTGTGGGGGGCGGCTTCATCCGTGGCCTTTGGGATCTTGAAGGCAGGAGGTTCGGGGCTAAAGCCCCTCCTACAAAAAGAACGATGTGTTTGGGTAGGAGCGGCTTCAGCCGCGACCTTTGCGTCATCGAAGACGGAAGGTTTGGGATTGCGGGGGCAACTTCATCCGTGGCCTTTGGGATCTTGAAGGCAGGGGTTCGGGGCTGAAGCCCCTCCTACAAAAAGAACGATGTGTTTGGGTAGGAGCGGCTTTCGCCGCGACCTTTGCGTCATCGAAGACGGAAGGTTTGGGATTGTGTGGGGGGCGGCTTCATCTGTGGCCTTTGGGATCTTGAAGGCAGGAGGTTCGGGGCGAAAGCCCCTCCTACAAAAAGAGGATGAAAAATGTTCTCTTTGCGACCGGGCATGGCTTTTCATCTGATCGGGATCGGGGGGGCCGGGCTCTCGGCCCTGGCCATCGTGCTGCATGAGGCCGGCTACCGGGTGAGCGGGTGCGACCGGGCCTCCTCGCCGTTTGTGGAGACCCTCCGCGCCCTCGGCGTCCCGGTCCACATCGGCCATGACCCCGCCCATGTGGGGGAGGCGGAGGTGCTGGTGCGGTCCTCCGCTGTGCCGGCGGACCACCCGGAGGTCCGCGCCGCCGAGGCGCAGGGACGACCGGTGGTGAAACGGGAGGCGGTGATCGGGGCCCTGATGGCGGATCGTTGGGGGATCGCCATCGCCGGCAGCCACGGGAAAACCACCACCACAGGGATGATCGCCTGGATCGCCATGGCCGCCGGGCGGGATCCCACCTTCATCGTCGGCGGGCTGATCCACGGGCTGGGCCGCAACGCCCGGGCCGGGCGGGGGGATCTCTTCATCGTGGAGGCCGACGAATACGACCGGATGTTCCTGGGCCTCCGACCCCGCATCGCGGTGGTGACGACCATCGAGCACGATCATCCGGACTGTTATCCGACGCCGGAGGCGTTCTTTGAGGCCTTTCAGGCCTTTGCGGAGCAGGTGCCGCCGGAGGGGCTCCTGGTGATCTGTCATGCGGATCCCGAGGCGCGGCGCCTGGCCGATCTTCTGGAGCGCCAGGGCCGACGGGTGATCCGATACGGATGGGGGCCGCCGGCCCACTGGTGGGCGCGCCCCCTCGCGGTGGATCGCTTCGAGCTCTTCCGCGAGGGCCGGGAGGCCGGCGTCCTGAGCCTCCCGGTCCCCGGCCACCATCACGGGCTGAACGCCCTGGCCGCCCTCGCCGTCGCGGAGGCCGTGGGGATCCCGTTGGAGACGGCGCGGGAGGCCCTGAGCCGGTTCCCCGGGACCGCCCGGCGCTTCGAGGTGAAGGGGGAAGTGCGGGGCGTGCGGGTCATCGATGATTACGCGCACCATCCGGGGGAGATCCGGGCCACTCTCCGGGCGGCCCGCGCCCGTTATCCCGGCCGCTCCCTGTGGGTGGTCTTCCAGCCGCACACCTACAGCCGAACCCGGGCCCTGCTGGAGGAGTTCGCGGCCGCGTTCGAGGATGCGGATCACGTCCTCCTGCTCCCCATCTACGCCGCCCGGGAGACGGACACCCTGGGGGTGCGCAGCGAGGACATCCTGCGGCGGATGACCCATTCGGACGCCCAATGCGTCCCGGATTTCGAGGCCGCGGTGGACTTCCTGCGTCGCCATGTGCGGCCGGGGGATGTGGTGCTGACGCTGGGGGCCGGCGACGTCTATCGGGTGGGGGAGCGTTTGCTGGAAGCGCTGAAGGCTTCGGAGGAAGGATGATGTCACGCCCGATGGCCCTCCCCGGCGAGGCGTTGACCACGGTCCTCCGGCGATGGGGGTTGACGCTCCAGCGAGGGGTCCCGCTGGCCCGCTTCACCACCGCCCGCATCGGCGGGCCCGCCGACGCCCTGGTGATCGTGGAGGAGGTCCCGGCGCTGGCGGAGGTGGTCCGGGCGGCCTGGGCCGATGGGATCCCGGTGACCCTGCTGGGGGGTGGATCGAACGTGCTGGTCTCCGATCGGGGGGTGCGGGGGCTGGTGGTGGTGAACCGGGCGCGGGATCTGCGCTTCGAGCGGGATGGGCGGGTGTGGGCGGCTTCCGGCGCCGCGCTCTCGACGCTCGCCCGGCTGTGCGCCGAGCGGGGATGGGCCGGCCTGGAGTGGGGCGTGGGGATCCCGGGCACGGTGGGTGGCGCGGTGGTGGGGAACGCCGGGGCCCACGGAGGCGACATCGCGGGCTGCCTGGAATCGGTGGAGCTGCTGCTGCCGGAGGGGGAAGTCGTGACATGGTCAGCGGCTCAGCTGGAGCTGGGGTATCGCACCAGCCGGCTGAAGATGTGGCCTCATCCCCGACGGCCGGTGGTCCTAACAGCCCGCTTCGCCCTCCGCCCGGCGGACCCGGAGGTCCTGCTGGAGCGCATCGCCGCCTTTCACGCCTATCGCCGGCGCACCCAGCCCGGAGGCGCCAGCATCGGCTCCATGTTCCGCAACCCGCCCGGGGATTATGCCGGCCGCCTGATCGAGGCCGCCGGGCTGAAGGGCGCTCGATGCGGGGGCGTGGTGATCTCTCCCCTGCATGCGAATTTCTTCATCAACGAAGGGAACGGCACCGCGGCGGATGTGCGGGCCTTGATGGCCGAGGCGCAACGCCGCGTGTGGGAGCGGTTCGGCGTCCTCCTGGAGCCGGAGATCGAGATGATCGGGGAGTGGGAAGATGAAACGGCGGATCCGTGTGGGGGTGCTCTTCGGCGGGAGGTCGGGGGAGCACGAGGTGAGCCTCCTGTCGGCCCAGTCGGTCATCCGGGCGCTGGATAAGACCAAATACGAGGTCATCCCCATCGGCATCACGAAAGAGGGCCGCTGGCTGACCCGGGGGGATCCGATGAAAGCCTTGACCGGCGGTGCCGTAACCATGGCCGACCTGATCGGAACGGAGCCGGTGGTGGAGCCGGAGTCGGCGGCTCCCCTCGCCCGCGCCAAGCGCCGCGAGCTCATCCCGGGGGTGCACGCCGATGGCATCCCGCAGGTGGACGTGATCTTCCCCGTGCTGCATGGACCCTTCGGGGAAGATGGCACCATCCAGGGCTTGCTGGAGCTGGCGGACATTCCCTACGTCGGGGCAGGGGTGCTGGCCTCGGCGGCGGGGATGGATAAGGTGGCGATGAAGGACATCTTCCGGGCCCACGGCCTGCCCGTGGCCCGTTACATCGTGGTCTTCCGACGGGAGTGGGAGCGGGATCCGGAGGGCGTGATGGAGCGGGTGGAGCGGGAGATCGGCTTCCCCTGTTTTGTGAAGCCCGCCTGCCTGGGATCCAGCGTCGGCGTCTCGAAGGTGAAGCGGCGGGAGGAGCTGCCGGCGGCCCTGGCCGAGGCGGCCCGCTATGGGCGCAAGATGCTGGTGGAGCGGGCCATCCCATCTCCCCGGGAGATCGAGGTGAGCGTGCTGGGGAACGAGGACCCCATCGCCTCCGTCCCCGGGGAGGTGATCCCGGCGGGGGAGTTCTACGACTACGCGGCGAAATACCTGGACGACCGCACGCAGCTGGTGATCCCCGCTCCCCTGGAGGAGGAGTTAGCGGAGCGCGTCCGCGCCCTGGCCATCGCGGCCTTCCGGGCCATCGACGCCTGCGGCATGGCACGGGTGGACTTCCTGCTCTCCCGGGAGACCGGGGAGCTGGTGGTGAACGAGATCAACACCATCCCGGGCTTCACGGCGGTCAGCATGTATCCGCGCCTGTGGGAGGCCAGCGGGTTGCCGTATCCGGCGTTGCTGGACCGGTTGATCGAGCTGGCCCTGGAGCGCTACGCCGATCGCCGGCGGGACGCCATCTCCTATGAGGGGTTGACATGGCTTTCCGCTCTTCACGATCGTCGCGCGCGGGAAGAAGACGACGGCGGACCCTCCACGCGGTGAGCCCGGCCCCGATGGCGGTGGCCCTCTGGGCGTGGCGGCCGGTGGGCTCCCGGCTGGCCGCCCTGGGGTTGCTGGGGCTCTGGCTGATCGGTGGGGGGATCCTTCTGGGGCATGAGGCCTTCTACACCCGCCTGGATGTGGCCGGGGCGCGGACGCTTTCGCCGGACGCGCTGGCCGCGGCCGCGGGGATCGATGGCCTGCACATTTTTTGGGTGAACCCGGAGGAGGCCGCGGCCGCCGTCCGCCAGCGGTTCCCCTCCCTGGAGTCCGCTGAGGTGCGCTGTCGCTGGCCGGCCCTCTGCACGCTCTTTGTGGTGGAGGGTCAGGCCCCCTGGGAGTGGATCAGCGGGGATCTGCGCCTGATCCTGGATGGGGAGGGCCGGGTGATCGAGGGAGGGACCGTCCAGGCCCGTCGGCGCCTGGAGGTCCACGGCCTGCCGCCTCCGATACCCGGGCAGCGGGTGGACCCCGGGTTGTGGGCCCGCATGCAGGAGCTGTCCCAGGCCTTCCCGGAAGTCTCTGCCTTCCGCTACGAGGCCGGTCGAGGGTTCTCCTTCGTCGATCCCGCCGGCTGGACCGTATGGCTGGGGGAGTTCGGCTCGATGTCCGCCCGGGCGGCGGTCTGGCGGGCGCTGCGATCCGCTCTGGCCGCCCAGCATCCCGCCCCGGCATATCTCGACCTGCGTGTCCCGGAAGCGCCGGCCGTCGGTTTTCAGGTTGAAAGGATCCAACCATGACGCTGGTCGCGATGGATATCGGAAGCAGCAAGATCTGCACCCTGGTGGGCGAGGCCGATGAGGCCGGAGTCCTCCGGATCCTGGGGGTGGGCGTGGTCCCGGCCCGGGGGATCCGCCGGGGGGTGGTGGTGAACATCGCGGAGGCCACCGATGCGATCCGGGCTTCGGTGGAGCGGGCCGAGCGGACCAGCGGATATCAGATCCGCCGGGCCATCGTGGGGATCGCCGGGCCGTATGTGTACTCCGTCAACAGCAAGGGCACGGCCTCGGTGTTGCGGGGGGAGCGGGGCATCACTCCGGCGGATGTGCAGCGGGCGGTGGAGAACGCCCGCGTCATCGCCATCCCGCACTCCCGTGAGATCCTGCACGTGCTCCCCCGGGCGTTCACGGTGGACGGCCAGGAGGGGATCCGGGATCCCATCGGCATGTATGGCTTTCGCCTGGAGGCGGAGGTTCACATCGTCACCGCCGAGGTGGGCCCGTTGGCCAACCTGCGCCGCTGCATCGAATCCGCCCAGATTGAGGTGGAGGAGTTCGTCCTCTCGCCCCTCGCCTCGGCGGAGGCGGTGATCACCGAGGGGGAGCGGGAGATGGGGGTGGCCCTGGTGGACATCGGGGCGGGGACGACGGACCTGGCGGTCTTCGTGGAGGGGAGCGTGGCCTACACCACGGTGATCCCGGTGGGCGGACAGCACATCACCAACGACCTGGCTTATGGCCTGCACGTCCCGGCCCCGGTGGCGGAGGAGATCAAGATCCGGCACGGCCACGCCCTGGCCGCCGCCATCCCTGCGGAGGAACAGATCACCGTGCAGGGGTTCGGAGACAACGGCCCGGTTACGTTCTCCCGCCGGGAGATGGCGGAGATCATCGAGGCGCGGGTTCAGGAGATCTTCCAGCTGGTCCTGGGGGAGCTCCGGAAGTCCGGCTACGAGCGGCTGCTGCCGGCCGGACTGGTCCTGTGCGGAGGGACCGCGCTGTTGCCGGGGATCCGGGAGGTGGCGCGGGAGCACACCGGGATGCCAGTGCGGATCGGCATGCCGTGGGATCTGGGGGGGCTGGCGGAGACCCTGCGTTCGCCGGCCTTTGCCACTGCGGTGGGCCTGCTCCGGTGGGGCCTGCGGGCGGATGCGGCGGCCGCATATGCCGCTTCCGAAGGCTCCTGGTGGGCCCGTCTCTGGCAGGCGGTGCGGGGGATCCTGCGGGAGATCCTGCCCGGATGAAGTCGACAGGTGAGCGATCGGGGCGATGCGCCCCGAGCGGATGTTCAACTCAGGTCGCAAGGAGGTGCGGGATGGACGCGATGACGACGGGTCAGACGCCGGCCAAGATCCGTGTGGTGGGCGTGGGCGGCGGGGGCAGCAACGCCGTGAATCGCATGATCGAGGAGGGGCTCCGCGGGGTGGAGTTCATCGCCGTCAACACCGATGTGCAGGCCCTCTCCCTGGCCAAGGCCGATCGCCGCATCCACATCGGGGAGAAGATCACCCGCGGGCTGGGCGCAGGGGGCAACCCCGAGATCGGCTACAAGGCCGCCGAGGAGTCCGCCGACCTGATCTACGAGGCGCTGCGGGGCTCCGACATGGTCTTCATCACCGCGGGGATGGGCGGCGGCACCGGGACCGGGGCCAGCCCGGTGATCGCTCGCATCGCCCGGGAGGTGGGGGCCCTGACCATCGGGGTGGTGACCCGCCCCTTCTCCTTCGAGGGCCCCAAGCGGGCCAAGGCGGCGGAGGATGGCATCAACCGCCTGAAGGAGAACGTGGACACCCTCATCGTGATCCCGAACGATCGCCTGCTGGAGATCACCGATAAGAAGGTGACCCTGGTCCAGGCGTTCCGCATGGCCGATGAGGTGCTCCGCCAGGGCATCCAGGGCATCAGCGAGCTGATCACCGTCCCCGGCCTGATCAACCTGGACTTCGCCGACGTGCGCACGATCATGGCCGAGGGCGGGGCGGCGCTGATGGCCATCGGGGAGGCCTCCGGGGAGAACCGCGCGGTGGAGGCGGCCCAGCAAGCCATCTCGAGCCGGCTGCTGGAGGTGACCATCGACGGCGCCCGGGGGATTCTCTTCAACGTGACCGGCGGGCCCGACCTCACCCTCCACGAGGTCCATCAGGCGGCGGAGATCATCCGTCAGGCGGCCCACCCCGAGGCCAACATCATCTTCGGCGCCGTCATCGATGAGGCCATGCAGGATCGGGTGCGGATCACGGTGATCGCCACCGGGTTCGAGCGTCCACCGCTCCAGGGCCGTCGCCCGGCCCAGGCCGCCACGCCGGGGCGGGCGGAGACCGGCGCCCCACGCCCCGAGGAGGGCCGGCGTCCGCTCAGCGATCGCAGCTTCTCCGAGGGGGACCTGGACATCCCGGCCTTCCTGCGCCGGCGGGGTTGACCGCAGCGGCCGTTCGTGGGATCGTGGGATCACGGAGTTCGGCAAGGTGATCCTGTGGCCGGCGAAAGCCGGGTCGGCTCTCATCGGAACGGGGGCGCGCACGCCACGCCGGATCCGAGGCCTGATGAGGTTGGCCATCTGGAGAGAGAAGGGCAAGGTGGAGATCCTCTCCCCTTGCCCTTCTCCCTCCGGCTCTCCGGGGTCACCAGGGCGACAACCACGCGGGCGTCAACGCAGATCGGCCAGTTCGGCATCCCGCTCCTCCCGCATCCAGCGGATTTCTTCGGACGAGTCAGGGAGCTGGCCGTATTTGGCCCGCCATTCCTGCTGGAGGGCTCGAAGCCGTTCCACGCTTTCCATTCGCTGGCGGCGCCGGAGCTCCCGCTCGGCCGCCTGTGCGATGACCTGCGATCGCTCCCCAGGGGGGGATCCGTCGTTTGATTTCTTCCCAAAGCTCGCAAGGGAAGATAAGCGTTACTCGAACCGTATCACTCATACGAACCTCTTGCGCACACAAAATTTCTGTAGTGATTTTACGCCCATTCGGGGCATCTATCCAGTGGGTAGGATGGGGCGGTATTCCCGTGAGACGCCTCAGTGCCCCAGATCCTTTACGGAGGCCTTTCGGGGCTGCCAGATGAGCCGGACCTCGCGGAACCGGGCGAGGCGCGCCCGGGCCGCCTCCCAGAGGGGGCGCAGATGGGCCGCCCGCACCCGGAACTCGCCCCGCAGCTGGGCCAGGATCAGCCGGCTGTCCCCTCGGATCTCCACGGTGAAGGCGGAGGGGTCCTTTCCCGTCTGTTCGATTCGGCCGATCAGGTCGTCGAGGGCGGCGATGAGGGTGCGATACTCCGCCTCGTTGTTGGTCATCGCCTCCCCGAACTCCAGCCGGCGCACATCCTCCCGTCCGTCCCGCGTGCGGAGGCGATACGAGCCATAACCGGGGCCCGGGTTGCCCCGGCTGCCGCCATCGAAGATCACGATGTAGTCCGGCGCGGCGCGCGGCATGGGTTCGCGCTCTGGATTTCTATGTGAGATGAGCCTAAGATAGAGATCATGCCGTTGAGGGCGAAGACGAAGAAACCCCCGACCCTCCCCCGGAGGAGGGCGCGGCGGATCCTCCCTCAACGAGCTTTTCTCCGGGAGCACCGATGGCGCGTCGGGATCGACCGGGCATCGCCGTGTTCATCGATTTCGAGAACATTGTAACCGCGGCGGAGAGCCGTTACTACACCCTGGACCTCCAGCGCCTGTTCGCGGAGCTCGGCCGGCGCGGGCGCCTGGTCCTGAAGCGGGCTTACGGAGACTGGTCGCGCTTCACCAAATACCGGGAGGAGCTGCTCCGGCACGGGGTGGATCTGGTCCAGATCTATTCCTACGGCCACAAGATCGCCCGCAACCGCGCCGACGTCCGCATGGCCATCGATGCCATGGAGGTGCTCTTCACCCGACCGGAGATCCAGATCTTCGCCATCATCTCGGGGGACAGCGATTTCTCCAGCCTGATCACCCGGCTCCGGGAGCACGGCAAGTTCGTCATCGGCGTGGGCGTCCAGGGGGCCACCAGCGACCTGATCCCGGCCCTCTGCGATGAGTTCGTTTACTACGACACCTTGATTGCCTCGGAGGGAGGAGCGGCTCCCACCCCAGCGCCTCCTTCGACCCCGGAGGGTGAAGCGCCGGCCCCCGCCCCGGAGGCCATGGGAGCGGCGGAGCGCTACCGTCGTTACCTGGAGGACTGGGGCTTCGCGTTGCTGGAGGCCACCGTTCGGCGCATGGGGCTCACCCGCCTCTTTGAGGCCCTGCGGACGGGAGCCTCTGACCTCACCCTCACCCGCTGGCTGGAGCAGGCGAACTGGGAGGGCCTGGATCTGGAGGAGAATGGCCGCCAGGAGCTGAGCTGGTTGCTGCTGTTGAGCCCCGCCCTCTCCTTCGGCGCCCTCCCGCCTTCCTCTGTCACGCCCATCCAGGGGTTGCGGGTGACGAGCCTCAAGCGGTTCATCGAGGCGGCGGAGAGCGGGATGATCCGGTTCCTGGGCATGGCCAACTGGCCCCTGGAGCCGGAGGCCCTGGCCCTCCTGCTCGGCCTCCCCATCGGCGAGGTGGAATCCATCCTGCGGGGAATGGTGCGGGAGGGGGTCCTGGCGTCCGAGAACGGCGTCCTGCGCTGGGCGCGTCCGGAGGATCCGCTCCGGGAGGACGTCTTCGAGCCGCTGCGGGCGGAGCTGGCCGGGGTCCGTTATCCCTCCGGGATCACCCCCTCCCTGGGGGAGGCCCGGGCGCTGTTCGAGGAGGGGATGAGCTATCGTCGCGATCGAAACTTCCCCATGGCCCTGGACCGCTTCCGGCTGGCGCTGCGGATGACCCTGGACCTGTGGGAGGCGCGTGCGCCGGGGGTCGGGCCCTATGAGATCCGCTGGCGCGCGGCCAGCTACTGCTCGGTGCGGGCCGGTGAGCTCTTCAACAACCGCCGCGACTACCCCGGCTCCCTCCCTTACTACCACGCCTTCATCGCCCTGATGATCCCCGGCGATCCGGTCTGGGAGAAGCTCCGCGGGCTGGTGGACTTCATGCTTCATTACGCGCTGTCCGCCTTCTCCGAGAATCAGATCCCGGTCGCCGCCGGGCCGTTCGTCCGGCGCGTGCTGGAGCTCTTCCACGATCCCGATCCCACGCGGGGGGAGCGGGTCCGGGCGTGGGTGGAGACAGTCGCCTCCCTGAACCCGACGATGATCGCCTGGCTGCTGGATCAACTGGCCGGAGTGGAGGCCCCGGAGGAACAGAAATCGCCCCTGGAGGCTTTCCTCCGGGCTCGCATGCAGGAAGCCCGGCCTGCCTGCTGATGGAAAGCCCTCCGGCTTTCCCCGGCGCGCCGCGGATTCAGACGGCCCCCTCGCCGGGCTTCGGAACTCTATGGGAGGATCCCGGACGATGACCATGCGATGGCTGGGAAGAGCGCTGGCGCTCATCGGCTTCTTGATGGTGCTTCAGAGCCTGGCATGGATGTCCCGCGTCCCCCCGATGGGGGCGAGCCCTTCCCGTTTGGCGAACGGCGAGGAGGCCGCGACGGCGATCCCATCGCCCGCTTTGCCCGCGGCGCCGCCGCCGACGCCAGCCCCTTCTCCGATGCCGACCGCGACGCCTACGCCGGTGCCGCCCACCCCGACGCCCACGCCGGGGCTCCCCGCGCGCTGGGCGCTCACCCCCACGCCCCCTCCGGCGCCTGTCGGGGTCCCGGAGGGCGCGCCCCCTCCCCGTCCGCTCCTCTCTTTCCCTCCGGGCCGCGTCAACCTTCTGTTGCTGGGAAGCGATCGGCAGCCGGGGGAACGGGTCGGTCGCACGGATACCATCATCCTGGTTTCCATTGATCCGGAGGGCCCCTCCGCCCGCCTGCTCAGCATCCCTCGCGATCTGTGGGTATATATCCCGGGCTGGCAGTCTCACAAGATCAACACGGCTTACCCCCACGGGGAGCTCTCCGGGTATCCCGGCGGCGGCTACGGTCTTCTCCGCGACACCCTGCGCTACAATCTGGGGATCGTCACCCACGGATACGCGCTGGTGGACTTCCAGGGGATGCGGGCGATCATCGACGCCCTGGGCGGGGTGGATGTCCTGGTCCGCTGCCCCCTTTACGACGTCTTCCCGGATCCCGATGATCCGACCATCACGGGGACGCTGAATCTGCCTGCTCCCGGCTATTATCATCTGGACGGCAAGCAGGCCCTGTGGTATATGCGATCCCGTTATTCCACCGGCGATGCGGATCGCGCCCGCCGCCAGCAGCAGGTGCTGGAAGGGATGCTGGATCGTCTGAAGGAGGGCGGATGGCTGTCCCGGGCGCCCGCCCTCTGGTCCGGCCTGCGTCGGACCGTGCAGACGGATCTGGGGTTAGATGAGGTGCTCTGGCTGGCCTCCCTGGGGCTTCGCATGGACCGTTCGCGCATCGCGCGCGGCTCCCTGCATCCGGTGGTGGCTTCGGCGAGGATCACGACCACTTTGGAGAACGAGCTGTTCATTTATCTGCCCACAGAGCAAACGTATGCTTATCTGGAGCGGTTTCTGCTCGGGCCGCTTCCATCCCAGGCCTCTCCGCTCACCCGGGTGGAGCTGATCAACGCCAGCGGGAACGCGCTTTACGCCGGGATGGCCGTGGAGATCCTGCGGGAGGCCGGGTTCGGCGTGGTCCGCACGGCGGAGGTGGAACCGGACGGGCGGCCGAGCCGGGTGCTGGCGCTCCATCCGGGGAGCTCGGCCGGGGCGGCCCAATCCCTCCTGCGCGCGCTTCATCTGCCGGCGTCCCGGCTGGAGTCCGCCCCCGAGCCCGGGGCGGAGGTCGCCTATCGCATCTGGCTGGGCGCGGATTTCAACCCATGTGGGCGCTGAAGCTTCCCTGCCTCAGAGGTCGACGATGCGTCTGAAGGCGATCGAACTGCACGGGTTCAAGAGCTTCGCCACGCCCACCCGCCTGGAGTTCCCGGGGCGGGTGACGGTCATCGTGGGTCCGAACGGCAGCGGCAAGAGCAACATCGCGGAGGCCATCCGCTGGGCCCTGGGCGAACAGAGCCTCTCCACCCTCCGGGTCCGCCGGGGGGAGGATCTGATCTTCGCCGGCAGCGACCAGCGGCCCCGCGCCGGCATGGCGGAGGTGACGCTGATCTTCGACAACGCGGAGGGCGATCTGCCGGTGGACTTCGCCGAGGTCGCCCTGACCCGGCGGGTCTACCGCGATGGGGAAGGGGAGTATCTCCTCAACGGCAACCGGGTCCGTCTGCGGGACATCCAGGATCTGCTGGGCGCCACGCCCCTGGCCCGGCGGACGTATACCGTCATCGGTCAGGGGCTGGTGGATGAGGTGCTCCGGATGCGGCCGGAGGAGCGTCGGGCGCTGTTCGAGGAGGCCGCCGGCATCGCCCTCTACCGGATGAAACGGGAGGAGGCCCTTCGGCGCCTGGAGGCCACCCAGCAGAACCTGACCCGGGTCCGGGATCTGCTCGCGGAGATGACGCCGCGGCTGAACAGCCTTCGCCGTCAGGCGGAGCGGGCGCGCCAGTATGAGGAGACGCTCTCCCGTCTGAAGGCGCTCTGGCGCCGATGGGCCGCGCGCCGGATGGCCGCGTTGCGTCGGAGCCTGGAGGAGGCGCAGGCGGCCGTCGCCGAGGCCGAGGCCGCCCGGTTCCGTCACCAGGAACAGCAGGCGGCCGCCGAGGCGGAGGCGGCGCGGCTTCGCGAGGAGATCCGGCGTCGGCGGGCCGCCCTGCAGGAGGAAGAGGCCGCCTGGGGGAAGCTTCAGGAGGCCCTCGCCGACCTGCGCCGGCGCCAGCAGGCCCTCGAGGAGGCGCTCCGGGCCATCCGGGAGCGGGAGAGGGCCCGCCGGGAGCGCTGGGAGGCATTGCAGGAGCGTCAGGCGGCCCTGGAAGCCCGGCAACACGCGCTGGAGGAGGCCCGGGAGGCGCTGTTGCGCCGCGCCCAGGCGCTGCAGGCGCAACGTCAGGAGTGGGAAGCGCGCCATGAGCCGCAGCGCACCCGGGGCGAGGCCCTCCGTCGTCAGCTGGAGGCGATTCAGGAGGCGGAGCGGCAGCGCGAGGCGGAGGCCGATCGCCTCGCCCGTCGGCGCCTCTCCCTCGAGGCGTTCTTACGCGAACTGGAAGAGCAGGCACGCGAGGAGGCCAGCCGTCGGCAGGAACGGGAAGCCCGACAGGCCGCGTTGCAGGAGGAGCGGGAGCGGCTCCGTCGGGAGGCCCAGGCCTTACAGGAGGCGCGCGAGACCCTGGACCGTCAGGTCGCCCAGGCCCGTCGGTCCCTGGAGGAGGCGGAAGCGGAGGTCGCCCGCGCCCGGGAGGCCTTCGCCCGAGCGGAGGCCGAGCAGGCTTACCTGGAATCCTATGCGGAGGCCCTGGCCCGACGCCGGGAGGCTCAGGAGGGATGGTCGGAGGACCTGCGGGCGATCCTCTCCGCCGGCCTCCCCGGGGTCCTCGGGGTCTTGGCGGATTTCCTGGAGGTCGATCCCGGCTGGGAGGTCGCCGTGGCGGCCATCCTGGGGCCGCTGCTCCAGGCGCTGATCGTGCGCGAGGCCCGCGTCCTGGAGGCGCTGCGCGCCCAGGTTCGCCACGGCCTTCCGGTGATCCTTCTGGACGCCCTGCGCTTCGAGCGGCCCCGCCCGGCCCGACATCGGTTCCTGCTTCCCGGAAGCCCGCCCGTGCCCGCCGGCCTGCTTCCGGCCGCCCGCGTCGTGCGCGCCCGTGAGCCCCGTCTGCAGGCCTGGCTCGAGCATCGTCTGCAAGGGATCTGGCTGGCGAAGACATGGGAGGAGGCCCGGGCCCTGCGGTCGCGTCTGCCCCGATCCGCCCACATCCTCACCCCTGAGGGCGAGCGCATGAGCGGGGAAGGGATCGTGTGGATCGGCCGGCACACGGCGCCGGAGTCGGCAGGGTGGATCGAAGAATCGCAATGGCGCGCGCTGCAGGGGCAGCTGGAGGAAGCCCGACGGGCCCGACGGCGCGCGGAGGAGGCGCTGGAACAGGCGATGGGCCGATGGCATCGCGCTCGGGAGGCCCTGGCGGCCCTCGAGGAGGAGCGCCGCGCCCTCGAAGCCCGATGGGAGGCCCTTCAGCGCGCCCTCCGGGAGGTCGAGGGGCAGCTGGAGGCGGAGGCGCGATCCCTCCAGGCCATGGCCCGGGAAGCGGCGGCCTGGGAGGCCCGGCGGGCTGAGCTGGCAGCCGAACAGGCGGACCTGACCCGACGGGAACAGGCCCTTGCCGAGGAGCGACGGGCGCTGGCCGAAGCCCGAGCCTCCCTGGAGAGGGAGCTGGCGGCCCTGGGCCTGGAGGGGATGGAGCAGGAGCTGGCCCGCCTGCGAGCGGAGGAACGGTTGCTGGAGGAGGAGCGCCGTCAGGTGGAAGAGCAGATCGCCCGCCTGATCGCCGAGCGACAGGCTCTCGAAGTCGAGCGGATGACCCTGGAGGATCCGGAGAGCGCGCCCTCATGGCAGGCCCTGGAGGCCGAGCAGGCCCAGCTTCAGGAAGCCCTCCGGGATCTGGAGGCACAGCGTCAAGCGCGGGAAGCCCGGCGGGCTGAGGAGATGACGCGCCTTCTATCCCTGGAATCGGCCTTCGAGGCCGTATGGGAGCAGGTGGAAACCCTCCGCCGCATCGGGCAGGAGCGGGAGGAAGCGGTGCACGCCGCACGGCTGGAGCGGGTGCGCCGGGAGGGGGAGTTGCGGGCCTTTCAGCAGACGTTGCAGGAGGAGTGGCGCCACCTGGAGGGAGCTGCCGGGTCGGAGGAGGTCGGGGAGCTGAACCTGGAAGCGCTGGAGGAGATCCAGACGGAGGAGCCGCTGGAGGCCCTGGAGGCGGAAGTGGAGGCGTTGCGGCGGGCGTTGCGGCGGCTGGGGCCGGTGAACCCCGAGGCGGCCGCCGAATACGCCGCGCTCCAGGAGCGCCACGCCTTCCTGACCGCCCAGGTGGCGGATCTGGAAGCGGCGTCCGCCTCCCTGCGGCAGACCGTGGAGGCCCTGGATCAGCAGATGCAGCAGGCTTTTATGGAGACGTTCCGGGCGGTGGGCCGCGCCTTCCGGGAGACCTTCACCGCGCTGTTCGGCGGGGGCAACGCCCGCCTGGCCCTCACCCCGGCCGAGCGCTGGGATCAAGCGGGGGTGGAGATCTACGTCCGCGTGCCCGGGAAACGAACCCAGAGCCTCATGATGCTCTCAGGAGGGGAGAAAGCGCTGACGGCCACCGCCCTCATCTTCGCCCTGCTGAGCGTCCGCCCTTCCCCCTTTGTGATCTTGGACGAGGCGGATGCCGCGCTGGATGAGGCCAACATCGGCCGCTTCCGGGAGATGATCCGCCGGCTGTCCGAGCGCACCCAGTTCATCCTCATCACCCACAACCGGGGCACCGTCGAGGTCGCGGACGTCCTGTATGGGGTCACCATGCGCCCCGACGGCACCTCCCAGGTCCTGAGCCTGCGCCTGGAGGAAGCGGAACGGATGATGGCAACGCCGGCGAAGCCATGAGCCACCCTTCGGTAGGAGCGGCTTCCGCCGCGATCCTTGCGTCATCGAAGACGAGGGTTCGGGGCGAAAGCCCCTCCTACAAAAAGATCGATTTCTGTAGGAGCGGCTTCAGCCGCGATCCTGCTGTCTCGAAAACAGGGGGTCGGGTTGTAGGAACCGTCTTCGCCGCGGCCGCTCACGAGATCGAAAACGAAGGTTCGGGGCGAAAGCCCCTCCTACAAAAAGCCCATATCTGTAGGAGCGGCTTTCGCCGCGACCTGGCGAGGCCACATACGTAGGGCAACTGCGAGCAGTTGCCCTACATTCAGGAAAAACTGGAAAGCCCTGCTCTGCGCCGGATGGGATGGCAGTCGAAATGAATTTCGAGCTACAATGGGAAATCGTGGTTATAGAAGTGACTTCCGCCGCGACCCGCTGGTTCCCATGCGGCCAGCTCCTCCTCCGGCAGAGGCTCAAAAAAGCACTCCTCCAGGCGGCCGGGCACAAACCCCAGAGGGCGGCGCTCAGGCTCCTCGTAAGGCACCAGGCGGGCCACCGGGGTGCGGCCTCGAACGATCAGGATGGTCTCTCCACGGCGCACTTCCTCCAGCAGGCGGGAGAGATGGGCCCTGGCCTCTCGGACCGTCACCACGCGCATGTTCGAACCCCCAGTCCGCTTAAACCCTCCACGAGCTCCAGACCAGGAATGTCCGAAGGGCGTGGGAAGCCAGCTTTTCCCGCTCTCCGAACGAAGCCATCCCTTTCGGTGCGAGAGGGAGGGAGTGGCCGAGCGCGGGGGAGCCTTCCGCATGCCGTCGGGTCCTCTCCGGGTATAATCGAATTGTCAGGCGGCGACCCGGAGCCTGTTTGCCCGGATGTCTCTCTCTGACCGGTGAGGGTTGCGCGACCTATGAGCTCGGGTCCGAACCGATGCACGCGAGGCGCTCGCCGGTGGGAGAGCCGGGAGGTTGGCATCTTCCGTTCTTTTAGCCGGCGCAGGCCGGTCGTCGGCCGAAGGCTGTTGCGCCGATTGAAATCGGCCTTCTCAGGCGCTTGCGCGCCGGGCGTCGGCCTTCGCCGACGCAAATGGGATCTCCCGGTCGGCGCAGGCCGACCGTGGGCCGGAGGCCCTCGAAGGTCGAATTCATTCGACGCATCGGGCCGGCCGCTGGCTGAGGGCCTTCCCGCCGATTGAAATCGGCCTTCCAAGGCGCTTGCGCGCCGGGCGTCGGCCTTCGCCGACGCAAATGGGATCTCCCGGTCGGCGCAGGCCGACCGTGGGCCGAAGGCCCCTTGAGGTCGAATTCATTCGACGCATCGGGCCGACCGCTGGCTGGAGGCCTTCCCGCCGATTGAAA